>Ga0187779_10001170_pt1 | contig 16439 bp, 13 predicted proteins | sample 1015_Q2_SP10_10__FD_132435 | JGI IMG/M metagenome (GOLD analysis project Ga0187779, IMG submission 132435) | Tropical peat soil microbial communities from peatlands in Department of Meta, Colombia - 1015_Q2_SP10_10_MG | ecosystem: Environmental > Terrestrial > Soil > Wetlands > Peat | place... | reverse complement strand
TGTATGAGCGCACTCAGTCCGCTTCGACCTCCTATTCCATTGCCTATCCGGACGGCACACCAGTTGTAACCGAGAAAGCGAGTATTCAACCAGTACTATTGATGCAGAATCAGTCGACTGTCGCATTTGCCTCTTTGGTTTTGGTCGATCAAGCGAACGGCATATGGCAGGCTCAAGCTAGATTGCCCGTGAATTCAACCTTAAGCAGTAACTATAGGTTCGATCTACCATCATCAGCCTTCGACGATGGGTTCGGCAATACAGGTAGTTCCTCAGATACATTATCCAACTATTTTCGGGTGACTAATGCAAGTTTGGTAATATCGAGTTCAATCAACGGTACTCAGATACAAGTTCCGTTTGGTCAAATCAGCGTGATTTCAAAAATAGAGTATCCTGATGGAACGCCATTGACGAATGGTACGACAATGGTGTCTGTAACAGGCAGTTCATCCTCAGGAGAAATGATCAAGTTGAGCTATGATTCTACGATCAGCGCTTGGCGTGCATCATATTCGAGCGCCTTCTCAGATATCGGGCATATTGGTACGTGGACGTTGCAGGTCGAAGCTTATGATGAGTTTGGAAACTCAGGTTCAGCGACTTATGAGGTAAGTGCGCAACCGTACCTATTCATTTCAATAGTTGGATCAGTCGCTGTTGTGTTGGTGTTCGGGCGATGGATAATGTCACGGTTCGGTAGACGTGCATATTTCCGAGTGCGCAAGATTATGCGTCGGATTCGCGATTCAAGTTCGGTTAATTATTGAGTACTGCACCGGTAAACCCGTGCAGGCAAACTTCTTTCGCGCTTTCTTTCCACTCGAACTTGAATGTGTATGCGGGTATAAGAAACTGGGTTAATTCATTTACCTGAAAACGATTCGTAAGAATTTTTGAAAATGTTGCTGGTGGTTTTACGGTGAGCTCATGCAGCCGACGCACCAAGTCTTCTTTAGTAATCGTTCCTGAAATTATTTGCGCGTTTGGAAATTGTTGCAATAATTGATCTTGAGTAATTCGTTTTATGGGCAGACTTCCTTCGAAGAAGGCCTCAGCTTCGAGATCCTCCTTTCCTTCCGCGTTGACGAAGAGTGATCCATCCTTGTACAGGTAGGCAAGTTCCGTAACCTCATTCAGGTGGATTGATTTTGGAAACGCATCACGCTTTCCTAGTAGTCGACGCGGAAAACTTTTCAGCTTCTGTGACTCCGTCAACTCGTGTCCTAGCAAGTCTCGTACTTTGCCCTCCACTTCGACAGCGATGACATCGTCGCCGAGATTGATTGCGTATGAGTTGCCTCTGAAGTAGAAACATTCGTGAAAACCTCTTATTCTCCAGAAAGGAATGAGTTTGAGGCGTGGTTCCCCCAGCAGTAAGATTTCGTTTTCTTTCGGTTTTAGAAGTGATATTCGGTTGGAAAAGAGTGAACGTTTGCGTGACTCGGCTGTTCTTTGCAGGTCTCCAAGTGGTTTGGGTTCAAGAACTCTAATTTCCACGGGAATCTGATCGGGTACCCAACCGTTCCCAACTCGAGTATCTTCGAAGCCGCCTGCGGATTGAAATAGTGATTGGAACTCGTTAATCGTAGAATCTAAGAGGCGTCTGATCTCTTCGAACCGATCGTCAGTTCCCAATCATGGGCACTAGCTTCGAGCCATTGACCAGTGTCAAGTAGCTCGCGGCTACTCCACTGTCAATTTTCCGTATCGTCCCACGTTGAGTTGCGTTTCCCCGCGAAAGCTCGTTACGTATCCATTTTCAATTTTGACGTTACTGTTTACCTTCACTTGATCAATTTGCTCGTTCCACAGCGTTAGCTTTACCGTTCCGGAGTCATCGCTGACCATTGCAGTTGCCACTCTAGATTGTTCACCAGTGCGCGTAGTGACATCACGTGGTTCTGATAGCTCTTGGACCTTGGCAACAATTTCCACACGTCGCATTCCAGCCTTGAGTTCGGAGACTTTCATTCAGATCGAGCCGATAAAAATGCTAATGTCATATTAAACTGTTGCAATCCGAAATCTAACCTTCCGTGACTATTGAGTGCATTTTGATTAGGTCGTCACGGTAGGGTTTCAGCCATTGTGGTATTTCAATGCTTAATGGATCACGGAGAGCAATGTTTCTCTCTTTCTTGATTTTCCACACTTCACGGTTGAACGTGATTATTTTGTCGGTGATCTTCGGTTTCGCCTTTCGTCCTGTGTGTTCAGGCATCTGCTGAGAATGAATGCTGTGCTTCGAGTATAGTGCGGTCCAGACATAATCTGTCATGTGTGGAGTTATTGGAGCGAGTAGAAGGAGTACGGTCTTCATTACGGTGTGGAGAGTGTACCATGCTGCTTTCTGCTGTTGTTTCGTGAATCCTTGACCATATGCACGTGGTTTGGCCATTTCAACGTAGTGTGACGCGAATGTTTCCCATACAAACTCCCTGAGTTCACTTGCGGCAATGAAGAAGTTGAAATCTTCATAGCCCTTCATGCATTGGTAGGTCATTCTCTCCGTTTCTGTAAGTATCCATTTGTCGCTTGGGAGTAGTTTGACGCTCCTGACCTGAGGAAATGAAGAGATGAATCGCGATAGATTCCAGAGTTTTGTCAGAAACTTGTGAGCTCCAGCAATCCTATTTTCTGAGCAGCGAAAGTCTGAGCCGTGAGCAGCCTCAGAGGCGCTCCAGAATCTGAAGGCGTCGGCGCCAAACCTCTCGAGAATCGGGATGGGGTCGATGACGTTCCCTTTACTTTTATGCATAGCTTGACCCTGTTCATCCATCCCTAGACCTGCAATCCATGCGTGAGTAAACGGGGCGCGACCGGTTAGTTGAAAACACCTAAGAATTGAATAGTGTAGCCACGTTCTAACGATGTCTTTTCCTTGCGGTCTGATCGTTGCCGGATATGCTTGCTTGAAGAATTTTTCATCTCTTTGATATTTCGTCACATATAGCGCTGAGATACTCGAGTCCATCCATGTGTCGAAGGTTCGCGTATCTCCTTCGAAGTCTTTGTGTTTGCATCGTGGGCATTCTTTGATAGGTGGCGCGTCTCTCCATGGTCGGTAGTATTCTCCGGCGAGTGGAATGAACGGTTCTCTGCAGCTCTTGCAATGCCATACGGGAATTTCAGTTGCGTATACTCGACGGCGTGATATTGGCCAGTCGATGGCAATAGAGTTCAACCAGTCGAGCAGAATCTGTCGGTTGGCATCAGGATGGAAATTGATTGTCTGTGCAAGTTTCTTGAGATTCGGCAAGAAGTCGAGTTGTTTGAGGTAGTACTCTCGCATGGGAACGATTTCGATCGGGGTCCCGCTTCTCGAGCATACGGGGGTTCTGTGGTTAATATTTTCGAGCTTCACTACACGGCCTTGTGTTTCGAGGTCTGCGATTATTTTTTTTCTGGCCTCCGAAGCGCTCAAATCTTTGTAAGGGCCTGCGTGTTCCGTCAACCTACCGTACTCGTCGGTTGCTATTATCTCGGTCAATCCTAGCTCTCGGAAAAGGAGAACATCGGTGTAGTCTCCGTAACTACAAATCATAACTGCTCCACTCCCGAATTCTGGTTTAGCGCTCGGATGAGCTTTGATCTCGACTTCTCTTCCGTAAATTGGCAGTACCGCCCGTTTGCCCTGATAGGAGAGGTAGCGTTGGTCTGTTGGGTTAACGATGATGAGTTGGCAGCTGCAGATCAATTCTGGTCGAGTGGTTGCAATCGTGATATACTCTCCAGTGCCTTTGATCTTGAAGTTTATGTATGCAAGGCGTGTCGGAAGTTCCTTGTATTCAACTTCTGCATCGGCAATCGTTGTCCCGCAGACGTGGCAGTAATTGTTTGGACGGGTTGCTTCGTAGATCAATCCTTCTTTCCAGAGTCGGATGAATGTGGCTTGAGTCAGTCTACGGTAGTCTGCACTGTCGGTTCGGTATTTCGAGGCGTAGTCTACGCTCAAACCGATTGTTTTCATGATCTCCAACATTTTGTTCTCAAGATCATTCAGCGCGCTGTTACAGAGTTCAATGAATTTTTCGCGAGGCGTCTCACGCATTCGGACCTTGTATAGCTTCTCAGTGTAAATTTCTACGGGCAAGCCATTTCGATCGATTCCGATTGGGAAGAGAACCTGGTTTCCGGACATTCTGCTGCTCCGGGCAATCATGTCAATTTGAGAATACTGGGCGACTGCACCAATATGCCATGTTCCAGAAGGGTATGGGGGAGGGGTATCAATTACGAAGAGCCTCTTTCCTTTCTTCGGGTTGAGTGCGTAGATTTTGTTCTGCTCCCACGCGTCGAAAATTCGATTCTCTAGGGTGTGGTCCCAGCGTTTTTCGGTTATCCGTGGTGTGAATGCAGTCGATGACTTATCTTCTCGTAGACTCATTGACAATCACTAATTTCGTGTTCGCGAAACGTTTGAGTATCAAATTAACGGGTTGATCGTTACCGGAGCCGATTTGGTAATAGTTGTATAAAGCTGTTGAATCAGCGAGATTCTTCCGACTCGAAGTTCATTCCTGATGCTCTTAATGCCAGATAGTCTGCCAACTTCACGGCCCAATACAACAGGATTACTATCATTATAATTGCGCCCGCGATTAGATTGGTTGCTTCTACGACGTTGGCCAATGCGTGGAATGTTCCGCCATAAGTGGTGTCGGCTAGATCGAGGATTGTGAAGTAATAGTCAAAGAACCAATGCATGAGGATCGCCGCGTAGGCTCCATAGCTTACAAACATTAGCGCAAAGATGAATCCGGCAAGAAATGCCGTTGAGATTTTGCCGATCTGCCAGCCGCCTCCTAACAAGTAATGAGCTGCCCCGAAGACAAACGATGTAACTAGAATCAGCACCCATTCGAAGAGGGTTATCCCACGGAATACTCCTTTGTTCTCCACATTCGAGTGCCCTAACCTTGCTTTGGCCTGTTCGGGACTGAGCATGGAGAATAATAGTACCTTAATTTTCTGTTTCGCCCCGGAAATCTTTGGATCGTGGCGATATAGAAGAATCAGGAAGATACCGATCGGGATCCCGATCGACGTAATGCGGAACGCAATTTCCTCGTTAACCGGCGCGAATGCTAGATTGATTAGGATGACATATGGGCTTGTCTGAGGTGGGAATGAGAGACTGCCGGTTTGAACCCCTTCGCTTTGTTGGAACTGTTCTATTATTACGCTGGCGTAGAGCAGCGCGGTGGCAGCTAGAGGCATCATGAAGAGGAAATTCGTTTTAGCGAACGAAATCGGATTCGTCACAGCCCCTTTCAGCGCAGAGACGAAACCGCCACGATCTCGCCATGCAAAGACCATGCATAGTGTGAATATGATCACTAGTCCTCCGAATAACACTCCCATAGTAATTCTGATTGGGACATCTATCGGCAACGCCATGAAAACCTCAAGCGGAAGGGCGTGGATACTCCTGGCAGCCACTTTGAGGCCGTCGGAGGTCGAGTAGAATAGAACTGGGCCAAGAATTAGTGTGAGAAAGTAAGTTACGACGGAGAAGATCACTAAAATGAGCGCAATTGATTTTGCCGCCAACTTAATGGGCTTGTAGTATTGTTTGGCGATAAGTGCCGACCTTCTTTTATTTTTGAGGTTGAAACGTCTAACTTGCCGTCGTGGTTAATCATGTTTCCTGGCTGAGCGGCTTTTTACTGTCCCTGCAAAGCCTTCTTGAGTTCTTCAGCCCTATCGGTGCGTTCCCACATGAAGTCTGCATCGCTTCGGCCGAAGTGTCCGTATGCAGCGGTCTTCCGGTATATCGGTCGAAGCAACTGTAACTGATCAATTATTGCTTTCGGCCTCATATCGAAGATTTTGGTCACTGCATCAGTTATCTCTTCATCAGGCTTCGTACCAGTCCCGTACGTTGAGACCATCACCGACACTGGTCTTGCCACTCCAATCGCATAGGCTATCTGCACTTGACATTTGTCCGCTAACCCTGCGGCCACAATATTCTTGGCAATATAACGCGCCATGTAACTACCTGACCGATCAACTTTGGTCGGATCCTTACCCGAGTAGCATCCTCCTCCATGACTGCCCACACCACCGTAGGTGTCGACTATAATCTTACGACCAGTTAGTCCAGAATCAGCCAGGGTGCCGCCTACCGTGAATCTTCCGGTTTCGTTGATGAAGAATTTTGTTCGACTGTCGAGCATGCTTGCTGGAATTACCGGTTTGATGACGTTCTCGATAATATCGTCCCGCATCTTCTCCCGAGAAACATTTTCTTCATGTTGAGCTGCGATGACTACTGCGTCAACTCTCCTAGGCTTTCCGTTGGTATATTCAACTGTAACTTGTGATTTTCCGTCAGGTCGAAGGTAGTCGAGGATTTTGTTCTTCCTCACGTCGGTCAACCGTTTTACAAGTTTGTGTGCTAACGTTATTGGTAATGGCATAAGCTCTGGTGTTTCGTTGGTCGCGTATCCGAACACCATCCCTTGGTCACCGGCCCCCATATCCTCCTTGTTAACCCCCATCGCTATGTCTGGTGACTGTTCCTCAATTGAGACAAGCACTCCGCAAGTTTCCCAATCGATTCCTGCTTTCGCCTCTTGGAAGCCTATGTCCCGGAGGACGCCTCGTGCAATTTGGGGGATGTTCACGTAGGTAGAGGTTGTTATCTGTCCAGTTAGAAGTACTGTTCCTTTCATTATAACAGTCTCAACGTCAACTCTGGCTTTGGGATCCTTCGCAATAATGGCATCTAAGACAGCGTCGGAAATCTGATCTGCTACTTTGTCGGGGTGGCCTTCAGTGACACTCTCTGATGTGAATAAGTGCGTGCGTTCGTGCGTCACAGCAATGACCGACTCAAACGATTGACTCTTCATCGCTTTATGATCTTCCTTGACAAATCCTGTTGCGCATGAGAAATTCCTAGAATATAAATTCAAGACCTGTAAGTATTCCCTTAAGAATAAAGTTCGGTTTGTCTGACAATGTTACCACCAATTGAGGAGATAGGCCGACGTCGAAGGCTACTCGCTCTAAGTCAGAAGGAGTTGGCTAAGCTGGCTGGCGTCAGTCAATCTATGATAGCGAAGATCGAGAGTGGAAGAATCAGTCCCTCCTATCTCAAAACAAAAGCAATTTTCGACATGCTTGAAGGGCTAGAGCGGAAGAACGAACTTAAGGCAAGAGACATTTGTCACGGGAAAGTGGTCGGGGTCCAAGCTCACGAATCCGTCTCGAAGGCGGTCCGCGTCATGCGTGAAACTGGTTTTTCACAATTACCAGTATTCGATAGCGGTCAAGTCGTAGGGAGCTTGACTGAGAAGGTTATTCTCCAAACACTGGTTGGATCAGCGAAGCCTGAGGAAGTCTCTAAGCAATCAGTTGACAAAATCATGGACGAAGCCCTTCCAACAGTTAATGATGAGACGCCGATGTCTATGGTTTCCGCCCTACTGAACTATGAGTCAGCAGTCATAGTAGCTAAGCGGGGAAAGGTTCTCGGAATAATCACTAAAGCGGACTTGCTGAAGGTTCTCGGAACCTGAGTTTAGCCAAAATCCATATAGGAACTCATGTGACAATCTCAGATGGGGCCGGCCTGTCGAACCAGAGTGGGGCCGTAGACACGATCAGTATCGAGTGACGGACTCTAGCCAGGGATGACGACAGGGAACGTACCCGCCAAGGGCTCCAGAGGACAAACCTTAACGGGTTTGCGGACCATTCGGAATGACGAACTTCAGGAGCGAAGAAACCCGTAGACATGACGGTATGGCGGAAGTCGAGGGTTCAAAATGGTGTCGAACCATGATAGTCCCTTCGGCCCCACCACCTACCACACGGTCCATGATTAAAGAGGCGCCTGAGTGTTGGGCGTTTCAGAGCAAGCTGCAAAAATTATCCCTCATAACAGCGGAAACCGGGCAAGAAAACGCGTGAAACGCCATTAGCACAAATTCCATGGGTTCATAGCAGGACGTGTGATTCCGTAATGACCAGCAAATAATCACTCCAGGGCGAACTCGAAAGCGTCGCCCTTTTTCCCAATCAAGCGTACGGAAGTCCCTACGACAATTTGCACGTTCTCGGCTTGTATCCTCCCGATTATTCGCAGACCTTCATCCAGATCGATTAAAGCGATAATGTATGGCTTCCCTTCTTCGAATCCCCGTGGTGGATACCGAATAATTGTGAACGTGGCAACCTTCCCGCGACCCGTAAACGTTGTCTGGTTGACCTGGCTCCCGCAACGTATGCATCGATCAGTAGCGAGAAAGTCTGCTCTTTGACACTTCGGGCAAACTACACCAATAAGCTCCAGACTTTGCGCCAAAGTTCAATCGCCTCTCTTCAACACATGCACCACTATTGTGCTTCCTATGCCCCCAACATTTTGAGCTAACCCAACGTTCGCATCCGGAACTTGACATTTGCCAGATCTATTGCATAATTGAAGCACCAATTCAGCTAATTGGTAGATCCCACTTGCCCCAACTGGATGACCGCGCGCTTTCAAGCCCCCATAGGTGTTGGTTGGGAGCTTTCCATCACGGGCACATTGTCCGTCAATCACCATTCTAGTCCCGGACCCTTTCTCTGCGAAACCCAAATCTTCGAGTGCCATTGGCCCTAAAACTGAGAAGGCATCATGGATCTCCAAGACATCTACTTCTTGCGGGCTGATGTGAGCGGTCTCGTAAGCTCGCCTCGCCGCTGACTTGGACGCTTCGAATGTAGTAATGTCTTCCCGTTGATACAGGCTCAGCGAATCCGTTGCGACAGATGAAGCTAGAACCTCAACCGACGATTCCGTGAATTCATGAACACGTTCCATAGGAACCAGAATTAGTGCCGCCGCTCCGTCACCGATGCCGGCGCAATCATACAACCTTAACGGATCAGCTACTAGCGGGGAGGCAAGCACGTCTTGCACGCTGATTTTCTTATGGAACTGAGCGAAAGGATTGTCGAGAGCGTTGCCATGGCAGAGAACAGGAAATTCAGCAATCATCTCATGCGTCACGTTATACTTGCGCATGTACTCTCTGGCAATCATCGCATTCAATCCCACAAAAGTTACACCAGTTGATGCAACTTTGATTCGATCCTCAGCCATCATCAGACCTTCAGTCACCTCCGCAGTCGAGTAGCCAGACATTTTCTCAACACCTCCGACCAACACTATGTCCTCTAAGCCTGAAAGCACGGCCTTAACCGCCGCGTTCATGGCAACACCGCCCGATGCACATGCACCCTCAATTTTGAACGTCGGAATGCCCTCTCTTCGCAGTGCAGTAGCCATCAAGGCTCCGAGATGCTCTTGATTTTGGAGAAAACCGGACATCATATTTCCTACGTAAATAGAATCAATATTACCAACACCCGCATCGTTGATCGCCTTTGAAGCAGCGTCAACAAATAGTTCTGATAGAGTCCTACCAGATCCGGCGGTCACAGAAGCCATGCCCGCACCAATTACAGCAACCCGTCGCAATTCAATCAAGCAAATCATTGAGCGGGGAATGTTTAATTATTTGCTGAAACGCTCGTACCTTCGGAGTTGGCGGCCACAGCTGAGAGCTAGGACCCGTTCCCATTCCGAAAGTTACATTCAACCGGAAACACGGAAGTGAATCTCTCAGGCGATCTGGGCCGTAGTATGTTGCGAAAGCCCATGCGAGCCCCGGACCGCTGCCGACTCCATTTCGATTTCTCGATCGATTATGAAATTCATGAATGAAGGTTTATTACCAGCGTGGCGCCGCTATTCACTCGCTAAAAATTAGAGGAAAATATTCTTGCTTACTGAGCTCACCAACATTGCGCTGCAAACAGGACTTTTCGGTTCCAGTAGCATTAATAACATTATGAACATAGTTTTCGTAATTTCTTTCCTCGGATTCATGGTGTTTGGTCAACAAATCCAAAGTCGAATCGCGTTGATGCAAATTGACGGAGCCGTACGGAGGCTCGAGAACATGCGAAACGACGCGAAGAATTTGACTCTGAAACAGCTTAAAGACGTAGGAAAATCAAAAGACGACCCAACACCAAAATTGAATTCGCTTCTCGAACAATTTCTCATTTCACCCGTAGACATGGATCCTGCGGGCATCGTTAAGAAATTCGATCACCTCCTCGATGTCAGAGAGGCCAAATTCAAGTCAGATGTGGCAAGGATCGCTCCCGAAGCAACTCCGCCTCAAGTGAACAATCTCGAAAACCTCGTGGAAGCAGCTTGGGCGCTAAACTTCATGTACAAAATAGTTCGGCACCTCTATTTGTTAGGAAAGAAAACGTTCAGCATATTCGTGATCTTTCAACTCCAAGCATTCTTACCTCTCATCATGCAGGAGGCCGAAGCATATCAAGGAGCGACTAAAGCCTTCGCGGAAGGTCATCCGATCGGAGACGGAGCAGGACCATTGGTTGCATCGAAACTTATGCGCGGGCGCGAAATTCGAAAAGTCGAGAAGGACATGCTTGCGGCTGAGACAACTCTTGAAGGACGCAGAGTTATCGCTTTGAAAGCGGAGGGTCCTGGCGGGAGCGTGGGCAAACCCGGCGACGCCATACGACAAATCCTTGAAGAGAACAATGGCAAAGCAGCGATGATAGTTATGGTTGATGCAGCACTAAAGCTTGAAGGAGAGAAAACCGGTGAAATCGGCGAAGGAATCGGTGCTGCAATAGGAGGGATAGGAACGGAAAGGTTCAAGATTGAAGAGGAAGCGACAAAGTTCGGCATACCCGTATACGCAGTCGTAATCAAACAGAGCATCCTTGAGGCAGTTACGACTATGAAGAAAGAGATCGCTGAGGCTGCAGATCCAGTAATCGAAAAAATCAAGCGGTTGGCGTTAGAAAGCACAAAGGAAGGCGACTTAATTATCGTCGCGGGAATCGGTAATACCGCTGGAATAGCATAGGTGAACGTGAATTGAGCAACAAGCCCGCAACATTTTACGCATACTTACTGATTGGCTTCGGATTAGTTATCCTCGCAATCTCGCTCTGGGCTATGCTGCAAGCGCTTTCATACTACCAGGCTGGCCAATTCCCGCAATTCTTCGTCTATGGTGTCATGGCTGCGGTAGGAACAGTACTGGCGCTGTCATCTATCACTCAGATGCGGCGACGAATGGTTACTCTACAAAGTATGGCTGTCAGAGTTCTAAGCAACGTAGTCTGTGGAAATTGCGGATTCAAGGTAGTTCGTACGTTCACCACGGGAGATTTTATTCCTAAAGAAGTTGGACAATGCCAGCAGTGCAAGGGCACGATGAAAGTGGATCTAATCTACGCAGAGCAACCGACGCAGAAAAAAGCTTAACCAGTAAGTACGCGGCATCCCTCGGCAGTTACGAGGAGAGTATGTTCTGCTTGAGCGACTACATTTTCGCTCACCTCAACGAGCACAGGATAACCGACAACACACCGATTAGCAACTAATTCCTCGAACGCAACTTTTTCATATTCTCCGGAATCGAAAACCCACCTTGATGCAAATGGCATCGTTCGATACCTCCGTTGCAAATACTCAGCAAGATCGAGAGATTCTTTAGACTTGGCGCCCTTAGCTCGCACGAACCGGTAAATGTATGCTGTGTCAGCTTCGTGAACCGCACCTTCAGCGCCCTTAAGCGTAACGAATGGCTCGACCGCATATATTTCACCAACCTCAAACCGTCCGCTTTCGATACCTGACACGTTCGGCACAGATTTTCCGGCATGAATCCGATAACGCTCAATCTTATGCCCAGTCAAGTTACGTATCGGTTTGAACCCATATCTGCTGATGCAACGTTCCACTAAGGTTCCGATTTCAGATAACTTTCGTCCTGGGGCTATTGCCGCTATCGCCTCCTGCAATGCAGCTTCCGCGGCAACAATCATCGAATCATACTGTGGGTTGAGTGAGAGCGTTATTGCAGTGTCAGTTATGCATCCGTTCACCTCAACTCCGAAATCGATCTTTACGAGAGAGTTATCCGGAATCATCAACGGATCTTTCCAAGGACTCGTATAGTGAGCGGCAACCTCGTTCACTCCAACATTACATGGGAAGGCTGGACCTGCACCCAACTCTCTGATTTTCGCCTCCACCAATTCACATATTTCCAGCAATCTCTTCTTTCGAATGTCGAGACCCTTCACGAATCGTCGCACGTCAGCGAGAATTCGACCTGACACTTCGAACTCTGTAATTTCCACATCGACCACCGCGTGCCAAACCTTCTTTAGATTAATCGCTGAAAGCATCTGTTTATTTAGGATTCATAATTCCGATGCCAAGCGTCTAGAAGATAAGATTCTGAATACGTGATTGAATGTCAGAAGCCAATAACGGAGAGATGGTGGTAACTCCCTGGGAAGTTACCGGAAGAGTGGATTACGATAAACTCGTTCAGGAATTTGGCACACAACCTCTAACTAGCGAGATCCTAGAACGACTCAAGAAATACACTGGAGAACTTCATCCACAACTTAGAAGAAGAATTTTCTTCTCACATCGAGACCTAGATTGGATCCTGCAACGATATGAAGCAGGAGAGAAATTTGTCCTTTACACTGGCAGAGGTCCATCCGGCCCAGTACACATAGGACATCTAGTACCATGGATGTTCACGAAACATCTACAAGACAAATTCGGGGCGAAACTTTACTTCCAAATGACAGATGATGAAAAATTCCTTCACCGAGACGAATTCAGTATAACTGACACAGAGAAATGGACATATGAAAACATCCTCGATATAATAGCACTCGGATTCGATCCGAAAAAGACCAGGATCATAATCGACAGCAAGAACATTGACAAACTATACAAGATTGCCGTTCGCGTCGCAAAACACATGAACTATTCAACAATTCGCGCCACTTTCGGATTCCAAGATAGCACAAACATTGGTATGATCTTCTTCCCTGCATTGCAGGCAGCTCCAGCATTCCTTGAATCGACATTAGTCGGTCACAACGTTCCATGTCTCATACCGGCAGCAATCGATCAAGATCCGTACTGGCGCGTCGCACGCGATGTGGCTCCTAAGCTTGGTTACTACAAACCTGCACAGATTCACTGCCGTTTCGTACCTGGCTTGGGCCGCGCTGGAAAAATGTCGGCTTCTATGCCGGAAACATCAATCTTCACTGTAGACCCGCCCGAAAAAGCGGCGAAAAAGGTGATGAACGCCTTTACGGGTGGACGGACTACGGTAGAGGAACAGATAAAGCTCGGAGCGAATCCCGATATCTGCTCAGTTTTCAGTTACGATTACTTTCTATTCATGGACGACATTGAACTCGAAGCTCTACGATTCAAGTGCCTATCAGGAGATATTATGTGCGGAGAATGTAAACAAACCTTAGCAGACAGAGTGAGAACATTCCTGAAAGAACACCAAGAAAAAAGAGAGAAAGCGAAAGATAGAGTTCAAGAGTTTCTATTCGATGTGAAAGATGCCTGAGCCACAGGAGAGGACAGAAGGTTGGTTGAGCTGAGAGAGAACGAAGCGACTACACTCAGAACGCTCCAAAAGCTAGGAGGCAGCGCTTCCCTCGATGAGCTAGCTGAGAATACCGCTCAAAGCACGGCGGCGATAACCCGCGCAGTCACGTCACTTCAAGAGAAACGTATGCTCAATGTAACCGAGTCAGGGAAGACTATACTCGCTCTCACAGGAGAAGGCATCAGGTATGCGCGAGAAGGAACGCCGGAAAGACGACTTCTGCAAGCCATCTTGCAGTTGGGCGGCACCGCAACATTAGAACAGGCTGCTCAGCGTGGCGATATTCCAAAACAACTCGCGATCATTGCGTTAGGGTGGTTCAGGACGCTCAAATGGGGCAATGTGCAAACCCAAGGACAACAAACAATCATAACGGCATCCAGTAGTGAGGAAAAATCTGTTCACGAAGAGGCTCTCGAATACCTAGCATCCAAAGATGAAATCCCCACCGATCAACTACCGCAAGAATTCAGCGCGAGCATTGAAACGCTTCGGAAACGACGACTCTTGATATCCAAGACACGAACCATTCGGGAAGCAGAGCTTACCGATCTTGGACGGAAGACATTGGAAGAAGGAATCACAGTAGCGCAAGAAGTCAGTGAACTCACGCCTGAACTGATCGCGTCCGAACGCTGGAAGACCGTATCTTTCAGAAAATACAACATAACCGCTCAGACAAATCCCTGTTGGCCTGGAAAAAAACAGCCTTACCAACAATTCCTCGATGACCTCAAAATCAAATTAGTCGAACTTGGATTCAGGGAAATGACCGGCCCAACGGTCGAACTCATGTTCTTCAACTGCGATGCCCTCTTCATGCCGCAGGACCATTCCGCCAGAGAAATCCATGACATCTACTTCATCAAAACCCAACAGCTTGGCGACTTGTCTGGACAACAACGTTTCGTTGAACGAGTGGCGAAGACACATGAAAACGGATGGACCACCGGATCGACCGGATGGAGATACAAATATTCTCAAGAAGAAGCGATGAAGCTCGTCTTGCGAAGCCAAGGAACAGCCCTAAGCGCTAGGATGTTGGTAGACAGGGAGCTGAAAGTTCCAGGAAAATATTTCTCGATAGTCCGATGTTTCAGGCCCGATCAAGTCGATCGTACACATCTCACAGAATTTAATCAAGTGGAAGGAATAGTAGTAGGACATGACCTCTCCCTCAGAGATTTACTGGGGGTTCTAGAAAGATTCGCGAAAGACATCGCCGGCGCAGACAAAGTCAGATTCAAACCGGACTACTTTCCGTTCACCGAACCAAGCGTTGAACTCCAAGCATACAAGGAAGGGTTTGGTTGGATAGAGTTTGGAGGATCAGGCATCTTCAGACCCGAACTGACACTCCCCCTCGGAATCAAAGTACCGGTTATTGCCTGGGGAATAGGAGTCGATAGACTATTCATGATGCGTTCCCGGATCGACGACATCCGCTTACTCTTCGCGCAAGACTTGGAGTGGATTAGAAAACAAAAGGTGCTCTAAATTGGTAGCCATAACCGCGACAGTGGCCGATCTCGAGAAGCTTGCCGGGTTCAGACTGCCTCGAGATAACGATAAACTCAATGAACTACTATACTACGTAAAATGTGAACTCTCGGGACAAAGTCGAACCGAACAAATCGATGACGCGACTGAATTGCAACTAGAGAATGTTGACACGAATCGACCAGACACCTGGAGCGCCGAAGGAATAGTACGGGTTCTAAAAGGCATCCATAACACCGAGATAGGCATAAAGAAGTACTCACTCGCAAGAAAACCCGTTGTAGAGATCTTTGTTGATAGGGAACTCAAACAGGTTAGGCCCTACATTGCCTGCGTAGTGGCGAAAGGAGCAACACTTAGCGACGAGACAATGCGAAGCATAATCCATCTCCAAGAGAAACTTGATCAGAGTTATGGAAGAAGACGCAAAAGGGCGTCGATAGGATTCTATGACTTCAAACTAATACGACCGCCATTGACTTACCGTCTGGCGCAGCCAGATGCGATAAAATTTGTTCCGCTTGACTGTAACGAACCGATGTCGCTCAAAGAAATCCTCCAAAAACATCCGAAAGGACTAGAATATGGACATATTGTCGCATCAAATTCCAAAATGCCCATTCTCCTTGACGATGAAGGCAAGGTCCTCTCCTTCCCACCCGTCATAAATTCTAATGACTTGGGAAAAATCACTCCCGAGACTACAAACATTCTAGTCGAGGTTACAGGAACGTCCGAAGAAACTACACTCAACACGTTAGTAATACTCAGCACGGCACTCGCTGACAGAGGCGCTACGCTGCATCCTGCGAGAGTCCACTACAATTACAGCAAACCATCAGTATCAGTAACACCTGTCCTTCATGAGCGAACAGTGCAAATTTCCTTAGAAGACGTAAATCGATTAATTGGGTTGCCGCTGAAACGGATGGAAATCGTGACTCTGTTACGAAGAGCGAGATTTGACGTCATAAAGTCTTCCTCGAACACGTTGAAGGTAATAGTACCGTGCTATCGATTAGACATACTCCACGCAGTAGACGTCATCGAAGATATCTCAATCACATATGGTCTTAACAACCTGAAACCAAAATGGCCTGCCGACATGACAATTGGCGGGCTATTACCAGTCCACGAATACGCTGACAGAGCAAGATTATTGATGATTGGTTTCGGATTTCAAGAGATAATGACGTTCATGATGACGAATCCGGAGAAACAATTCACTAAGATGAATCAGAATCAAACCGAAAACGTCGAAGTGGGAAACCCAAAACTCACAACCATGACTTGCCTACGATCCTGGCTCCTTCCAAGCCTACTTGAGTTCTTAGGGAATAACACGCATGTGGAATACCCTCAAAAGATATTCGAGCTTGGTGTCTGTACGCTCCCTGAACTAGCAGCGCCTAATCGAACTCAAGATAGATTGAAACTTGGCTG
>Ga0187779_10001169_pt1 | contig 16442 bp, 10 predicted proteins | sample 1015_Q2_SP10_10__FD_132435 | JGI IMG/M metagenome (GOLD analysis project Ga0187779, IMG submission 132435) | Tropical peat soil microbial communities from peatlands in Department of Meta, Colombia - 1015_Q2_SP10_10_MG | ecosystem: Environmental > Terrestrial > Soil > Wetlands > Peat | place... | reverse complement strand
GTATCTGAGTGTGCGTGCCACTCTCCTCTCTAAACCCGAGGGTCGCACACTCGCGCGAAGCCGGGGCGTGCGCGGCACCTCCGAGCTTCCGAGATCACCCGATCAGAATCTGATTTTCCGAGCGATGCGCCACACGGCTGAGCGCGAAGGGTTTGAGCTGCCGCGCGTGCGCCTGGCGGTGCGCAACGAAATTCCAGTGGCGGGCGGGCTGGGCAGCAGCGCTGCGGCCACGGTCGCCGGAATCGCGCTCGGCTTCGCCGTTAGCAACCGCTCCATCCCTAAGGAAACCGCGTTGCACTATGCCACCGAGATGGAGGGTCATCCCGACAATGTCGCCGCGGCCTTGTTGGGTGGATTGGTTGTGACGTACACACGCCCCGATGGCACGGTCGCCGCGGTGCGCAAGGACTGGCCCAAGGTCATTCGTCTGGTCGTTGTCACGCCGAACATCAAGCTGGAAACGAAGAAATCTCGAGCCGTGCTCCCTGCCAACGTTTCCCGTGCCGATGCCGTATTCAATCTTCAGCGCACGGCGCTGTTCGTCGCCGCACTCGAAGACCGCCGCTATGACCTGTTCTGGGACGCGATGCAGGATCGAATTCACCAGGCCGCCCGTCAGCCGCTTATCCCGGGACTCGGAGAGGTGCTTGCCCTGCCCCGCACGCCGGGCGTACTTGGAATCGCACTTAGCGGTGCGGGGCCGAGCGTGATTGCACTGGCGACCGGACGCTACGATGAGATTGGCAAGGCGATGGCGCGGTGTTTCGAACGACACAATCTCGCCCCCACGGTTCAGGTTCTCGAGGCCGCACAGGAAGGTCTGAGTACCGCGCAGAAGTAGGCCGGGGGAGCCGGATAGCGACCGCCTCACCTCGTCTGGGTGCTTCTGGCCTGGCGCAGCCGGGTGCTCTCTCGAAGCTCCTTGTGCCAGTGCCAGAACATGACCGCCAAGGCCGTCAGCGGCCCGAAAAACAGCAGGATTCCCCCCAAAACCAGGAGGAGGAGAAGAAGGACGTTCATCACGGTTCCCGCCATAAAGCTCCTCGATGGCTAGGTACCGCTTGCTACTCCCTAGGTATTTTGGCCGTGCGCAGCGGAGCCGTCAAGATCCAAAAAAACCGGTACCAAACTACTAGGAAGCCGCCATCGACGGCGGCCCGATTTCGACTGGGGACGCGACAGTGAGATAATGGGGCGGCGCGTTCAGGGCGTGCGCGCCGCCCACGCACGGCCTTTCTGCTGGGAATTCTCGGGAGTCGTTCGAAGATGTGGATTGTCCGACTGGCATTACGGCGTCCTTACACATTCGTCGTCATGTCCATTTTGATCATGATCTTGGGGATGCTCGCGATTGTGCGCACCCCGGTCGATATCTTCCCGAACATCGATATCCCCATCGTACTCGCCGCTTGGACGTACACAGGCCTCTCCCCGGAGGAAATGTCCGGGCGCGTGATCTACAACTACGAGCGCGCGCTGACCACCACAGTTAATGACATTGAGCATTTGGAATCGCAATCGCTGAACGGTGTCGGTCTGGTCAAGATTTTCTTTCACCCGCACACGAACCTGCCGAGCGCCATCGCGCAAGTGACCGCGATCAGCCAGAGCATCGTGAAAAATCTGCCTCCCGGCATTACCCCGCCGTTCATCCTCACCTACAACGCCTCCTCGGTGCCGGTCCTTCAACTGGGCCTCTCCGGACCTGGCCTCAGCGAACAGCAGTTGGCCGATATGGGTCAGAACTTCGTTCGTACCTCGCTGATCACGGTGTCCGGCGTCGCGATCCCCAACCCCTATGGAGGCAAGCAACGCACGGTCATGGTGGACCTCAATACCACGCAGATGCAGGCCAAGGGCCTTTCGCCGATAGATGTGGTGAACGCCGTCGACGCGCAGAATTTGATTCTTCCCTCCGGGACCGCCAAGATCGGCTCGTTTGAGTACTACATCGAAACAAACGCTTCGGCACCCACCGTTAGGGACCTGAACGATTTACCGGTCAAGACCGTCAACGGCTCAACGATTTACATCCGAGATGTCGCCCATGTTCGGGATGGCTTTACTCCGCAAACGAACATCGTTCGCGTGGATGGGACTCGCTCCACTCTGATGTCCATCCTAAAGCTAGGCAGCGCTTCGACACTGGATGTCGTTGCCGGCGTTCGAAAAATGCTTCCCTCCATTCAGGCCGCCCTGCCTGTGCATATCGATTTCCACGCCCTCTCCGACCAATCCATCTTCGTGAAAGCTTCCATCCTCGGCGTCGTTCGCGAGGGCGTGATCGCCGCCTGTCTGACAGGACTCATGATTCTGGTCTTCCTGGGAAGTTGGCGTAGCACCATCATTATTGCCGTTTCGATTCCGCTCTCAGTGCTGACCTCTCTCACCATGCTGGGCGCACTCGGTGAGACCATCAATATCATGACGCTCGGCGGCCTCGCTCTGGCGGTAGGGATTTTGGTCGACGACGCCACCGTGGAAGTCGAAAACATCAACCGCAATCTCGATCAAGGAAAGGAAATCATCCAGGCCATCCTGGATGGCGCTTCGCAAATTGCCGTCCCCGCGCTGGTCTCGACACTCTCGATCTGTATCGTGTTCGTACCCATGTTTTTCCTGACCGGCGTGCCGAAGTATCTCTTTGTGCCCCTCGCCGAAGCTGTCATCTTCGCCATGCTGGCCTCTTATTTGCTATCGCGCACCCTCGTCCCGACCATGGCGCGGTATCTGCTGATCGAGCAGACCGAAGAAGAGCGCCGCGAGAAGACCGAGAAGTCCCGAAATCCACTCGTCCGCTTGCAGGCGAGATTCGAAACAGGGTTCGAAGGCTTTCGAGAGCATTACCACCGGCTGCTCGGCGCAGTCATGCGTCACCGTATCGCTTTTGTCACCTGTTTCTTGGGCTTCTGCGTTTTGTCCTTTGCTTTGCTACCCGTGATCGGCCAGGACTTTTTCCCGACGGTCGATAGTGGCGAATTGAAGCTCCACATGCGTGCCCCGACGGGCACTCGCATCGAGGACACAGCCGCCATCTGCGACGAAGTGGAAAAAGACATTCGACAGGTGATTCCACCCGTCGAGCTCACCACGATCATCGATAACATCGGTCTCCCTTACAGTAACCTGAATCTTGCCTACAGCACGTCGGCTCCGGTGGGACCGGCCGATGCCGATATTCAAGTCGAGCTGGCACCCGGACACCGCAAGACCAACGACTATGTTCGCGAACTGCGAGCGAGGCTCAGCCACGATTTTCCAGGCGTCACGTTTTATCAATTGCCGGTCGACATCGTGACCCAGATTCTGAACTTCGGCCTACCCGCGCCCATCGACATCCAGATCGTGGGACGGGACTTAGTCAGTAACCGCCAATTCGCCATGGAGCTGATGAATCGCCTCAAATTTATTCCCGGCGTGACGGACATGCGAATCCAGCAGCCGTTCGATTACCCGCGCATGCACATCGACGTAGATCGCACCAAGGCCAGCCAGGTGGGTTTCACGCAGCGGGATGTCGTCGAGAATCTGCTGATCGCGCTCAGCGGCAGTTTCCAGACTCAGCCCCAGTTCTGGCTCGATCCGAAGACCGGCGTCAGCTACAGCATCACCACCGAAACCCCTCAGTACCGAGTCCAGTCTCCGCAGGACCTTGAAAACATCCCTATTGCCAACGCCACCCTAGCGCAGCCACAGATTTTGGGCGGACTCGCTTCATTTACCCGCGGCGCCGAAATGGCCGAAGTGACTCACTACAATATTCAACCGGTGATCGACATCTACGGAGGGGTGGATGGCCGTGACTTGGGTGGAGTCGCGCGCGACATCCTGCCCATCATCGAGCAAAGCAAGAAGCAGTTGCCGCCAGGTTCGTCGATCGTCGTGCGCGGGCAGATCCAGACGATGAACGCGTCGTTTTTGGGCCTGCTTGCCGGCCTTGGATTTTCGATTGTCCTGGTGTATCTGTTGATCGTCGTGAATTTTCAGTCCTGGCTGGATCCTTTTATCATCTTGTTGGCGTTGCCCGCTGCTCTGGTCGGAATCCTGTGGTTCTTGTTCGTCACCGGAACCACGATCAGCGTACCTGCACTCACCGGCGCCATCATGTGCATGGGCGTGGCCGCCGCCAATAGCATTCTTTTGATCAGCTTCTCCAAGGAAAAACTGCAAGCCGGGAAGACCTCCATCGACGCGGCGCTCGACGCCGGATTCACACGCTTTCGCCCCGTCCTGATGACGGCGCTCGCCATGATCATGGGCATGCTCCCGATGTCGCTAGGACTCGGCGAGGGCGGCGAACAGAACGCGCCTTTGGGCCGTGCCGTGATCGGTGGCTTGATGTTCGCCACGGTGGCGACCCTGTTCTTCGTGCCCGTGGTTTTCAGCATTCTCCATGGCTGGCGTAGGTCCTCGCTGGCCGCTCAGTGAGATGCCCGTGAAACGAACGCGCGCGGAAAACCGTCGTATTAAAGAAGAGGCACCGAGCCGAAAGAGATGACCGATTGGCAGCAAAATGTACCGATGTCGCCCCACGGCAGACGTCGGCCGGCAGGGCTGCGGCCCAAACGCGGGCTGGCTGGCCTGGTCATCGTTTTGCTCGTTATTGCACTGGTGGTCATCGCCGGCGTCGTTCCGCGTCGGAGAGCAAGAGCCGCGTTGGCCAGCCAGACGACCGAGCTCGCCGTTCCCACCGTAGCGGTTGTTCACCCAACGCCGGGCGCGCCACAAACGGAAATCGTGCTTCCGGGCAATTTACAGGCCTATTCCGACTCCCCCATCTATGCCCGCACCAATGGATATCTGAAAAAGTGGTACATCGATATCGGTGGACGCGTGAAAACCGGCCAGTTGCTCGCTGAAATCGAGACGCCCGAGTTGGATCAGGAACTCGACCAGGCACGCGCGGACTTGAATACCGCCCGTGCGAATTACCGGTTGTCGGAGATTACGGCTGCGCGTTACGCCAATCTGCTCAAGACCGACTCTGTGTCGAAACAGGATGTCGATAATGCCAACGGAGATTTTGAGGCCAAGAAAGCCATGGTCGCTTCGGCCGATTCCAACGTACGACGCCTCGAGGAGTTGCAATCCTTCGAGAAGGTCTACGCGCCATTTGATGGGGTCATCACGGCTCGCAATACCGATGTCGGCCACTTGATCAATTCCGGTGCGAGCCCGGCCGCCGCCTCCGAGTTATTTCACATCGCGGCAACCCAGACGCTTCGCGTGTACATCAATGTTCCGCAGGACTATTCGCAGTCCGCCCGCGTGGGATTGACCGCCGATCTGGAATTTCAGGAGTTTCCGGGCCGCCGGTTCCAGGGAACTTTGGTACGCACGGCCAACGCCATCGACGTTGCTTCTAGAACTCTGCTCGTCGAGGTGGATGTTGATAATCGAAATGGCGAGCTCCTGCCTGGCGCCTATGCGCAAGTGCATCTGAAGGTCCCCTCCGAAGTGCCTACGCTGGCGCTGCCGGTGAGCGCGCTGATCTTTCGTTCACAAGGACTGCAGGTGGGAACGGTTCAAGCCGGCGGTCGTGCCTTGCTGAAGAGCGTCACACTCGGACGTGATCTGGGAAACACTGTGGAGGTCGTTTCCGGTCTTTCGCCGGACGATCTGGTCATTACCAACCCTCCCGACTCGCTCATCACGGGAGAAGAAGTGCGGGTTGTCGCGGGTGAAAAGGGGGCATCGAGTGCTCCGGCCCAGAATGCAGACTACTAAGTCTTGCTGAGTCAGATTCGAAAATGAATTGGGGGGAATTTGATGAGAACGTTCCACAAAGCTGGTGTGGTTGGTTTGGGCCTTGCGCTTGTTTCATCCCTCGTGTTGCGTGCCGGATTCGCGCGCACCCCTGGCGCCGGCCCGGCCAATGGCGACACGGATACGAGCCCTTTCACCGATTTCCACGGCGAGACGCCGGGCAAGGTTCATCACATTACGGTTGGGGACCTGCCCGAACCCTATGCAACCAAGTCCGCGGCAGTTTTCTCGCGGCCCGTCCCAAGGCCCGCCGACGCCTGGCCGCAGGCACCGGAAGGTTTCAAGGTAACGCTGTACGCCGAGAACTTGGTGGGCGACGACAAAAAGCCGCTGGCTCCTCGCACGATCATCACGGCGCCGAACGGCGATTTCTTTGTGGCCTCGACAAACACCGGGAAGATTCTCGTCTTCCGCGGGCTGACCGCCGAGGGGAAGGCCGAACAGATGGAGACCTTTGCCACTGGGCTCAAGCTGCCGTTTGGCATTGCCTTCTATCCCCCCGGCCCGAATCCACAGTATGTCTACGTCGGGAACACCGACTCGATCGTCCGCTTTCCCTACAAGAATGGAGACATGAAGGCCACGGGAGATGCGCAGGTGGTCGTGCCAAATCTGCCAGCTGGACCGAACCACTTCGCGCGCGGGATTGTCTTCTCGCTCGATGGAAAGCGCATGTTTATCGCCGTCGGCTCGCACACCAATGTGACCGACATCGATACGGACACAAGCGAGTACCACCGGGCCGACATTCTCGTGGCCAGTCCGGACGGCTCGGACCTCCAGGTGTATGCTTCGGGCATTCGCAACGGCTCCGGCGTCACGGTCAATCCCAAAACGGGCGAGCTGTGGACTTCGGTGAACGAACGTGACGAACTGGGCGACAATCTCCCACCCGATTACATCACGCACGTCCAGGAAGGGGGCTTCTACGGCTGGCCGTGGTATTACACCGGGGGCCACCCCGATCCCCGCTTCCCAGGCAAGCATCCCGAGCTGAAAGACAAGGCCATCGTACCCGACGTGCTGCTGGAACCGCACGACGCTTCGTTAAACATCACCTTTTATGAGGGAAAGCGATTCCCCAAAAAGTACGATGGAGCTTTGTTCGCCGCTGAACATGGCTCATGGAATCGCTCGATCCGCACGGGTTACGAAGTGATCATGGTGCCGATGAAGAAAGGCCGTGCGCTCGGGGAGTACGAGGATTTCCTGACAGGATTTGTCACTTCCTCCGGCGATTGCTGGGGCCGCCCGGTGGGAGTGGCGGTGGCAAGGGATGGTTCTTTGATGGTGACCGATGACGGTTCGAACTCGATCTGGCGAGTCACGCACGAAAAGAAATAGTTCGGCGCCAACTCCAACGACTTTGGAGTTCTGGCGCAACCATCGTGCAAGGGCACTCGCCATCGCCGCGCTCGTGCTCGGCGGGTGCGTCGTGGGTCCCAATTACAAGCGCCCGACGGCGGACATCCCGCCGGACTACAAGGAAGCGGGAAGTTTCAAGCAAGCACAGCCAAGTGATGCAATCGCTAAGGGCACATGGTGGGAGATTTACGACGATTTGCAACTGAATGCGTTGGAAGAACAGATCAACGTTTCAAACCAGTCGCTCAAGGTCACCCAGGAACAATTCGAACAGGCGCGAGCGGCACTCCGCATTGCGCGCGCCGGATATTTTCCCACCGTTTCGACACAGCCGACCATTTCGGGCAATCGTCAGTCTCAGACCAGGGCCCTTTTTGGCGGTAAAGGTTCTCCCGTCTCCTATGCGGATTACTTACTGCCCTTCGATGTTTCCTACGAACCGGACGTCTGGGGTCGGGTGCGCCGCAGTGTCGAAGGCGCGCGTTCGGAGGTCCAGGCCAGCGCTGCGGATCTCGCCAACGTGGACCTGAGCCTTCACGCGGAACTGGCGCTTGACTATTTCCAGTTGCGGGGGCTGGATTCCCAAAAACAGCTTCTGGATTCAACCGTGGAGGCCTACGAGAAAGCCCTGGAACTAACGCAGAGTCGCTATAGCGGCGGTATCGCATCCGCCGTCGATGTGGCACAGGCGCAAACGCAGCTGGAAACCACGCGCGCACAGGATCAGGACGTTGCGGTCCAGCGGGCTGCCTTCGAGCATGCCATAGCGGTACTCATCGGAAGACCTCCTGCCGAGTTCGGCCAGCCTTTCGCACCACTTCAGAGCCCGCCGCCGGCGATCCCGCCAGGGTTGCCGTCCGAACTTCTGGAGCGGCGACCGGATATCGCCGGGGCCGAGCGGCGCGTTCAAGAGGCCAACGCTCAGATTGGCGTCGCCAAAGCGGCGTATTTCCCCCTGGTTTCCCTGACGGGTGCGGGGGGATTCGAGTCGGCGACTATTGGCACACTGCTCCAGGGTCCGAGCGGCTTCTGGTTGCTTGCAGGGACGGCCGCTCAGACAATCATCGACGGCGGCCAGCGCCGTGGTATCAGTGAGCAGGCCCGCGCAGCCTACCGGCAGTCGGTCGATATCTACCGGCAGACCACACTGAGCGCTTTTCAAGACGTGGAGGACAATCTCGCTGCCCTCCACATTCTCGAGGGTGAGGCGAAAACTCAGAACGCGGCCGTGGCTGCAGCCGCGCATTCCCTTGAGCTTTCCAACAACCGCTACAAAGGCGGCGTCGCGAACTATCTCGAAGTGACCACGGCGCAATCGGCTGCACTGGGCGACGAGCGCACGGCGGTCGATATCCTTACGCGCCGTGTCGTCGCGAGTGTTCTCCTAATCAAGGCTCTCGGCGGCGGCTGGAACACCTCCCAAATTCTGAACGCTTCACGGTAGGATGCTGGCGTTCTTCGGTGCCCACGCGCGCGCCATGAGCTTTTTTCGCAAATCCATCGGTCCTGTCCTAGCGCTCAACGTCGCCATGGCGTTCTCTTTGGTTGGTTCAGAAGCGCTGGCGGATTCGTCCCGACGCCCACTTGTTTCTCTGAGCGACGGCTGGATGCTCCAATCTTCTTGCCAGGTGCGCGCAACAGGCGCACAGATTTCCCTTTCGGGCTTCTCTGTCGAGGGCTGGCACACGACCCAGGTGCCGTCCACCGTGCTCGCCGCACTGGTTCGAGACAAGACCTATCCGGATCCCTACTTCGGTATGAATCTTCGCTCGATTCCGGGCACGACCTATCCCATCGGCAAGAATTTTTCTCTCTTGCCGATGCCAAACGACAGTCCGTTCCGCTGCCCCTGGTGGTATCGCACCGAATTCCACCTTCCAGAAAGTTTCAAGGGCCTGTACGTCTGTCTGAAATTCGATGGCATCAACAACCACGCCAATATCTGGATCAATGGCCGGCAAATCGCCTCGACGACCATCGTCTCGGGCGCCTACCGCGCCTACGAATTCGACGTGACCCGATGGCTTCGGTCCGACGCTGTAAATGTCGTAGCCGTTGAAACGTTCCCTCAGACCGAGCACGACCTGGGCATCAATTGGAACGATTGGAATCCCACACCACCTGACAAGGATTTGGGCCTTTGGCGCGGCGTTTCGCTACACGCAACCGGGCCCATCGAGATCGCCAGTCCTCAGGTGATCACTCATTTCCCGGGGTCGTCGCTTGACCAAGCAGATCTCACCGTCGAAGCTCAGCTACGCAACCTGTCGTCGCGCCGCATCATGGGAATCGTCGAAGCTGACCTGGAAGGCATCCACCTGACAGAATCGATCGCATTGGGTCCTCATGAAACCGGCACGGCGCGGTTTACGCCCGACGGATTTCCGAGTCTCCGGATTGCTCATCCCGAATTGTGGTGGCCGCGCCAGATGGGCGTACCGGCTCTTCACGAGCTCATCGTGAGCGTCTCAATCGAGCGGACGATATCGGACTCGACATCCATCCACTACGGCATCCGTCACGTCACGTCGGAACTGGACGCAAGAGGTCATCGTCTGTTTCGGGTCAACGGCGAGCGAATCCTGATTCGCGCAGGCGGATGGGTGCCAGACATGCTGTTGCGGGAATCTGGCGAGCGTCTCGAAACCGAGTTTCGCTACCTCAGCGATCTGAACTTGAATGCGATTCGACTGGAAGGCCCGATGGTACCAGACGCGTTCTTTGACTTAGCGGATCGCCAGGGCGTGCTGATCTTGGCCGGCTGGACTTGCTGCGATTTTTGGATGGACTGGAAGAAATGGGGTGCCACCGACCTCGCCGTCGCCGAAGCCTCGCTGCGCTCCGAGATTCTGCGGATGCGCAGCCATCCCAGCCTGCTGGTGTGGATGAATGGCAGCGACGAAGCTCCTCCCGTGGCGGTCGAACGCGCCTACACTGCCGAGCTGCAGGCTCTCGATTGGCCGAATCCGCATCTCGCTTCAGCGTCGGAGAAGCCCGTGGCCTTCGGCGAAGCCAGTGGCATGAAGATGCTGGGGCCCTACGACTACACCCCCCCGGATTACTGGCTTGCGGACACTCAGAGATTTGGCGGCGCCTTTGGATTCGCGTCGGAAATCTCTTCCGGTCCGGCGATCCCGCTCGAAGCCAGCCTGCAAAAAATGCTCTCGGTTTTTGACATCCTACCCGGCAGCCCTGTCTGGAACTATCACGCGGGCGGCGAGCGGTTCACGCACCTGACGCATTTCGACGAGGCTATGCGCGCGATCTACGGAGCCCCCACAGACTTTGGTGACTACGAACGGAAATCGCAGGCGATGGCTTACGACGCCGAGCGCGGCATGTTCGAAGCGTACTCGCGCAATAAGTACGACTCGACCGGCATCGTCCAATGGACGCTAAATAATGCCTGGCCTTCGCTGATCTGGCATCTCTACGATTACTACTTGCAGCCCGCAGGGGGCTACTTCGGAACAAAGAAGGCTTGCGAGCCAATCCACGCACAGTACTCCTACAACACCCGCAGCGTGGACGTCGTAAACAGTACCTATGAGAACGTCGCCGGACTCACCCTGAGCGCAACGCTGTACGATGCCCACTTAGGTGAAAGGTTTTCGGGGCGGGTGCCAGTCCAGGTCAGCCGGGATAGCGTCGAGACGGTTCTCACCTTCCCGCAGAAGGGATTCATGCCCGCGTCGCCGATTTACTTTGCCAAGATGACCTTGGAAAACTCAAACGGCCAAATCGTCAGCACGAATTTCTATTGGCTCTCGGCGCGCCAGAATGTCTACGACTGGGCTAAGACCGACGCCTACACGGCGATTTCCGCCTATGAGGATCTGACGGCACTAGAATCGCTGGCGAGCGCTGGGAGGATGGACGTTCGAGCTTCCCGGGAAGATGCGCACGACGGTCCGCTGGTCCGCGTCTCGCTGCACAATCCGAGCAATCAATTGGCCTTTCAGCTTCACTTGGGAATCCGCCTGAAGCAGGGGAATGCAGAAATCCTTCCCGTGGTGTGGCAAGACAACTACGTCGAATTGATGCCCGGCGAATCCCGCGAAATCGTGGCGCAGTTCCTCTCTCCCAATGCACTCGCGGGCGAATCGGAATTGCTCGTTGACGGCTGGAACATTGAGTCCATGAGGCTGTCTTTGGGTCAAAGCACAGGGAGCGCGGCTGTATCCGGTGAGACCCGGTGATGCCGGACGGCGCGGGGCACGGGGTGCCCAGCCCTGTAACCAGTCTCCGGCGCGCGCTGAGCCTTTGGGACTTGGTCTTGATCGGCATCGTGATCGTTCAACCCATCGCCCCCATGGGAATCTACGGTGTGATCCACAACGAGGCGGGCGGGCATGTTGTCACCACGATTCTGATCGCCATGGTCGCCATGCTGTTTACGGCCATCAGCTACGGCAAGATGGCCCGCGTGTATCCGGCGGCCGGATCTGCTTACACATACGTGACCGCCGAAATCCACCCCGCGCTCGGCTACATCACCGGATGGGCAATGGTGATGGACTATGTTTTGAATCCGCTCGTCTGCACCGTCCTTTCGGCCAAACTCACGCAAAACATCTTGCCGGGCGTTCCCTACTGGATGCTCGTGATCGGGTTCGCGGGAACATTCACCGCCCTCAACCTGCACGCCGTCGAGACCTCGGCGCGCACGAGTGAAGTTCTGGCGGCGGGCATGATAGTTGTGGTGATCATCTTCTTTGCGTTCGCCGCACGGTTTCTTTGGGGTCTGCACGAACAGGGAGCAGCATTTTTCGTGCGCCCCTTTTATGATCCCGAAAGATTCAGCTTTCACGGCCTGTTTCGGGGCGCGTCGATCGCGGTGTTGACGTACATCGGATTCGACGGCATCTCGACTCTTTCTGAAGAAGCGGAAAATCCCCGGCGCCATATCCTGCTTGCGACTGTGCTCGTCTGCGTGATCACGGGCGCCCTTTCAGCCGCCGAAGTGTATACGGCGCAACTTGTGTGGGGATCAAAACCATTTCCCGAGGCCCTGGTGGAGTCGGCATTTCCGCTGGTGGCGCGACTGGCGGGAGGCTTCTTTCTGTTCCATCTTCTGAATTTCACGATTTTGATTGCCAATGTCGGATCCGGCATGGGCGCGCAGCTCGCAGCCGCGCGTTTGCTCTACGGGATGGGGCGCAGCAGCGCGGTCCCCAAGAAATTTTTTTCCGCCATTGAGCAGCGGCGGCAGATCCCCATGAACAACGTGCTCTTGATCGGAGCCATCGCCTTGACAGGAGCACTTTTTCTGAGCTACGAGCGTGGCGTCGAGTTGCTCAATTTCGGCGCGTTTATCGCCTTTATGGGTGTCAATCTGGCCTGTTTTGTGCACTATTTCGTGCGCGCGGCCGAGAAGAGATGGATGAATCTGGTTTTCCCGTTGCTTGGATTTTCGATCTGCTGCTTTATCTGGCTGAACTTGGGCCGAACCGCCAAGATGGCGGGCAGTCTTTGGATCGCAGCAGCAATCGCGTATGGCGCAATCAAGACCAGAGGGTTTCGAAAGGAACTGGTACGTTTTGAAGAGCCGATCGACGGGCCGTGACGGGTATCGCCGGACAATGCTCGTCAGTCCGGTTCCTGCGTAACGATGTGCACGTCAACAGCGGGCGCATCTCGGAGGAAGCGGCTGATTGCGTTCATATAACGCAGCTTGTTCAATCCCTTCGTGGCCGTCCTGCCAAAAATCATCTGGGTGATGTGCTTTTCGCGCACGAACTGGGCGGCGGCGTCGGGTACGCTATTGCCTTCGAGGCGCACCACTTTCGCGCCTAGACTTTCCGCAAATTTCAAGTTCGCCTCAAGCGACTTTTCATCCTGCCCGTCGGCGTCACTCACATCGACGTGCACGGCATACAATTCGGCATCCATACGGCGGGCCATGCGCGCCGCCCGGGCCAGCAGATACTGGGCGCGCGGATTCGAGCTGATGCAAACGGCCAGGCGCTCACGCACCGCCCAGTTTTCCTGAATGTCCTTCTCATCCATGTAGGAGGAAAGGCTGCGATCCACCTGCTCGGCCACCTGGCGCAGGGCCAGTTCGCGCAAAGCGATCAGGTTCCCGCGGCGGAAGAAATTCCGGAGCGACTGTTCGACTTTTTCCTTGCCGTATACGTCGCCGCGCTTCATCCGGTTCTGCAGTGCTTCCGGGGTGAGATCGACCATCACGGTCTCGGCCGCCATCTGCAGGACCCAGTCCGGCACCGTTTCGCGGACGACGACCCCGGTGAAAACGTTCACAGTCGGGGCGATACTTTCGATGTGCTGGATGTTCACGGTCGACAGGACGTCGATCTTGGCCTCCAGGATTTCAAGAACATCTTCGTAGCGCTTGCGATGTTTGCTGCCCGGAATATTGGTGTGGGCAAGCTCGTCAACCAAAACGACCTGCGGTTGCCGTTGGATGATTGCGTCCACGTCCATCTCTTCGAAAATGGTACCCTTGTATTCAATTTTCTTCCGCGGGACGATCTCCAGCTGCGGCACCAGTTCCGCGATACCCTTTCGGCCGTGCGTCTCGACGATCCCGACCACCACGTCTTCGCCGCGGCTGTGGCGGCGAATCGCCTCGGTCAGCATGCTGTAGGTCTTGCCGACACCGGGGGCGTAGCCGAGAAAGAGCTTGAGCGTGCCTTTCGCTTTCTCAGGAGGGGGAGAGATCTCGGCTAACAGTTGCTCGGGACTTTTGCGCACCATATTCCCTTTCGCACCGATACAAGGCTCGCTAGAATAACGCGGTGCGTTTTTTCTCCCTAAACCGCGTGTTGCAATTTACGGGCGCCCTCGCGCTGGTCGCCGGCGTTACCTTCTTCTACTTGAAAGTCTATTCTGCAAATCACACCACCATCGCGTTGACATTCATACTCGCCATTCTAGCCGTTTCCACCGTTTGGGACATGGCCGTTTCGGTGGTTATGTCGATCGCCGCGATGTTGGCATTCAATTATTTCTTTCTGCCGCCCACGGGCCGATTCACCATTGCCGACCCACAGAACTGGACGTCGCTGTTCACCTTCCTGGTGGTAGCGGTGACTGCCAGCCATCTGGCCAGCCGTGCGCGTCAAAAGGCGGCCGATGCCTCCGCTCGGCAGCGGGAGATTGAACGGCTGTACTCCTTTAGTCGCGGCCTGCTGCAGGCGCGTAACGTAATGGAGCTGCTCAATCGCGTTCCGGTGCAGATCGTGGAAGCGTTTGAAGTGGGTGCGGCGGCAATCTTCCTGGCAGACAAGCAAAAGGTATACCGCTCCGGTCCGGTCATCTCTCAACTGGATACCGAGAGCCTCAAAACGATCATGGCGCGCGAGGAACCCGTGATCGATGCCCCCCACAGTATCTGCTTTCTTCCGGTGCGGATCGGAGTGCGGGCGGTTGGCAGCCTAGGAATCTCAGGCCAGATTCTGCCGCGGCCCACACTGGAGGCGATTGGAACCTTGGTGGCGATCGCCATGGAGCACGCACGGGCCATGGAACAGGTTGGGCAGACCGAAGCGGCTCGCGAAGCCGAGAAACTGCGGACGGCTCTGCTCGACGCTGTCACTCACGAGCTGCGCACGCCGCTCACCTCCATCAAGGCCTCGGTGACGAATCTTCTTTCCCACCCGGACCTTCCTCCTGAGCAGAGACAAGAACTGCTGACGATCATCAACGAGGAAAGCGACCGCCTGAATCATCTGGTCGGAGAGGCGGCGGAAATGGCGCGGCTCGAAGCAGGCGAGGTGGAGCTGAAAGCCGAGCCACGTCCCATTGAGGATGTCATCAAGGCCGCGCTCGAGCACTGTCGGGGTTCGCTCGGAAACCGCACGGTGACCGTGCAAGTCACCGAGGGGCTTCCGTCGGTTCACGTGGACGTGGAACGCGCGCGGGAGGTGCTTGTCCAATTGATCGAGAACGCGAATCGCTATTCTCCACCCGATCAACCCATCATGATCACCGCGGAGGCAGCGGGAGATTTCGTAATCACCAGTGTGGCCGATCGCGGCGATGGCATCGATGACCAGGAACAGCCACTCATCTTCGAAAAATTCTATCGAGGCAGGGACCAACGCTACAGTGTGGAAGGAACCGGCATGGGCCTGCCGATCGCGAAAGCGATCGTGGAGGCGCACGGCGGCACGATCAGCCTGACCAGTCAGCGCGGGCACGGTTCCGTTTTTTCCTTTTCGCTGCCGGTCGAGCGCGGCCAGCCGAGTCAACTCCACGTGCCTGCGCGCGTCGCCAGCAACCCATGAACTCGGTGAAAATCCTGGTTGTTGACGACGAGTCTCAAATTCGGCGTGTGATGCGGACGACACTGAGCTCCCAAGGCTATGCCGTTGCGGAGGCGAGAAGTGGCGACGAAGCGCTGGAACTGATTCCCCTCGAACGGCCCGATCTGATCCTGTTGGACGTAAATATGCCCGGCCGATCAGGGCTGGAAACCTGTCGTGAGATTCGCCTCACCTCGGATGTGCCCATCATCATGCTAACGGTGCGCAACACCGAGCGCGACAAGGTGCAGGCACTGGACGCAGGCGCAGACGACTACGTCGTAAAACCCTTCGGCTCTGACGAGCTGACGGCCCGTATTCGCGCCGCACTCCGCCGGGCTAGTCCCTCGGAGGCCCCGCCGCCCTTCGTCTCCCCCGATTTGAAAATCGACTTCGAGAAGCGGTCGGTGACCGTCAATGGCCAGCCCGTGCGCCTGACGCCGAAGGAATTCGAACTGCTGCATCACCTGGTAGCCAACCGGGGGAAAACGGAGAGCCACCGTCGTTTGTTGCAGGCCGTGTGGGGACCCGACTATGGCGAGGAAACCGAGTACTTGCGCGTGTTCATCAACCAACTGCGAAAGAAAATCGAGCCGGATCCGCGGCACCCGCGCTACATTCATACCGAGCCATGGGTCGGATACCGCTTCGAGCCCCCACGCGAAAAATCCCGTTCCGGCCGATCAGAAAAGTAGCTGCGCTGACCCCTGGCTGAGCAGGCCAGAAAGGACAGCAGAACGTGTCGCGTCCACATCGTGTGGTGATCATCGGCGGAGGCTTTGGCGGATTGAGCGCCGCGCGAAGACTCAAGTATGTGCCGGTCGACGTAACGCTGATCGACCGATCCAACTACCATCTGTTCCAACCATTGCTCTACCAGGTGGCGACCGGTGCACTGTCGCCGGCCAACATCGCCTCACCCCTGCGTACCATTCTCAAGAGGCAGAGGAATGCCCGTGTGCTCCTCGCGGAAGCCACCGGAATCGATGCTGGAAACCGGCGCGTGGTCCTTAGCGATGGAGTGATTGAATACGACACGCTGAT
>Ga0187779_10001168_pt1 | contig 16456 bp, 28 predicted proteins | sample 1015_Q2_SP10_10__FD_132435 | JGI IMG/M metagenome (GOLD analysis project Ga0187779, IMG submission 132435) | Tropical peat soil microbial communities from peatlands in Department of Meta, Colombia - 1015_Q2_SP10_10_MG | ecosystem: Environmental > Terrestrial > Soil > Wetlands > Peat | place... | reverse complement strand
GAATAAAGGAGGAGAGATGGCGAAGGCAAAATTTGAGAGGACGAAGCCACATTGCAATGTAGGGACGATAGGGCATGTAGATCATGGGAAGACGACATTGACGGCGGCGATAACGAAGGTACTGGCATTTAAGGGGCAGGCGACGTACCGAGCGTATGACAGTATAGATAATGCGCCTGAGGAGAAGGCGAGGGGGATAACGATAGCGACGGCGCATGTAGAGTATGAGACGGAGAAGCGGCATTATGCGCATGTAGACTGTCCTGGTCATGCTGACTATGTAAAGAACATGATAACGGGAGCGGCGCAGATGGACGGTGCGATTTTGGTGGTGAGTGCAGCGGACGGGCCGATGCCGCAGACGAGGGAGCACATATTGTTGGCGAGGCAGGTAGGGGTACCGTACATAGTGGTGTACATGAACAAGACGGACATGGTGGATGATCCTGAGTTGTTGGACCTGGTGGAGCTGGAAGTGAGGGAGTTGTTGTCGAAGTATCAGTTTCCCGGGGACAAGATACCGATTGTGAAGGGGAGTGCGCTGAAGGCGTTGGAGAGTGGGGCGACGGAACAGGGGGCGCCTGAGTACAAGAGCATATTGGAGCTGATGGAGGCGGTGGACAGTTATATACCGACACCGGAGCGGCCGATAGACAAGCCGTTTTTGATGCCGATAGAGGATGTATTCAGCATATCGGGTCGAGGGACGGTGGTAACGGGAAGGGTAGAGCGGGGGATCGTAAAGGTAGGTGAGGAAGTAGAGATAGTAGGGTTGGGGGAGACGAGGAAGACGGTGGCGACCGGGGTAGAGATGTTCAGGAAGCTGCTTGATGAGGGAAGGGCAGGGGATAACATAGGGGTATTGCTGAGGGGGATAGGGAAGGAAGAGGTAGAGCGGGGGCAGGTGTTGGCGAAGCCTGGGAGCATAACGCCGCATACGAAGTTCAAGGGGGAGGTATACATATTGACGAAGGAGGAGGGGGGTCGGCACACGCCGTTTTTTAATGGATACCGGCCGCAGTTTTACTTCAGGACGACGGACGTAACGGGGGTAGCGCATCTGCCTGAGGGGGTGGAGATGGTGATGCCGGGAGACAACATCAGTGTAAGGGTGGAGTTGATAGCGCCGATAGCGATGGAGAAGGAATTGCGGTTTGCGATCAGGGAAGGCGGAAGGACGGTGGGAGCCGGAGTCGTGACCGAGGTGCTGGAGTAACCTGTTAAATAAGAGTTTTTGAGGTATAGAGAGAGAACCATGAATCAGAAAATAAGAATTAAGCTGAAGGCCTATGACCACAGGATCCTGGATCAGTCGGTGAAGGAGATCGTAGACACGGCTCAGAGGACGGGAGCGCGGATAGCCGGGCCGGTTCCTCTCCCCACGAGGATCAGTAAAGTGACCGTCCTGAGATCTCCCCACGTCGACAAGAAGTCAAGGGAGCAATTTGAGATAAGAACTCACAAGAGGCTCATCGATATTTACGACCCGACACCCCAGACCGTTGATGCACTCATGAAACTCGAGCTTGCCGCCGGTGTTGATGTGGAGATAAAACTATGACAGGGATACTCGGCAGGAAACTCGGCATGACCCAGATATTTGAGAGTGACGGGAGAGCGATCCCTGTTACCGTCGTAGAGGCCGGCCCTTGCTGCGTGATTCAGGTAAAGACTCTCGATAACGACGGCTATGAAGCGGTCAAGGTCGGGTTCTCCGAGATACGGAAGACGAAGAAGGTGAACAAGGCGATGGCCGGCACATTCAAGAAGGCAGGGACAAAGCCCTATAAGATCATAAAAGAGTTCAAGATGGGAAACCTCAAGGTCGGCGAGTTCGTCACAGCGGAAATGTTCGTCAAGGGAGACAGGGTCAAGGTTTCGGGAATCTCAAAGGGCAAGGGATTTCAGGGTGTGATGAAACGGCATAACTACGCGGGCGGTCCCGGTTCTCATGGTTCCATGTTCAACCGTGCACCCGGATCGATCGGAGCAAGCTCTTATCCCTCGAGGGTATGGAAGAATAAGGGATTGCCGGGACACATGGGCAGCGAAATGATTACCGTGAAGAACCTCACAGTGGTCGATGTGAAGCCTGAGCAAAATCTTCTTTTGATCAAAGGTGCGGTGCCGGGCGGAGACGGCGCATACCTCGAGATCGAGAAGGGAGATTGAGATGCCTGATATAGAGCTGAAGGATACCAGTAATAAGGTCAAAGGAACGGTCAGCCTTCCCGAGGAGATGTTCGGGTTCGGCGAAAGAAAGGACATTTTGCATGCCTCTGTCGTAACGTATCTGGCGAACCAGAGGCAGGGCACCCACGCGACGAAGACGAAGGGGCTGGTGAGCGGCGGCGGCAAGAAACCATGGAAGCAGAAACACACGGGAAGGGCCCGCGCGGGAAGCAGCAGGTCCCCGCTCTGGAGAAAGGGAGGAACGGTCTTCGGACCTCAGCCCAGGGATTATGCTCTTAAGCTGCCGAGAAGCCTGAAAAGGAGGGCATTGGCGGAGGCATTGTCTGCCAAACTTACGGGCGGCGAAATCATGGTCGTCGAATCAATTACGGTAGATAAGCCGAAAACGAAGACGATGGTAGAAGTCCTCAGAAACCTCGGACTTGACGGGAAGAGCGTTCTCATTGTTATTCCCGGAAAGGATCATAATATCCTCCTCGCTTCCCGCAACATTCCGCGAGTGGATGTCGAAAGAGTTACCAATCTCAACTCCTATCAGATCCTCACCCATGACAGGATTCTCATGACGAGAGACGCTGTCAGCACCATGACAGAGGTATGCAAGCAATGAAAAGTATCTATACGGTAATCAAGAGGCCGCTGTTTACGGAAAAGGGAGCGATGCTCAAGGAAGGGGAGAATAAGGTCCTTGTTGAGGTCGCAATCGGGGCCAACAAGCTCGATATCAAGAAGGCCGTTGAGGAAATTTTCAAGGTGAAGGTCGAAAAGGTTGCGACCGTCACTACGGACGGGAAATGGAAGAGGTACGGTAAGTCTATCGGTAAGAGACCGGACAGAAAGAAAGCTATCATAACCCTGAAGAAGGGCGAAAAACTTGATTTCATCGAGGGTGCATAATGGCAGTTAAAAAATATAATCCAACATCTCCGGGTACGCGATTTCAGTCGGTATCCGATTTTGAAGAGATCACCGCGAAAGAGCCGCATCGGCCTCTGCTCAAGGCCCTAAAGAAGACAGGCGGCAGGAACAATAAGGGACGTGTCACCGCATGGCAAAGAGGCGGCGGCAATAAGAGACGTTACCGGATGATTGATTTCAAGAGGAATAAGCACAATGTTCCTGCTGAAGTCGAGACCATAGAATACGACCCCAACAGGTCGGCGAGGATAGCCCTCCTCAAATACCGTGATGGCGAGAGGAAATACATTATAGCGCCTCTCGGCATGAAAGTGGGTGAAGAGATTCTTTCAGGGCCGGGGGTGGAGATTAAGATAGGCAATGCCCTGCCTCTCAAGGAGATACCCCTCGGCACGTTCATCCATAACATAGAACTGCGGGCGGGCGAAGGCGCAAAACTTGCGAGAAGTGCCGGATCGTCGGCTCAGCTCATCGCGAAGGCTGAGGACTATTGCCACGTGAAGCTGTCGTCAGGTGAGGTGAGGCTCATCCCGCCTGCCTGTAAGGCTACTGTCGGCCAGGTGAGTTACCCTGACCGTGAGAACATCTCCCTCGGAAAGGCAGGAAGGGTTCGGTGGCTCGGCAAGAGACCTCACGTAAGGGGCGTTGCGATGAATCCTGTGGACCATCCTCTCGGCGGCGGGGAAGGCAGGAGTTCGGGAGGCAGGCCTGCATGTTCGCCGTGGGGAAAACCGGAAGGGGTAAAGACCCGCCACAACAAGAGAACCGACAAATTCATCGTAAAGAGGCGAGGAGGTAAATAAATGCCGCGGTCCTTAAAGAAAGGCCCTTTTGTGGACGAGAAGCTCATGAAGAAGGTGACGCAGATGCTCGATGCCGGGGAAAAGAAGATCATCAAGACATGGTCCCGGAGGTCCACGATAATTCCTGAGTTTATCGGGTTCACCTTTGCTGTTCATAACGGGAAAAAATTTATCCCTGTCTATGTCACGGAGAATATGATAGGCCATAAATTAGGTGAATTTTCACCCACGAGAACTTTTAAGGGGCATGCAACGAAAGGTTAAATTATGGAGTCAAGAGCTATACTGAAATACGCAAAGATAACACCGCGAAAGGCGAGAAGGGTTGTGGATCTTGTGAGAGGTAAGAAGGCGGGAGATGCCCTTATCGCCCTGAGGTTCATGCCCTATAGGGGAGCAGACTTCATAGAAAAGATCTTGAAGTCTGCCATGTCGAATGCCGAACAGAAGAAGGTTGTCAATCCTGAGGAAATGGTGATAGCAGAGGCGTATGTTGACCAGGGGCCGGTCATGAAGCGGATGGAGCCGAGATCGATGGGCAGGGCCAATGTCATCAGGAAGAGATTATCTCACATAACGCTCGTTTTGTCCGAGAAAAATTAATATTGGGAGGTTGACCTTGGGCCAGAAGACACATCCGATAGGGAATAGATTAGGGATCATAAAGACATGGGAATCCCGGTGGTACTTGAAAAGGGGTTATGCCGACCAGCTGATCGAAGATCTCAATGTGAGAAAGACCATAAAACAGAAACTCTTCCATGCGGGGGTATCACGGATCGAGATAGAAAGGGCAGGCCAGAGGGTGAGGCTCATCATCCATACGGCAAGGCCCGGGATCATCATCGGCAAGAAGGGTGCTGAGGTCGAAAAACTGAGGAAGGAAGTGGAGGCCCTGACAGGACGGGAGACCGCCATAGATATAAAGGAGATAAGAAAGCCTGAGGTCGACGCGCAGCTTGTTGCCGAAAATATCGCGTTGCAGCTTGAAAAGCGGGTATCCTTCAGGCGGGCGATGAAAAAGGCGGTTGCCTCGGCGCTGAGGTTCGGGGCCCTCGGTATAAGGGTTGCCTGTTCCGGCAGGCTCGCCGGCGCTGAAATCGCGAGGACAGAGTGGTACAGGGAAGGAAGGGTTCCGCTCCATACGTTCAGGGCTGATATCGATTATGGGTTTTCGGAGGCACGGACGACATACGGAGCGATCGGAATTAAGGTCTGGATTTACAACGGTGACATACTTCCTGAGCCTCAGAGGGCCAGCGAAGTTCAGGCGGTTGCGTAGCCTGCCCTGCAATGAGGTGATCGAAAGATGTTGATGCCCAAGAAGGTCAAATTCAGGAAGATGCAAAAGGGAAATATGAACGGTAAGGCCTACCGGGGTGCGGATGTTTCCTTCGGTGAATTCGGGTTAAAGGCCCTCGAGCCGGGATGGATTACCTCACGGCAGATAGAGGCTGCGAGAATAGCCATTACACGGCATGTGAAGAGGGGGTGCAAGGTCTGGATAAGGATATTCCCGGACAAGCCGATAACGAAGAAACCTGCCGAAACGAGAATGGGGAAAGGCAAAGGGTCGCCTGAGTATTGGGTGGCTGTGGTGAGGCCCGGCAGGGTACTCTATGAGATGTCGGGTGTGACCCAGGAAGTTGCGAAGGCGGCATTCAGGCTTGCAGCGCATAAACTTCCCATCGCGACCAAATTCGTCAGCAGGGAGGAGATTGCAACATGAAGCCGTCCGCATTGCGAGAATTGACGATCGATGAACTCAGGCAGAAGGATCAGGATCTGAGAAGGGAGCTCTTTAACCTGAGGTTTCGCCTCGCCACGGGCGAAGTGGAAAACCCGATGCGTATTCGTGCCGTGCGAAAGGACATAGCAAGAGTTTTAACGGTGATAGCGGCAAGACAGAAGACCGAACAGGGTCTCACTGGGCGCTGAGAGAGGTAGGGAATGCCAAAGAAAATTTATACGGGTAAGGTTGTGAGCGACAAGATGGAGAAGACCGTAGTGGTGGCGGTCACGCGTCTCTATCAACACCCTGTCTATAGGAAGACGGTGAAACAGGTCACGAAATTCAAGGTCCATGACGGGGAGAAAAAGTGCAAGGCAGGGGATACGGTATCCATCATCGAAACCAGGCCGTTGAGCAAAGAGAAGAGATGGGCGGTTCTGGAGATAATAGAAAAGGGTTAAGGAGTGAATTGCGATGATTCAACCAAGGAGCATGCTCGATGTGGCGGACAATTCGGGTGCAAAGAAGGTCCAGTGCATAAAAGTCATGGGAGGCTTCCATAAAAGGTATGCGAGGCTTGGCGATATCGTGGTAGTGAGTGTGAAAGAAGCGATTCCCGACAGCAATATCAAGAAGGGCGAAAAGGCAAAGGCCGTTGTCGTGAGGACGAAGAAGGAACACCGGAGACCTGACGGTACCTATATCAGGTTTGATCAGAATGCCGTAGTGCTCATTAACGCGCAGAATGAACCGATAGGCACGAGGATATTCGGACCCGTGGCGCGCGAGCTGAGGTGGAAGGAATTTATGAAGATCATTTCGTTGGCCCCAGAGGTTCTTTAGGAGGTTTCCATGGGCTTAGCAATCAAGAGACAGGATACCGTACAGGTAGTCGCCGGCAAGGAGAGGGGCAAGAAAGGCCGCGTTCTTTCGGTGATGCCCGCGAAAGATCAGCTCATTATCGAGAAGGTCAATGTCATCAAACGCCACATGAAACCGAGCAAGAAGTATTCCCAGGGCGGAATCATCGAAAAAGAGGCGCCCATTCATATATCCAATGTGATGCTCATCTGTCCGAAATGTGACAAGGCCACGCGCATCGCCAATGTTGTGCTCGAAGGCGGCAAGAAGGTGAGGGCATGCAAGAAATGTAAGGAGGTCATTGACCAGTAATGGTTCCGAGATTGAAGGAAAGGTACGGCAAGGATGTGGTACCGGCACTCATGAAAGAGTTTTCCTACGGCAATATCATGGAAGTCCCGAGACTGCAGAAAATCGTGATCAATGTCGGTCTCGGAGAGGCGATACAAAATATTAAGCTCCTGGACGCCGCCCAAAAGGAACTCTCGATGATTACGGGGCAGAAGGCTGTTCAGACGAAGGCAAAGAAATCCATCGCAGGATTCAAGCTGAGAGAGGGGATGCCCATAGGGTGCAAGGTGACCTTGAGAGGAGACAGGATGTATGAATTTCTTGACAGGCTTATCAGTGTCGCCCTTCCGAGGATACGAGATTTTAAGGGCGTTTCCGGCAAGGCCTTTGACGGGAAAGGTAACTATGCCCTCGGCATAAAGGAGCAGTTTATTTTCCCGGAGATCGATTATGACAAAGTTGAGATGGTGCACGGAATGGACGTCATCATGTGCACTACGGCGAAGACGGATGCGGAGAGCAAGGCTCTTTTACGGCATCTCGGCATGCCTTTCAGGAAATAAGCGCTTTCTATAAACGGTGCCTATGAAGTCCGAGACTTCATAGGGGCAGAGGTGATGATGGCTAAAAAGTGCATGATAGAAAAGGTTAAGAGAGAACCGAAGTTTGCGGTAAGGGCCTATAACAGGTGCAGGGTCTGCGGAAGACCGAGGGCCTTCCTCCGAAAGTTCGGGATGTGCAGAATCTGTTTCAGAACGCTCGCGCTCCGGGGACAGATCCCGGGCGTGACGAAATCAAGCTGGTAGAGGTGAACGGATGTTAACTGACCCCATCGCAGACATGCTCACGAGAATACGGAATGCTGCACTGATAAGGGCTGAGAAGGTTGATGTCCCGGCCTCAAGGATCAAGCTCGAGATAGCCAAGATCCTCAAGGAAGAAGGATTCATCAGGGCATATAAGATATTAAAGGACAAGAAGCAGGGGATTCTCAGGTTGACCCTAAAGTATGTCGAAAACGAGAATGTGATCTCTGGGTTGAAAAGAGTGTCCAAACCGGGGCGAAGGGTATATGTGGGGAGCAAAGAGATTCCGCGCGTCATGGGAGGGGTCGGCATCGCTATCCTCACGACGCCCACAGGAATTCTGAGCGATAAGTCTTGCCGCCATTCGGGAATCGGCGGCGAGGTAATCTGTTACGTCTGGTAAGGAGAGGATGAAGCATGTCGAGGATCGGTAAGAAACCTATAGATATACCCGGAGGGGTGAACGTCACGCTGGCCGGGAACGCGATCAGGGTGAAGGGGCCAAAGGGGGAGATGAACTGGGTTTATCCCGAGCGAATTACGGTCGAGCTCAGTGAAGGTAAGCTCCTCGTGAACAGGTCTGGCGATCTGAAGGAAGAGAGGTCATTGCACGGACTTTCGAGAAGCCTGATCGCAAACATGGTTACCGGGGTTTCTCAGGGATACGAGAGGGTTCTCGAAATCTCGGGTGTCGGCTATAGGGCACAGGTTCAGGGGAACAAGATATCGCTCACTCTCGGATATTCTCATCCCGTGGAATATCACCTTCCCGAAGGCGTCAGTGCGGCCGTGGATCAGAAACAGACGACGATTACCCTCAGGGGAATAGACAAACAGCTGCTTGGTCAGATCGCAGCCAATCTCAGAGCCTTACGGCCCCCGGATATTTATAAAGGCAAGGGAATTCGTTATGCGGGTCAGCGCTTGAAGCTTAAGGTCGGTAAGGCCGGAAAGAAATAGAGACGAGGAGGTAGGAGGTTGGCTGAAGATACGCGAAAGGGAAGAGAAAGGCGCCATCAAAGGATACGAAAGAGGGTTTTGGGGACGGTTGAAAGACCGAGACTCTCCGTTTATAGAAGCCTCAGTCAGATGTATGCACAGGTCATTGATGACTCCAAAGGGGAGACACTCGTAGCAGCTTCGACCCTCGAGGCGGAGATTAAGCCCCTGAAGGGACACAAAGGGAACGTGGGAACGGCAAAGAAGGTCGGGGAGTTGATAGCGAAGAAGGCCTTGACCAAAGGAATAAAGAAGGTTGTTTTTGACAGGGGTGGCTACCTCTACCACGGAAGAGTCAAGGCGTTCGCTGATGCGGCGAGGGAAGCAGGACTGGAGTTTTAGCCGTTGTTGTTTTTTTGGGGAGTTGTCGGTTCTTGGCTGACAACCTGCAACTTATTACGATAGCTTTGTAAGGAGGTATGGTGGCAAGGATTGACCCAGACGGGCTGACACTGAAAGACAGGGTAGTGTATATCAACAGAGTAGCTAAGGTTGTGAAGGGAGGGAGAAGGTTCTCCTTCAGCGCCCTTGTTGTGGTCGGTGACGGCGGCGGAGTCGTCGGGATAGGAAAAGGGAAGGCAGCTGAAGTCCCCGAAGCCATCCGCAAGGCTGTGGAGCAGGCGAAGAAATCCCTCATGAAATTCCCTATTAAAGAGGGGACGATACCACACAGGATAATAGGCAGATACGGGGCCGGCTCTGTCGTCATGAACCCTGCAGTGAAAGGCACCGGGCTTATAGCCGGGGGTGCCGTCAGGGCGATCCTGGAGGTTGCGGGAATACAGGATATAGTCGCCAAGTCCCTCGGAGGGCATAATCCATTTAATACAGTCAAGGCCACGCTTGACGGCCTATCGAATCTGAAAGACCCGGGCGTTGTAACAAAACTCAGGAAGAGGGGCGAAGAAGAGCAGGATAATCAAGAGGTAAAGGAATAGGGGATCGTCATGAGAATCGAAGATTTGAAACCTGCGGAGGGCAGCAAAAAGCGGTGTAAACGCGTCGGAAGGGGTGTTGGTTCCGGACACGGCAAAACTTCCTGCAAGGGGCATAAAGGTCAGAAAGCGAGATCGGGCGGCACAAAGGGAAAGAGGGCTGGTTTCGAGGGAGGACAGATGCCGATGCAGAGGAGGCTCCCGAAGAGGGGGTTCAAGAATTATCCTTTTTCCAGGGAGTATGCGACCGTCAATTTCAGAGACCTTGCGAAAATAGAGGGCATAGCGGTAATAACCCCGGAGATTATATTTCAGGCCGGCATCCTGAAGGACATGAAGGACGGACTCAAGGTCCTCAGCGGAGGCGAAATGACGAGACCGCTGACGATCAGGGCGAACGCCTTCAGTGCGGCTGCGTTAAGTAAGATAACCGGGGCCGGCGGCAAGGCTGAGGTGATCTGATTGCGAATTATCACGGTCTTCCAGAATATCTTTAAGATAGCCGAACTGAAGAGCAGGGTGCTCTTCACCCTTGGTCTCCTGGCGGTATACCGAATAGGAGCTCACATCCCGACTCCGGGCATCAACGGAGAGGAACTGAGCAAGTTCCTTACGGAAAAGGGCGGGGCCCTGATGGGCTTCTTCGACATGTTCTCGGGAGGCGCGCTGTCCAGGGTGACTATATTCGCCCTCGGAATCATGCCCTACATCAGCGCTTCGATCATCCTTCAGCTTCTCACGGTCGTCATACCGGCCATCGGGAAGATGGCTAAGGAAGGCGAGGCCGGAAGGAAGAAGATCATTAAGTATACGAGGTACGGTACGGTCGTCATCAGTGCGATACAATCCTTCGGAATAGCCGTCGGACTCGAAGGGATGTCTCAGGGGGCATTTATCCAGAATCCGGGCTGGTCCTTTCGGCTCCTGACGATGATAACGCTCACGTCAGGCACCGCATTCATCATGTGGCTCGGTGAACAGATTACCGAGAGGGGCATAGGAAACGGAATATCCCTCATCATATTTGCCGGCATCGTGGCGAGATTCCCTAACGCCGTCATCAGCACCTTTAGGCTGGTTCAGGCGAACGAACTCTCCCTCTTCTTCGTCGTCTTTCTCTTGATCATGATGATCGCCGTTGTCGGTGCGATCGTTTTCATAGAGCGGGGACAGAGAAAGATACCCGTTCAGTATGCAAAGAGGGTGGTCGGCAGGAAGGTATACGGAGGACAAAGCACCCATCTGCCCCTGAAAATAAACACATCCGGGGTGATTCCTCCCATCTTTGCTTCTTCGATCATCATGTTTCCTGCAACCGTTGCAGGGTTTATACCCATACCCTGGGTGCAGAGCGTGGCACGGCAACTCTCTCCTGGGACCATGTTCTATACCTTGCTCTATGTCGGGATGATTTTCTTCTTCAGTTATTTTTATACCGCTATTATCTTCAATCCCGTCGACATCGCCGATAATCTCAAGAAATATGGCGGATACATCCCCGGCATACGTCCCGGCCAGAAGACATCCGAGTACATCTACAAGGTTCTTTCGAGGCTGACCTTTGTAGGTGCCATATACCTGGCCGTCATCTGCGTTCTCCCCGAATTCCTGATAAGGAAATTCAATGTGCCCTTTTATTTCGGCGGCACATCTCTGTTAATTGTCGTCGGTGTTGCTCTCGACACGGTCTCACAGATAGAGTCCCACCTCCTGACGAGGTCTTATGAAGGATTCCTCAAGAAGGGCAGGATCAAGGGGAGGAGATGAGAGCGATGTTCAGCGGGGTTGCCCTGATTGGCTGATTTGTTTTGCCTTCGGACCGCTCCGGAGGGGCTCTTTGAAAATGATAGTGATGCTTCCGGCTTCGGCGCAAGAGGATGATCATCATAAAGTCTCCTGAGGAGATCGATAGGATGGCCGAGGCGTGCCGCGTTGTGGCCGAGACCCTTAACGCCCTGAGAGAGATTGTCAAACCCGGCATCTCGACGAAGGAGATGGAGAGATTTGCAGAGGAAATGGTGGTAGCAAGGGGTGGAACGCTTGCGTTTAAGGGGTATAGGGGCTACCCGGCCGGGATATGTGCCTCTGTAAACAGTCAGGTCGTTCACGGCATACCGTCGTCGCTGGCGGTGAAAGAGGGAGATATCATAAGCATCGATCTCGGGGTATTCATGAACGGGTTTTATGGTGACGGAGCCGTCACCCTGGCGGTCGGCAAGATAAGCAGAGAGGCGGAAAGGCTCATCACCGTAACGGAAGAAGCCCTTTATTTCGGTATCGCGAAAGCGAAGCCGGGGAACCGGGTCTCGGATATATCATATGCCATCCAGAGACATGTAGAGAAAAACGGTTTTTCGGTTGTAAGGACATTTGTCGGCCACGGGATAGGGAGATCATTGCATGAAGAGCCGCAGGTTCCCAATTATGGCGGTCCCGGACAAGGGCCGAGGCTGAAGGAAGGGATGACCTTCGCTGTAGAGCCGATGGTGAATGAAGGCAGATATGAGGTTAGGGTCCTCGATGACGGATGGACGGCGGTGACCTCGGACGGCAGCCTCTCGGCGCATTTCGAACATACGATAGCCATCACTGAGAATGGCCCGAGAATATTGACTAGAATAGAATAATTTCATTAAAATAGATACTTTATGGCAAAAGAAGAGAATATAGAGGTTCAGGGTACGATCGTTGAAACGTTGCCAAATGCGATGTTCAGGGTTGAACTCGAGAACGGGAAAGTCATTCTCGCATATGTGTCGGGCAAGATGAGGATGCACTTTATCAAGATACTGCCCGGGGATAAGGTCACGATCGAACTCTCTCCCTATGACCTTACAAAAGGTAGGATAACATACAGATTCAAATAAAAGAGCGGGAGATCGCAGTCGCCGGAACGATATATATTCAATAGCAGCCGGCAATGTGCAGATACTCGTTAGCTGAAAGGGAGCAGAAACATGAAGGTGAGATCGTCGGTAAAGCCCATATGTTCAAAGTGCAAGATTGTGAAAAGGCGGGGAGTCGTCAGGGTGATCTGTGAGAACCCTCGCCACAAACAGAGGCAGGGATAGGAGGAAGCGATGGCGAGGATCGCGGGTGTTGATTTACCAAAGAACGAGCGCGTTGAGATAGGGCTGACGAGAATTTTCGGTATCGGCAGGTCCCTTTCTCAGAAGATACTCGGCGAGACCGGGATCAGTCCTGATGTCAGGGTCAAGGAACTGAAAGATGATGATATTGTGAAAATAAGGAACGTCATTGACCGGGACTTCAAGGTTGAGGGTGACCTGAGGCGAGACATAGCCATGGGCATAAAGAGGCTTACGGATATCGGCTGTTACCGCGGGGTTAGACACCGCCTCGGATTGCCTCTCCGGGGGCAGAGGACAAAGACAAACGCCCGCACACGGAAGGGGCCGAGGAAGACTATTATGGGCAAGAAGAAGGAGGCTTAATATATGGCGCAGAGAAAAAAGACCGCTAAAAGAGAGAAGAAAAGTATCAGCGTAGGCGCGGCCCATATTCAGGCGACTTTCAATAATACGATCGTCACCATCACCGACCAGACCGGCGGGGTGGTTACGTGGTCGAGTTCCGGAAGCCTCGGGTTCAAGGGGTCGAGAAAGGGGACGCCCTATGCAGCGCAGATGGCTGCGGAGGCAGCAGCGAAAAAGGCCATCGATATGGGCATGAAGCAACTGGACGTCTTTGTTAAGGGTCCGGGCGCGGGAAGGGAGTCTGCGATAAGGGCGTTACAGGCGGCAGGTCTGGACATTAACCTCATAAAGGATGTGACGCCGGTTCCCCATAATGGATGCAGACCCCCAAAGAGAAGGAGGGTGTAAGTGTCGAGATATATCGGACCAGTATGCAGAATGTGCCGGAGAGCGGGCGAGAAGCTCTATTTTAAGGGAGACCGGTGCTACACGGAAAAATGCGGTGTGGAGAGAAGAAAATATCCCCCGGGGCAGCACGGTCAGGGCCGTGCGAAACTCTCCGACTACGGGGTGCAGCTCATGGAAAAGCAGAAAGTGAGAAAGCCCTACGGTCTCGTCGAGAGGCAGTTCAGGAAATATTTCCACGAAGCGGAGAGGCGCAAGGGGGTAACCGGTGAGGTATTATTGCAGCTTCTCGAATGTCGCCTTGATAATGTGGCTCACAGAATGGGATTCGCAGCCAACAGGAGGCAGGCGAGGCAGTTCATAACCCACGGGCACTTCCTCGTTAACGGCAGACCGGTGAACATCCCCTCCTATATTGTGAAAGCCCAGGACACCATAGAAATCAGGGAGTCAAGCAGGTCTATCCCTTTCATTCAGGAGAGCCTCGAGAAGGTCGGCCACCGCGGAATTCCGGCCTGGATCGAGATGGACTTTGCCAATTTCAGAGGTAAGGTTCTCCACGTCCCGTTGAGGGAAGAGATACAGCTTCCTGTAAAAGAGCAGCTCATTGTTGAGCTTTATTCGAAATAGGAATCATAGTAATTTTGAGGCAGAGGAGGCCTAATGGATTTAAGGAAAAAAGGCTTTCAATTACCCGATAAGATTCGGTTTGACGAAGAGACTCTCACCGATACTTACGGAAAACTCGTTGCAGAGCCCTTTGAGCGGGGCTTCGGCATCACCATCGGCAACGCGCTGAGGAGGGTCCTTCTCTCTTCGATAGAGGGTGCTGCTGTTACCGCCGTCAAGATGCGGGGAGCCCTGCATGAGTTTTCGAGTCTGACAGGAATCAAAGACGATGTTCTGGACATCATCCTGAACATCAAGAAGCTGAGATTTAAGATGCACGGGGACGGTAAGAAGGTGGTCACTGTCAAGGTGAACGGACCGAGGGAAGTGAAGGGCAGCGACCTGCACCTCGATTCAGGGATAGAGATCCTCAACCCGGATCTTAGCATTACGACTCTCGACAAGGGTACCGTCTTCGATGCCGAGCTCCTTATCCGGAAAGGGAAAGGGTATGTCCCGGCAGAACTCAACAAGGAAGAAGGTCTCCCGATTGATATGCTTGCGATAGACTCTGTCTTCAGCCCTATCCAGAAGGTCAACGTTACCGTCGAAAAGGCGAGGGTCGGAAGGGCGACCGATTATGACAGACTCGTGGTAGAGATATGGACGGACGGGGGGATAAATCCCCAGAACGCTATCTCCCAGGCGGCCTCTATCATTATGGATTACATGGACTTTTTTATCTTTGAAGAGGCGGAAGAAGGCGAGGAATTTGAGGCCGGTGAAAGTTCCGCGATGGCTATGGCGTCAGGAGTCGGTGATCCTGCAGTCAATGAGAATCTCTCGAAGAGCGTCGATGAACTCGAGCTTTCCGTCCGCGCGTCGAATTGCCTGAAGAATGCCCAGATAAAGACGATTTCAGAACTGGTTCAGAAGACTGAGCATGAGATGCTGAAGACAAAGAATTTCGGACGCAAGTCCCTTAACGAGATTAAGGAAGTGCTTCATTCCATGGGGCTGCGCCTCGGCATGAGGCTCGATCTGGATTCACTGAAATAACGATATGCAGGTTGGTGGAGGTAGAGACAGGCATGCGACATAGAGTTTCCGGCAGATTATTCGGGAGGACGGCAAATCAGAGGAAGGCGCTCTTGAAAGGCCTTATGGCCTCCTTGTTTGAGCATCAGCGGATAGAGACGACCCTCGCGAAAGCCAAAGAAGTGAAGAAACTGGCAGAAAGGGTCGTGACCTTGGGGATACGGGGAGACCTTCATGCGAAACGCGTAGCCCTTTCTCAAGTCCCGAACAGAAGCGCCATCGCAAAACTGTTCAATGAGATAGCGCCGAGATTTTCCGGGAGGAACGGAGGATATCTCAGACTGGTTCAGACAAGAACCAGGGTGAATGACGGTGCGCCGATGGCGGTCCTTGAGTTTATCGATTATGAGGAGATAAGGTCAAAGAAAGAGGAACCGAAGAAGGAAGAGCCGAAGAAGGCGGAATCGAAGGCTAAGGCGGAATCGAAGCCAACAGAAGCAAAGGAAAAGAAACCGGCGAGGGCCAGGAAGAAGAAAGAAGGTGAGTGATCTTTGGCTCATACTGGGAGTAATCGTCGCCTGGCTCATTCTCCAGTATCTCGTCTTTCCCAGGCTGGGGCTCCCGACGTGAGGGGTCAACGAGAAGGGGTCGGCGACCTCGAAAAAGAAATGTTAAGATACTGAACGACTGCTCTCGATTTTCAGCTTCGTTTCCTTCCTGGTAACCAATTTTTCTATCGATAGGTTTTTTTTACGGAGTTCGTTCATGAAGAAAAAAGTTCTCATGACAGTAAAGGAAAGCGGCCTGGCTTCCCTTTCGTTCCGGAGATGATCTGCGAAAGATTCGCTTTCCGGATATCCTATCGATCCGTTCCTTGATCTTTCTCTTCGGTGCCCGTTCTTTCCTGTTTCTGAGGTGAGGACGTTTTTCCTCTTCTCAGCCGTTCGCTGATGCGTTCCACGATCACATAGAATACCGGCACGAACGGGATGGCGAGAAGGGTCGAAGAGATCATGCCGCCAAAAACGACGGTGCCGATCGATCGCTGGCTGGCGGAGCCCGCCCCGAAGGCGAAGACGAGCGGCACAACCCCCAATATAAAGGCAAAAGAGGTCATCACGATCGGCCGGAATCTCCGGCGAGTCGCCTCAATAGCCGCCTCGGGAATGCTCATCCCCCCATGGTGCAGATCGCGTGCGAATTCCACGATCAGGATCGCGTTCTTGCTCGAGAGTGCGATCATGAGCACCAGGCCGACCTGCGTAAAAAGGTTGTTGTCATATCCCCGCAGGAGGAGGGCCAGCAGGACCCCGGTAAGCGCCATCGGGACAACGAGTACGATAGCCGCAGGTGATGTCCAGCTCTCATATAGGGCTGCCAGCACCAGGTATACGAGGATGATGGAGAGGGCATAAATGAAGTAAGCCTG
>Ga0187779_10001167_pt1 | contig 16486 bp, 6 predicted proteins | sample 1015_Q2_SP10_10__FD_132435 | JGI IMG/M metagenome (GOLD analysis project Ga0187779, IMG submission 132435) | Tropical peat soil microbial communities from peatlands in Department of Meta, Colombia - 1015_Q2_SP10_10_MG | ecosystem: Environmental > Terrestrial > Soil > Wetlands > Peat | place... | reverse complement strand
GGTTCTGGTGCAAGGTGGACAGATACCGGAGTTTCACATTGTCCCCGACCCCTCCAAGCTTCTTACTGCAAGTGTCACCGTATCTGACATCCTCGACACCGTGCAGCGCACGAACTTGATTGATTCGCCGGGCCTGTTTGACCGAAATCACCAATTGGTTCTCGGCCTGATTAGCGGACAGGTAAAGACTCCGGAGCAGATTGCCCAGACGGTGGTCAAAACGACGCAAACAGGAATTCCGGTGCGGGTCGGAGACGTCGGCAGCGTAAGCCAGGCAGTCAAACCGGTTTACACGATTGTTACCGGCAACGGCAAACCCGCGGTGTTGCTGAATATCAATCGCCAGCCAGACAGCAACACAGTGCAGGTTGCCGATGAAGTGCACAACGAAATCGCCCAGATTCAGAGGTCGCTGCCACCAGGCATTCACATCAGTCCTTTCTACGATCAGTCGACCATCGTTGAGGAATCCATCAAAAGTGTTCGCGACGCGATTCTCGTCGGATTGATCCTGGCTTCGATCATCCTTGTAGTTTTTCTGCGCGATTGGGGCACTTCCATCGTTGCCGGACTGGTGATTCCAGTCACTGTCCTCGTGACTTTCGTCGCCCTCAAGCTACTACACCAAAGCTTCAATCTGATGACACTGGGCGGGCTCGCCGCAGCCGTGGGCTTGGTCATTGATGACGCTATTGTGGTGGTTGAAAATGTTGTTCTGCACCGCGACGCAGGCCAAAGCAGATTGGAAGCCATTCATAGCGCGCTTCATGAAATCGCAGTGCCACTGGTGGGCTCCACGATCACGCCCATTGTCGTATTTCTGCCGTTGATCTCGATCACAGGTGTTACTGGAACATTTTTTCGCGCACTTGCAGTGACGATGACTATGGCGCTCCTTACGTCATTGGCCCTGGCGCTGACCTGGACCCCGAACCTCAGCCTGTATTTCATCAATCAGCAATCAAGCGTGGCGAAGCAAGGGACGGGGGTACACGAGGAAGAATCCATCACGCGCCTGCTGGAGGTCGAGGAGGCGTCGCTTTCCGGTTTCTTCCGTAAGGTGGTCGACTTTCATCAACAGTGGTTGCAGCGCGCGGTGCGGAAGCCGCTGTGGCTCGCTGCGGGCGCTGTCCTCCTCATTGTCGTGTCCTTTCTGTGTTATCGCTTCTCCGGTTCTGATTTGCTTCCCGAGATGGACGAAGGTGGTTTTGTTTTGGACTACATCATGCCTCCGGGCAGTTCACTCCAGGAAACCAACCGCGTGATCTTGCACGTGGAAGAAATTCTGCGAAACATTCCCGAAGTGCAGAACACATCGCGGCGTACGGGACTGCAACTGGGACTTGCCGCTGTTACCGAAGCCAATACAGGTGACGTTTCTGTGTTGTTGAAGCAGCACCGCACCCGTGCCATCGATGACATCATTTCCGAAGCGCGGGCCAAGATCACACAACAAGAGCCCCAATTGGATGTTGAGTTTATTCAGATTCTCCAGGACATGATTGGTGACCTGACCAGCGCTCCCGAGCCGATCCAAATCAAGCTCTTCTCGCAAGATGCGGCACAGCTGAATGAATGGGCGCCGAAGGTCGCCGATGCGATCCACAAAATTCCTGGCGTGGTCGACGTTCTGAATGGGCTCGAGAACACGATCAGCGGGCCTGCGGTGAATTTCCAGGTCGATCCCTCTGTCGCTGCACGGGCAGGATTCACTCCGGAAGAAGTCGCCACCGACGCCGCTGCGATTGTGGAAGGCGAGCCAGCAGCAACTCCGGTCATCGTGAATGACCGTGCCTACACGGTGCGCGTACGATTTCCTGCCACCAACCGCGCTTCACTGGAGGCGATCCAAAATACCTTGCTCACGAGCGGCAGCGGGAGAACGGCGACGCTGGGCGCACTGGCGACGATCATCGAAATCCCGGGACAAACCGAAATTCGCCGCGAGAACTTGCAGCGCGATGTCGCGGTGACCGCCAGACTCGAAGGCACAAATCTAGGGAGCGGCATTGCCGCGGTAAAAAAAACGGTAGCCGATCTCCATCTGCCCTCCAGCATTCGCGTTGTCTATGGAGGGACGTATGAAGAACAGCAAAATTCATTTCACGATTTGGTATTCGTGCTGGCGCTGGCCATCGTGCTCGTATTCATTACGCTGCTGTTTGAATTTCGTACCTTTGCGGCGCCGATTGCGATTCTGGCTTCGGCACTTCTGTCCACTTCCGGCGTGTTTATTGCATTGCTGATCACCGGAACGACTTTCAATGTGTCTTCGTTCATGGGCATGATCATGGTGATCGGAATCGTGGCCAAGAATGGCATTCTTCTGCTCGATGCGGAGAACAAATTCCGTTCGCTCGGCTTCTCGCTCTACGACTCCATGCTGCAAGCCAGCCGCCGACGCTTACGGCCGATTGTGATGACCGCGCTGGCCGCAATCGCCGGAATGTTGCCGCTCGCTTTTGCCATCGGCGCAGGATCACAAATGCTGCAGCCGCTGGCCATTGCGGTGATCGGAGGGATCCTGATCTCGATGGTCCTGTCCCTGGTCATCACTCCTGCCGTTCACTATTACCTCAGTCGCGAAGAGTCCCCTACAGGCAAGCTACTGGTTCAGTGCTGAACCAATGTTCGGGTGAAAGTTTCCGCCATGCTCTAGTAAGTGCAAAATCGTGCACAGTGGCCATCAGGATTGGCATGGTAACAGTTACGCGAACCCGGAGGTTCCCAGTAAGTCCCGCGCGGGTCCCATGCGGCGTTCCGGTTAACTGCAATGTTCTAAGGCAAGTTGGATTGCACTTGCAGAGTTCCGACCCGGAACAAAAAGGCCCTGCCTCGCCGTGATTTGCCAGGAATTCGGGTGCTTTGGATTGCGAATTGCACCGGGAGTGGTAGAGTTACTTTAGTGAGATGGGGGAAGTAGGAGTGCAGCTGCAGGCCGCAAAAGCGCCCATTCAGTATTTGGATGAGTCGACCTTTCAGCAGATATTACAGGCGGCTTACGTCATTCAGAGGCAAAAGGACCTTCAGCGAAAACCGACCGCGCGAGAGCCTGCGTCGAGTTTGGCGGTGATTGCCGATACCCAGGATTTACTTCGGTCTCAGCGCTACGACGTAAAGTCGGCAGCCAAACTGATTCTCGAGCGCCTCGGAAAAATCATAAATACCAAAGGTAGCGCCATAGCTCTCATCTCCAATGAGGCGATCACATATTGTGCGGCTTTGGGTAGTTTAAGTTCGCTCAGAGATCATAGCGGCCCAGCCACAAATGACATCTCTGATTTCCTGCAGGAAGAGAAGACTCTGAATCGCGCTGCCAATGATACACGTTCCGAACTTCTCGGAAAGCAGGACAACTCTCCGGTTTTCTTCCCGATCTTTTCTGATGGGCGCATCGCGGCTGTGGTGCAGCTGGCTTTTCCAAAAAGCGAACCGATTCGCAAGGACCAGATTCAAACCTGTCAGCTGATGGCGGGATTAATGGGTGAAGTCATCTCCCGCGCGGCAGAGCTGGAATGGAAACAGTCCGTTGAGAACGAGCGGACAGCCATGCTGAAAGCGTTGGAGCGGCTGCAGCCTCACTTGCAGCGCCTCGCCGCCGAGCCGATTCCGCAGAGTTCTAATCCAGCTGTCAGTAAAGTTGCTGAATCAACGGAGGCCTCATCGCCAGCTACGATCTCCGAGCCAGAGCCTGAGCTGGCATTGCAGGATACATTCGCAGAACCAGAGATTCCGACGCTGCTTGAGGAATTCCTGAGCTTTACCTGTAAAAACTGCGGCGCTCCCTTCACCCAAGGCGCGAAATTCTGCGGGAAGTGTGGTCAGCGTTTGTCTGCGGAACCCAATAGTTCGGAGTTGGCCACGGACGAAACTAATACTGCGGGCGAAATCCCGGAAACCACAACTGAGGCTGATCAGGATTCAGCGTTGCCGAGCCTGGTTTCGGAGATGCCCGCGTTATCCGCCTCTTCTGCGATTGACGGCACTACTGCTTTGGCGATTGCACCTCAAGTTGCAGCTTCAGAAGACACTGACGAGAACAAGCTTCAACTGGTCCCGCAATCCGAAACACCGGAGCATGTTTCGCCCTGGTCATCCGCCGCTAGAGCCCGTGAATGGCTGCACTCACTACAACCCGCGCAGCCGGGGTGGCTGGCCAAACACAGCGGAGATATCTCCATTGTGACGGCTGCGTTGGTGCTGATCCTTGTGGCCTTAGGGTCAAGCTCCCGCCCGTCGGTCAGCAAGATGGTTAGCAGCAAGGTACCTGCGCAGCCATCGATGTCGGTATTCGACCGTCTGCTGGTCGGTTTGGGCGTCGCAGAAGCCCCGGCGGCGCCTGCTCATCTTGGCAATCCCAATTTGACCGTGTGGGAAGACCTGCACACTGGTCTCTACTATTGCCCTGGGGCTGACCTCTACGGCAAGACGCCAGGAGGCAAGCTAACCAATCAGCGCGATGCACAACTCGATCAGTTTGAGCCCGCCGCCCGCAGAGCCTGCGACTAATCCCACGATATCAGGAAACTTCAGCCTTTTGCTTTTCAACCCGGCGAAAAATCCAACCGTTTAATTCCCGACTACCGGATAACTTTGTGAAGAGCTCGACAGGTCAGGCGCGAACCAGATTTTCATGACGGCGCGCTTCATACCACAAGGCTAGTTCGACCCGATTCCAGAGCCCGAGCTTGTCGTAAATGGCGCGGAGATAGTTCTTGACGACGTGTTCTGTGGTTCCGATTGATTCGGCGACTTCGCTATTCTTAAGTCCTTGGGCGACGAGCTCGATAACTCGTTGCTCTCTTGCATTAGGGCTCCGGTCTCCCCGTCGCTTCCCTCCAAACATAGTTGCCTCCGGTATAAAAGTGTTGCGAGTTTTACCCGCTTGATTCCGCTTCTGATTCCAAATCGCAAAAACAGCCGATTAAAATGTGCCTTCACGGTGCGCCGGGCCATTTTCAGTTGTTTGGCGATCTCCGAATTGTCACAGCCTTGTAGGAGCAGATCCGCAATTTGCTGCTCCCGTGGACCTAGCCGAATAGGCTTATCCTTCATGCCAGTTCTCCCAGGAGTCAATTGGACCACAGACAGGATGGACTGAAAAGCCCGCCCCGTGCGCCTTCGCCACGCACCAGCACGGAAAAGCAAAGTGATAGCTGGTTGCTAACGTGGTTGCACTCACGCTGCCAAGCCCGGCAATATTCAGAATTTCATATTACTTTTCTACGGAATTTATATGGGCCCACCGAACCTAACCTGCATGCTTCGGAAGTGCACGCGGGTTGGATAGCGAATCGGGAAAGATGTTGGCCTAAGTCATTCGTAACAAATATGTTTGGGTACAGTGTGGGAGGGAACTCCTGAGTCGCGATCACCTGGATTGCTGCAGATTTTGATGAGCCGCCATAAATCGGAGTAGAAACCGCGCGGAGCCTAGATGATCTATATCCACAGGTTTGAGGGCCGCCCGCGGCCTTAGGGGCAATCCCTTAGGTCAAAAATCCGCGATCATGTAAGGGCTCTAGGTACTAATTACACTTTGGGCATTGCATCAAAGTGCGCATTAAGCACGTAAGCCTCCATCAGATTCAAATTGAAATTGTGGAAATCTTCAGAATGTTGTTGCCACCGTGAACCTGAATGTCTTGCGTGGTTCACGCAGCAGATACGGCGGGCCGAAAGCGTTCTTCGACACCTGGAACGTATAATCGCCCGCGGCGCCCGGTGGAAACATACTTCGGGTAATGGGAATTGGCGAATTGGCGATCTCATCAAGCCGCAGCGGATTATATGCCCAGTAAATTCTGAACGGCGCATTGATCACAGGCAAAAACACTTGCAACTCCAGGCCTGTCGACATTCGCGGCACCCAATTGGTTCCGCTGAGTGGCTTCAGGAACTGGGAAAAAGTTTGCTTCACTCCTCCGGTGCAGTTGAGGGCGATGCCCAATGCAGGACAACCGAATACGGTGCTGTTCAGCAAGTCCAGTTGAGTAGTCGAGATCTTCAATTGCGAATCACGCAGGATCGGCTCGATTCCGGCGTCCACGAAAGGCGCCAGGGCCACCGGCCCTGCGATGGTGATTCTGTACTCCATATTTCCAGTGAGGCTCAGATCGCCGCCGGGGAATACGATCTGATTCACCGGTATGGGAATGGTGTAATTGCCCTGCAGCGGATTGGCGGGATTCTTGGGAACAACCGAGCCGTCGGGATTTCGCAATGGTGTCGAAGTTGTGGTTGGCAGAAACGAAACCGGCGAGATGGAACGAATGTCGAAACCCCGGAGATCATTTTCGCCGCCATCATAAAACCGCTGGAACGGAGGAGGCACCAGTCCGCCATATCCGGTGAGGAATGAGCCGACGACGTTCAGTCCTACCGTGTTGCGCCTCTTGTTGACTGGAATGAAGTGTTTATAAGACATCACCGGGCGAAATGTTCGAACCGTTCCACCCAAACCGGCCAGTTCGATACCTGCAAAAAAGCTGCTGCCTCTGTGCGGGAAAAGTGCCCGATCGAGCGAGTTCAGTGTGAAACTTGGCGTGATTTTACTGGTCACGATGCCGTTGAGTGCATTCGGACCACTGATACCGCTGAACTGCAGAAAATCGAAGAGCGTCTTTGATGCGGTAGTCAGCGCGACGATGGAAGAACTGTCGAGCTGATAAGTGATCCCGACTCGCTTGAATGAACGGCGTATCGGATACGATACGTTGACCGTGAAGCCTTTGCTGGATTGGGTGTAGTTCTGCAGATTCTCCTGCAGCGCGGTGGGGAGATTGATTTGCTGGCCGGTGAGCAGGGCAGCTTCGCGGGCCTGATCGAAAATGAATTTTGTGAAGTAGATATTGAAGCCGGCGGTTAAGGGCCGGTCGAAAAGATATGGCTCAGTGAACCCAAAATTTATGCTGCGTTCGAGGTTGCCTAGATTGGCCGAAATGCTGAGTGTCTCCCCTTTGCCAAGAAAGTTGTTGGTGGCGTAGCTCAGACCGATGAAGGTTCCCGCCAAACCACTCACACCTCCGCTCAGGCCAATACTGTTCTTTCCCTTTTCTCTAACTTTCAACAATAGGTCGACGGTGCCCGCTTTTTCGTCCAGGTGGCGCTCGGTAACACTCGGATCGTCGGGCTTCAAATTGTCGAAAAAGCCCAATTGATTCAGACGCTGTAAACTGACTTCCCACAACTGCTGGTTGTAAACCTGACCCTCTTCCAGCAAAATCTCGCGCCGGATCACCTTGTCGCGGGTGGTGGTATTTCCCTGAAACTCGACGCGACGCACATAAAACTGCTTTCCTTCATCGACGTCGATATCGATAAAGATCAGCTTCTTCTCTTCGTCGAAATGAGTGTCAGGAACCGATGTGAAGTTGATGTAGCCGTATTGCCCATATGCCTTGCCGAGGGCCTCCAGACCTTTGCCGATCTTGCTGCGGTCGAAAACATCGCCGTCTCTGATAGGGAATAGGGAGCGGAGCGCTTTTGTGTTCTGGATTGCCTTGTTGCCTTTGAAGGTGATCTCGCCCAGTCGGTATTTCTCACCCTCCTCAATCGGCAGCGTGATATCGACCGACTTGCCAGTTCCGGCCTGGATCAGTGGAATGTGGAACCCTTTGTGACCGGTGTCGTGGATTTTGGTTTTCGCTTCGTTAACGATCACCTTGAAGTAGCCCCGGTTTTGAAACTCTTGGCGGACACGCTCGGTGTCCTCATCCAGCTTGGTCGCGTCATAGGTGCGGGCAAAAAGGTTCTCTAAAAAGATGGAGTGCGGAACACCAACTGGTTTAAGGTTCTTCATCGCGCTACGCAGGATGCGCGATTTCACATGCTGGTTTCCGACAAATGTGATCTTCCCGACTTTTACCTTCGGACCTTCCTTCACCACAAACGTAATGCTTACTGCCGCGGGAGGGATTTGCCGCACCTCGGTACGAATGGTCGAGAATTGTCGGCCGTGTTCGGATAAAAGCTCTTTGATGACCACTTCGGCTCGTTTGACCTTGGTCGGATCGTATTGGCTTTCCACGGACAGCCCGACTTTGCGTTCTTTGAAGCGGTCGAGAACGTCGCTTTTCGAAACCGAACTTAGACCTTCATAGTTGATCTCGCGAATGGTAGGCCGTTCTTTGACCGTAATAATGATCTTCCAGCCAGTGGGCGCTGACTCGCGATCAAAGCGAATGTCTTCAAAATAACCGGTGTTCCACAAAGAGTTGAAATCGCGTTCGAGTGCGGCTTCGTCGTAAACATCGCCTGTACGGGTAAAGATCCGGGCCCGAATGGTGTCGGCGGGAATGCGCCGGTTGCCGCGAACCTCAATTCCGGCGATCACCTCTTGCTGCTGGGCAGTCAGGAAAGACGACGACACCAGGACCACCGCGAGCAGGGCCATAGCCGCGCAGCAAAATTCCTTCCAAGATATGAGAAATGAAGAACATGCACCGCGCCGGGAGCGGGGCATCCACGACGCGCGAACCTGTCCGACCCTGACTGCGGCAGGGCTACCCTGACGAGAGCGACGAATCTCCTCTACCTCAGCGAATGGGAGTATGGAAAACGGCAATTATACGGTAGCGCCAAGGAGAGCGTCCAAGCCTCCGGCTTCAGTTGTCCGCGGAAGCCAGCTTGAAAAGCTCCACTTCAACCAAGACGGAATAAAACGTAGCCGAGTTGCCTAAGTCGGTAAGTTTTTGCGAGGTCAAAACGTTGATGTTCTTCTGCTGCGAGTTCAGCTTGGCCCAGCCCAGGCGGGCACTCACCACACCCGGTTGCACTGCACCATTGACCTTTGCGGGTAGAAAAATCTCGCCGCGGCGATTGAAGATACGAACCACGTCGCCGTCGGAAACCCCTCGAGCGCATGCGTCGGCGGTGTTCATTTCCAGCGATCCGCTGTCTTCCATGCGCTGCACGCTCGGAAGATTTGAGAAAGTCGAATTGAGGAAATTGTCGGACTTGCGCGCCAATAATTCGAGCGGAAAAACCTTGGCACCCTCACCATAACGGGATTCCGTCGGAGGTGTGAACCCAACCACCGGTTCCAATCCTGCCTGCTTCAACGATTCGCTGTAGAGTTCCGCTTTGCCGCTCGGTGTCGGGAACTTGCCATTGGCGAAAGGAAGAAAAGGTGCATGGTTTGATCCGGCATCTGCGCTCTCAAATTGCAATCGGATGTGGCTCTCTGTTTCCAGACGCTCGCGGGCAATTCCATGCAGCCACGGATTGCCGGAATCGAGAGCCGTATCCATCATCTGCTCGATCGATTCTTTGAAGCACTCGTCGTCAAATTCCATTTTCTGAGCCAGCCCACGGAAAACTTCGACGTTCGATCGGCACTCGCCTAACGGCTCGATGGCCTGATTCGACATTTGAAGATAGTAATGCCCGTACGCCGCTTGCAGGTCCTTGTGCTCGAAGAAAGTGGTCGCGGGCAGAACAATATCTGCATAGTCGGTGGTATCGGTGAAAAACTGGTCATGAACTACGGTGAACAGATCTGGGCGGCGTAAGCCACTAATCACCTCGTTGTGATTAGGACACACCGCCGCGGGATTGGAGTTGTAGACGTAAAGCGCTTTGATGGGCGGATCGTTCAGATTGTTTAGAGCCTTGCCCAGTTCCACCATATTTACCGTACGCGCTTCCCGCCCCAGAGTTTGCCTCATCAGATCGGGGCGCTTCAACGCTTCACTGTTCAGTCCAAACGCCTCGCTCGTCGAGAGCTGCAGGCCTCCACCGAGTTCTCTCCAGGAACCAGTAATGCAGGGCAACATTGTGATCGCACGCGTCGCCATGCCTCCCCGTTCTGAGCGCTGTACACCATAATTCAATCGAATCACCGCGGGTCGCGTGGTTGCGTACTCGTGGGCGAGCCTTCGAATGTCAGGCTCCGAAATTCCTGTCCACTCCGCGATCTGTGCCAGCGGATATTCCTGTACTTTGACACACAGCTGATCAAAGCCGATCGTATGTTGCCGAACGTAGTCGTCATCGAAAAGCTTCTCGCTGATGATGACTTGCATCATGCCGATCGCCAGCGCAGCATCCGTGCCAGGATTGATAGGAATGTACCAATCGGCACATTTGGCAGTTCGCGTCTTGTAAGGATCGATAACAACCAGCTTGGAGCCTTGCCGCCGCGCTTCTTCAATAAATGGCCAAAGATGAATATTGTTGCCGTGGATGTTGGCGGCCCAGGCAATGATGTAGCGCGAGTGGCGAAACTGCTCCGGCTCAGTGCCAAACTTCATGCCGATTACAGACTTCAAGCCTGCTTCTCCAGCGGCCGAACAAATGTTGCGAGCTAATTGCGATGCACCCAAGCGATGGAAAAAGCGGCGATCCATGGAAGCACCGTTCAGAACGGCGATGGAACCACCATACGAATAAGGCAGGATGGCTTCAGATCCAAACTCAGAACTGATTTGTTTGAAGCGGGAGGTGATCTCGTCGAGAGCTTCGTCCCAGGTGATGCGCTGAAACAGTCCGTGTGGGGACGGGTGCCCTCGCCCGTCCGGGCGGAGCGCAGCTCCGCAGTCCGGGGTCGGCCCTTTGGGAGCAATCCGCCGCATCGGATAGAGCACACGATCCGGCGAATAGACCCGATCCAAGTACTTGGCGACCTTGGCGCACAGAAACCCCCGGGTAATCGGATGCGCGGGATCTCCCTGGATCTTGGTCGCCCTACCGTTTTCCACGGTGATGAGCACGCCGCAGGCATCAGGACAATCGTGCGGGCAGGCAGCGTGGACAATCTTCTTCACGTGAATCAATTATACGGGCGGGGCTCAGAATGCCGGCGCGAAAAACAAGGGCGGCGCGAGGCCGCCCTTTTTCCCAGATGCAGTGCTTGTCAATTACGGTAATACGCGAACACGGCCAGCCACCACGAACGGCTTACCGCTGTTAGCATCTTTGAAGACCAGGCCTCGTACCACGAGGTTGGCTGAGCCAGCGTCCTGCAGCCCGACCAGACCATTGACGTTCTCGAATATGGTCAGGTTGCCGGTGTCAACCGCAAACGGGCCGCCAGCAGCGTAGCTCATGAGCAGATCATTCTGCATCATGAAGCTGCCCAGGTTTCCACTGTTGATCTGAACGCTGTTCAACACGATCGATCCCCAGACGCCTTGCCGGCGTAAGGAAACCAGCTCTGGTGTGAACGCTGCGCTCTGGAATGTGCCACCCACGAAAATGCGCTGGCCAACAACCAAATTGTTGGCGTTGAAAAATTGTCCCGTGAGCCAGTTATCAAAGAAGCAAATGTCGTATTGCGACACGCCGCTCAGATTCACTGTGTAAATCGTGTCCACAGGAATTGTCGGGCTCAGATTCGGCAGTTCTTCTCCGACAAACATGGTCACAATCGGACCAGGCTGAACTTGGAGAATGCGGCCGGAGATAAACGCCTTGTCGGTGGTGATGACCTCGATGCCCGAGGCCAGAATGCTGCCATCCGCCTGAACCGTGCCCACGACCGAAACGATCGCATTGGTTGGCAGACTGGAGAGAGTGTAGCTCCCGCTGAACTGCGTGCTGGAGTTGACATCAATGACTTCCTGGAATCCGTACGGTCCCTGCACTGTGAACGTGTTGGCCGCCGTGTTGGTCGAGAGAACCGATCCGGTGAAGTCGGTGATTTCACCCAACTCCTCAGAGGCTGAAACCGCCATCACGTCGATGTTGGGATTGACCATGCCGTTAATCTGGCCATTCGTGGTTTGCAACGACTGGTGAAGATCGAAATCCATGTGCAGACCAGCCAGGCCATTGCTGACTGTCAACGGCTTGCCAGTCGGAAACGCAACCGTGACCGTGGAAGTGGTCAGTGTTCCGTTGATCTTGTTAACCGAAGGCGGATTCGTCGTCATGTCGACGTAGTAGATCACTGGATTGGCCAGCGCGAATGTGGCGCTGGTATATGTGCCTGCCGCAACCTGGTTAAAACCAAGCAGTGACCGCAGGCCCATCAAGCGGCCAAAATCAACCGTGGTGGGCGTAGAAAGCACAGTCTGAGTAGTTGAGCTGTTGTTCAGCGCAATGCTGTTGATGGTGATGTAGAACGAAACCACGGATGGCATCGGCGCATCTTCGCCGGTTACAAAAATCTGTGCCTGCGAATTGCCGGAACCACCGTTGTTTGAAGAAGAAGTGCTGCCACCGCCGCAAGCGGTGAAACCCAGCGCAATAAGCGCAAGTACCGCTACAAACAAAATTGATCGCTTCATGAGTCGCTCCTCGATTACCACAGTGCTTGGGGGAGCCATGACATCGTTCATTCCAACTAAACACAGGCAGGGTAAGAAAGTTCTGCTACCAGGGGAAGTTACCAAAGTGACTGATCGACCGGAAAAGGCGTAGATAAACGGAGCAGTTACAAGCAAATTCAACGATTCTTGTTCACTTGCAAATCGCGAACTATGGTACCTCGGGTAACACAGATCCGGCCCGGAGCGTGGAATCTAATCTATTGCTGAGGTCAACAGGGCTACGGGGGATTTTGCAAATAGCTGCTTTACCTGAATCGCGTCCGAATCTTGCTGCCCCAATAGTTCTCCGGTGAAGACGTTTCGCAAGTGCCTGGGCGTCCGCCCCGGAAGCTCAATTCTCGTCTCCTGCCAGATGTCATCGCCCAGAGGAAAATGCGGTTCGCCGCGAAGGAGTTGCGCGCACAGCCGTGGCACGGCCGTGATTGACATGCGGTCCTTCTCGCGGCGGGCAAACGCGAAAATGTGTTTAGCCTTCGAACCTCTGGTCTGCAGGGGAATATACTCGCCGTCGCGAAATAACTTGGCATCTCGCTTCCGTAAGCAGAGAGCTCTCCAAAGCAGATACATCTTGAGTCGCCCATCTTCAATATTTTGTGCAAGGGCATGAACGCCCGCTTGCAGCTTCTCGCAGCATTGGCTTCCCAGCGCTTGAATTTCCATCAGGGCCTTATGACGAATGTCGTAGTCCACAGTGCGACGATTGTCCGGATCCACCAGGCTGAATTGCCATAATTCATTTCCTTGATAAATGTCTGGCACGCCCGGTGCGGTGAGCTTGATCAAGCTTTCGGAAAGACTGTTCAACAATCCGAAAAAAGCTATCTTTTGCTGAAAGGGAACGAATTGCTCGCGAAACTTTGCGCAATGCAAAACCGCACCGACAAATTCAGCCAAGGCAGACTCGTAACCGGAATTTGGACTTCTCCAACTGCTTTTATCCTTCGCTTCGCGCACCGCTTTCAGCATGTAGTCGCGAATTCGTTCAACAAAACTCTCTTCGGGAGTTTCCGATCCGGAAGACAAGGGCCATGCGCCAATAAGGGTTTGATAGAAGTGATACTCGTCATTCAAGATGGGAGACTCGATTGCGTCGCATAGAGTTTTCTTGTCTCTGTTCAATTCCCGCCAATGTTGTACCTGGCGCTCCCATTCGGCGGGCATTTCCGCCAGTACATCAATGCGTGCGCGCACTTCTTCGGAGCGCTTGGAATCATGGGTAGAAGTCGCGAGCATTTCGTACGGCCAGAACTTCGCGCGTTCCTCGAGGTGGCGATGGAATTCGTCTGCCTCGATGCCGAACCGCAGCGGGTCGCCACCGACATCGTTCAACGAAATCAAGCGATTGTAGCGGTAGAAACTGGTGTCCTCGAGACCTTTCGCCATGAGCGCGCTGGTGTACTGCTGGAATCTCATGGCGAAGTGAAGAACCGAATTTTGATAAAAGAGGGGCCGGCCTTCGGCTATGCGGGTCAGAAGAACTTCGCTGATGAAATCGTAGACCGACGAATCGGCTGCGGCAGCTCTGCACTTCGCACGGTTCACGGCTTGCTCAATGTATCTGCGATCGGATTCAGAGATGTGGCCGGGGCTGATGTAGGTCCGGTAAACGGGAAAGCAGGCAATAACTTCTGCGAGTGCGTCACGCAGGCTCTTGAGTGTGAAGTCACACGTGTGCCGCTCCGCCAGCGCAATGCGGCTGAGATGATTTGCCAAAACGTTCAACTCGCTGTTCAGCAGATGATCGATGACCAGCTTCTTGCATTCATACAGCATCTGGTCAAAATTGACTGACTGCCCCACAAAATCGGCATAGATTCGATCCATCTCCGGTTCTGCTTGAGGGTCGACGAACAGTGCGTTCACGAGATTTGAGAAGTTGTAACCGGTCGTGCCATAAATCGGCCAATCGGACGGGAGCTTTTCGTCGCCAATGAGAATTTTTTCTGCGACAACGTAGTGCGATTTGGAGCGCGGCCTGCCGGGCGATCCGCCACCACGCTGTAGTCTGCGGAAATATTGCCGCGGGTCATAAAGCCCATCGGGATGATCGATCCGCAGGCCGTTGACTTTTCCTTGCTCCAGGAGCTGCAGAACAAATTCGTGGGTTGCCTCAAACACAACCTCGTTTTCCTGACGCAAAGCGGCGAGATCGTTGACATCAAAGAAACGGCGATAGTTGATGTCGTCCGCAGCTACTCGCCAATAAGCCAGGCGATAACTTTGGGCCTTGATCAGTTCGTGGAGAGAATCGAAGGAACTGAAATCCCCCGGACTGCCGTTGATCTTCCTGATCGCATCATCAACGAATTCCGTGATTGCCGCCGATTTCTCGCACAATGCCGCCAGTTTGCCCTTGTAGATTTCTTTTTCGCGTTGACGGTCGGCGCGCTTTTCTGGCGAAATTCTTTTTCGCCCGGGCAGATTATGAAATGCAGCAATCAAAGCTTGGAGTTCCAGAACATCCTGGTTCTCCTGCCCAAGCCGTTGTTTCAGATCCTCCAGCCCGCAGCGGAGAATGCCGGGATATTCCCGCGGATTCACGGGAAATCGATGCTGGAAGTACCAGATGCTGAACTCACCGTGCTGCCGGTCAAATGCCAGCTTCAGTTCACCGCGATCGAGCACGATGCCATACTGGTCACCAAGCACTGGCACCAGCACCTTGCCCTGAAGTTCGTCCTTGAGTGGCTCCCAGTCGATGTCGAAATAATCCTCGTAGATTGAGGCTTCCCCATTCTCGAGAACATCCAGCCACCAGGCGTTATCGCTTCCCAGAATGCCCATGTGGTTGGGAACAATATCGAGAATCTGCTGCATCCCGTGCTCATGCAGTGTGGCAACAAATCGCTCGTAGTCTTCGGGCGTGCCAATTTCTGGATTCAAATGATGGTGGTCGATGATGTCGTAGCCATGCATGCTTCCCGGCCGCGCACGCAAATAGGGAGACGCATAGCAGTGGGAAACTCCCAGTGCTGCAAGATATGGCACCAGGTCGGTCGCTTGAGAGAAAGTAAAGTCTTTATTGAACTGGAGACGGTAGGTCGCAACGGGTATGCTGGGCACCTTCATGGGTTGAGGGACCATGCTACGCCCAAGCCGGGAATCTCGTTGTCCTCTGTGATGCTGGCGTGATCTTCAGCTGTCTTGTAGAGCAACTTTCTCTTTTCTACAAGCCTGGGGACTGCGGAGATGCTGAAATTGGCAATCACTTCCAAAGTCGCGCCACTCGTAAGTTGCCAGCTTACCGAAACAGCTTCTTCTCCGAGAACCTCGAATTTAGCGCTGCCCGCAACTATCTTAGAGAACAACTGCACCATCTCCCTTCGTCGAAAGCTCAAGAGCTCTTTATAGAACGCCAGCCATTGCATGTGCGAAGGCGCCTGCAAGGCAGTCCAATCCAGCTTGGAGCGAAGGAACGTTTCTGGACTATCAGGGTCGGGTATTCGCGCTTGAGCCTCAGCAGAACTGAATTGCGCGAAATGGGCAAACTCGGAGCGCCGGCCGTCTGTCACCTTGGAGGCAAGATCAGGACCAAAGTCACAGAAGAAGAGAAACGGCGTGCTTGCGCCGAATTCCTCTCCCATAAATAACAGCGGTGGAGATGGTGCCAACAGCAACAGTGTGAGCGCAACACGGAGTCTTTCGGGATCCGTTAACTTTGTAATTCGCTCACCAAAGGCTCGGTTTCCCACCTGGTCGTGATTTTGCAGAAAAGAAACGAAGCAGGTCGGCGGCAGATCACGGCTGGGCTCGCCCCGCAGTTCGCCGCGACGAAAAGACGAAGCTTCCCCCTGATACGCGAAACCCTCCGCCAGGCAGCGTCCCAAATGCCAAATCGGTCTCCCAGCATAATCCGAATAGTAGCCGTCCTTCTCACCCGTCAACAGAACATGTGCGGCATGATGAATATCATCGTTCCACTGCGCGTTATATAGCTCGGGGTGGCGACTGTTCGGACTGAGATAGTGTGCAGCGTTATTGTCATTCTCCAGAACCAGATGGATCTGGCGCTCGGCAAAGCTTTTGCGAACGCTTTCTGCCAACTCGGTCAAAATGTCCGGACTGGAATCATCTTTAATTGCGTGCACCGCGTCGAATCGCAGGCCATCCAGGCGAAATTCCTCAAGCCAATAGACCGCATTGTGGATAAAAAAGTCACGCACAGTTCGGCTGCATGGCCCGTCAAAGTTGATGGCCTGTCCCCAGGGCGTGTG
>Ga0187779_10001166_pt1 | contig 16490 bp, 14 predicted proteins | sample 1015_Q2_SP10_10__FD_132435 | JGI IMG/M metagenome (GOLD analysis project Ga0187779, IMG submission 132435) | Tropical peat soil microbial communities from peatlands in Department of Meta, Colombia - 1015_Q2_SP10_10_MG | ecosystem: Environmental > Terrestrial > Soil > Wetlands > Peat | place... | reverse complement strand
TCGGCCGTGACGATCGCGTCCCAGCCGACGTCCTGCTCGAGCCTCGCGAGGTGCAGGTCGATCCAGGCGCGCGAGGAGCTGGAGACGATCGCGCGCTTGAGACCGCGGCGTTCCGCCTCTGCGAGATACTCGGCGATCCCGGGCCGCAGCTCTTCCGCCTCGATGAGCGAGAGCTCGTGCGCCCGGCGCCTTGCGTCGATCCGGTCGCGCTCGACCGGCGCGCCGACGAGCTCCTCCAGGTGCTCGATCGGCTCGAAGCCGCCGCGCGTCCCGATTCCCTCGGCCCAGCGGCCGAGCGGCAGCTCGTACCCGTGCTCGCGATAGACGTGCTGCCACGCCTCGCGCGAGGGGACCTCGGTGTCGAGGATGAGGCCGTCGAAGTCGAAGAGGAAGGCGCGGATCACGGCTCCATCCTGCCGGGAAGTAGGCTCGCGCCGTGTCGGTTCTCGGCATCGACGTCGGCGGCACCTTCACCGATGCCGTCCTCCTGGACGGCGGCCGGGTGCGCACGGCGAAGGTTCCCACCGCCGTGCGGCAGGAGGAGTCCGTCCTGGCGGCTGCGGCGGCGCTCGGCGCGCGCGGGGTCGAGCGGTTCGCACACGGGACGACGGTCGCGACGAACGCGCTGCTCGAGCGTCGCGGCGCGCGCACGGCGTTCGTCTCGAACGCCGGCTTCGAGCACCTGCTGCACCTGCGCCGCCAGACGCGGGCGCACCTGTACCGGCTGTGCGCGGCCCATCCCGAGCCGCTCGTGCCGCTCGAGCGCTGCCACGGCGTGCGCGGCCGGCTCGGACCGGACGGCGAGCTCGAGCCCCTCGACCTCGCGACGCTCCCCGACCTCGGCGACGCGGAGGCCGTCGCCGTCTGCCTGCTCTTCTCGTTCCGTGACCCGTCGCACGAGGCGGCGGTGGCAGCCGAGCTTCGCCGCCGGCATCCGGGAGTGCACGTCGTCGCCTCGCACGAGCTCGCGCCGGAGTTCCGCGAGTACGAGCGCGCGTCGACGACGGCCGCGGATGCGTACCTCGCGCCCGTCGCGGCGCGGTACCTGCGCGCGCTCGCGGCGGGTGCGCATGCGGCCGGGCTGCCCGAGCCGCTCGTGCTTCTCTCCTCGGGCGGCGTCGCCTCGGTCGCGGATGCCGCTGCCCACCCCGCGACGATCCTCGTCTCCGGCCCTGCGGGCGGCGTCGTCGGCGCGGGTCTCGTCGCGCGCCGTGCCGGCTTCGAGCACGCGATCGCGTTCGACATGGGCGGCACCTCGACCGACGTCTGCCTGCTGCCGGGCGGCCGGGCCGCCCGGGTGGCGGAGCGCGTCGTAGGCGGCTTCCCGATCAGGCTGCCTACGGTCGACCTGCACACGGTCGGGGCCGGCGGCGGCTCGCTCGTCCGCCGCGACGCCGGCGGTGCGATCCGCGTGGGACCGGAGAGCGCCGGCGCCAATCCCGGCCCGGCCTGCTACGGCGCGGGCGGCGGCGCCACCGTCACGGACGCGAACCTCCTGCTCGGGCGGCTGCCGGCCGAGCTGCCCGGCGGGCTCGTGCTCGATCGGGACGCGGCAGCCGCCGCCCTGGACGGGATCGATGCGGCCGCGGTCGTCGACGTCGTCAACGCGGAGATGCTGCGCGCGCTGCGTGTCGTCTCCGTCGAGCGGGGATACGATCCGCGCGACTTCGCGCTCGTCGCCTTCGGCGGCGCCGGCCCGTCGCACGCGTGCGCGCTCGCGGAGGAGCTCGAGATCGAGGCGGTGCTCGTGCCGGAGGCGGCGGGCGTCCTCTCGGCGCTCGGTCTCGTCGCGAGCGACGAGCGGCGCGACCGGGTCGTCTCGTACGTCCGCCCGCTGGCGGAGGTGGCCGACCTGCCCGCCGAGGGCGAGGCCGACCTCCGCTACCGCGGCCAGTCGTTCGAGCTGACGGTGCCGCTCGAGCCCGACCTCGCCGCGGCGTTCCATCGCGCGCACGAGGAGCGCTACGGGTACTCGGACCCGTCTCGCGAGATCGAGCTCGTCGCGGTCCGCACCGCGGAGGTCACGCCCGGTCCGGACGTCACCCTGCAAGTAACAAGTTGTTACAAGGTTTCCGGGCCGGCGGTGCTCGAGCTGCCGGGCTCGACCTGCTTCGTGCCGGAGGGCTGGCACGGCGAGACGAACGACGACGGGACGCTGGTGCTGCGGCGATGAACGTCGAGCTGCAGGTCACCGGCAGCGCGCTGCGCGCGGTCGCCGAGGAGATGGGCGCCGTCCTGATCCGCTCGGCCTTCTCCGCGAACATCAAGGAGCGGCGCGACTGCTCGACGGCGATCTTCACCGAGGACGGGCGGATGGTCGCGCAGGCGGAGCACATCCCGGTCCACCTCGGGGCGATGCCGGACGCGGTCGCGGCGGCCATGTCCCTGTGTCTGACACCGGGACAGGTCTGCGTGCTCAACGACCCGTTCACCGGTGGCACGCACCTGCCGGACGTGACCCTCGTCTCCCGGACGGCGCTCGGGTACGCGGTCTCGCGGGCCCACCACGCGGACGTCGGCGGGATGGAGCCTGCGAGCCTGCCGGCGTTCTCGCGCGAGCTGTACCAGGAGGGGCTGATCGTGCCGCCGGTGCGGCTCACCGACGAGGTGGTGGCCCTCATCGTCGCGAACGCTCGCAACCCCGACGAGCGGCGCGGCGACTTGCGCGCGCAGATGGCCGCGCACCGCCTCGCCGAGCGCCGTATCGCCGAGCTGTGCGCACGCCGTGGCCGCGAACGCGTCGCGGCGGCGATGGACGAGCTGTACGCCTATTCCGAGCGGATGGTGCGCGCCGCCGTCGCCGCGCTCCCCGACGGGCGCTGGTCGGCGGAGGACGTCGTCGAGGCGGTCGGGGGGGCGCTGCCGATCCGCTGCACCGTCGAGGTCGACGGCGACGAGATCCGGATCGACTTCACGGGGACCGCGGCGCAGCATCCGGGCAACCTCAACTGCCCGCTCGCGGTCACGCGCTCGGCCTGCTACTTCGTCGTCCGCTGCCTCACGGAGCCGGATCTGCCGGCGTCCGGCGGCGCCTTCGCGCCGGTCGCCGTGACCGCGCCCGTCGGCTGCCTCGTCAACGCCCGCCCGCCCGCCGCGGTCGTCGCCGGGAACACGGAGACGTCGTCGCGCATCGTCGACGTCGTCTTCCGCGCCTTCGGCGAGGCGTTGCCAGTTCCGGCGCAGGGGCAGGGGACGATGAACAACGTCGCGCTCGGTAACGACCGCTTCACGTACTACGAGACGATCGGCGGCGGCCAGGGTGCATGCTCGGACGCCGACGGGCCGTCCGGCGTGCACGTCGCCATGTCGAACACGCTCATCACGCCGGTGGAGGCGCTCGAGCTGTCGTATCCGCTGCGCGTCGAGTGCTGGCACCTGCGGAGCGGATCCGGCGGCGCAGGCGCGCACCGTGGCGGCGACGGCGTCGTGCGCGAGCTTCGCGTACTCGAGGACTGCAGGCTCTCGGTGCTCGCAGAGCGGCGCGCGCACGGCCCGCACGGCGCACGCGGCGGCGCCGAGGGAGCTCCCGGCCGGACGCTCGTGAACGGCGAGGAGCAGCCGGCGAAGGTGACGCGGCAGCTTGCTGCCGGCGACGTCGTCCGGATCGAGACGCCGGGCGGCGGCGGGTTCGGCTAGGCCCGGTCGATTGCGGGCAGACCGTCGATGCTCTCGGCGTTCTCCTCCGAGACGTAGTCGTCGAGCCCGCCGTCGCGCATCTTCTTGTCGACCCACTGGTCGTACTGGTCACGCACGCCGTCGAAGCGCATGATCGGCACGCCGTACCCGCACGAGTCGGCGATCCGCTCGACGTCGATCCGGATGACGGAGCGCACCGCGTCCGCCGCCGGCTCGAACCGCGCGCGCAGCTCGTCGAACTCCGGCTCGCCGGGCAGCACCACGCGTGCCCGGCCGTGCAGGCGGACGATCCGCGGCGGCCCCTCGAACGCGCAGAACATGACGACGATGCGGCCGTTCTCGCGTGCGTGCGCGATCGTCTCGGCGCCGCTGCCGACGAAGTCGAGGTACGCGACCTCGCGCGGGCCGAGGATCCGGAACCAGCGCAGGTCGCCCTTCGGCGACACGTTCACGTGCCCGTCGGCGGCGAGCGGCGCCGTCGCAACGAAGAAGAGCCGCTGCCGCTCGATCCAGCCTGCGAGCTTCCCGTCGATGCCGTCGTAGATCTTTCCCATCGGAAGAGCCTAGCCCCCGAGAACGCCTGGACGGCGACCGCTGCGGGAATCGCGCAGGCGAAGGCGGCCGCGGTGCCGGCATGCACGAGCAGCTCCGGCAGCACGGCGTAGAAGGCCGCGAACGAGAACAGCCCCGCGAGCAGGCCGCGCAGCAGTCCGATCGCCGCCCCATGCCCCTGCAGCCGGTGCGCGAACACCGCGAGCACCGCCGAGTAGAGCGGGTACACCGCGAGCAGGCCGGTCAGGCGTGCGCCGATCGTCGGTGCGAGCGCTGCGAGCGCGAGGACGAGGCACGTCGCGACGGCGGCGCGTGCCGCGAGGTCCCACCCCGGCGTTCGCACGGACGTCGGCGCGCGCAGGGCCGGCCGTGGCAGCAGCAACAGTCCGGCGGCCAGCGCGAGCACGACTGCGGCGAGCAACGGCAGCAGCCGCGGGCCGACGCCGAGCGGCAGCGCCTGCAACGCCGCGGCGGCAGCAGCGAAGCCGGCGGACGCCGTGAGGACGGCGACCTTCCAGCTGCGTCGTGCACCGAGCCCGTAGCCGAGGCAGAACGCGACCTCGGCGATCGCGCCCGAGAGCGAGCCGACCGCGGTGTGCGCTGCGAAGCGCCTGCCGTGATCGAGCGCCAGGTAGAGCACGAGCGGGCCCGACGTGAGCGGGAAGCCGACGAGCCAGCCGGACACCGTGCCGCCCCAGCGCCGTCCGGCGAGCGTCGCGCCCACCATCACCGACGGGGTGAGGACGAGCTTGAGCACGAGGGTCGTCACCGCGCCAACCTACTCCCGACTACGCTTGCGCCATGGATCGCGCCGTCACCGCCGCCTGCGTGCAGGCGGAGCCGGTCGTCCTCGACCGCGAGGCGACGCTCGACCGGCTCGCTTCGCTTGCGGCGCAGGCCGCGGGCGACGGCGCCGAGCTCGTCGTCTTCCCGGAGACGTTCGTGCCCGTCTACCCGTCGTCCCGCTGGGCGAAGGCCTTCGCCGGCTGGGAGAACGACGGCGCGAAGGAGACGTTCGCGCGCATCGCGCAGAACTCGGTCGCGGTCGGCGGCCCGGCCGAGCGCCGGCTCGGCGCGGTCGCCAGGGAGCACGGCATCTGGCTCGTCACCGGCGTGAACGAGGTCGACCAGGAGCGCCCCGGGACGATCTACAACTCGCTGCTCACCCATGCGCCCGACGGCTCGCTCGCGCTTCACCACCGCAAGCTCGTGCCGACGAACCACGAGCGTCTGGTCTGGGGCCAGGGCGACGGCCGCGGGTTGTACTCCGTCGAGACCGGCTTCGGCCGCCTCGGCGGGCTGATCTGCTGGGAGAACTACATGCCGCTCGCGCGCTTCGCGCTCTACGAGTCCGGGCTGGAGCTCTACGTCGCGTCCACCGCTGACGACGGCGACGCCTGGCAGTCGACGCTCGTGCACCTCGCACGGGAGAGCCGCGCGTACGTGATCGCGCCGTGCCACTTTCAGCGTGAGGCCGCCTATCCCGACGACTTTCCCCTGCGGAGCGAGATCGAGGGGGCGGGCACGATCGGCCGCGGCGGCAGCGCGATCCTCGCGCCGGACGGCTCGTATCTCGCCGGGCCTCTGTACGACGCGGAAGGGATCCTCTACGCGGAGCTCGATCCGGCGCGCTTGCTCGCGGAGCGGCAGCGGTTCGACCCGGTCGGCCACTATCACCGGCCGGACGTGCTCACCCTCGCCGTCAGTCCGTCAGCTCGCGCGGCCGATGCGACGTCGAGTACACGTCCTTCCGCGCGATCAGACCGTCCCTGATCGGGAAGACGTCGACGCCGTCCCACTCGAGCCGGCGCCCGTCCTTGGTCACGTTCGCCGTCCACTCGGAGACCGCGAAGTCGTCGCCGGCGTGGAAGCTGCGTCCGCGAAAGCGGAGGTCCGGGTTGTTGCGGAAGATCGCGGCGATGTGCTCCCGGACGGCGTCCGCGCCTTCCGCCCGCTCGCCGGCGGTGTGGTTCTCGAACACGATCTCGGCATGGTGCATCGACGCGATCGCGTCGACGTCCTGGCGATTCCAGGCGTCGTTGTAGCGGTCGATCAGCGCGGTGACGTCGTCGGGAGTCATGGCGCGATTGTTCCACGTCGCCGCAGGACGCGTTCGTCGCCCGTCCGGCGGGTGAGCCCGTCCGCGTCGAAGCGCTCGAGCAGCAGCTGTGCCGTCTTGCGCCCGACGCCGAGCAGGTCGCGGAAGCGCGCGAGCGTGATCCGGCCGGCGGCCTCGCACTCGGCGACGAGCGCGTCGCGTGCGCGCTCGTAGGCGGCCGCGGAGACCGCGTAGCCGTCGCCGACGCGCACGAGCCGTCTCTCCTCCTCGAGATAGCGCGCGAGCGCGGGATCCTCGACCTTCAGCGGCTCGAGCCCGAGCCGGGTCTCGAGTTCGGCGGCCGCTGCGGCGCGGGCGCCGAGCTCGGCGGTCGCGCCCGGGCGGTACAGCTTCGCGCCGCGCCGTTCGAGTCCGAGCAGTGATATGACGGCAGCCGCCCACGGCTCGGACGGCGGCGGCACGCCGGGATCGAGCGGGTCGGCTGCTGCGAGCCTCCGTTCGAGCTCCGCCTGCAGCTCGTCGAGCCACGCGCGCGAGAACACCCAGCCGTCTGCGCGCTCGACGCCTGCGAGCTCGCCGAGGTGCGCCAGCGACTCCGCACGCACCGGCTCGTGCACGGTCGCGGCGATCTCGCCGCGCTCGACCTGCTCCATCCGTTCCGCGCTCGCGTGCCGCGGCGGCGCCGGGTCGATCACGCGCCCGCCGCCGACCGTCGTGCCCGCGCGTAGCACGACGCGGTCGCCGCGCGCGGCCACGACGGGCTCCGCGAGACGGAGCTGAGCCCAGCGCTCGCCGACGCGCACGACACGGCCGAGCACGTGTGCGGTGCCGTGGTGCACGTGGACGCGGGCGGGGATGTCGGCGATCTCGTCGAGCACGACGTCGAGGCGGTAGCCGACGGGGAACGCACCCGGGGCCACGAGCGCGTCGCCGCGGCGTAGCTCGCCGCGCTCGATGCCGGGCAGGGCGACCGCGACGCGCTGGCCCGCCTCGGCGCGCCCGACCGGCCGGTCGTGCACCTGCACGCTGCGCACGCGAACACCGCGGCCGCGCGGCTCTGCGCGCAGCTCGTCCCCTTCGCCGATCGAGCCCGACCAGAGCGTGCCGGTGGCGACGGTGCCGATGCCGCGCAGCGTGAAGACGCGGTCGACGTAAAGGCGCGTCGGCGCGTCGTCCGGCGAGCGCCCTCCCGCGCGTGCGACATCCGCGAGCGCTGCGCGCAGCTCGTCGAGCCCGACGCCGGTGCGCGCGCTGACCGCGACCACGGGCGCATCCGGGACGAGCTCCTGGGCCTCGGCGCGCGCGAGCTCGAGCGTCTCGTCATCGACGAGGTCGGCCTTCGTCAGCGCCACGACGCCGCGCTCGATCCCGAGCAGGCGCAGGATCGCCAGGTGCTCGTGCGTCTGCGGCCGCGCGCCCTCCCCTGCGTCGATCACGAGCAGGAAGAGGTCGACGCCGGCCGCCCCGGCGACCATCGTGCGCACGAACCGCTCGTGGCCGGGCACGTCGACGACCGAGAGCCGTTCTCCGCCGGGCAGGTCGAGCGGTGCGTAGCCGAGGTCGATCGAGATGCCCCGCGCACGCTCCTCGGGCAGCCGGTCGGTGTTCTTGCCGGTGAGCGCCTCGACCAGCGTCGTCTTGCCGTGATCGATGTGGCCGGCGGTCGCGACGGTCAGCGGCATCGGCGTACTGCGGCGGCCACCTCGTCGACCTCCTCGTCCGCGAGCGTGCGGCAGTCGAGCAGGAGCCTTCCGTCGCGGACGATCCCCACCACCGGCGGCTCGCCGGCGCGGAGCGGCGCGGCGAGCGCCTCGTCCACCGCGCACGCGAAGCTCGGCAGCTCCGCGAGGGGGAGCGCGCCGCCGCCGACGCGGCCCACGGTCTCCTCGACCGTGCCGCCGACCGCGGCCGCGAGCCGCTCTGCGCGCGCCTGGATCGCCGCGACGTCCTGGCCGAGCATCCGCAGCACGGGGATCTGCTCCGGCGCGTCGAGGTGGAGCCGCAGCGTCCCCTCGAGCGCGGCGAGCGTCAGCTTGTCCGCCCGCACCGCGCGTTGGAGCGGATGGCGTCGCAGCCGCTCGACGAGGTCGGCGCGTCCCGCGACGACGCCCGCCTGCGGGCCTCCGAGGAGCTTGTCGCAGGAGAAGCAGACGAGGTCGGCCCCCGCGGCGAGCGACTCCCGTGCGGACGGCTCCCCCTCCACAAGTAACAAGTTGTTACTTGCGAGGACGCCGGAGCCGAGGTCGTCGACGAGCGGCAGACCATGCCGCGTTGCCACCGCGGCGAGCTCCGCGAGCCGCGGCTGCTCGGCGAAGCCGACGACGCGGAAGTTCGACTGGTGCACGCGCAGGAGCAGGGCCGTCGCCGGGCCGATCGCCCGCTCGTAGTCGGCGGCCCGCGTGCGGTTCGTCGTCCCCACCTCCACGAGCCGTGCGCCGGAGCGGGCGAGCACGTCGGGGATGCGGAACCCGTCGCCGATCTCGATCAGCTCGCCGCGGGAGACGACGACCTCCCGGCCTTCGGCGAGCGCGGCAAGCGCGAGCAGCACCGCGGCGGCGTTGTTGTTCACGACGAGCGCCGAGTCGGCGGCCGTAAGGCGGCGCAGGATCCCGGCCACGTGATCCTGTCGCGAGCCGCGCACGCCGTCGTGCAGGTCGAGCTCGAGGTTCGAGTAGCCGCGGGCGGTTTCGATCACGCGCGCGAGCGCCTCCTCGGCGAGCGGGGCCCGGCCGAGGTTCGTGTGGACGATCACGCCCGTCGCGTTGAGGACGCGCCGCAGGCTGGGGGCACGTGCAGCCTGCAGCTCGCGTCGCACGTGCTCCGCGAGGTCCCCCGGCTCCGCTCCCACCCGGATCTCTTCGCGCGCGCGCGCGAGCACCGCACGCGCCGCCTCGACGGCGAGCGGGTCGTCGACGCTGCGCGCGAGCTCGTCGACGGACGGGAGATCGCGCAGTTCCATCCCTGGAAGGCTACGCCGCGGGGTCGGCAAGATCCTGGTACCGGTCGAGGACGTAGCGCACGGCCGCCGCCGGCTCGTCGGTGATCGTCACGAGCTCGAGGTCGTCCTCGGAGATGAGGCCCTCGGGCAACGCTCGCCCGCGGACCCAGTCGACGAGCGGCGACCAGTACGCGGAGTCGAAGAGCACGACGGGGAAGTGGAGCACCTTCCCGGTCTGGATCAGGGTGAGCGACTCGAAGAGCTCGTCGGCCGTGCCGAAGCCTCCCGGGAAGACGACGAAGCCCTCCGCAGCCTTCACGAACATCGTCTTGCGTGCGTAGAAGTGGTGGAAGGTGAGCGCGATGTCCGTGTACGCGTTCGGCCCCTGCTCGTGAGGCAGCTCGATGTTGAAGCCGACGGAGAGGCCGCCGCCCTCGCGGCAGCCGCGGTTGGCCGCCTCCATCACGCCCGGCCCGCCGCCCGTCACGACCGCCCAGCCCTCGTCCGCGAACAGACGGCCCGTCTCCCGGGCGGCGTCGTAGGCCGAGGAGCCCTCGTGGACGCGGGCCGAGCCGAAGACCGACACGGCAGGCCGGTCGATGCGCTCGACGGCCTCGAAGCCGGCGAGGAACTCGTCGGCGATCGACTGGGTGTGGCGCCGCATCTCGGCCGCCGCCTGGTGCGTCTGCAGCATCTCCCGGTCGTCGGTCACAGCATCCCGTTCGGTCGGGTCGCGAGCAGGCCGAGCACGAGGGCGCCCGCCACGGCGACGTACAGCATCGCGATCGCGAGCGCCCTCGTGCGGTCGGGCGCGAACGCCTGCACCGGCACGCCGCCCTCGAAGCGGATCACCGGCATCCGCCACGCCTCGCCGATCGAGCGCGCGATCGAGCCGCCGTCGAGGAAGCCGATCGGGAGCAGGTTGAAGGCGTTGAGCAGGAAGCCGATGTTCGCCAGCACCTCGAGCATCGACGACCCGCGCTGGGCGCCGACGGCCCAGACGACGGCGGCCGCCACGCCGCCGGCGACCGGGCCGGCGAGGGAGATGCGCGCATTGCGCCACGGCGTCAGCCCGGCGTGCTGAATCGTGACGAAGGCGCCGAAGAACGGGATGAATGTCGGCCAGGAGACGTGCAGCCCCTGCCGGCGCGCCTCGATCACATGGCCGATCTCGTGAACGAGGATCAGGAGCACGAAGCCGAACGCGAACGTCCAGCTGCCGAACCACAGCCTGTACGCGGCCGCCGAGATGAAGAAGCCGAAGAACTTGACGAAGATGAAGCCCCACTTGAGGGCGGTCGTCCCGATCACGACCGCCAGCCCGCCCACGCGCTCGAGCGAGCGCCGGACGCTCCTCCTCGCGTGCGGGTGGATCGGACGGTCGTCGCGGAGCTCGTCCATCAGGCTGAGAGTAGTCACGAGCCGCGGCCGATCCACTCGGCGCCGCCCTCGTATACCTCCTTTTTCCAGAGGGGGATCGTCTCCTTCAAGGTGTCGATCGCCTCGCGGCAGGCCTCGAGGGCCGGAGCCCGGTGCGGTGCGGAGACCGCGATCACGACGCTCGGCTCGCCGATCTCGACGCGGCCGACGCGGTGGTGGATCGCGATCTCGGTCAGCGTGTGCCTCGCCTTCAGCTCCGCTGCGAGGGTGCGCAGCATCTGCTCCGCCATCTCCTCGTACGCCTCGTACTCGAGATACAGGACCGCGCGTCCGCGTGAGCGGCGCCGCACGGTGCCGATGAAGGTTGCGACCGCGCCCGCGTCCTCGCTCTCGACCTCCGCGACGGCTGCACGCAGGTCGAGCGGTTCGGTGCTGAGCAGGAACGCGCCGCCGGAGACGGGTGGGATCAGCGCAACCTCGTCGCCGTCGCGCAGCTCACGGTCTCGGTCCGCGTACTCGCGATTGACGGCGTAGAGGAGGCCGGGCGGCTCGTCGCCCAGGCCGAGCGCAGGCCAGACGTCGCCGGCCTGCCGGACGCCGTCCAGCTCGACGGTCGAGCGGCCCGCGCGTTCCCGTAGTCCGGCGAAGAGGCGAACGGTGACGCGCACGCCTCTGATCTTGCCTCACCACGTACCCTGCACCGATGGGCATGTTCTTCCATTCCGCCGGCCCGGCGCCGGAGCGTCCGGCCGACCCGGCCGTGCGCCGGGCGAACATGCGCCGCATCGGCCCCTTGTTCGGGGCGTACAAGCTCCGGCTCGGCGCCGTTCTCGGGCTGATCGTCGTGTCCTCCGCGCTCGGCGTCGTCCCGGCCTTCCTGCTCAAGAACGTCCTGGAGGCGATCGGGCGCAACGACACGCGCTCCCTCTCGATCAATGCCGGCGGGATGATCGCGATCGCGGTCGCGACCGGGATCCTCGGCGTCCTCCAGACGCTGCTCTCGAACCAAGTGGGTCAGCGCGTGATGCACGACCTGCGCGCGGCGGTCTTCCGGCACCTGCAGCGGCTTTCACTCGCCTTCTTCACGCGGACGCGCACCGGCGAGGTGCAGTCGCGGATCTCGAACGACATCGGCGGCGTGCAGAACGTCGTCACGAACACCGCGACGTCGATCGCCTCGAGCGTGACGACCGTCGCCGCCACCATGGTCGGCATGGTGCTGCTGAACTGGGAGCTCGCGCTGTTCGCGTTCGCGCTCATCCCGTTCTTCGTCCTCCTCACGCGCCGTGTCGGCAACGAGCGGCGGCGGATCGCGAAGACGACGCAGGAGACGCTCGCGGACATCTCGAGCCTCGTCCAGGAGTCGCTCTCCGTCTCGGGGATCCTGCTCGGCAAGACGATGGGGCGCACGAACGAGCTCGCAGACCGCTTCGAGGGGGATTCGCTTCGGCTCGCCGACCTCGAGGTCAAGCAGCGGATGGCCGGGCGCTGGGTGATGGCGTCGATCCAGACGAGCTTCTCGGTCATGCCCGCAGCGGTGTACTGGTTCGGCGGGCTCGCTCTGGCCCACGGATCGCACGTCGTCTCCGTGCCGATGCTGGTCTCGTTCACGACGCTGCAGACGCGGCTGTTCTTCCCGGTCGGCTCGCTGCTCGGCGTCGGGCTCGACGTCCAGACGTCGCTCGCGCTCTTCGACCGGATCTTCGAGTACCTCGATCAGCCGGTCGACATCGAGGAACGGCCCGATGCCGTTGCGCTCGAAAGCGCCGGCGACGTCGTCTTCGACGGCGTCTGGTTCAGGTACGGCGACGAATGGACGCTCGAGGACGTCTCCTTCACCGTGCCGGCCGGGACGACCACCGCACTCGTGGGCGAGACGGGATCGGGGAAGACGACGCTCGGCTACCTCGCCGCACGGCTGTACGACGTCGGCCGGGGCAGCATCTCCATCGGGGGCGTCGATGTCCGCGACCTCTCGTTCAGGGCGCTTTCCGACCTCGTCGGCGTTGTCTCGCAGGAGACGTATCTCTTTCATGCGTCGGTACGCGAGAACCTCCGCTTCGCGAAGCCGGACGCGGCCGACGTCGAGATCGAGGCGGCGGCACAGGCGGCGCGCATCCACCATGTGATCTCGGCCCTTCCGGACGGTTACGAGACGGTCGTCGGCGAGCGCGGCTACCGCTTCTCCGGCGGCGAGAAGCAGCGGATCGCGATCGCGCGCACGATCCTGCGCAACCCGCCGATTCTCGTGCTCGACGAGGCGACCAGCTCGCTCGACACCGAGACCGAGCGGCTCGTGCAGGAGGCGCTCGACCGGCTCTCGGAGGGGCGGACGACGATCGCGATCGCGCATCGGCTCTCGACCGTTCGGGACGCCGACCAGATCGTCGTGCTCGACCGCGGCCAGGTCGTCGAGGTCGGGCGCCACGAGCAGCTGATCCTGGCCGGGGGCCGGTACACGGCACTCGCGGCGCGGGACGCGGAGCTCGGCTCGCTGGCGTCGCTCTGACCGATGCGGTAGAAGGACCGCGCGACGTGAGCCACTACTCCGCCTCGTTCAGCCTCACCCTGCGCGTTCGTCTCGACGACCGGCCGGGCAGCTTCGCCGACCTCGCGCGGGCGATCGCCGATGCCGGCGGCCTGCTCGGGGCGATCGACCTCGTGCGCGTCGAGACCGGTTCGAAGGTGCGCGACGTGAGCGTGCTCGCCACCGATGCCGCCCACGCGGACGCGATCGTCCGCGCGTGCCGCGAGGTCGAGGGCGTCGAGGTGGAGCGTGTCTCCGACCGCACGTTCCTGCTCCATCTCGGCGGGAAGATCCACATGAGCTCGAACGCGCCGGTGAAGACGCGCGACGACCTCTCGATGGCGTACACGCCCGGTGTGGCCCGGGTGTGCGAGGCGATCGCGGCCGACCCCGAGAGCGTCTGGAACCTCACGATCAAGCGGAACACCGTTGCCGTCGTCACGGACGGCAGCGCCGTGCTCGGCCTCGGCAACATCGGGCCGGAGGCCGCGATGCCCGTGATGGAGGGGAAGGCGCTCCTGTTCAAGGAGTTCGGCGGCGTCGACGCCTGGCCGATCTGCCTGAGCACGCAGGAGCCGGATGCCATCGTCGCGGCGGTCGAGGCGATCGCACCCGGATTCGGCGGCATCAATCTCGAGGACATCGCCGCGCCCCGCTGCTTCGAGGTCGAGGAGCGGCTGCGCGCGTCCCTCGACATCCCCGTCTTCCACGACGATCAGCACGGGACGGCCGTCGTCGTGCTTGCGGCGTTCCTCAACGCGCTGCGGGTCGTCGACAAGCGCGTCGAGGACGTGAAGGTCGTGCTCACGGGCGTCGGCGCCGCCGGAGTCGCGGTGACGAAGACGCTCCAGGCTGCCGGCGTGCGCAACGTCATCGGGTGCGACAGCAGCGGCGCCGTCTACCGGGGCCGAGCCGGCCTGACGGGGCCGAAGGCCCGCTATGCCGAGGATACGAACCCGGACGAAGTGCGCGGGAGTGCAGACGAGGCACTCGCCGGGGCCGACGTCTTCATCGGCCTCTCGCGGCCGGGCGCCGTGAGCGTCGAGGGGATCCGCCGGATGGCTCCGGACGCGATCGTCTTCGCGATGGCGAATCCGACCCCGGAGATTCCTCCCGAGGCGGTCGCCGGCCTCGCCGCGGTGATCGCGACGGGGCGGTCCGACTACCCGAACCAGATAAACAACGTGCTCGCCTTCCCGGGGATCTTCCGGGGCGCGCTCGACGTGCGCGCCGCGGCGATCACCGACCGCATGGAGGTCGCGGCCGGCCACGCGATCGCGGCCACGATCGACGAGCGGGAGCTGGCGCCGGACTACATCGTGCCGAGCGTCTTCAACCGCGACGTCGTGCCGGCGGTGGCGGCGGCGGTCGCCGCTGTGGCCGCGGAGGACGGCGTCGCGCGCGTGAGCCGCGAGCCGATCGACGCCGCCGCCCCCTCCTAGAGGCTCGCGGTGAGACTCCCGGGCGTTCCGGCCTCTACCGGCTAGGGGCTGCGCCTGGCCGCGTAATACACCGCGAGCGTGGCATGGGCTTGAGCCTTGACGTGGGACGACAGCCACCGGCCCTTGAGCAGTCGCTCGGCCTCGCTTGCATGGTGCTCGGCGCGTTGCAGGTCGGTTTGCGGAGCACTCGTTGCCATCTGCACCTCCTTCCCGGCCAAGGCTCGTGCGCCGTATCTCGCAAGACATCGGGGAGGGTCCGGATGGAAGCGGCCCGGCGACGGTCGGAGCCCCGGCTGCAGCCCCGAGGTCGAGGCCGCGGCGGCGGCCGGCGCGACGACCACGACACCCCGCTCTACGGCTCAGCTCTACGATCTGTCCCATGGCGGCGACCGACGACCGGCGGACGGAGTCCGGGATCGAGATCAAGCCGGTCTACGCGGCCGGGGACGCGCCCGGGCTGCTCGAGCCGCCGGGCGAGTATCCGTTCACGCGCGGCCCGTACCGGGACATGTATCGCGGCCGGCCGTGGACGATCCGCCAGTACGCGGGGTTTGCGTCGGCGGAGGACTCGAACGCACGCTACCGCTATCTGCTCGCGGCCGGCCAGACGGGGCTCTCGATCGCATTCGACCTGCCGACGCAGCTCGGCTACGACTCCGACGACCCGCGCTCGCTCGGCGAGGTCGGTCGAACCGGCGTCGCAATCGACTCGCTCGCGGACATGGAGATCCTGCTCGAGGGGATTCCGCTCGGCGCCGTGTCGACGTCGATGACGATCAATGCGCCCGCGTCGATGCTGCTCCTCCTCTACGAGCTCGTGGCGGAGCAGCAGGGTGTCGCCGCGAGCGACCTGCGCGGCACCGTGCAGAACGACATCCTCAAGGAGTACGTCGCGCGCGGCAACTACATCTTCCCGCCGAGGCCGTCGATGCGCCTGACGACCGATCTGTTCGCGTACTGCGCGGAGCGGATTCCGCACTGGAACACGATCTCGATCTCCGGCTACCACATCCGCGAGGCCGGGGCGACGGCGGTGCAGGAGCTCGCGTTCACGCTCGCCAACGGGATCGCGTACTGCCGTGCGGCCGTCGGCGCCGGGTTGTCGCCGGACGAGTTCGGCGAGCGCCTCTCGTTCTTCTTCAACGCCCACAACGACTTCTTCCAGGAAGTGGCGAAGTTCCGGGCCGCGCGCCGTCTGTGGGCGCGGATCATGAAGGAGCGCTTCGGGGCGACGAACCCGAAGGCGATGGCGTTGCGCTTCCACGCGCAGACCGGCGGCTCGACGCTGACCGCGCAGCAGCCGGAGAACAACGTCGTGCGGGTTGCGATCCAGGCGCTGTCGGCCGTCTGCGGCGGCGCGCAGTCGCTGCACACGAACTCGTTCGACGAGGCGCTGGCGCTGCCGACCGAGCATGCGGCGACGATCGCGCTGCGGACGCAGCAGGTCATCGCCGCCGAGGCCGGCGCGACCGACACAGCCGACCCGCTCGGCGGCAGCTACTTCATCGAAGCGCTCACGAACGAGCTCGAGGCGCGCGCGTGGGAGCTGATCGAGCGCGTGGACGAGCTCGGCGGCGCCGTCGACGCGATCGAGCGGGGCTTCGTGCAGGACGAGATCGAGCAGGCTGCATTCGCCTGGCAGCGGCAGGTCGAGGTCGGTGAGCGGGTGATCGTCGGCGTCAACCGGTTCCAGGACGAGCACGAGGAGAAGGTCGAGCTCCAGCGGATCGAGCCCGACGTGGAGCGCCGCCAGCTCGAGCGGACGGCGCGCGTACGTGCGGAGCGGAACGCGGACGAGGCTGCGGCTGCTCTCGCCGCGGTGCGCGAGACGGCCCGCAGCGACGCGAACCTGCTCCCCGTGATGCGTGCTGCGCTGCAGGCCCGCTGCACGGTCGGCGAGATCTGCGAGACGCTGCGCGAGGAGTGGGGGACGTACGACGCGCTGCGCGCCCGTCC
>Ga0187779_10001165_pt1 | contig 16493 bp, 14 predicted proteins | sample 1015_Q2_SP10_10__FD_132435 | JGI IMG/M metagenome (GOLD analysis project Ga0187779, IMG submission 132435) | Tropical peat soil microbial communities from peatlands in Department of Meta, Colombia - 1015_Q2_SP10_10_MG | ecosystem: Environmental > Terrestrial > Soil > Wetlands > Peat | place... | reverse complement strand
GTGAGCTGCATCGAGCGCGTCGGCTAGTTGCAGGCCGATATCCAGCAGGCGATCAAGCGGCAAGGGCCCCGCTTCCAGCTTGCGGTCGAGGCTTTGTCCCTCCAGCCGCTCCATGGAGATAAAGGATTGATCGCCATCGCTTTCCACCGCGTAGATTGTGCAGATGTTCGGGTGGTTCAGAGCTGAGGCGGCGCGGGCCTCGAGAAGAAATCGATCCAGCGACGGCTGATCTTTGGAGAGCTCCGGCGGCAGGAATTTCAGGGCAACACGGCGGCCGAGCTTGAGATCCTGGGCCTCATACACAACACCCATCCCTCCGCTGCCCAGCTGGCCGGTGACGCGGTAATGCGAGATGGTCTGGCCGATCAAGGAGAGAGGAACTCCGCGACGTAATCTTAGGTGCACCGCATACCCAAGTCAAACAGCCTAATTTCGTGCGGGCCTCGGCATCAAGGTCAACCCAGGCGTTCAAAAAATGTATCGTGGTAAAGCCAAATGACATCCTACTTCGTTGTGTGACATAACAGGGGAAAACCATGTCTTCCTGGCCCTTACCCAGCGCGCTCGACCCTCGCACCCAGGCTTTTCCAGTTCTGACTTCCGCCCAGATAGCTCGTCTGCGTCCGGATGGGAAATTGCGCCACGTAGAACCGGGCGAAATTCTGTTTGAGCCTGATGCTACCGGCGTGCCTTTCTTCGTTCTGCTCTCCGGCGCAATGGACATCGTACAGCCCAATCTTGAAGGTGAGCACCTCGTGGCTACGCATATTGCCGGCGAATTCACCGGCGAGATCACCATGATTTCCGGCCGGCGTAGCCTGGTACGGGGAAGGGTGACCGAAGCCGGCGAATTTCTGGAAGTCGATGGCGATACCTTCAGGTCTATCGTTGCCAAAGACGCCGAGCTCAGCGAAATTTTCATGCGGGCGTTTATTTTGCGGCGGCTGGCGCTCATCACGGCCGGCCAGGGCAACGTCATCATGATGGGCTCGCGGCACTGCTCGAACACTCTGCGGCTGCGCGAGTTCCTGGGCCGGAATTCGCATCCTTACACCTACGTGGACCTCGACACGGACAAAGCCTCGCAGGAGTTGCTCGACCGTTTTGAGGTTAAAACCGGCGACATTCCAGTGGTGATTTGTAATGGCCGCACCGTGCTGCGGAATCCTTCCACCCAGCAACTGGCGGATTGCCTGGGCTTCAACGTGAGTATCGACACGTCACAGGTTCGTGATCTGATCATCGTTGGTGCGGGACCCTCCGGGCTGGCGGCTGCAGTGTACGCCGCATCGGAAGGTCTGGATGCTCTGGTGATTGAGACGGAGTCGCCGGGCGGACAGGCGGGATCGAGCTCGAAAATTGAGAACTATCTGGGTTTCCCGACTGGAGTGTCCGGGCAGGAGTTGGCGGGACGTGCCATCGCGCAAGCGCAGAAGTTCGGCGCCAAGATGATGGTGGCGCATAAGGTTGTGCGCCTGAACTGCGATCGCCGCCCTTACCAGGTTGTTCTCGACGACGGCAGCGTGTTGCCGACCCGTGCCATTGTCATCTCGACCGGGGCTCAATACAATCGGCTGCCGGTCGACAATTTGAAGCAGTTCGAAGGGCGCGGCATCTACTACGGCGCGACCTACATTGAATCGCAGCTGTGTGCGGGCGAAGATGTCGTCGTAGTGGGGGGAGGAAACTCTGCTGGTCAGGCTGTGGTGTACCTCTCGCAGACCGCCCACAAGGTTTACATGCTGGTGCGCTCGGAAAGCTTATCCGAGACGATGTCGCGCTACCTGATTCGACGGATTACCGACAATCCCAGCATCGAAGTGCACTACCAGACTGAGATTGTGGGTTTGCATGGCGACGGGGACTTGCGGGGGATCACCTGGCTCGACAAGCAGACAGGTCAAACTTCAACCCATGAAATCCGCCACGTGTTCATCATGACGGGAGCGTCTCCCCGGACGGAATGGCTGCGCGGCTGTATCGCCCTCGACGATAAAGGCTTCATTCTTACCGGACGAGATCTCGACGCATCCGCCGGCCCGGCTGCCGCTTCCACCTGGCCCCTTACCCGTCCTCCGCAGATGCTCGAAACCAGCCTTCCCGGGGTGTTTGCGGTTGGCGATGTCCGCGCCGGCAATGTCAAGCGGGTGGCCTCTGCCGTCGGAGAAGGGGCAATCTCCGTTCACCTTGTGCACCGCGCTTTAGCAGAGATTTAGCCGTTGTATGATCACGAGGTGAAAGACGTAACCGCATTTGTTCTGGCAGGCGGCAAGAGTACCCGCATGGGGCGGGACAAGGCATTTCTGCACTGGGCCGGGGGCACGCTGCTGTCGAATGCGCTGAAGGTTGCCGCTTCGGTCACTGCAAACGTGGTCATTGTAGGTGACACGCAAAAATTTTCCTGCGCGGGCGTCGTGGTCGAGGATGCCTATCGCGATCGTGGACCGCTCGGCGGGATTCACGCCGCCCTTTCCCACAGCACAACGGACTTGAACCTGATGCTCGCGGTCGATCTCCCATTTGTACAGGCTCCATTTCTTGCGTATCTAATCAGGCAGGCCCGTGAATCGCAGGCCATGATCACAGTCCCGAGAGCCTCAGGAGGCTTCCATCCCCTCTGCGCCGTGTACCGAAAAGAGTTTGTGACACTTGCCGAACAATCGTTGCAGGAAAGAAAGAACAAGATCGATTCGCTCTTCCCGAAAGTCGCCTGCCGCATCCTTGAAGAAGACGAATTGAGAAAGGCTGGTTTTTCTCCGGAAATATTCCGCAACCTGAACACTCCGGAAGAGCTGGAGAGAGCCAAGGGCGAGCATCCACTTTGAATACAATACAAAGTGGAAATGCACAGCCGATTCCATCATTTATCATCGGTAGCCAGGACTAAGAAGCCGCATGGGCAGCATTGAGCGACAATCTGGACCGTACATCGCTTTCAAAGATGTTTCGAAAGCATTTGGGGACAAAAGCGTCCTGGATCACGTCAGTTTCGACGTCCTTCCCGGAGAGACGGTCTGCATTCTCGGCCGAAGCGGCGTCGGCAAGTCGGTTTCCCTCCACCACATCATGGGATTCCTCAAGCCGGATGCGGGCCGGGTAATCGTGGCTTACGAAGACATTACCGACTACGGCGAGATTGACCTGCAACGCATCCGCCAGAAGGTCACCATGGTCTTTCAGAACGGCGCCTTGTTTGACTCGCTGACGGTAGCCGAGAACGTGGCATTTCCCCTGCGCGAACACAAGGATCTGACCGAAGAGCAGATTTTTCAGGTCGTGGATGGACTGCTGGAGATGGTAGGCGTAAAGGAGATGAAAGATCTTCTGCCCTCCGACTTGTCCACCGGCATGAAGCGTTCGGTGGCGATTGCCCGTGCCCTGGCCGCGCGCCCTGATTGCGTGCTCTACGACGAACCCACAACCATGGTCGATCCGTTGATGGCGCAGCTGCTGGGGGACCTGATCAAGAAACTTAAGGCGCAACTGCACCTGACCAGCGTGGTGGTCACCCACGATATGCACCTGGCAGAAAAGCTGGCCGACCGGATCGTCTTCCTGCACGAGGCCCGCGCCATTTTCTTCGGCACCTATCCGGAGATGGAGAAGTGCGACGAGCCGATTGTGCAGGAATTCTTGAACTTGGATAACGTGAGCCTGCAGGCACTGAGATAACGGAGGACCATAGTAAATATTTGCTCACTGCACGCCGGGCACCGGGTTCAGAACCCTGCGCCCACCAGCTTCTCCAGCGTAATCGAGCTGTTGCCCGACTCGCCCATCATCATCTTCTCGACATACTTCGCGATCATGTCGACTTCCAGGTTCACGGGGTCGCCCGGCTTGAGCGACTTCAGATTCGTCATCTCGATCGTATGCGGAATGATTGCAACTGTCACCGCCGTGCCTTCGATCTTCGCTACCGTGAGGCTGATTCCTTCGATCGACAGCGATCCCTTGAAGATGACATAGCGCGTCAGTTCCGTGGGGATTTCGATGCGCAGCCAGTAGTCATCGGCGTGGGGAATCGGGTCAAGCGCGAGGAATTTGCCGGTACCGTCCACATGGCCCTGCACGATGTGCCCACCGAAGCGTCCATCGGCGCGCATGGGCAGCTCAAGATTGACGAGGGCGCCCTCTTTAATGCGAGAAAAGGAGGTGCGGTTCCAGGTTTCCGCGGCCAAATCAAAACCAACCGACCCGGGCGTGATGTCAACCGCCGTCAGGCAAACGCCGCTCACCGCGATGCTGTCCCCTTTCTTGAGCTCCCTAACGAGCTGGCTCGAAGAAACCGTAAGGCGGCGGTTGCCGTCGGACTGCACAATGCTGGTGACGCATCCTACTTCTTCAATGATGCCAGTAAACATAGCTTCGACCTCCTGGCTGCTGGCTAATAAATGCAACCTTCAACAACCTCAACGGCCGGCGGCTAGCAGCTAGTAGCTAGTAGCGTACGGATCCCGCAAATATCCCTCCACTGCGAAATCCATGCCAAACCGGTGCAGACGGATTGATTTTACCTGCGCCGCATCGCTCAAGCGCTGAAAGCCGGCTCCCGCGACAAACGGGATCGAGCCATCGCCACCCAGAATCCTAGGCGCGTAGTACAGGAAAACCTTGTCCACGATGCCGGAGGCCAGTGCCGCACCATTTACCATGGCGCCGCCTTCAATCATCAGGCTGGTGAGCTCCATCTCGCCAAGATGGCGGACAACCGCGCTTAAATCAGGGTGTCCTTCTGGCGTCGGTGAGGGAATCTGATCGACTCGAACGCCGCGTTTCAGCAGCATTCTCTTCTTTTTCTCTTCCGCGAACGAACACAATACGAGCAGATCATCCTGTGCCGTTTTCACCACACGTGATTCAAGCGGCAGGCGCAGACGGGAGTCGAGAATCACCCGTAGAAGAGGGCGCCGGCGGGGCTTTCCGCTGCGATCGGTCAGCAAAGGATCATCTGCGATCACCGTGCCTACGCCTACCAGGATGGCGTCATTCTGGTGGCGAAGCTCCTGCACATGCCCGCGTGCCGGCTCACTGGTGATCCAGCCCGCGCTTGCGCCTCCCGATCCAAGAGCGGTGGGATTGTGGGATTCACTCGGGGGCGGCGCGATCTTGCCATCGAGTGTCATCGCAGCTTTCAACGTGACCAGCGGAGTGTGGTCGCGAATGTACTTCGCGAAAGCCTCATTCAACCCTTGTGCTTCTGCTCCGAGGAGGCCGACGGCTACTTCGATTCCGGTGCTTCGAAGCTTGTTAAAACCCCGGCCGCTGACTTGAGGATTCGGATCCTGCATGCAGGCGACCACGCGGCGGATACCGGCTGCGATCAAAGCATCGGCGCACGGTCCGGTGCGTCCCTGATGGGAACAGGGTTCAAGATTGATGTATAGAGTCGCGCCACGCGCCTTCTCGCCGGCTTGTTCGAGGGCAAGAACTTCCGCGTGCTTGATGCCGTCGTAGGTGTAGCTGCCACGTCCCACAATCACGCCGTCAGAGTCCGCCAGAATTGCGCCCACACACGGATTAGGCGAGGTCAGGCCAATCCCGCTGCGCGCAAGCTCCAGCGCCTTCCGGAGAAAGTGTTCGTCATTCTGATGTGAAGTGGCCATGCGAGTTTTGCCCCCGCGGCTGGTTGCAGGCTCAGCGCGCTCGCGGCGGGAAGAAACCGTAAGATTCTTCCTCAGGTTCGGCTACGGCGGCGCCGCTCCGGCCTTTAGGACCGCGCCGCACCGGGACCAGACGTTCGCTATACGGATCGACCGGATCCGGTGGGTGCCTCCGGCGCAGGCGCCGCAAGAGTTCCCACAGGGACCGCAAGAGCGATTGGCGCGATTTTGACTTTGTCATCCCAGCCCTTCATACCCCGGAACGATTCTAAGCGAACAGGGACTCCACGAATTCTATCGGATCGAAAGGCAACAGATCCGCCGCTTTCTCGCCCACACCAACGTAGCGGACCGGCAAACCTAACTCGCGGCAAATCGCGACAACGACGCCGCCTTTGGCCGTACCGTCCAGTTTGGTCAGCACGATCCCGGTCACACCCGCCGAGTCGGTGAACTGACGCGCCTGTTGCAATCCGTTCTGACCGGTGGTTGCGTCCATCACCAGGAGCGTCTCATGCGGGGCCCCGGGAATGAGACGTTGCGCAGTGCGCCGCATCTTCTCCAGTTCGGCCATGAGATTGCTTTTGGTATGCAGTCTGCCCGCCGTGTCGACAATGACGTAGTCGGTTGAGCGGGCGGACGCTGCTTGCAGGGCATCATAGAGCACTGCCGCGGGATCGCCCCCCGGTTTGGTGCGGATGACCTCGGTCCCCGTTCGCTGCCCCCAGATTTCCAGTTGCTCGATGGCGGCAGCGCGGAAGGTGTCGGCGGCACAAAGCAGAACGGTTTTGCCCTGGGAGCGGAAGACCTGTGCCAGTTTGCCGATGGTCGTCGTTTTTCCCGTGCCGTTGACTCCCACGACCAGGATCACCTCCGGTGTGCCTTCCACTTTCTCGACCGGTCGCGTGTTGGCGGCATTCAGGATGGCAAGCAGCTCTTCTTTCAGCAGGCGCTTGAGTTCGTCAACATCCCCGATTTGCTTGCGGTCAGCCTTGTCCCGAAGCTTGTTGAGAACCTCGTGCGTGGTCTGGGTGCCCAGGTCGGCGCCGATCAGAGTAGCCTCCAGCTCGTCCAGCGTATTGCGGTCAATCTCCTTGCTGAAGGAAACAGCTGCCTCGATGCGCTCGCTCAGATTCTCGCGCGTGCGGGTGACCGCTTCCTTCATGCGTTCCAGGAAGCTGGGTTTCTGCTGCTCGTCGAGGCTGCCGAAAAGGGTCTGAATCATGGGGTCTGATGATGCGGAGCCAACCATCAATTATAGCGGCAGCATGCTTTTCAACGCGGGGATGAGAGAAAGCTGAGGTCAGCTAGAACCTGGTAGCCTGCACAGCAGCTGCTGGATCAGGGCGGACTTCCACTTTCAAGGAAGCGACTTCCACGGTTGCGGCGGCTGCAACCGGTGTAGAGGCTGTATCTACAGCAGCGGTGCCCGCCTGCGGCATCGCCAACGGGCGCTCCACAACGATTTCGCCGCGCTCATAAATTGCGGTCAGAGCCGCGACTGCTGTTGGATCCAGGCGCTTTCCGGAAAGGGATTGAATGATCCGCAGCGCCTCTTTTGGGGTGTGTGCGTGCTGGTACGGGCGGGTGGTCGTAAGGGCGTCAAATGTGTCGGCGACGGCAATGATGCGCGGCAGCAGCGGGATCTCATCGCCCTTCAAGCCATGGGGATATCCGCGTCCGTCGAGCGATTCGTGGTGCAGTTCGATTCCCGGAATCATGTCCTTCAATTGCGCCACCGGACGCAGGATATTCGCGCCTTTGGTGGTGTGCGTCTTCATGATTTCGAATTCTTCGGGAGTGAGCGCTCCCGGTTTCTTCAGAATGCGGTCTTCGATTCCGATCTTGCCCACGTCGTGCAGTTGAGCGGAGATGCGGACCGTTTCAATGTAATCCTCGTAAATACCCATCTCCCGGGCAATCATGATGGAATATCGCGTCACACGATCGGAGTGGCCGCGAGTGTACGGGTCCTTTTCGTCGACCGCGCCCGCCAGCATTTGAATAGAGCTAAGAAACAGCCCCCGATTTTCTGTGGCTGCCCGCTTGAGGTCGAGCACGAAGTGCTCGAGTTCCTCGGACATGACGTTGAATGTGTCGGCCAGTTCACCGATTTCCGTGCTGCTCTTCAGTTGCACGCGCTGGGAAAAGTCGCCGCGGGCCAGAGCACGGCTGGAACGGGTCAGAACTTCCAGCGGATTGGTAATGCGCCGCGCCGCAAAGACGCTGATGGCAATGCTGAGGGCGATCGCCATGATTGCCAGGATGCGTCCCGTGCGCTGCATTTCATATACGCCGCGATAAGCCTCCGCCCGCGGCTTCTGCACAATCACGCCCCAATCCAGATTGGTGACCGGACTGTAAGTGCCCAGCATCTTGACCGAGCGCCCCTGCTGGTTGACATTGAATTCGCGGGTGGCGGCGACCATTTGGGCCTTGCTGCCCAGTTCGACGAAGTTGCGAACAATCTCCTGACTGGTCATGTCCTGGCCGGTGGCGTAATCGGAATCTGCGCCGGCCACCAGCCGTCCCTGATTGTCCACCACGTAAGGAATAAGGCCGCCGCGGTTGACCTCTTGCAGACGGCGGATCAGAAATTGCAGGTCCACAACAGAGCCGATCATGCCGATGAAGCGGCCGCCACCCATGACTGGCGTACTCACCAGCATTACGGTGCGGGCCGATTTACCCGTGCCCACGACCAGCGCCTGGCCATTGTAGACTCGGCCCTCGCGGGCAGCCGCATAGCCGCGTTCCAGTTCGCGTTGCAGAAAGGCGTCAGGAGCGATTCTCCCCGCCGAGATGCCCTTGGCGTCGGCGTTCAGCAGGGTGGCGTAATCCAGATCGTCCGAGGAGGAAACAAAATTCTCCAACAGGGCGCGCAGTTCGGGCGCCTCGACATGCTCCGATGTGAAGTCGCCACCGCTGGCTACCTGCAGGGCCGACGACAGGTTCGCCAGCATCAAGCTCAGAGCCTGCTGATGCTGCGAGATGTCATCGGCCAAAGAGCGGGTAACTGTGTTTTGCAGGATGCGTTCGTTGGTGATCAGCCGGTCCCGGTTTATGGATTCCACCTGCGCCGAGTAGAAGTACATCGGCACCACGCTGACCAGTATGAGAACACTGAGGATAACGTAGAGAATCGGCAGTCGCGACGGATTCGGCAGTTTTAGCGGCAAAGTGGCCCTAAAGCCTGTGCCTGCGCACCGGCGGATCGAACTTTCACTGTTGAGAGTTTACTTGGAAGGAGAGGCGTAAGCGCCTGATCTGGCAGGACATGTCCGTTACGTAAGTACCCCAATCGCGAGGTACCTTAGACTGCCGAACACGGGGAAGCAACAGGTTACAAGGCTGATCCCTAAAGTTGGAAAAGTAAGGCGCGTGCTTTAGCCAACCTCGCTCTTGCTGCTGCGGGTCATCAGCTCATGGATGGCATCGCGAGGGGTCTTCCCCTGGTGCAGAATGGCGTCCATCTGTTCGGTGATGGGCATTTCGACGCCTCGAGCCTGGGCCAGTTCCATTGCTGCGTGCGTGGTAAAGACTCCTTCCGCTACCATGCCATGCATCGCAGACATAATTTCTGGCAGCCTGCGCCCGCGGCCCAGTTCCACGCCCACGCTGCGGTTGCGCGACAAGCCTCCAGTGCATGTGAGCACAAGATCTCCGAGGCCAGCTAGCCCGGCCATGGTCTCCTGACGGCCGCCGCATGCCACCACAAGCCGCGTGATCTCAGCCAGTCCGCGGGTGATCAACGCCGCGATCGAGTTGTGGCCCAGACCGAGGCCGTCGCAGATTCCCGCCGCGATGGCAATAATGTTTTTCAGCGCGCCGCCCAGCTCCACGCCGGCGACATCTGTGTTGGTATAGACGCGAAAACGGGGATCGCTGAACTCACGCTGCACCGTTTCAGCCAGGGCCGTGTCCTGCGACGCGATGGTGATGGCCGTCGGATCCCCACGCGCCACTTCCTTGGCGAACGTCGGACCGCTCAACGCGCCGACGCGCGGCCGGAATCCGCCGTCTCCGCTAACCACTGAGCAGATCACCTCGGTCATCCGCAGCAGGGTGTTCTCTTCCAGGCCCTTCGTAGCACTCACGAACATCATCTCCGGCCGCAGTGAAGGCCGCATCTCCTGGAAGAGACGGCGGCAATGCGGCGACGGCATGACACTGACCACGACTTCGGCGCCGTCAAGGGCATGCCTGAAATCGCCGCTCGGAGAAACGCCTTCGGGGATCTTCTGACCGGGCAGGAACAGCTCGTTGACCCTGCGCGTCGCAATGGACTCGCGCACTTCCTTCTCGTGAGCCCACAAGCGTATGCGGTGTGTGGACTTGCGCCCCAGAGCAATCGAGAGTGCTGTGCCCCACGCGCCTGCGCCGATGATTGCGATCTCGCTCACCGGCGCCTCCAGTTGAAGCGGGGCTCAGTGTGGGTCAAGAGCCGCCGTATATTTTCATGATGTCTGGCAATAATCAGAAGGGAAGAGGCAGCCATGAGCGCCAGCATCCGAGGATCGCCAGGATAGGGCAACAGGATCCAGGCGCACAGCGGGAAAAGAGCGACCGTCAGGATTGAAGACAATGAGACATAACGAAATGCCAGGAACAGAACGATGAAAACTGCAATCATCAGAAGAATGGTTTTGGGGACTACGACCGCAAAAGAACCCACTGCGGTCGCCACGCCTTTCCCCCCGTGAAACTTCAGCCACACCGGAAACATGTGACCGGCAATGGCCGTGAACGCGGCCACTCCCAACAAGACAGGCTGTCCGGGAAAAAACATTCGGGTAAGAGCCACGGCGGCGAATCCTTTGCCCGCGTCCAGACCCAGTGTGAGTACACCCAACCCCGGCGAGGTGCGCGACACATTTGTGGCCCCGATGTTGCCGCTGCCCGTCTGGCGGATGTCCTGGCCGTGAAAAATCCGGATGAGAAGGTAGCCAAACGGGATTGATCCCAGCAGGTAGCTGCAAGCCGCGGTAGCGAGAAGTGCATTCATCTTAGGTCAGCTCGAAACGTGCGAACTTGGTGTAACGCGACCCTCCCCGCATAAGCTGGCTCTGGTACAGAAAAAACTCGCGGGCCGTCATACTACCAAACTCGGGAGCAGGCAACCCGGCCAATTTCTCCTGCAGCTTTTGAAAGCTTCTGTTGGGCGCGTCACCTTTTTGCCAGCCGGGGGCACCTGACCGCCCTCCGCCGCGCGCCAGCGTCAAATGCGGACTGAATGGATGGTCTTCCCGGGGAATTCCCAGCGTAGAAGTGGTTTGGTCGATGGCCTCCGCCAGTTTCGCCAGTTGCGGATCAGATTCAATTCCGATCCAAAACACGCGGGCGGACCTGGCAGTCGGGAAGAAACCATAGTTGCGGAAACTAACCTCGAAGGGTTCCGTGTGAACTGCCATGAGAGCCTGCTTGATCTGTTCCACGGCATTATCCGGTTTCTCGCCGATGAACTTCAGCGTGACGTGCAGTGACTCGGGGCGAACCCAGCGGGCATCAGGGGCAAATCCGCATACGCCTTCCAGGAAGCGGTGGATGCGCTCGCGGATGGAGTCGTCTATATCGAGAGCGATGAAAATGCGCATTTAGCAGTCAGCACTTAGCAGTTGGCACTGCCCGCTACCGGGCGATACGGACGACGTCGGGGCAAGATGAAAACCACCAACTGCTAATTGCTAACTCCTGGCTCACAGCAGCTTCCTTCTCACCATATCCAGCGCTTGCTGGCTGGCAAACCAGCGGATACGCTTGCGGTCTCCGGGAAACTTGCGTTCCACCACTTCAGTTCCGGCATCGCTGGCCAACGCGTGGAACACGAGTCCCACGGGTTTTTCGGGCGTGCCGCCATTCGGCCCCGCTATCCCGGTAACTCCGAGACCGAGGGTGGACTTACAGCGCCGGCGAATTCCCTCTGCCAGCGCAACGGCTACCTCGCGACTCACTGCGCCGTGATTGGCTAGCAGTTCGGTATCCACGCCTGCCAGTGACGTTTTCAATTGATTGGAATAAACGATTGCGCCCCCTAAAAAATAACGCGAGCTCCCGCTGACCGAGGTGATGCGCTCGCCCACCAACCCTCCCGTGCACGACTCTGCTACCGCCAGGGTTGCGCCGCGCATCTGCAAATAATAGCCGACGATCTGCTCCATGGAATCGCCATTGTCGGAGAAGACATAATCCCCGAGTTCCTCTTCGATCTTTCCCACCAGCTCATCCACCCGCGCTTGCGCCGCTTCAAGAGAGGCTGCCCGGCTTCGCAGATGCAACTGGATTTCCCCCGCTCCGGCCAGAATGGTCGTGTCCACATCCTTAAAGGTCTTGTAGATGGGAGCGATGCGAGCGTCAACGTGCGACTCGCCCAGGCCGGTGACCTTGAGCTCCCGCGTCGCAATAAATTGCCGTGGAACTTTGGCGCGCAGCCGTTCGATGCATTGCTCCTCGAAGAGAGCCTTCAATTCATGCGGTGGTCCCGGCAGCAGCAGAATGATCTTGTCGGACCCATCGTACTTGCCGCTGATCCACTGGCCGGGCGCGGTGCCGTTGGCATTGGGCAAAACCGTGGCGCCGGCAATCACGTCTCCCTGCTTAACGTTGTTGGCTGCCATCTTCCAGCCCCGGGCAGCGAAGCGTTGCTCGATGGCAGCCACGATCGCCGCATCGCGATGCAGCTCCAGCCTCAAAGCGGAAGCCACTGCTTCCCGCGTCAGATCGTCTTCGGTCGGCCCCAACCCGCCCATGAAGATAATCACGTCCGCCCGGGACAAAGCCTGCGATGCCGCCTGAGCCAGCCGCCGCAGGCTATCGCCGACGATCGTTTTGAAGACAACTTCGACGCCAAGTTGGTTGAGTTGCGCAGTGAGATACAGAGAGTTGGTGTCCTGGCGAAAAGGCGTCAGCAGCTCCGAGCCGACGGCAATGATCTCGGCATTCATCGAGAAAAGTCTAAATCATAATCAGCGAGGTACGCGGAGAGAGCAAGTTCAGACCGGTTCGACCAGAGGCATGCCCTGCACATTCCAGGCAAGATGGTGGACTGCACTGACGGTGGCGAGAATCGCCGAACGTCCCGGCGCGAAGGCGAGTCCGACCAGGCCCGCGCCGGCAACTTCCAGTGAAGCCTGGCTATTGGGAGTGATCTTGACGATGCCGCGCTTCCCGGAGAGTGACGCCGCCACATAAAGATTGCCTTCGGCATCGAACGCCAGTCCTTGAGGTCGGCCCAATCCGCGGTAAAAGGTGGAAACGTTGCCCTGGGGGTCGATCTTGTACACACAGTCAAAGCTCGAGGTAGTGGGGCCAGTCACGAACAGATCGCCACCCGGGCCGAATGCCAGATGATAGGCGGAGACGCTGGCCTCGAGAGTAGCGAACACGAAGATCTGCCGGTCGGGTGCAATCTTGAAGACCGTGCCGCTGCGATCCCCGACGTAAAGGTCTCCGGCGCGGTCAAAGGCCATACCGGTGGCGACACCCATCCCTTCCGCATACGAGGACATAGCGCCGTTGGGAGCGACGCGATAGACGGTTCCATCGTAGCGCGAGGAAACGAACATCTGGCCCGACCGGTCGAAGGCGATGGCGGTGGCATTCATCAAGTCCGAAAGGAAGGGCTTGACGTTATAGTTGGTATCGATCTTGTAGATCGAAACCGGAACCTTCTGCCCGCGGCTTCCGGAAAAAGTCACGTAGATGTTGCCTTCCGCATCGAGAGCAGGATTGGCCACGGGATGCAGATTCTCGGCGATCGGCACTGCAACTTTGATCAGATGAGGATTGCTGGAGTGGCCATTTGTGGATATGACGATCGGACCGGAGGAGGCTCCGTGCGGGACACGAGCCACCACAAATTGATCAGAGCTGATCACCACCGCAGCCTCGATCTCGCCGAAGCGCACGTGCGGGCGGCGCAAATCAGCCGGGCGCAAATCGCTGCCGCTGATTCGCACCTCCCCACCCGGCAGCGCGGCCCCCGGTTGGACAGTATGAATATGTGGCTTGCCGTTGATGTTCTTCTTACCCAGCAACCGGTCCGAGAATCCCATGACCCAGATTCCTTAAAGTATGCTGCTTACATCCGAAAGGCGCCAAAATGCACCAGGACTTGCATGATCACCAGGGCGTAGAGCCCAGCCCCCACATCATCGATCACAATGCCGAACCCTTCCGGCAGTTGTTCCAGTTGGCGTACCGGGGGCGGCTTCACAATGTCGAACCCTCGGAAAAGTATAAAGCCGACCAGCAGAGATTTCCACGATACCGGAACCGCGATCATCGTAATCAGCTGGCCTGCGACTTCGTCAATCACGACAAACTGAGGATCCTTCTGACCGGATGCCCGAGCGACCCGGGAGGCTGCCGGAATTCCAACGATTATGACCAGGCACGACAGAACGACAGCGGCTATGGTTTGCCAGCTGGCGGCGATCCGTCGCGTCGCCAGCCACCACAACAGGACCGTCGCGGCCGAGGCCCAGCTTCCCGGTCCCGGCCGTAGCCGTCCTACACCGCAGAATGTCGCCACCAGCGTGGCCCAGAGAGGAGAAGAGGAATCAGTCTTCATTTGAGCGCTTCGGGGGGACCGCGTCAGAGACATCGCGCACGGGGGACGAGATCACGTACTCGCCGCTCGCCCATTTACCCAGGTCGAGCAATCGGCATCGCTCGCTGCAAAAAGGGAAGTCTGCCACGTTACTTTTCACCGGTTTCTTGCAGTTCGGGCAACGCAGGTTAAGAGCGCGCTTGCGAGCCATAAGCGTTACAGGATCTGGGCAACCAGATCATAGTCGTGAGCTTCGGTGATCTGACACCGGTAAAACTCGCCGGCCCGTGGCTCAAGCCCTTCCGGGGCGTCGTTCACAAAAACTTTGCCATCAATCTCGGGGGCATGCATGGGAGTTCGGCCTTCGAGTAGAAACTCGCTTTCCCCGGATGTCCCTTCCAGAAGCAGGTCGAATTCCTTCCCGACCAGAGCCTTCTTTTTCCCTTTGCTGATTTTGCGCTGGATCTGCATCAGGTGCCTGCGGCGGCTCTCAATTTCACGCGGAGAAAGTTTCTTGCCCAGCGCAAAGGCGGAAGCGCCCTCCTGATCGGAGTAGCCGAAAGCCCCCATCCAGTCGAACTCTGCCGCGCAAACGAACTGGCACAGCTCTTCGAATTCCTTTTCTGTCTCTCCCGGGAATCCTACGATGAACGACGTTCGCAGGGTGACGTCAGGGATGGTGCGCCGCATCCTCTCCAGCGAGCGGAGAAACACATCGGCACCCCCACCTCGCTTCATGCGCTTCAGCACCGCCGCCGAAGCATGCTGCAGCGGTACGTCAATGTAGGAACAGATATTGTCGTGCGTGGCGATTGTCTCCAGCAGTCGTCCCGTAATCTTGTTGGGATAAGCGTACAGGAAACGAATCCAGCGCAGTCCGTTAACAGCAGCCAATTTCGTGAGCAACAGCGCCAAGCCGTCTTTCAGATCGAAATCTTCGCCGTAACACGTCGTATCCTGGCCAATCAGCGTAATTTCCCGCACGCCGGAGCGAGCCAGCCTCTCCGCCTCTGCAACAACCGATTCAAATCGCCGCGAGCGAAATTTGCCGCGCAGCTGCGGAATGATGCAGAAGCTGCAGGGATGATCGCAGCCTTCAGCAATCTTGATGTACGCGGTGTAGTTTGGTGTAGAAAGTACTCGCGGAGTAGCGTCGTCGTAAAGATAGTTAGGCAGATCGGCGATGGCCCCGTCCCAGGACTCTCGCGAAAAGCGTCCCTGAGCGGCGCGAGCGTCGCCCTCGGGACGAGACGTCAGAATCCTGAACGGGGAATTGGCCGCGGCTGCAGGTGCGACCCCTGAGGCGGCTAGAATATTCTCCAGCTCTCCGGTTCCGACCACGGCATCCACTTCCGGGATGTTCTTGCGAATCTCATCGCGGAAGCGCTCGACCAGACAGCCGGCCACCACCAGCCGGCGCGCGCGTCCGTCGTTCTTGCGCTTCGCCATCTCCAGGATCGCATTGACTGACTCCTGCTGCGCGCTGGCAATGAACGAGCACGTATTGACAACGATGACGTCGGCATCTTCGGCGCTGGGGGTTAATTCAGCGCCGGCTTGCGCCAGCATGCCCATCATCACTTCGCTATCGACAAGATTTTTCGGACACCCCAGGCTCACGAAGCCGACTTTTTTCACGGATGATGAGGTCGATTCGGTGGATTCCAGCTCGAGATCTACGGCGTTCTTCGCGCACGACATGCAATCTTTTTATTTTAGCATTTAGAGCGAGGGCTCATTCCTTAGAGTAGATAGCAGGCAGTGTCCTATTTTCACAACCACGAAGGACACGAAGGTACACGAAGTCACTACTCCAGAGTTCCCTTCGTGTTCCTTTGTGTCCTTGGTGGTTAGACTAGGACAGCACCAGATAATAAGCTTTCACCTTCGCGTGGCCTCAACGACCTCTTCGAAGAGTTCCGGCAGGCGGGCTGCGTCTTGCGGTGAATCGTTGAAACGGGCGCGCTCGTAGTGGTCGGTGAATCGTGCGATCGGGCCGCGCAGGGCCTCGTCCGCAATGGATGTGACAAACTCCGCTGGAGTCTGAACTGGCGATTTGCGGACTCCGCGCCGCGCCAGCATGTGCACCGTTTTCTCATACCAGATAGTCGCTGCGGCACGCGGAGCTTTTTCGGGATGAACCGACAAGCGGTGTCTGCGGAACGTCAGCCACAAGCGGCGCGCATTGGCAGCGCAGAAGAGCAAAAGTATGAGCACCGCGGCCGCGGCGCTCCAGCGCACCGGTGAATCCGACATTGTCTGCTGCGCACCTCGGGCTGCCTCCAGCCACGACTGATAACGCCGTCGACTCCAGTTCTGCGAGCGGCGCAGCCACTCCAGAC
>Ga0187779_10001163_pt1 | contig 16499 bp, 13 predicted proteins | sample 1015_Q2_SP10_10__FD_132435 | JGI IMG/M metagenome (GOLD analysis project Ga0187779, IMG submission 132435) | Tropical peat soil microbial communities from peatlands in Department of Meta, Colombia - 1015_Q2_SP10_10_MG | ecosystem: Environmental > Terrestrial > Soil > Wetlands > Peat | place... | reverse complement strand
CCCGGCGTCGGGCGGCGAGCGGGCCCTGGTCGCCTCCGTTCCGCTGTTCGCCGCGGCGTCGGCCTACTACAAGTCGGCGGGCAACCCGAACGCGCCCCGGCTCATCGCGCTGGACGAGGCCTTCGCCGGAGTCGACGACGACTCCCGGGCGAAGTGCTTGGGGCTGCTGGCCACGTTCGATATGGACGTGGTCATGACCAGCGAGCGGGAGTGGGGCTGCTACCCGCAGGTTCCCGGGCTCGCCATCTGCCAGCTGGCCCGGCGGGACGGCGTCGACGCGGTCCTCGTCACGCCGTGGCGCTGGGACGGAAGGGAACGCCGCCGGGCCGAACGGGCGTTCGTGTGACCGGCCGTGTGACCGGCCGTGTGACCGGCCATGTGACCGAGGCCGACGCCCAGCTCGACCGCCTGCTCGGCGGTGAGCCCGTCGCGTGGCTGGTGCGGCGGGCCCGGGACCGGCTGGAGACCGGGCGTCCGCTGGCCGGCACGGTCACGCTGCCCGCTGCCACCGCGGAGCAGCGGCGCGCCGTCGAGCGCCTGACCGGGCGAGCCGCCCGGTCAGGGACGTCGCTGTCGGTGTCGCTGCCCGAGGTCGACCGCATCCTGCGGGACAGCGGCGCCGCGCCGGGCGGCCTGGCCGAGGCGGTCACGCGCCTCACCGGTCCCCTGCGGGACCGCCACCGTGAACGGGCCGACCTGGCGGCCGCCTGGGACGCCGCGTTCGCGGTCCTGGACGCCGCCCTGGCCGGCCGTCACGAGCTGGCGCCGTGGCGGGGGTGGCTCGACGCGACCGGCGTGGTGCGCCGCCTCGCCCCCCAGCCTGCGCAGGCGCGGCTGCTCCTGGCTCAGGTCGCGGTCGTGCTCCAGCGGCTCCCCTCGCCTGGTGTCCCCATCGGCCGCCTGGCCGCCGAGTGCTGCGGCGACGCGCACGCCCTGGACGACGGGCGCCCGGCCGGCACGCTGGTGCTGTCGGCGGTTCGCGCGCTGGCCGGCCTGCCGCTCGCGGCCGATCCCGGCGCCGGCTCCCGCCGCGCCGCGTGGGCGGCCGTCGGAGTTCACCTCGATGAGCTGTCCTCGCTGGTGCTGTGCCTCGGCCTCCCCGGTGACACGCGCACGCCCCTGGGCCGGACGCTGGCGTCGTGCCGCGAGGCGGGCCAGCCTGCAGTGCTCACCCTGCGTCAGCTGCGCTGCCATACCGATCCGCTGAACGCGGGGCCGCTGCGCGCCGGCCGGGTGCGGATCTGCGAGAACCCGGTGGTGGTCGCGGCGGCCGCCGACGAACTGGGCGCCCGGTGCCAGCCGCTGGTGTGCGTCGGCGGCCAGCCCTCCGCCGCCGGGTGGCGGCTCCTGGACCTGCTGGCGGCCAGCGGCGCGGAGTTCGGCTACCACGGCGACTTCGACTGGGGCGGCGTCCGGATCGCCGGGTCGGTGCGTCAGCGGGTGAACTGGCGGCCGTGGCGGTACGACCACCAGGCCTACGAGGCCGCGGCGCACCCCCTCGCGCCCCTCGCCGGGCTCGCCGGGCTCGCCGGCGAGCCGGCCGCGACGCCGTGGGACCCGGAACTCGCCGCGGCCATGCGCCGCCGCGGCCTCCGCGTCGAGGAGGAACTCACCCTCGACACCCTGCTCACCGACCTCAGTCCCTAGGTGGCTTCGCCGCACAACAAAGGGGGCGCGGTCCCGGGATGTCATAGCAGTCACCGCTATTCCCATGCAGCCCGGCAGGCCGCCTCGCGCTGGTACCCTGCCGCCTCCTCGCGTGAGAGGCTTGCGGCGTGACCGCGTACCAGCCTGCGGAATGGCATGACCTGTTCGTGACCGCTGGCGGTTCCGCGGCCGCGCTCACGGGGTTGATATTCGTCGCCGTCTCGATCAACCTGCGGGAGATCATCGCGGCAGTGCATCTGCCCGTCCGGGCGGGCGAGACGTTGTCGACCTTGGTGGCGTTGCTTCTGCTGTCGCTGTTCCTTCTTACGCCCGGTCAAGGCCGGGTCGTGTTGGGGACCGAGATCCTGGCTCTCGGTGCGGTGATGGCCGGCCTGCCGTTGGCCATCAGGATGCGGCTTAGCCGCGCGCCAGGTGACTCCTTGTTGTGGACTGTCGTGCCGGTCGCGATAATCCTGGCCGCTACCGTTCCGATGATCGTGGCGGGAAGTACGCTGCTGGCCGGGGCAGGTGGCGGGCTGTACTGGCTATTGCCGGCGCTTGTCCTTGGCTTCGCCGGCTCAGTGTTCAACGCGTGGATTCTGCTGGTCGAGATCCACCGCTGAGCTGCACGGGCGATTGCCCCATTGCGGAGTAGCGGAGTGATTGTGCCGGCGTGCGCCTTCTGGTCAGTTCGACAGCAGTGAGTCCAGCCAGTTGAACGCGGCGTCCCAGAATACGACGGGCGCCATCCCCTCGCAGTGCCCTTCGGCACCCTCGGCCTTGGTGAAGAGCCGGAACTCCTTGGGGCAGGTGAGATGGTCGAAAAGGATCTTGCCCTGGCCGGTCGAGACCTCGTCGGTCTCGTTGTCGGTGACGAAGGCCGGGCAGGTGACCTGGGTCACCGTACCGGCGTTGGTGTAGCGCAGCACGTCGGCGCAGAAGGCCCGGACGCTCATGATCCCGTGGGTTGTCATCCGGGGCCCCAGCAGGGCCTTGACGGCCGGGATGCCGAGCAGGGCTTCGAACTGCGGGTCGGCCGCCGGGTCATGGACCCGGTCCATCAACGGGCCCAGCCTGGCGGTCAGCGCCGTCCCCAGGTCGTACTGGCCCGGGTCGACGATCATCGCCGCCAGCCGGCCCTCCCCGGCGGCTCCCCTCGGCGCGATCAGGCCGCCGAAGGACCGCCCGACCAGCGCGACCCGTTCCGGATCGACCTCGGGAATCGCGGTGACCGCGTCGAACATGGCCGGCACGACGTTCTCCCAGTCCGGCCGCATCGGAACCCGCCGGTCATACAGCATCGCCCCCTGGCCCGGCCCGTCCAGCGCGGCGAAGACATAGCCGCGTTCCAAAGCGGGAGCAGCCGAGGCGTACAGCTCCTCGGCGGTGGCGTCGTAGCCGCCGATGTGCAAGATGGCCGGGCACCGGCCGCCGACCTGACGCGGGGTGAACAGGTAACCCGACACCGAACCGGACAAGACCCGGCCAGGATGCCCGAGATGGCCGAGCGCCGAGCGGAACGCCAGCACACTTGACGCGTACGCGGCTCGCAGCTCGGTCCCGTCCAGGTCCTCGCGGTGGAAGAAGAACGCCTGCCGGAAGTACTCCGCCGCGCGCAGGTAGGCGCCCCGGGCGCTGACACGGTGCCCGGCCTCGGCCGCCTCGTCGGCCTGGCTGACCAGGCGGGTCGCGAATCCGGACCATGCCCGGTACCAGCTGTCCCGGTCGCCGGGAGTGATCTGTTCAGCGATGGCCAGGCATTCCCCGACATTAGCCATCCCCGAGTCGGCCTTTCCGACACTTCGCTGCAACTGGCCATCAAACGCGGCGTCGTCGAAATACAACTTCATCGTTCCTCCCCGGAAGTTGGCCGGCCATGCAGGTGCGGCTCGAAGCTCGGGCCGGGCCGTGCCCATCATCCTGCACAACCCGTGCCGGCTCAGCAAGATCGTTTGGGTGAGAGGCTGTGAGAGCGCGTGCGGCGAACCTCACGTTTTGAAGCCTTACCGGTGGGGAGTCTCCTCGCATAATCAGTAGTTCAGGTTGCGATGATCGTCATGGCCGTGATCGGTGGCGTCATCGTCGTAGGGCTTGCCGTGGCCGCGTGGCGTGACTACCGCGCCCGGCGGCGGGGAAGGCATTTCAGGCTGACAACCAATGAAGCCTTCCAAAACCGGCTCGATGCTGAGACGCGCGCCAACCCCTCTTTCACAGGCGGCCAAGACTGGGTACCGGAACGGAAGAGCGACTCCGGGCGTCAGTAATCAGGCCGAAGGCGGTAGTACGAGGGATTAGACGACCGCCGCCCGTTGCTGTAGGCGTGGCCTTTACGTGCCGCTGGGGTGAGTTGGTTCTGCCGACCAGGTGAGGGCCGGGGGATGCACGCGGGCGCAGACCGGGTTTCCTCGGGGGTCGGTCAGCCGGATTCGGGCGACCAGTCGCTGCTCGGGGCGCAGCGCTTCCTCGACCAAGCGGGGATCGATGTCCACGAGCCGGAGCTTGGCGCCGCGGAAGACCCGCAGCGTGCCGTCGCCGGATACGTCACCCCAGGCCAGGCCGAGATGGCGGTCGGTGCGGTCGCCATGGACGAACGGCCCGGTGAAATCCAAGCCGTCGGTGTCGCGGCGCACGGTGACCGGCACCTGCCAGCGCGCCGACGGCGCGTCGCCGGGTACCGGCTCGGTCGCCAGCCCAGGCCTGCCCGGTACGACGAGCGCTGGCCTGTCCTGGCTGCGCGGGCCGGTCTTGCTGGGGCCGGCTAGCGCCACGTGGATGTTCTGGTGCACCTGCCCGCCGGGTTCGGGCGCGCAGGTCAGGCCGGGCAGGTCGAAGCCGTCGATCACCACGGTCAGCTGCCCGTGGACCGGAGCCGGACGCCGGGCCGGGCGCCGGGGCGGTGGCGGCGCCGCGTTCTCGCGGTAGGCGCGCCGCAGCCAGCCGAGCACCTCGGCGTCGACGTCCTCAGGCCGGGTCAGCGGGATCCGGACGGTGGCCGCGCCGAGGTCCCTGACCGCGAGCAGGCGGCCGCCAGGGTCCTCCTGGTCCAGGCGCAGGCCGAGGTCTACCCGGCTCTTGGTGGCTGCCTGGATCACGGCGAAGGTGCGGCGGGGAGTGACCAGGCTGACGAATGTCTTGCGGGCCTGCACAGTAGCCGGGCCGATCGCGGGCAGCGCGGCCAGCACGGCGTCCAGAACAGGCCGAAGCTGCGGCCGGTCGGCGTACTGGCTGGCGATCAGCTCCTCCCCCTCCGCGGTCAGGAAGTCCGGGTAACCGAACCGTTCCCAGACCAGAAGCGCCTGGCCGTAGCCGGTCACGCCCTGGCTGTCCAGCCACGCCCGCAGCGCCTGCTCATCGCCCAGCCTGGCCGCGGCCACGCGCCGGTTCCAGACGGTCACGTCCTGGCCGGTGCGTGTGAGCAACAGGCTCGCCGCCCACTCCCGCATCTCCTTCCAGGACTTCAGCGGCGGGGCAGCCGCTGGCCCCGGCCCAGCCACGGTGGCGGTCTCGTCGTCGGTACGGTCCTCGCGGGCAGGTTCCTCGTCCTCGGGGCGAGCGGGAAGCTGGGACACGGCACGTCTCCTCGCGCAGCCTGGAGATCAGGCTGGCTTGTCTTGCGGGTCGATGCCGTGCTGGCGGAGCAGGGCGCGGAGCCGCTCGATCTCGTCGGCGAGCTGCTGGCATCGCTCGGCCAGAACGGGCAGCCCCGGGTGCTCGGCGGCCCAGTGCTCATGCCGCGCGGCCCTGGCGCCCAGCAATTCCTTCTCCCGGTCACGCAGCGCCGCGGCCTGCTCATACTCCTGGGCATCGGCGGCGGCCTGCCGCTCGGCGCGGAGCCTGTCGATCTGCTCGTCCAGGTCAGTGGTGTCCGGCCGGGTGCCCACCCGCTGCTCAACGGCGGCCAGCTGGATGTCGAGCGCGTCCAGGCGGCCCTCGATTGTGTCCAGGCGGGCCCGCGCCTCGGTCGCAAGTGCGCCCTCCCGGGGTGGCAGACGACCCGCCTGCGGCGGCTGGGCGGCTATGAGCTGGATGACCTGATGGCGCACCCGGTTCAGGTCGGCGCCGAGTTTGACCAGCACCTGCGCGGCCACGCCGTCACCCTCGCGGATGAGGCCGAGCAGGATGTGCTCGGTGCCGATGTAGTCGTGGCCGAGCTGCAGCGACTCGCGCAGCGACAGCTCGAGCACCTTCTTGGACCGGGGCGTGAACGGGATGACCTCGGACGGGACCTGCTGGCCCTGGCCGATGATCTCCTCGACCTGCTGCCGCACCGCCTCCAGGCTGATTCCCAGCGACTCCAGCGCCTTGGCCGCTACACCTTCGCCCTCACGGATGAGGCCGAGCAGGATGTGCTCGGTGCCGATGTAGTTGTGATCGAGCCTCCTGGCTTCTTCTTCGGCCAGCTTCACAACACGCCGCGCCCGGTCGGTAAACCGCTCCAACATCGTCCGCCGCCTCGTGCTACTGAGCAGAACCTGGCCGCCCGCCCCCGGCACCGGCCGGGCGGAACCTGCCCGGGCAAGCCAGTGATGATCCATCCACAGTACGCGCCCTCGGCCGCATGAGCTGGCAGCCGCCGGGTGCGATGACCGCGGTCTGCAGGCCCTGCGGACAGAGCCGCCACACAGACGGCAGCTGCCGCAGCCAGCAAGGCACCCATGTAACTCTGGTCCGACGCGCCTTTCAAGTTCTGAAGGTCGGTAGCCGTAAACAGTGCCCGCAGTTCGATCCGGGATCACCTGGCGGCTCAACTCAGGCGTCCCGGCCACCGAGGCCGCCGCTTGAGCCGTTCATTGTCCTCTGGCTCTGGACGGCAGCCATCCGACCCGGTGCAGCACTTCCCCGGCGACCGCTGTCGCGGGCCGGTTCTCGTTGTCCACCAGGTGGTCTTCGACCTGTGCCTGCTCAAACACCTCTTAATTGCACGTTGATTGCATGGCGACCTTCGCGGAGCGAAGCGCTCACGGCTGCTCTGGATCCGCCGCGTGGCGATGGCGTGGGTCGGTTTTTCATCCTTCAGGCAGGAGGCGCTGGGTCACGGTTTGGGTGATCATGGGTTATGGCATTGGGCAAGGAACCGGCTGATACGTTCCCGGTGACGTCGCTGCGGCCTGCTGACCGTGGTGAGCACTGGTGGCCGGTGGCGGTGGCGATCGTGGTTACCGTGGTTTTGCATGTGGTGCTCCCACCGAAGTACCGGGTGAACCCGGCCTGGGTGGTCCCGGTGGTCCTACTCGGGCTGCTGGCTGCGTTGATTATCGGGGACCCCGGCCGTATCGACCGGCAGAAGGCCTGGCTGCGGGTCGTTACCGGCGTGATGATCGCGCTCGTAACGGTGGCGAATCTGTTTGCCGCCACCCGGCTGGTGGTCGAGTTGGTCACCAATCATCGCGGCTTCGCGAACAATCCCGGCGCTGAGCTGGCGACCGGGGGGGTGGTCTGGGCGACGAACGTGATCGCGTTCGGGCTGTGGTACTGGGATCTGGACCGCGGTGGCGCCGCCGCCCGGGCGCACCGCCCGTTCGCGAACCCGGCGTTCGTGTTCGCGGAGATGCAGCTTCCCCAGTACGTGCCGGACACCTGGGTGCCGACGTTCGCCGATTACCTGGCGCTGGCCTTTTGGACCGCCACCACGTTCAGCCCCGGTGACGTGTCGGTGATCAAGCGGTGGGCCAAGCTGCTGATGGCGTTGGAGGCTGCGGTGTCCCTCACCGTTGGTGTGCTGGTGATCGCCCGTGCGATCAACATCTTGTAGCACCCGCCGGGCTGGGATGCACGGCCAGCTCATACCCGGCGGGGTGCAGCCCAGCTAGGGAATGGGCCGTGGCCTCAGACGATTGTCCCGGTCCCGCTCGGTGCCGCAGATCCGGGTTCGATCCGTGCCCCGCACAGTCGGCGGGGAAGTTATGCGCCGTCTGGCCGCCTCCTTCACGGCAGTGATCTGCAATGGAGGGGGCTGTTAGTGATGGGCGCCCCCAGCAGGATTCGAACCTGCGCTCACGGCTCCGGAGGCCGCCTCTGCGATCTGGCGAATTTGCGCCTCCTGCCTGCTTGGACTCGATCGTGGTCGCTGAGGCGGACAGGTTCATTCCGCGTATGTTCCGGATCATCGAACCTGGCCTGGTGGCAGCCAGTTGCCGCAGTCATGCGCTCATGAGCGACCCAGATGATCGGGCGCCGACTATCTGGTTCCAACACGGAACATCAGGGCGTTGTGCGCGTCGGGCTTCCGGGCCTTGACGCGCGGACTAGAGCTCGGACTTCCAGCAGTGTGGGCGGTCATCTCGTGTCAGGACTATCGGCGGGACTAACGGCACTCGCGGCGCTACCGGCCCGGGTACAGCGTCACGGTAAGGGGGTGGTGCAGATGGATGACAAGGACACCACGCTAATCCCGGACAACGACACCTTGCCGCTCGCCGACAAGCTGCAGCGCATCGCCGACTATGAGCGCGGACGACGAAAGACCGTGCCTGGCGTGATCCGAGCCGTCTGGCGCACGCGAGCGTACGCCGTCTTCTATCGCTGGTATGGACCCAAAGCCGATCCCCGGCTGTACCGCAAGACGCAGGGCCGGGCAGCGCTGCAGCTGGGTTTCCCGGTCCTGCTCCTTACTACCACCGGCGCCAAGTCGGGATTGCCGCGCGTGATGCCCCTGATTTACGTGCGCGACGGTGATGACTTCGTCGTGGTCGGCACCAACTTCGGCCAGCGGCACCATCCCGGCTGGACCGCGAACCTGCTGGCGCACGCAGACGCTTCCATCGAGGTGGGGCCCGAGCAGCTGTCAGTGACAGGCGAGCTGGTCGACCAGGCGGCGTGGGAGCGACTGTGGCCGCGATTCGTGGCGACCTATCCCGGCTACGCGAACTACCTGACCCGCTGCGCCCCCAGGAAGCCGCGCATGTTCCGGCTGCGCCCGCGCCCTATAGAGCCCGGCAACCGTCAGTAAGGTGCGAAACCATGCCCCTGAATGCGGCGGCCTAAGCCACTGTCGAGACACCCTCACGCGCGTGCTGACCGGGACGTGCTGCAAGCAGCCATGCCTGACCGGCCGATCGGGTACGAAACTCGGGCCACTCACGGCCTGGCCAGGACCTTTGGCACGTGACCGCAAGACCGTGCCTCGTCGCCCAGGGTAGGAAGGGCTTGGACATCTCTTTGGCCAGACCTGCTGCTGACCCGAAAAATGGAGGTTAGCTGGGTGTGCGGCAGCGGACCCTGGCCATCGGGGCCGGTCAGGGCTTGCAAGGCGGCGGTATGCAGATCCCGCCGCCGGGCCCGAAGATATCGCTGCGGGTGACCGGGTAACGGGGCGTCACATCCACAAGGAGGACGTCACTTCGGTCAGGGCTGACCCCAAGACTGCATGATCGTTACCCGGTTCGCGGCCCATCGCCAGCACGACCGTGACCAGATCCCGCAGCAGCCCGTCCAGGTCGTACTCACCGACCTGCACGGTGCACCCATCGGCGCAGACGTGGTAAACGGCTGTCCCGGGGACAGGCCGGTAGGGCGGCTGGGCAGCCAGGGCGCGTGCGGTGACGTCTGCCCACTTCCAGGGGTTGCTTTGCTGGGCGGTGTCCACCATGCGCCGGTACATGGTGCCGTCCGTCCAGATCCGGGTCACCACGACCCTCACCCAGCCCATTCTGTGCCCGGCGGCGCGGTAAAGGCCATGCAAAGGCTGGATGCCACCCTCCCGCGCGCGCGAGTAGCGTCCCCCATCGCCAGGTGACCACAGTCGGCGCGGACGCCCCCGGTGCAGCGTATGCCGTCACACAGCAGGCCGCTGTCTCAGGTGCGCCTTCGACCTGCTACCCGGACTCCGCTTCGAGAAGGTGCTTGAGCCCGTTCCAAATCCTCCGCTCCTGCCGCCGCCCCATGCTCGCGACCACCGGACCGAGGAACCTCAGAACGCCGTGCGCTTGAACGTCCCATGACCATCGCATCAGAGTTGAGCCGCTCACTGGTTCGAACGTCACCTCACCCGTTGAGGTTCCGCCTGTCCATGTGGACATCTCGGCGATACGACCCGGCCTGTCGAACTCGGTGAACTCGGTCGTCATCGGAATGACCTTGCGACGGCCCATAATCTCCTGCCGGAAGGATGTCCCAACGCCGATAGGGCCGTCGGTGACCTTCTTCGCGACGCGCATGCGCGGGTTGTACCGAGGCTCGTTCTCCGCGTTGGCGACGAAGTCGAACACCTCTTGCGGCTGTCGCGCAATCATGACCTCGCCCTTTATCGCAACCATCATGGTCCTCACCTCCTGTTCGACGCAACGCTAGAGCGGCTGCCGGTCGTGAGCCAGAGGCGAATGACCTTTCGTCTGAGGACTCCTGTGGTTCCGCCATGTTGCATCAGTGCGGGTGGCCCCAAGAAATCGGTGGCCTCGCTGCGGGTGAGGTGTGTCAAGGACCGGGTTTGATGGACACCATCAAGCCTGGGAGGACGACGAGAGATGTCGGCACTGCGGAAGTATCCCGACGAGCTGGGTGAGCGGGCGATCCGGCTCGCGATGGACGCGCGGAAGGATCCGGCGACCAGGCCGGGCGCTCTGCGGCGGGTCGCTGAACAGCTCGGGATCAACCCCGGGACGCTGCAGGGCTGGGTGAGCCAGGCCGAGATCGGCGCCGGGCACGACCAGCGCGGACGCGACCCGGCTGGCCGAGCTGGAGAGGAGAACGCGAGCTTCGCCGGGCGAACAGCATCCAGCGCTCGGGAGCTTATCAAGTTCTCTGTGTAAGAGACTGATCTGATTGGTGGTCACGTTGTCAGGCGACCTCGGGGCGGCGGCCTGGGTAGGTGATGGTCAGGGCGTCCGCGCTCGGGTCCAGCCGGGGACGGCGGCGCCTTCCTCCAGCCGGCCCGCCCGAGGTGCGCTCGTTTGGTCGCGCACGTCCTGCGGTAGACGGGCCCCGGTCTCACCTGCGCTCGTTCGCCCTGGTCAGGACCACGCCATCCCGTTGAAAGTTCCCTTCCGTACGCAGCATCCGCTTGGCCTGGTGGTCAACCGTCCCTCGGTGTGGCCTGACCGATGATTTTTCCGTGCCGTGCTGGTCTGTACGCCGAATACCGACTCGGGAGGCTGACGCCATGCGGAAACTGACCTTTGGCATGAACCTGAGCCTGGACGGCTACATCGCCGCGCCCGGCGACGACCTCGGCTGGAGCGTGCCGAGCGACGAGCTGTTCCAGTGGTGGTCCGACCGGGTGGGGGCGACGGGCCTGGCGCTATACGGCCGCAAGCTGTGGGAGACGATGAGCTCGCACTGGCCGACCGTCGGCCAGCAGCCTGGCGCCACGCCGGCGGAGATCGAGTTCGCCCGCCGCTGGCGGGACATGCCGAAGGTGGTGTTCTCCTCCACGACCAGCACAGTCGACTGGAATACCCGCCTGGTCACCGGTCACGCGGTCACCGAGATCACGCGGCTCAAGGCCGAGGACGGCGATCCCATGGACATCGGCGGCGCCACACTCGCCGCAGCGGCCATGCGGGCCGGGCTGATCGACGAGTACGTGCTGGCCACCGCGCCCGTCTTGCTGGGCAGCGGAACGCCGTTCTTTACAGCCCTGGACAACTGGGTGAACCTGACCCTGGTGGAGACCCGGACGTTTCCCGACGGCGTGCTCCTGACCAGGTACCAGACCAAACACTAAGCGCCCGACGTCACGTCGGCGCCGCGCTTCGGGCCGCCAAGGATCCACAGGTCTTGACAATTGCTCCTTCTGTGCCTGGGCGAACCACTGTGCCCGGTCCCCGGCCCGGCCGCAACCTTCCTGCTCAGCTGGAGAGGTCAAATTGGCCTTGATCGCGAGTTCGCGCTGAAATATCTCAGTCTTGCGTATTTCGGCGGCTCTCAACGCCCCCGTCTAGTGGGTCTTGCGCGGCGGGCCGCCCGTCGCACCGTCTGGGCTCCAGCTCCGTTCGCTCGCGCCCGCCGCGTCGTAGGCAGCGCCGGGGAACTTCACGTGAAAGGTGATGACGGTGACAGCTCAGTTGGATCAGGGTTCCACGACCTCGATCAGTGGCAGTCGGAAGGGACACTGAGATGACCTCACCGCGCGTTCTCGCTTCTGGTGTCGCCGGGGCGATCGGTTGCCGGTATGACACAACCCGCGGCCGTCTTGTGTTCGCGGAGTTCGGAGGAAAGCTCTCCGCAGTCGACGTTGCGGGTGCAGCGTACTCGGTCCTGGGCACGGGCTACACCGAACCGGAGGATGTTGCGCTGTTTTCCGACGGCGCCTCCGCGCTGGTGACCGAGCGCGTTGGTAACCTGTTGAAGGTCGACCTATCGGCCGCGGATCGCTCTCTAGCGTCAGTGATCAGTTCCGGGCTGGTCGCGCCTCAGCAGATCGCGCTGTTCGAGGACGCTGGCGTGGCCTGGGTGATCGAATTCGACACGCTCGGCCGCCTACTCGAGGTGGACCTGGTAACCGGGACCCAGACGGTGCTGGCGGCGGGATTCGAGCGGGCCGTGGGCTTGGCCGCGCGAGCCGACCGATCAATCGCACTCATCAGTGAGCAGGCGGGGACAGGCGGGCGGATCACCGCGCTGGAGTTGCCGTCAGGGATCCGAACAGTGCTGGCGGACGGATTGAGCAACCCCTTCTTCCTGTCCTGGACCGATTCGACCCAGCAGGCTGCCGTGTTCACCGAGCGGGACCCCGCCAACCGAGTCTCTGTCCTGGATCTGGCTGGATCCTCGCCGGTCCGGCGCCTAGCCGTGCTCGGAGCCTCGTTCCGGCCCTCCAGTGCGGTCCTCGCGGCGTCGGAGCTGATCGTGTGTTCGGACGCGGACGTGCTCGCCTATGACGTCAGCAATGGGTTCCCCGCGCAGGTGAAGCTGGACATCGGCACCTCCGCATGCTACGCCGGTTCCTACCGTCCCGTCCGGGTGGACACGACGGGCACCGGTGTGGCCTTCGATGATCTCGATTTCGTCGTTCCTGAAGGACGTCGGGGCGGAGAGACATCTCTCTCGCGTGACGTGGGCTTCGACCCGGCGAAGCCCACCGTAATGCTCCTGGCCGGCTATCGGCCGGGCACGCACCGGCTGCGCGCGATCCACCGGCCGACGGGTGCGGTCGCGGGAGAGGCGGCGTTCAAGCTAACTGACGCCTGGCACGACGATGACAAGAGCCCATCGAAATGGTTCAACGGGATCCTTCCTAGCTATGTCGCGTCGCCGACATGGGGCGGCGGGACCGCCGGCACGCCCCAGAACTACAACACCACGCCGGCGCTCGGAACTAAGCGCGTCGCCGTTCTGTTCGTCGATACCAGCGACCAGCGCTATACGACCGACGCACCTACCTTCGCAGGGTTCAGGACGCGCTGGCAGCAGAACGTATTCGACGGGGTGGTGGGCAGCGACAGCGTGTCCAGAAGCGTGAAGCGCTACTACCGCGAGGTGTCCTACCAGATACTCGGGCTGGCAGGGATGCCGGGCATGGATGTGACCGGAACTATCTTCCCCAATGTGGTCCACCTGTCGGGCAACTGGGGCGATTACTTCCAGCTGGACTCCAACAACAATTGGCAGGCCAAGGGCGAGTTCATCAACCAATGCGTCACCGCGGCTGGCGACGGGGTCAACCTCACAGGCTTCGACATGATCGTGTGCGTCTCACAAGCAGTTAGCACCGCAACGCCGCAGAAGGTGGCCTGGCCGTACGGCGGGTATGGGGTCAACGTCGACTCTTCGCACGGCAGGGTTACCGGCCGTGGCATTTCCATGCCCAACTCGTGGGGAGACGGCAGCACTTCAGATCAAGGGGGCGGGCGCACGATCTACGAAACCCTCTGCCATGAGATGGGCCACACCATCAACCTGCCGGACGAGTACACGCCAACCGTGGCGGGCCGGATGCTTGCCGGGACTCCAGCGGGCGCCAGCTGGGATCCCATGGAGGCCGAAGGGCCGTTGCCGCACTTCACGCTCCCGCACCGCATGATGCTCGGCTGGACTCAGGCATCATGGCTCAAGCTCTACGACTTCCTGGCCTCGCCCGGCACGATGGTGGACGACACCATCACCTTGTCCGCTGTGGAGTCAGGCCCGCCTCCGGCCGGTCAGTTCATTGGGACCGAGGTCCGGGTCGGCGACGGCCGAAACTACTACGCCGAGTATCGGACGGGTCAGACCGGGGAGATCGGCGACGAGCAGCTCGTGCCGAATGCCCGCGTGGTAGTCGTCGACGTTAGTGAGCCTCCGGACCCGCCGGTTATTTCCCGACCCGACATGCTGCTCGTACCCAAGCACTCTGACGACAGCGGCGGGGTGCTGGATGCGGGGCAGTTCTATCACGAGGTCGACAACACCACTCCCACCTTCCCGTCAGATTTCCGCCTCGATGTCGTGAGCCATACGGGAAGCCAGGCCGTGGTGCGCGTCCGCTACGGGGTGATCGGTAAGCCGGACCCATCGATCCGTCCCTGGCCGCGGGACGCCGCGCACCAATGGCAAAGTCCAGACATCGACGTGAACAACGCGCGGAACGCGGCGGACCCTGCCTGGGCAAACGTCCCATGGCAGGGCCACAACAACACCGTCGTCGCCCACATCAAGAACCGAGGGACGCTTTCAGCCCCCGGGGTCGTCGCGAACTTTTTCGTCAAGGACTATACGGTAGGCGGCGCGCCGGAGACGTTCCTTGGTGCGGACACCCATGACATAGGCCCTGGCGTCACCGTCGACTTCTCGACGTCATGGACGGTCCCCACGCCGTCCGATCCGTCGGCGCGGCAGCACTTCTGCATCATCGTGCGCATCGACCCATATCAGACCCCGACCGTTCCGCCCGTTCTGGAGATGACCACAGCCAACAACGAGGCGCAGTCGAACTACGATCGGTTCATCTCGGCGACGAGCACGCCGTCCCGTGAGGTCTCGTACATCACAGTAGGAAACCCTTATGCGCGGCCGACCCGGTTCTTCATGGGAGCGGGCCAGACGAATCCCCTGTATCGGACCTACCTGCAGCACTGGTGGCTCCGCTTGCAGCCCGGGGAGACCAGGAAGGTCGGGGTCATGTTCGAGTTTGCCCCTGATGCTGAGCAGAGCGACCCCGGGATCCAGAAGTTCCGTGAGAGGTACCTGCGGGTGCCGAACTTCGTCAACGTAATCGGCCTCATCGAGGACCCCGGCGACCGGCGGCTGCACGGCCCTTGGCTCGTGACTGGCGTTAGCGCGGAGGTCGCGACCGGGAAGTCCACGCGATTTGAGGACTTGAAGCAGGACGGCCGCGTGGTCTTGGGCCGCGTCGTCACAAACGACGGGATCCCCGTTCCGTCAGGGAGCGTGGTCCTAACTAGACGAGGGAAGAATGCAGAGGATCTCGGGTCCGAGATCGCGCCGATCGAGCAGGGCGGGGCGTTCCACGCTGTGATGAAGGAGGGATGGTTCGCCCTGGAGTGCTATTACACAGGGGCAGCCGGGTACGCCGATTGCGAGATGCTCCTCAAGGGTCCAAGCGCCTGAGAGAGTCAGTGGCTCTGAGGCTTGGCCAGAGAGCTGGAGCAGCTCGGTAAGGATCGCCTTGCACAGTTCGGGTCCAGGCCGCTCACGCGATGACGGGTATCGGCCCTGCCGCGGCACCCGGTGGATGCCACGGTCCTGGACGCTGGGGGTGTACCACCCTAAGGTCGCCGGGCGGCTGGCCGTAGTCTCGATGGCCCATCCGCTGCGGATGCGATCCGGAACATCAAGACCCCCGAGCGAGAGAGGGTCCGCGGGCCAGTGAACCGAAAGTGGTACCAGTGCATGTCGGTCAACCAACTCTTGGCCTCGGCAATGTAGATGCCAGGGCCCGGGCTCGCGGCTGGGCGTGATGAAGCGAGTCTCACTTGTCTTCAAGCCGACAGCCCCAGCTAGGGGCTGTACGGTAACGAGCCCCGCCTCTGGCTCCAACCAGCAGGGGAGTGGGTAACGCGATCCGTGACCAGGCGCCAGGCCCGCAGCCCAGGCAGCGGAAGGGGCCGCGTGAGTGCATAAGTATGCGGGACACGGTGCATAACCGCGACAAACCGGGCCGCTAGCTGAACGTTCAACATCAGAGAGGGATACCCAGGCCGCATTCCCGGCGTTATCGCTCTCACCCGGCTAGCAGACGCTAGCTCCCGCAAGCGGAAATCTCTGCCCAGCGGCGAGACCCTGGCGGCTCAACTCCGGCGTCCCGGCCACCGAGGTCGCCGCCTGGGCCGGCCACTCGGTGGAGATGCTGACGCGGGTCTACGCCCGCTGCGTCGTGGGCCTCGAGGACGTCTGGATCGGCCGCATGGACCAGGGCCTGCACCTCGGGGAGGACCGATGACCTGGGCCGCGTATGGGCCGCCGTGGGCCGAGTATGGGCCGCGGAATCCGTCAGACGACGGCCTCCGGCGGCGCACCGTGTCCGAGAATGACATTAGTGTAGTTTGCATTACCGCAGGTCAAATAGCATGTGACGCTGCTTCCGGGTAGCGCCCCCAGCAGGATTCGAACCTGCGCTCACGGCTCCGGAGAGAGCGAAGATTTAGGTCTCTGACCTTTACAAATGCTCGTAAGCAAGCAATTTTGGGACGCTGCGGGGACGCGGGCGCCATGGGTGCCCTGCCTAGGTGGAGGTTGCGAGGTCCAGATTCAGACTGCGAGGCGCTGCCGGGTTTTAGGTCAGGCTGGCTTGTCTTGCGGGTCGATGCCGTGCTGGCCGAGCAGGACGCGGAGCCGCTCGATCTCGTCGGCGAGCTGTTGGACCCGCTCGGCCAGAACCGGCAGCACGGGGTGCCCGGCGGCCCACTGGTCCTGCCGTGCGGCCTTGCTGGCCAGCAATTCCGTCTCCCGGTCACGCAGCACCGCGGCCTGCTCAT
>Ga0187779_10001162_pt1 | contig 16503 bp, 12 predicted proteins | sample 1015_Q2_SP10_10__FD_132435 | JGI IMG/M metagenome (GOLD analysis project Ga0187779, IMG submission 132435) | Tropical peat soil microbial communities from peatlands in Department of Meta, Colombia - 1015_Q2_SP10_10_MG | ecosystem: Environmental > Terrestrial > Soil > Wetlands > Peat | place... | reverse complement strand
TGCCCTCCGACTACTCGCGATGGACGACGATCCGCGAGGGGATCGCTTTCTTCCCCTGTTGCTTTCCGACGCGGATGATTCCTCGCGTATCGTTTCGGCCGACTCCCTCCTACGGATCACGCCACGCGATCAAATCCTCGCGTATCTTAAGGGCCGTATGTTGATGACTTCGGGCAAATTTGCCGAGGCCGAGCTTCTTTTACAAAACGTCGATTTCGCAGATGCCGATGCAAGCCTCGAAGCGTTGCGCCGAAGGTATGTGGGGGAAGCCTGTTTCCGACTTCTCCGGTATGAGGATGCGCGTGCGGCATTCTGGACATCCCTCGATGCGGAGGATACCCAATCGGCAGAAGACAAAGTGAATACATGGATTGACCGATGCGAATGGATGCAACGCAATGGCCATTGAACACGCGCTGACTTTCCGGCGGATCCTTCTCACGCGGATGCGGTTCATCGGAGACGTGGTGCTGACCACGCCCGCAATTCGCAGCGTGCGGGAAGCGCTTCCGGGCGCGTACGTTGCTTATTTGGGGGAGAAATCTGCGGTGTCCCTCCTCGAGCGCAACCCGTTTGTTGATGAGCTGATCTCGTTTGACTTCTCACGGCCCTCCCTGCTCGAGCAGGCTCGAGTCGCGCTCCTTCTTCGCCGAAGGAAATTTGACCTCGCCGTAGATTTCTATGGCAATCCGCGGAGCGCCCTTCTTACATGGCTGAGCGGAGCCGCGGTACGTGTGGGCCCGGATCGCCCAGGCCGGAGAGCGTTGTACACGGTGCGCGTCCCGGGAGAATCCGCACCCCAGACAGCGGTGGCCTTCCACAATTCGTATATCGCGGCAGCTGGGATCTCCCCAACAAATGTTACGCCGGAGATCTTCCTGACGGACGAGGAGCGCAGACAAGCCGAGCATGTTCTCCGGCGGACCGAGAACGGCGGGCAGCCGATTGATCCTGCGGGATGCATCGTCGGGCTGCACCCGGGTGCTTCATGGCCAGCGAAGAGATGGTTACCCGAACGGTTCGCGCACCTTGCCGCAGAGCTTTCTTCAGAGTTCGGAGCGCAAATCGTCATCACCTCGGGGCCCCGAGATGAGGAGGCAACCGACGCGGTGAGGCACCGATGCACTTCCCCCGTCCGCGTTGTGAGGAACCTGCCCTTGCGTCAGCTCGCGGCAGTTATTTCTCGATGTTCGGCATTTGTTTCCAACGATGCGGGCCCGATGCATATTGCGGCGGCGCTCGGCGTACCAACCATTGGATTGTTCGGTCCTGGGGAGGAAGATATCTGGTTCCCGTACGATCCGCGCCTCGGACATTGTGCACTTCGCAAAGACGTTCCCTGTCATCCCTGCCATCTCGATTTTTGTAACCGGCATGGCGACGGATTTATGGAGTGCATGGCCAAGCTGACGACCGATGAAGTCTTTGCCGCAGTGAAGCGAACCCTCACGCGTTGATTTTCACACCGTTTTTGCCGTATTTAATCTGCTGTCTCACAACATCTTGATCAAGGAGAAATCAATGAGCACCCTGATATCTGACATTGTTGGTCGCGAGATACTGGATTCCCGAGGCAATCCCACAGTTGAAGTGGACGTTACGCTTGAAGATGGCTCGTTGGGTCGCGCTGCGGTGCCGAGCGGGGCATCAACCGGTGAACATGAGGCCGTTGAACTGCGCGATGGAGACAAGGCACGCTATAATGGCAAGGGGGTTCTTAACGCGGTGGAGCACGTGAATACGACTATTGCGGAAGAACTTACCGGGTACGATGCACTGGATCAGACAGAGATCGATGCACTCATGATTCGGCTCGATGGAACGCCGACCAAGTCGAAATTGGGCGCAAATGCCATCCTGGGAGTGTCGATCGCGGTCGCCAAAGCCGCTGCCCAGTCTGTCGGATTGCCCCTGTACCGGTATATTGGCGGAACGAATGCAAAGACGCTCCCCGTTCCCATGATGAATATTCTCAACGGGGGAAAGCATGCGGACAACAACGTTGATCTCCAGGAGTTTATGGTTGTCCCCGCCGCGGCGCCGACTTTCGCTGAGGGATTGCGCACAGGTGCAGAGGTGTTTCATGCGCTGAAATCCGTCTTGGGCAAGAAGGGATACAATACTGCGGTCGGTGACGAGGGTGGGTTCGCCCCCAATCTGAAATCGAACGAGGAAGCGGTTGAGGTGATTCTCGAAGCAATTGCGAAAGCTGGCTACGCCGCGGGCAAGGACGTGTTCCTGGCCCTGGATCCAGCCTCCAGCGAATTTTTTGATGCCGGGAAATATGTCTTCAATAAATCCGATAAATCTGCCAAGACCCCCGAACAAATGGTTCGATTCTACGAGGAATGGGTTCGGCAGTATCCGATCATCTCCATCGAAGACGGCATGGCGGAGAATGACTGGGACGGATGGAAAATCATGACCGATAAACTGGGGAAGAAGATCCAGCTTGTCGGAGATGACATCTTCGTGACCAACACACAATTCCTGAGGAAGGGGATTGATTTGGGTGTCGCCAACTCCATCCTGATCAAAGTGAACCAAATTGGCACACTCACAGAGACTCTCGATGCCATTGAAATGGCAAAGCGGGCCGGATATACGAGCGTCATCAGCCACCGCTCGGGCGAGACCGAGGACACCACCATTGCGGATATTGCAGTTGCAACAAATGTCGGGCAAATCAAGACTGGCTCGGCGAGCCGAACCGATCGGATTGCCAAATACAACCAGCTCGTACGCATCGAGCAGGCCCTTGGGGAAATGGCACACTATGCGGGTTTGGGGGCCTTTAACAGGAAGCCATAGCTCACTGGTTCAGCCTCAGAACGGAGAAGGCCCATGTCGAACGCGATCACATTCGGAACGGATGGCTGGCGGGCGGTCATCGCCGATGATTATACGTACGCCAACCTCGAAAAGGTGGCGCTGGCAACAGCGCGTTATTTCTCGCGACACCGGAAGCGCAAGAACGGCGTCGTGATCGGGTACGATGCGCGTTTTATGTCGCGCGAGTTTGCCGAACGATCGGCGGAGGTGATGGCAAACGCCGGCCTAACGATCAAGCTCGCGGACAGCATTGTCAGCACCCCGATGGTCTCTCTGATCACCAAGCTCGAGAATGCCGCCGGCGGCGTCGTGATCACCGCAAGCCACAATCCCGCTCGGTACAACGGGTTCAAGATCAAGGGGGATTTTGGTGGACCCGCGCATCCGGAAATGATCGCGCTTGTCGAAAAGGAGCTGGCGAAGGTCGTGCGGACAAAAAAGCTGCCCGTGCCCAAACACAATCTCGCGCAGCTTGTGACAAAAGGAAAGATCCTTCCGACAAGCATGCGGCGGCGCTATGTTGAGGATATCGGTACGAAGATCAACTTGCCGCTCATCAAGCAATCGGGTCTCCGCATCCTGTACGATGTCATGTACGGCGCCGGCATGGGCGTATTGGACGATGTGCTACCGGATATCAAACAGATTCACGAACAGTATAACCCGTCGTTCGGCGGAACAAACCCCGAACCGCTCGCGCAGAATCTCACCGATCTTCTTCAACGTGTCCCGCGCGAACGGTTTGACATCGGCATCGCCACCGACGGTGACGCGGACCGGATCGGCGCCGTGGATGAGCGGGGACGCTTTGTGGACTCCCATCGGATCTTCTCGCTTCTCCTGAAATATTTCGTCGAGCAGAAGCACATGAGCGGGGATGTGGTGAAATCCTTTTCGGTGACGCAGATGGTCGACCGCCAGTGTGCGAAGTACGGCTTGACGATGGTCGAAACGCCGGTGGGATTCAAGCACATATGCCGTTATATGACTGAGCATGATGTCCTCATCGGGGGCGAGGAAAGCGGAGGCCTGGGAGTAAAGGGACATCTGCCGGAACGGGACGGCATTTTTCTCGGGCTCCTGTTATGTGAAATGATGGCGGTGCGGCGCAAGGCGCTCGGGGAGCTCGTCCAAGAGCTCTTTGACGAGTTCGGCGTCCACGAATTCAAGCGGGTCGATCTTCACCTTACCGAAAAAGAGAAGATCGCCATCATGAAGAAGTTCGCTCGCGGAGTGAAGGAAATTGCGGGCTATCCGGTGACGGGCAGGAAGGATACCGATGGCCACAAGTTTTTTGTTGACGGGGGTTGGGTACTTGTCCGCGCCTCTGGAACCGAGCCGCTCATCCGATTCTATGCGGAGGCTGATAGTGCCTCCAAAGTTGATGCGCTCCTGGAGTCCGCGACGCGGCGATGATGATCTGATATTTGGCTGTACGTCTTCATAATACCCGGCGACGTTATGCAGTCTACAAGGTATTACACGATCATGCCAGACGGCACGGTGAAGCAGGTCAACCCCTTCACCGGCACCGAAGTATGGGCCGTTGCCGGCCGCAGGAATCGGCCGATTATGAACGAAGCGCCAGCGTCTGCGAAAGCGTTGGAGGTCCATACGCCGGAGGACTATTGCAGTTTCTGTCCGCCGCGCTACCATGAAACGCCGCCGGAAAAGTCTCGGCTGATTAATCGGGGCGGCCAGTGGGAGCGGATCGACACGATTGCCGCCGATAGGTATTTCGAGTCGGAGGCCGAGTTTCGTCGCGTTGGAAACATGTTTGAAATCGTCACGCTGGATTACTGGCGGAAAAACTACGCATACAAGATGACCGCCGGCCGGCAGAAATGGAAGGAGGAGTATCTCGCCAATCCGCACGGCCTCAAACACATCACGGATATCGTCCACTACAAACTCCGGCAAGAAGGGAAAACGGAAGAGCAAATTGAAAAAATTCCGATGGCGGAGAAATTCGCCATCGCCGATGCCTTTTTCGGCGGTGGACATGAACTGATCATCGTCCGCCGTCACTACCCTAAAGGTGCCACGACGGATGCGGAGCTTTTCTCTTCCGGCGAAATGTCCCTCGAGGAGCACTTCCGCTACTTCAAATTCACCGTTGATGCGATGCTGGACATCACCCAGACCAATCGATACGTCCGATACATCAGCGTCTTCCAGAATTGGCTGAGGGCTGCGGGGGCGTCCATCGACCATCTCCACAAGCAGATTGTGGCGCTTGACGAATGGGGTTCTTCGATTGAGGCCCAGACCCATATGCTGCGTGAAGACCCGAATGTCTTCAACGAATACGGCGCGAATTTTGCAGCCCACCATAATCTGGTTTTCGCCGAAAACGACCACGCCATCGCCTGGGCAGGGATCGGCCACCGCTCTCCGACGATTGAGGTGTACTCGCGCTCGACGGCCGGCCGTCCCTATGAACACTCGGACGAGGAGATCCGCGGCATGAGTGAGCTGGTCCATGCCATCCACGCGGCCATGGGAAGCCAGATCTCGTGCAATGAAGAATGGTATTATACACCGGTTGATGCGGTGTATAAGATGCCGTGGCACATCCTGATCAAATGGCGGACCAATGTGCCGGCGGGGTTTGAAGGTGGGACAAGCATTTACATTAACCCGCTGACCCCCATTGAATTACGTGATCGTCTCGTCCCTCGGCTATACAAATTGCGGGATGAAAAACGGATCGGCGTGATTCGCGTTGCTGAGGAATGTCGAATCAACCCGAACCCGTTGAAATATTACCTGAGATAGTCATTCTGCCGGGCGAAACGGAGAAGGGTTCACGCCATCGTGTCCCCGTCCCCCTCTGGATCGTGCCCCAGGGGACACTCTCTGGAATCCGACCCCAGAATGGAACAAGGGGAAGTGAATACAAAGAGTGAGGGCGCTCCTCCGGCCGGGGGAGTTGTCTAAAGCCTCTGTCACCAAGCACCCCCGCTAACGTACCCTCGTCGCAGCACGTAGACTGGGCACAGAGCTGCTCGGCGCCGCGCGCCCCTGGTGCTCTGACGAAATGCACCCGCCCCAGCAAAACATGGATTCAGTGGAGTTCTGACAATGATTTCCGCGGTGAATTTGCGCCTGCAATTCGGTGGCCGCGTCCTCTTTAAAGATGTGACGTTTCGGATCGGTCCGCGCGACCGTATCGGGCTCGTCGGGTCAAACGGTGCGGGCAAATCAACGCTCTTGCGAATACTCGTTGGGGAGCAATCCGCCGATTCGGGTGAGTTAGCCAAGGCGAAGTACGTCAATGTCGGATATCTCCCACAGGAAGGCATATCGACCGCAGGCCGGACACTGTATGAAGAAGCAACCTCCGTGTTTGCAGCGATTCTCCAGACAAAGGAGGGTTTGGATGAGATCCATCGCCAGATGGCGCTCGTGGATCATGAATCGGAGGAGTTCCGCGAGTTGCTTGACCTCTACGGCGAGCAGCAGCACCGCCTGGAGGCATCCGATGCCTTTCGCATGGAAACGGAGACGAAAAAGGTCCTTGCGGGGCTCGGGTTCGCAGAAAGCGACTTTCAAAGGCCGACCGGTGAATTTAGCGGCGGCTGGCAGATGCGGATTGCGCTGGCGAAGCTCCTGCTGCTCCAACCATCCCTTCTGCTTCTCGACGAACCGACCAACCATCTGGATTTAGATTCCCTTCAGTGGTTGGAGGATTACCTGCAGGCGTATGACGGAGCGGTCATGATCGTCTCCCATGACCGAAGGTTTCTGGATAATATGACGACCAGAACGTATGAACTCAGCATGGGATCCCTCACGGATTACGCCGGGAATTTTACGGCGTACGTGCAGCTGAAAGCGGAGCGGCTGGAACACCAAAAGGCGGCCTATCGAAACCAGCAACAACGGATTAAGCAGACCGAGCAGTTTATTGAACGATTCCGGTATAAAGCGACAAAGGCGCGGCAGGTGCAGAGCCGGATAAAGCAGCTGGAGAAGTTGGACATGGTGGAGGTGGAGGAAGACGAGTCCGAGATCCACTTCTCTTTCCCCGAGGCACCGAGCGCTGGTAAAGTCGTCATGACCTTGCGGGGGATCCGGAAGAGCTACGGAAGCCTGCAGGTCTTTTGCGATGTCGATCTCGAGATTGATCGAGGTGAGCGTATTGCGTTTGTCGGGGTCAACGGGGCCGGAAAATCCACCATGGCTCGCATTATTGCCGGGAACGAATCATTTGACGCTGGTGAACGCATTGGCGGACATAATCTTGCCGTGTCATATTTTGCCCAACATCAAGCCGAGGAACTCACCCCCCAATATGACGTGCTCCAAACGGTCGAGGAAGTTGCGACCGGAGAGATTCGCAAGCGGCTGAGGACCCTTTTGGGTTGCTTCCTTTTTCGCGGTGATGATGTCTTCAAGAAAGTGGCCGTCCTATCGGGCGGGGAAAAGAGTCGGCTTGCGCTCGCAAAGATGCTCCTCGTGCCCTCCAATCTCCTGGTGATGGACGAACCGACCAATCACCTCGATATGCGGTCGAAAGGGGTTTTGCAGGAAGCCCTGCTCGGATTTGCCGGCACGTTTGTGATCGTGTCGCACGACCGGGACTTCCTTGATCCACTGGTGACCAGGGTCCTCGAGTTTGAACGCGGGCACATCAAGACGTACCTGGGGAATATCAGCGATTATATCGCATCAAAGGAAAAGGAACGAGGCACCGAACGTGTGCGCAGCGCTGACCGCTCGCCCACGGGCGCCATGAGTGACAAAGACAGGAAGCGGACCGAGGCGGAGGAGCGGCAGCGACGATTTCGTCTTCTCAAGCCGTTGCGCGCGGAGATCGAAGCCCTCGAGGCGCGCCTCACTGCACTTGAACATGAAAAGGGGGAAATCGAGCAGCAGCTCGGGAGCGAAGACACCTATCATGATGGGGAGCGTGTTCGGCGGATAAGCGCCCGATACAAAGAAATCGGCGTCGCGCTCAATGATGCCTATTACCAATGGAACGAGTTAACAAAGCGTCTCGAAGCGCTGGAGCAGGGTGACGGTAGTTCGGGAGCCAAGAGATGAAGCCGGGGGACATATACGACCTGACCATCGAGGATTTGACGGTTGAGGGAAAGGGGGTCGCGCGGTTTGAGGGGATCGTCGTGATTGTCCCTGACGCAGTTCCGGGCGATGCGGTAAGGGTGAAATGCTCCGCAATGAAAAAAAACTATGCGGAAGCCACCCTCGCAGCCATCCTTCACGCCTCTGCCCTGCGCACCGTGCCGCGTTGCCGCTATTTCGGCACGTGCGGTGGCTGTACGAGACAGCATATTACATACCCGGGGCAGCTGGCATTGAAACGACAACATGTCGCGGACGCCCTCGAGCGGATCGGCGGGTTCAAAGGATATGCGATCCCGGAGGTGCTCGAGGCTGCTGCGCCGTATTTTTACAGAAACAAGATGGAGTTCTCTTTCGGTGACCGCTGGAGGACAAGGGGCGAGATGGAAAGGGGCCCGGCAGGCGGCCTCAGTGATCGCGAAGAAAACCATCCCTACGCTCTCGGGCTCCACATCCCAGGCCGGTTCGACCGCGTCCTGGATCTGGAAGAGTGCTGGCTCCAATCTCAGACCAGCGCGCACATCGTTAACGTGATACGGGAAATCTGCTTCATGAGCGCAATTCCCGTGTACTCGACGCGCACACATTCCGGTTACTTACGCAATCTGGTGATCCGGCAATCGCGCCACACAGGGGAAATCATGGTGAATCTGGTGACCAATGAGGATCGCGCCGAGATTATGTCGGCGGTGGTTCGCCGGCTTCTCGAGTCCGTTCCGTCAATCACGACGATTGTGAACAATATCAATACCCGCAAATCGCAAGTTGCCATTGGTGAGCGTGAACGGGTCTACTACGGATCCGGAACGATCACCGAACGGATCGGGAGTCGGACCTATCACATTTCAGCGAACTCCTTCTTTCAAACTAACACCGAGCAAGCAGAGAAGCTCTATGACACGGCAATGAATTTGGCCCGGCTTCGGTCGACCGATGTGGTTTACGACCTCTATTCGGGCATCGGAACGATCGCACTGCACATCGCTGATCATGTGCGTCAGGTGATCGGCGTTGAGGCGGTTGGGCAGTCGGTCGAAGACGCCCGACGGAATGCTTCTGCTAATTCTGTCACGAATTGCGACTTCATTCTCGGCGATCTGAAGGATACACTCCTCTCCGCAAGAAGACAGGGGACACCACTTCCGCGACCTGACGTGATTATCGTCGATCCCCCTCGGCCAGGTCTCCATGAGAAAGTCGCAGGCGAGATTTGCGCGATGAGGCCACGGGAGATCGTCTATGTCAGCTGCAACGTCGCCACCCAGGCGCGTGATTTGAAGATAATCTGTCAATCATCAGAGTATTCTATCGATGGGATCCAGCCCGTAGACATGTTTCCACAGACATCACACATCGAAAACATCGTCTCTTTGCGTAGATCGGGATCCTGAACGTTGATTATTTGCGAAGGATCTCCTACCTTTTACGCGTCCCCCCGCTCTTCCCCCTTTACTGATCCGTATATATCATCGGTCTGCAGTGAGAGTTCGGCTTATTTTGCTTTTCGCGAGTAGTCTCCTCGTCATCCAATGCCTGGGGGGAAGCAGGCAGAAGGTGGTGACCGCAGTCCGGACGGATGTTCCGCCGGTCATTGATGGTCGTGTCACCGACCCCCAGTGGCAGAAAGCCCCGCCGATCCTTGACTTCACACAATTTGACCCCGTGGAAGGGGGGCATCCCACGGAGATCACCTCAGTGCGACTCCTGTACGACGACCGCGCTCTGTATGTCGGCGTGATTTGCTACGACGCCCACCCGGAACAGGTCGTTCACCAGCTCACTCGCCGGGATCGAACCTCCGAGGCGGACAGATTCAGCGTGATGATTGACTCCTATTATGACCGCCAGACGGCTTTTGTGTTTGCAACCAATTCCTCCGGTGTCCAGAGCGACGGCGTCCTTTCGCAAGACGGGCTCGTGTATGATGTCACCTGGGATGCCGTTTGGACGGTACGGACCCGGACATTCCAAGATGGGTGGTCAGCAGAGTTCGAGATCCCATACAACGCGCTCCGCTTTGCCGATCAACCGGACAGTTCGTACCGATGGGGGATCAACTTTCGACGGTACATCAGCCGCAAGAAAGAGACAGATGAATGGGTGATGGTGCCCCGAAGCGAAACTCTTCAAATCTCGAAATGGGGATATGTCGATGGCATACGGGGGATTACGCCACCGCTGCACCTGGAACTTCTCCCGTACGCTTCCGGAACGGCGCAGTACGAAACGGCGACCAATACGCAGCCATGGTCGAAATCGTACAAGGGGCAGGCCGGTGTGGACATCAAATACGGCATGGCCCGGAATTTCACACTCGACGCAACCATCAATCCTGATTTCGGACAGGTGGAAGTGGACGAGGCTGTGCTGAATCTCACCGTATTCGAGACGCGCTTCCCCGAGAAGCGCCCATTCTTCGTCGAAGGAGCGCAACTGTTCACCTTTGGCGCGAGCGTGGACAACACCCCGCTGTCACTCTTCTTCTCGCGCAGAATTGGAAAACGTCCTTCCCTGAGCGACAGCGTCATGGCACCAAGCGGAGGCGCCATCGATGATAACCCCCAGGCGACGACCATCCTGGGCGCGGCGAAAATCTCCGGACGGTCGAACGGGGGCTTCTCCGTTGGCGCGATAACGGCGGCAACCGATGAGATGGACGCAGTTGTGGCAGATTCGGCAGGCACGAAAGGGCGGGTTCGAACAGAGCCGCGAGGATCGTACAACGCCTTCCGCGTCAAGCAGGAATTTGACGGCGGTTCATGGGTAGGGGGGATGGGAACCCTGGCCATCCGGCAGACGCTGCTCCCCGGTTACTCGGGGGGTCTGGACTGGAATGTCCGGTTCAATAGCGGATCGTACACGATGGATGGATACGTGGCCGGTGCACACGCTTCGGCCCCCCGCATATTGCCTGATGGTTCATCGGGGTCTGACGGCGCCGCAGGTCGTATTCTTGTGTCGCGGATCGCTGCGGAGCATTGGTTTTACACGGGATCGTTCGATTTCTACGGCCGATACTTCAACTGCAACGATCTGGGGTTCTTCGCCCGCCCCCATGACTTCGGGGACTACGCTCAGCTTTTGTATCGCGAGAATTTCGGCACCGGGATCCTGCGGCGCTATGGAATTTCGCTCGTCCCGGAGACCCGTTGGAACTGGAATCATGTGCTCACCACATCGCAGACGGAGCTCTCCTTCACAGGCGAATTCACCAATTTCTGGGTTGCAACGGCGGTCTACGATCTCCTTCTCCCGGCGTACGACGATGAAGAGCGGGGAATCATCGGGATTTACCGGCGGCCCCTTGGGCACTCGCTTACGGCGCAAGTCCAGTCTGACCCCCGGTTGAACGTGAACGTGACCGCGACAGGGATCTATGCATTTGACGCGCTTGGCAAGCAGAGTTGGACGGGATCATTGAGTGTGACTGTTCGTCCGGTATCGTGGATCGAGCTGGATCCCACGGTGCTCTGGCTTCGGTCACGGAAGGAAGAGGCCTGGGTTTTTCCGGCGGGGAACGTCAGTGATTCGGCGATCGGCGGCGGCCCGTTCAGCGTCTTTGGTGACCGGGCGGTCGATGAGCTGGATCTCGAGTTGCGAGGGACAATCACCTTCACGCGCAATCTCTCGCTGCAGTTCTTCAGCCAGATCCTTCTTGCACGCGGCCAATACCAGAATTACAGGCGATTCGTCGGGCAGACTGCCGTTCCGTATGACTTTGCGGCAAACCCGGCGTTTGTCAGCGGCGATTTCAATGAGGCCATTCTCAATGCGAACGTTCTTCTTCGGTGGGAGTTCCTGCCGGGGAGTACGTTTTACCTCGTGTGGACGCAGGGGAGGTCGGGTGACAACGGCGACTACACGCGCGGGTTTGGGCCCCGCTTCCGCGACACGTTTGCTCTCCCGCATGAAGATGTCCTGGCGGTCAAGGCCTGTTACTGGCTTCCCCTCTGATTACCGAAGGTACCGATCGAAGAATCCCAGCACGCGGCGCTGGTACTCTTCCCCACCCATCTCTGCCATGTTGTTGTGCTGGGCCCCCGAAATGAGCCACAGCTCCTTTGGCTCGTTTGCGTTTGTGTACACCATCTCGGAATACCGGTACTTAATAAGCCTGTCCGCGGTTCCGTGGAGAATGAATATCGGAACATGGACGTCTTTCACCGCAGCGAGCGGAGAGACGGCATTGGCCTTGAAATGTGCCAGATGTTCTGATCGCTTGATAACGATGTTTCGTAGGTAGTGCCAGGGGAGCTTGATCATCCGCAGTTGGTAGTCGTCGAAAATCGTTCGCAGCGTCGCAAATCCACTCTCGGCCACCACGGCGCTGACGCGCCGATCAATTGCTGCAACCTGGATGGCCACTGCCGCACCCATGGAGGTTCCGAATAAGCCGATCTTTCCTGTTTGCAGGTCTGACCGCTCGACCACGTGACTGATGACCGCGCGCGCATCATGCTTCTCGTAAAAGCCGTACGTACAATATGTTCCGCCGCTATCCCCATGACGGCGGGAGTCATAGAGGAAGACATTGTACCCGAGATCGTGAAGGGCTTTCGACAGCGGCAGTCCAACGATCTTGCACTCACTCACACCGTGTAGGTAAATGACGGTGCCTCGAGGCACCCCTTCCGCCCGGATCAGCCAACACCGCAGGGCAATTCCCTCAGGGGTCTTCAACGTCAGATCTTCAACCGGGAGCTGCAGGTCAGAGGGATGCAGAATGGTTGTGTGGCGGCGGTAGTACTCGATGGTCCGCCGGTAGGGCTGCAGCAGCATCCCGGGGCCGATGACGAAGAGGACAGCGGAGACAAACAGGAGGGAAAGAATGAGCGCAATGAGGGCGACGAGAACAATCGTCATTGGAAAAACGAGCAGGGGGCGATGTGGTCGCACAACGTAATCATGTATGTAATATATGCAGCGGTTGCGCATGATGCAAACCCCGCGCGTTGCTTCTCCGTGACGATCTCGCTATATTGAGCGGCCATGAACTCCGCGACGCATCAGATAGGACGAGTGGCGATCGTCCACGAGTGGTTCACATCCATGCGCGGGGGAGAAAAATGCGTCGAGGCGCTGTGCGAAGTCTTCCCCGGGGCAGATGTCTACGCGCTGCTCCATCTGCCCGGGACCGTGACGCCGACGATCGAGCGGGCCCTCGCGGGCACTTCCTTTGTGCAGCATCTCCCTGCGGCGCGAACGCAATACCGCCGGTACCTTCCTCTGTTCCCGTTCGCCGTCCGTCAGTTTGACCTTCGCGCGTACGATCTCGTCATCAGCTCCAACCATTGCGTGGCCAAAGGTGCGCGCGTTCCTCTCAACACATTGCACATCTGCTACTGCCACACGCCGATGCGGTATATCTGGGGGATGCATGATGAATATTTTGGGAAAGGGAGATCGGATTTCATTACGCGGGCGGGCATGAGCCTGTTTGTCGGCGCGTTGCGGCGTTGGGATCTTGCGACGGCGGCTCACCCGCACGCCTTTGTGGCCAACTCGGAGAACGTGCGGAAACGGGTGCGCCAGATTTACCAACGGGACGCAGATGTCATTTACCCGCCGGTGGATACTTCACACTTCACGCTCTCATCGCGCGACGACGGGTACTATCTTATCGTTTCGGCGCTCGTTCCCTACAAGGCGATTGATCTTGCAATCATGGCGTTTAACCAGACGGGCGACCGTCTCGTCATCGTGGGAGACGGCCCTGAGGTGGGGCGCCTTCGAAAGATCGCCGGACCCCGGATTCGTTTTGAGGGATGGCAGCCCGATGAGACACTGCGGGAATACTACGGCGCGTGTCGAGGAGTGATATTCCCCGGCGAGGAGGATTTCGGGATTGTTCCTCTTGAAGCAATGGCCTCGGGGAAACCCGTTCTTGCCTTGGGGCGTGGAGGGGCCCTGGAAACAGTGATTGACTCGGGTGGCCTCCGCACAGGCGTCCTCTTTAAAGAGCAGACCGTCGAATCGCTCACGATGGGTCTTACCACGCTTAAGCAAACTGCCTTCGATCCTGCGGCGCTCCGCCGGCATGCTCTCACCTTTGACCGAGAGGTGTACAAGGAAAAAATGCGCCTCTATTGTCTCGAGCGCGCCACGCAGTTCTCGCGACAACTCCCCGAACCGCATATGTGAGAACACGTTATCGCCTTCTTTCGTTGACTTTCCACCGATAGTTCCGTATATTTTCATTCCAAATCTGCAAGGGTAGGGAATGCCCCAGGAGGGAACCCGGCGAAAGAAGTCTCCCCGACTATACAACGTCGTCATCGTGCCGGTCGAAGAAGGGGGCAAAACCCGGTCGTTCAGGACCAGCCGCTTGACGATCGTGGCCTTGTGTCTCCTGGGTACCTTTGCAACCGTAGCAGTAACATTGGCATTGCTTGTCTACACTCCCCTTGCTTTGTACGTACCCATCCCCAATCCCGGGTTGGAGCAGAAATACGGGAGACAGATCCTTGAAATGCAGCGTCGGCTGAATGCCCTGGCCGAAGAAGTCGTGCTTGTGCGGGATTACAATACCCAGGTCCGCAAGGCCCTGGGAGAAGGAGGGCCCCGCGATTCCTCTGCTGCCCGTCGCATCCCTGCCGGCCAGACTTCGGACCAAGCCGAGACGGAACAGCCAGAGCGCACGCTCCGCCATGCCGACCAGAGTGTGAACGGCTCCACGGTTGAGCCAGTGCTGGACGATCTTTCCAATCCCACGGGATTCGCATCGGTTGTCACGGCGACCGGCCCGGCGCGGACGTCTTTCCCCATGCTTGCACCGGTCGAAGGATTTGTCACGCAGGGTTTTGACCCGTCGCACAATCATTTTGGCATGGACATCGCAGCGCAGCGGGGCACCCCGGTACATGCTCCCGGCGATGGTGTGGTGTTGTTTGCCGGCTGGACCTACGATGACGGCAACATGCTCATCATTGCGCATGGGGGTGGGTACTGCACGGTCTACAAGCATAATCAGACACTCCTGAAGAGTGCACTTGCTTCCGTCAAGCGTGGTGAGCCCATTGCGCTTCTCGGAATGTCGGGCAGAACAAGTGTTGGACCGCATCTGCATTTTGAGGTGTGGAAGAATGGGATCCCGCAAGATCCAAACGAATACCTTCTCGTTCCTGTCCACACGCAACAATAGAGTGTAGAAGGAGACGCATGGCAGAGAAAAACCCGACAGGTGGAACGTTCAGCGTAATCGGAAACAACACATTCGTTACGGGGAATATCCGGACGGAAGGAAGTATCCGCGTCGACGGGAAGGTTGTTGGCAATATTGTGACTCAAGCGGATGCAGCCGTCGGGTTGAACGGCGTTGTTGAGGGCTCGGTCGATGCCCGGAACATCACGATCGCGGGCAAGGTCATGGGCACGCTTACCGCTGCGCAAAAGCTCATTCTCGAGGGGAAGGCAGTCATGAAGGGCGATATACGCACTGCACGGCTGGTGGTGGACGAAGGGGCTGTCTTTGACGGGCGAAGCTCCATGACGGGTGTGTCCAGTTCCCCTCCCCCCATGGGACGCGAGAGCCGCTGAACCGGTGAAACCCGTTCCCTCAACACCGAAATCGTGGGGGGTTCAGTACGGTCCGTATCTGACTCTCGGCCTGCAACTGGCGATGGCCGTCCTGGTCTTTTTCTTTCTCGGCAAGTGGCTTGACCAGCGTTTGGGAACCGACCCCCGGCTCATGTTGACGGGGCTGGCGGTGGGAATTACGGGAGGCCTGATCAGCTTCCTGCGAACAGTGATCGCTCTCGGAAAGAGGTCGGACGAGGAAATGCGACAGCAACAGGAAAGCACAAAAGGTGAAGCTCCGAAATAACTTTCTGGCGCAAATCGCCCTAGTGTTGGCGCTTTCTGCGGTGCTCTTGGGAATCCCCTTGAGCCTCCTTTCCTCGAGAGAGGTGCTTGTTGCCGTCGTCAGCGGTGCGCTGATCAGCACCGCGAACGTCATCCTGGGATATGCAGCGATACGGTATTCACTCGACAAATCGTATACAACCTTTCTCAAGGCGGTCTTGGGGGGAATGGGATTGCGCTTGTCCATTATGCTGGGGATGCTTGCGGCGTTGATCTTGGTCCTTCACCTTGACGCCCTCGCACTGGTTGTTTCCGCGCTTGGCTTTCACGCCGTTTATCTCATACTCGAGATTCTCTTCATTCAGCGGACCGCGACCCTGAAAGGCTCGGGGGTACCGAATTGAGCATCCTGCCCTTCATTGCAACGCACGGGACTTGGGAATCTGCCGCAGACAGCGCGAGCGTGTTTGCCGATACCCTGCATGCTGGTGCCGAGCGAGGGCTGGCCCATCCGGCCACGGACACCTTCGGTGAACTCCTCCATCACGTGCAGGACGCGCACGAACTCGAGACTCCCCTCGGAACCGTAGAGCTTCCGCGTTTTGCACCGATCCGGTTCGCCGGCTTGAGCCTCGACATGTCCGTGACGAAGCACGTCGTATTCGTCTGGCTTGCGGCGGTCATTCTCTGTCTCGTCGCGGCGATCGTTGCGCGAAGAAATGCGCGGACGCTCGTGCCGAAGGGTTTTGGCAACCTCTTCGAACTGTTCGTGGTGTTCATGCG
>Ga0187779_10001161_pt1 | contig 16504 bp, 16 predicted proteins | sample 1015_Q2_SP10_10__FD_132435 | JGI IMG/M metagenome (GOLD analysis project Ga0187779, IMG submission 132435) | Tropical peat soil microbial communities from peatlands in Department of Meta, Colombia - 1015_Q2_SP10_10_MG | ecosystem: Environmental > Terrestrial > Soil > Wetlands > Peat | place... | reverse complement strand
CCTTCCGGTCCCTGTCATCGACGGAGGTGGAGGCCCTCCTCGCCGAGCTCAAGGCGACGGCGCCCGACTCCATCGCCACCGTGCGGTGAGCCGCACGGCTCGAGGGGCAGACGGCGGGTCACCAGTCGAAGAAGTAGGAGAGGCTCGTCCCCACGCCCCACTGGAACGAATCCTGTTTTCCGACGGTGTTGAGCGAGAGCTGGTACCAGGCGGCGATCGAGACGTTTCGCTCCCGCCCGATGAGCTTCCCCGCCTGGAACCGCATCAAAGGAACGAAGATCTCCTTGATGAAGTCCCAGCCGAGCTTGGTGTCGACGGCCACGAACAGCTGCGAGGGAAGGGTGACGACGACGATGGGCCGGAGCACGAGCAGGCTGACCCCGGGGTAGTTGCCGAGATTTCCGAACGACTTGTTGTAGGTGAGCTCGGTGGTCAGCGAGATCCACCGGTTCAGCCCGATGGCGATGGCGTAGATGGGCGCCACCACCCAGGGTGCCCCCACCAGAGGCTCCGAGGCGCTGTTCCACTGCAGCGCCACCGCCAGGTACTGGCGAATCCCTCCGTGCGCGTAGAACGCCCAGCCGAAGGCCGTGTTCACGTCCGCCACCCCGGAGACGGTGGCGTGGCCCGCCTGGGTGGGGAAGAGCGCCGCCACCGGGACCCTGAGCTGGACCGCGAACTCGTTGCTCGACCCGAAGACGAGCAGCGGGTTGAAGGTGAGCGAGTTGGCGTTTGCCGGCAGCCCGGTGACGCTCTGGAAGTAGTCGTAGCTGAAGGTGATGTCGTTCCGGGAGAAGGCCACCGAGCTCAGCCCCTGCAGGATCTCGACGGTGTCGGCGATGCGCGCCTGGCTGGTCATCTCCTCGACCGTCTGGACGATGCTCCCGGATTCCATGGCCAGCTCCGGGTTGGTCGAGCGGCAGGCCGGCGAGAGCTCGGCCTCGTGGTCCTTGAGGCAGCCGATGAGGCTTCCGGCCTGCCTCTCCGCGCCCGGGCAGAGGCGCTGGAGGTCCGGCTGGCACTGGCGCTTCACCGTCTCCAGCTGCTCCTCGGCGTCGGCGACTCTCTGGAGCTCCGCCGAGCACCGGGGGCCGAGCTCGTAGTCGTGCTGCTTCAGGCACCGCACCAGGCGTCCCCCGCCGGGCTGGACGCCGGTGCAGAGCCGCTCCTGGTCGGTGTGACAGGCGTCGACGAACTCCGCGATGTAGACGCGGGACTTCTGGTCGTCCTCGGCGAGCTTGGCCCGGCAGGCATTGGACAGCTTGGCCTCGTTGTCCTTGAGACAGCGGACGATCCGCCCGCCCCCCGGCTTCACGTCCTTGCACAGCTGCGCGACGTCCGGCGCACAGGGGTCCTGGGCATGGGCCTGGACAGCCATGGCGCAGACGAGCGTCGCCGTCAGCCCCGCCGCCCGGAGTTCGATCATGCGTCCCTCCCCGAAGGCAGGGGCTAGCCCGACGCGCGGGTCGAGCACAAGGCGGAAAGCATCCCTCGGCCTCGCGCCTGGGAGCGCTCCCGGGGCCTTGCTACCGTCGTCGCCGGGTCCGTTGCTGAACAGCGCTCCGAGCCAGCCGGCGGCACGGTCGCGGAGCTCCGTCGTGGAGCTGGCCGCGCTCGTGCCCGACGTGGCCACCGGGGTCCGCGCAGCCATCGTCACCGTTCTTCCGCTCTTCTTCTCCATCCGGCTCGCCCGCCCGGAGCTGGCCTGGATGGCCTTCGGCGGGTGGCTGGCCACGCTCACCGACCCGGGCGGCTCTCGCGGGCTCCGGGCCCGGGTCTTGCTCGCCTTCTCCATTCTGGGGGCCCTCCTCGTCTGGAGCGGTCAGGCCGCCGCGCTCTCCCCGCTGCTGGCCGTGCTGATGCTCGGGTCCGTGGCCGGCGCCGGGTCGCTGCTCCGGGCGCTGGGGCCCGGTCCGGGCGCGATGGGGACGACGCTGGCCATCGCCACCGCCATCGCCACCGCCGTTCCCTCCGAGGCCCGGCAGCGCAATGCGCTCTGGTTCGCGGCCGGAGGTGGGCTGGCCGTGCTGCTGTCGTCCGTGCTCTGGCCGGTGTGGCGACACCTCCCGGTCCGGCGCGCCGTGGCCCGGGTGTTCGAGGAGCTGTCGGCCTACACGGCCGAGCTCGACGGGTGCCTGGCGGCACAGCTCGGCGAAGGGGAGGAGCGCTGGACGGCGGTGGCCCGGCGGCACCCGCGGCGCGTGCGCGACGCCATCGAGCAGGCCCGGGCGATGTCGCTCGCCGTCCATGCCCGCCGCTCGGGCGAGTCGGTCATGGGAGGCAATCTTCGCATGCTCCTCGGGCTCGCCGAGGCGCAGTTTCTCCTCCTGGTGACCCTGGCCTCGGAGCTGGAGGTGGTCCCGCCTGCCCGCCGCCCCGCCGGGGCGCGCTCGGTCCTGGCCCAAACCGGGCGCCGGGACGACGAGGTCCGTGGCGTTCTCCTCGCCCGCGCCTGGCGAGCACCCCGGATGGCGGAGGGCTCGACCCTCGGTGTCGCGGCCGGTCCCGGACCGCAGCGCATCCTGGCCGACCTCGAGCGCGCCGGCGCCGCGGCCATCACGCTGGTCGCCTCGCTCGACCGAGAGGCGCCGGCGGCGCCCCCGGCCGTGGAGGCGGTGCCGCCGGACAACCGCGGTCTCGGGCAGGAGCTGCGCGCCCTGGGAGATGCCCTCTCGTCGCGCTCGCCCATCTTTCGCCACGCCATCCGGGTGGCCTGTGCCGCGGCGGTCGCCTCCCTGGCCGGAGCATGGCTCTCGCCGCAGCACGCTCCCTGGGTGACCATCACCACGCTCGCCGTCCTCCAGCCGTACTCGGGGGCGACGCTGCGGCGGGCGGTGGAGCGGGTGGTGGGCACGGTGCTCGGGTGCCTGGTGGTCCTCGGCATCGCCGCCGGTCTGCGGAGCCCTCTGGCGCTGGCCGTCTCGATGTTCCCGCTCTCGGTGGCGGCGGTGGTGACTCGCCCGCGGAGCTACCGGCTGTTCAGCTTTTTCGTCACCCCGGTCTTCGTCCTCATCGCCATGCACTCTCCGGGCGACTGGTCGACGGCGGCCACCCGGGCTGGAGACGCGCTGCTCGGAGGCGCCATCGCCGTGGGCGCGGCGCTCCTGCTCTACCCGCGGTGGGAGGAACGCTTCGGGATGCCCGATGCTCTGGCGGCGATGGCCCGGGCCGTGGAGGGGTACCGGGACCGAGTGCTGGCCATCCGCGCGGCGGGCGAGGCCGCGGCCGGACGCGACATCGCCGAGGCGAGGCGAATCGCCGGCATCGCCATCAGCGAGGCCGAGGCCTCGCTCGAGCGCCGCCTGGCCGAGCCGATGCGGCGGGGGCCGGATGAAGCGCGGGCGATGGAGCGGATCACCTTCGCGCGCCGCCTGGCGCACGCGGTCACGGCACTGGATACGCTCGCCGTCCACGCCCCGCCGGGGGCGCCGGTTCCCCAGCCGGCCGTCGACCGGGTCCAGCGCCTCTCGGCGCTGTTCCAGGAAGCACTGGCCCGGAGCTGAGCGCGAGCGCGGGGGATCTGTGGTGAGCAGTCCACCCCAGGCGAGGGCGTGGGTCGACGCACCGGATCGGGAGATCAAGCGTGTAGAGAGCGGCCCGGCCCTTGCTCCGGACGGAGAGATGCAGGTGTGCCCGCTGGCGCCAGGGTGGAGAATTTCCCTTCTGTTCCTGGGGCTCGCGCTGGCGGCGTGCACCGGACAGGTGGGCGGGACGGCCGGCGACGGCAGCGGCGGCGGCCCGGCCGACTCGGGAAGCGACGCCGGACGCCCGGACGGCGGCCCGGCACCCGACGGTGGGCCTCGGCCCGACGGCGGGAGCGGACACGACGGGGGAACGGTCCCTCCGCTGGGGACGATCACCGGCGCGCTCCGGGTGGACAACCTCGGCTGGCGCACGGCGGATCCGAAGGTGGCGGTGCTGCTCGGCCAGCAGGCGGGCGAGGCCGTGCAGCTCATCGACGCCACGACCGGGGCGGTGGCGGCCAGCTACACCGCCAGCAGCCCGGTCCGCGCCGACTCCTATTCCGGAGACGCCTACGTCACCATCGACTTCAGCGCCTTCACCACCGCCGGCGACTACTACCTCTATGCCCCCGGGTTGGGCGTCCGCTCCTACGACTTCCGGATCGCCGATGACGTCTACGACATCGTCGGCACGGCCGCGGTGAAGTCCTACTACTTCCAGCGCTGCAACCACGACAAGGCCCTGCCCTTCGCATCGGACGCGTTGCTCGGCTTCACCGGCATCGGCGGGCAGTGGATCGACGGTGCCTGTCATTCCACCGACTGGAATGCGCCGGCCGGACCGGGCTCGGCCGACGACGGGATGCTCGACGTCCACGGCGGCTGGCACGACGCCGGCGACTACCAGAAGACGCTCTGGTCGCGGGGTGTCCCGCAGATGCTCTTCGCCTACGAGGTGAACCCCGGCGCGTGGACGGACGGGCAGCTCAACGTCCCGGAGAGCGGCAACGGGATCCCCGACCTCCTCGACGAGGTGCGCTGGGAGCTGGACTTCTACGTGCGCATGCAGCGTCCCGACGGCCACTTCATGACCTCGGTCAAGGGGGAGAACCCCACGGTCACCTCGCCGCCCAGCGCGGCCAACGAGGGGCGCGTCTACTTCGACTGCACCTCACCCTCGGGAGGCGGCTGGTCCGGGGGCGGCGTGACCATCGGGACGGCGACGGGCAACGCGGTGCTGGCCCTGGCGCACGCGGCCATCGTCTTCCGCGCCATCGGGCAGACGAGCATCGCCAGCGGGTACGCCGCCGCCGCCACCCTGGGCTGGAGCTGGCTCAACGCGTATTCGGCGACCGGCGCCGAGAAGGACCTCAAGGCCGCGGCGGCATCGGCCGTGTTCCGGATGGATCCCGCCCAGAGCACCGCGCAGGCCTTCGCCGACGCCTTCCCCTGGGACACCTGGGACGGGATGATCCCCAACACCGTCACCCCGGCCGAGGGGACCATCTCCACCGGGGCCTGGCACTACCTGATGAACACCGCTGGCACCGCCTCGGTGAAGGCGAAGATCCAGACCGGCGTCGGGCAGGGTCTGGTCGATCCGGCCTTCACCGTCGACGGACCGTACAGCGGGATGTTCGGCAGCTCGACCAACGGCTGGGAGTGGAGCTGGGGCAGCAACCGGAGCCAGGCCCTCTACGGCGCGAACCTGTTCATGGCCGCCAAGCTGGGTGTCCTCGGCTCGCACACCCGGGCGGACATCCTCGCCCTCGCCCAGAAGCACCTGCACTACCTGCTCGGGCTCAACCCTCTGAACATGGTCTACATGACCAACATGGCGGCCTACGGAGGCGAGCACTCGTCCTTCCAGATCTTCCACAGCTGGTTCTCGTTCACGGTGAACGACGGCGACCACGGGAACGCCACCTACAACGGCAAGCCCGATGCGGTGGTGGAGCCGCTCTATCCCTACTACGTCAGCGATTCGCAGACCTCGACCTACGGCCCCGCGCCCGGCCTCGTGCCCGGAGGGCCGAACTGGTACTACGACGGAACCTACGTCATCCCCAACCGGACCTACCCGGCCTATGCCTACCGCGACTTCTCGGTGGGGTGCGGCTGGAACGGCAGCACCTGCACCGCATCGTCCTGGGAGCTGACCGAGCCCGATGTCGGTTACCAGGGTCCGATGGTGCTCCTCACCTCGTTCGTGATGAGCACCCCCTAGGCCGGGCCGGCCCGCGTTCCGGCGGCGGCTGCCAGGGTCGGCTCCGGTTGGCGCGTCGCGCGGGCCGCACTAGGGTGCCGGCGCGGGGCAACCGACGCGAGGGCTCGATGGCCGGACCGTACGTTTCGCGTGGATTCGTCGGAAAGCGACGAGCGCCGGGCGTGGTGCTCCGCCGTGCCGCTTGCGGGGGGGTCGTCCTCCGGCCGGTGGAGGCCCCCGGGTCCCTCACCCTCGACGCCCGGCGGGCGGCCTACCTGCGACTGGAGCGCGGCTAGGGCCGCCTCGATGCACGCTCCCGCATCCGAGCCGGCGGCGGTCGTGCCCACGGCGCTCCGTCGAGCGCTGGGCCCGGGACGGTGGTGGGTTCTCTGGGCCGGGCTCCTGCTCCTTCCGGCGTCGGCCGGCGCGCAGCTGTCCGGGGACCTGCGCCGCGGCCAGTACGGACTGCTCTCCGGAACGCAGCCCGCCGCCGGGCTCCTCCTCACGCCCTGGCTCTACGACCTCTACAGCAGCACGCTGGTGGGCCCGGACGGAAGCCGCGTCCAGACGAACGGGGCTTCCACCAACACGCTCACCGTCCCCGGCCTGTCGGTGTGGCTGGTCACTCCCTGGGAGATCCTCGGCGCCAGCTTCGGGGTCCAGCTCCAGCTCTGGGGGACGATGCCCAGCTTCGACTTTCCCCGCCTCGGCGCGACCAGCACCAGCTATGGCTTCGGGGACATGTACCTGAAGCCGGTGGAGCTCGGCTGGCACACCACCTACGTCGACGTCATCGCCGGATTCGCGCTCTGGATCCCGACCGGACGGTATTCTCCCGGCGCCGCCGACAACACCGGCCAGGGTCAGTGGGGGTACGAGGTCTCGGCGGGCGCGACGCTGTGGTTCGACGCCGGACACCATTTCAATCTCGCCCTCCAGGCGCTCTACGACCTCTACTCGCCGCGGCGGGGGGCGGTGACGGTGGGGTCGACGTCCACCCAGCTCCAGACGGGGAACATCCTCTACCTCCAGGGCGGGCTCGGCTACTCGCTGCTCGGCGGCGTGGTGGTCATCGGCGTTCCCTACTTCGTGCAGCTCAAGGTCACCGAGGACACGCTCCCGTCCGGGATCGGCTCGGTGCTCCCCGGAATCCAGGCCGCCAAGTCATGGTCCATCGGCCTGGGCGCCGAGATCGACCTGGCCTGGACGGACGGCGACGCCATCGGGTTCCGGTGGGTCCAGGGCTTTTCCGGCGTCAACACCACCAACGGAGCGTCGTTCCTGATCAGTTACACGCACGCCTTCAACTGCTTCGGGCGAGAGCTCTACTGAGCTCGCGAGCGGCCCCAGAGCGCGTGGTGGTAGCGAAAGAGCCGCTGCCCCTCGACGCCGAAGCCGAGCGCCTTCAGGCGGGCCACGGCCTCCTCGGGCGTGTAGACGTGGTCGCGCGGAGGTCCCACCTCCCGCTCGACGCTGGCGCTCCAGTCCACGAACAGGACCTGGCCATTCCGGTGGGGCAGGGCGAGGAGCTCCTGCAGGGCCTGGTCGCCGAGCTCGTGCAGGACGTTGAGCGCCAGCACCCGGTCGACCCGCCCCTCGAGCGCGCGTGCCTCGGGGGTCCGCGCCAGGGTGGGGACCAGGTTGTCCAGCGGCCGCGAGGCGAGCTTCCCCGCCAGCTTGTCCAGCATCACCTGCTGCTCGTCGAGGGCCACGACCCGGAGGTCGGGTCGAGCTCGGGCGAGCTCGATGGCATAGGTGCCGGTTCCCGTTCCGAAGTCGACCACCGTGGCGCCGGGCGGCGCGGCGAGCAGGGCGAACACCTCGTCCGGAGGCAGGTACTCGAAGCGGCTCCGGTCGTCGAGCACACCGGCCCTGGCCGGATCGAAGCGGTGAGGCTGCTTGGCGCCGTGGCGGTCGTGCTCGACCATGCCCCGTCGCTCAGCGCTGCCGGAGGAACACGTAGACGGCGGTGTAGGGCACCTTGACCTCGCTCCCCACGTGGGCGGAGTCACAGCCGGTTGCCGGCGCGGCTCCCCCGTGCGTGTCGAGCCGCTGGACGAAGGTTACCCCCTGGAGGTCGCCGGCGTGGCCGTTGTCCTTGCACGGGACGAGGAGCCAGGGAATGGCGCCCGCCTCCGGGGACGGAGCGCGCTTGGCCTGCGAGGCGTCCCCGGCGACGCCGCTTTCATCGGTGAGCGTCCAGGACGGTCCGGCGCCGTGGGTCCCGGCGACGGGGCCGGCCGCGTCCGGCGAGCGGCGGAGCTCCGCCTCGGGCGCGACCAGCTTCCAGGCCGCCGCCCCGTCCGCTCCGGCAGTGCAACGGTAGTTCTGGGTGCCACGTGCATCGAGACGGAGGACGGGCTCCATGCCCGCCGGCGCGGCGAGCTCGGCCGGGACCTGGATGGGGGCGGGGCCCGCCGCGGTCGGTGTCTGGCAGGCCGCCGCGGAGACGACGAGCGAGCCGATGACGAGTCCCACGGTGCGCATGGCTGGATCCCTCCGTGGGCGCCGAGCGGCCGCCGCGCCCGCGGGGCCATCCTGTCACGACCCGGGACCTCGAGATCTACAATTCACGGCGATGTCCACTCCCGGCTCGCTCTCTGCTGTCGTCGCGGCGCTCGCCCTGCTGGCCTCGGGCTGTACCGGTCAGATCAGCGAAGCGGGGAGCGGCCCGGACGGTGGAGGCGTCGATTCGGGAACCGATGGCGGACCCTTGCCCGACGGGGGGGGAACCCTGGACGGGGGCGTCGTCTATCCGCTCCGGGTGAGCGCCGACGGACGGCACCTGGTCGACCAGGCCGGCAACCCCTACCTCATCGCCGGCGACGCCCCGCAGTCGCTCATCGTCAATCTCTCCGAGCCGGACGCCGACTCCTACTTCGCCGACCGGGCGGCGCACGGCTTCAACAGCGTTTGGATCAACCTGCTCTGTGCCAGCTACACCGGGGGTCGCGCCGACGGGACGACCTACGACGGCATCGCCCCCTTCCTCACCCCGGGTGACCTCTCCACGCCCAACGAGTCGTACTTCACCCGCGCCGACCACATGCTCCGGCTCGCCGCCGACCACGGGCTCAACGTGGTCCTCGACCCGGCCGAGACGGGGAGCTGGCTCAGCGTCCTCGTCTCCAACGGGGTGGACAAGTCGCGCGCCTACGGCCAGTACCTGGGCCAGCGCTACCAGGGCTTCGACAACATCATCTGGATGAGCGGGAACGACTTCCAGACCTGGAGCGATCCCACCGACGACGCCGCGGCGCTGGCCGTCGCCCAGGGAATCCAGGACATCGACCAGCGCCACATCCACACCGTGGAGCTCGACTACCTCACCAGCAGCTCCACCGATGATCCGAACTGGGCGCCGGTCATCCGACTCGACGCCGCCTACACCTACTACCCGACCTACGCCCAGGTGCTGAAGAGCTACAACCGGAGCAACCCGCTGCCGGTGTTCCTGGTGGAGGGGGTCTACGAGTACGAGTCCAACGCCCAGGCCAGCGAGGCCACACCCTGGACGCTGCGGCGGCAGGAGTACTGGACCAACCTGAGCGGGGCGACCGGCCAGCTCTACGGGAACCACTACACCTGGACGTTCACCTCCGGCTGGCAGGGGATGCTGGACAGCCCCGGGGCCCGCCAGATGCCGTATCTCAAGGCCCTGTTCGAGCCTCGCGCCTGGTACGCGCTGGTGCCGGACCAGACGCACTCCGTGGTCACTGCCGGCTACGGAACATTCACCACTACCGGCAACGTCGACGACAGCGACTACCTGGCCGCTGCCCGGACGCCCGATGGCCGGCTGGTCCTGGCCTACCTCCCCACCCAGCGAACGGTGACGGTGGACCTGACCCAGCTCCGGGGGGCGGTGACGGCGCGCTGGTACGACCCGTCCCAGGGGCAGTTCTCGCCGGTCTCCGGCTCGCCGCTCCCCAACACCGGCTCCCACGACTTCAGCCCGCCAGGCCCGAATGGCGATGGCGACGGGGACTGGGTGCTGGTCCTCGAGTCGCCCTGACGGGGTCAGGGGAGGAGCCGCTCCACCGCGCGGCGCAGCGGCGGCGTGAGCTCGGCCGGCCGGCGTGTGGTGCGGTCGACGAAGACGTGGACGAAGTGGCCCTGGGCCACGGCCGCCGGTTCACCGACCCGGAAGATGCCCACCTCGTAGCGAACGCTGGAACGGCCCAGGTGAGCCACGCGAAGACCGCCCTCGAGCGCCTCCGGGAAGGCGACCGGCGCCAGATACCGGCAGCTGGATTCGACGCAGAGGCCGATCACCGGCCCGGCGACGATGTCCAGCCCACCCTGCGCCACCAGATACGTGTTCACCACCGTGTCGAAGTACGAGTAGTAGACGACGTTGTTGACGTGCCCGTAGATGTCGTTGTCCATCCACCGCGTGGGGAGGGGAAGGAAGAACCGGTAGGCGCTGCGCGCCTCGGGGGTCGGGCCGGACACGGACGTGGCTCGCCTACTTCTCGCAGAAGGCCTTTACCGCATCCATGTCTCGCTCGATGGCCTTCTGGACCAGGCCGCGGATGAAGGCGCGAGACAAGGTTCCGATGTCGGAGATGGTCCGGAAGACGTTGTCGACCGGGGCGGCGACGATTCGCCGGATGGTGATGCGCCACATGGAGCCCCTCCACCCGCCGCCTCGGCGCCAGCCGGCGCGTCCGGACGGGCGATGCGGCCGGGAGCGTAACAGGCGCCGGCGGGCGGGGTCGATGCGACCGCACCGCCGCTCAGCCGTCCTCGACCAGCGGAAAGCCCTCGTCGCGCCAGCCGGTGACCCCTCCGATCATCTTCTTCACCGGACGCCCGAGAGCGGCGAGCTTGGCCGCCGCCCGGTCGGCGCCATTGCAGTGCGGGCCGGCGCAGTAGACGACGAGCAGCTTCCCCTCGGGGAGCTCGGCCACGCTCCGTGCCGAGATCTGGCCGTGCGGGAGGTGCACGGCGCCCCTCACGTGGCCTCGCCGGAACTCGTCGGGGCTGCGCACGTCGAGGAGCACAAAGGCGTCCGGAGCGGACTCGAGCGAGGCGTGGACGTCCCAGCAATCGGTCTCCAGCTCGAGGAGGCGGGCGAAGTGCTCCCGTGCCTGGGCCGGCGAAAGGGCCGGGACCTCGGTGACGGGGGTGGGGGAGGGCAGTCGGGGCATGGGAGATCTCCGGGGAGGTGTGCGGCGAGCGTGCCTCCCGGGGGCCAACGCCGCCACTGGCAGACAAGACATTGTTCGGCAATAGTCTGCCAATGGCGTCTCGCCACCGGGTGGCCGTCCTGGCCTATGATCGGCTCTGCACCTTCGAGTTCGCGCTCGCCGTCGAGGTGTTCGGGCTGCATCGTCCGGAGCTGGAGGTGCCGTGGTACGAGTTTGCCGTGTGCGCGGTGGACTCCGGGCCGATGCGGGCCACCGGCGGGGTGCTCGTCTCCGCCCGGCACGGCCTGCGCACGCTGGAGCGGGCGGACACCGTCGTCATCCCCGGCTGGCGCGAGATCGATCGCCCTCCGCCCGACTCCCTCCTGGCCGCGCTGCGCCGGGCCCACGCGCGCGGGGCGCGACTCCTCTCCATCTGCTCCGGGGCCTTCGTGCTGGCTGCCACCGGCCTCCTCGACGGCAAGCGGGCCACCACCCACTGGCGCTACACGAAGCGGTTCGCGGAGCGGTTCCCCCGGGTGACGCTCGTCCCCGACGTCCTCTACGTCGACGAGGGCCGGCTGCTCACCTCGGCGGGAAGCGCCGCGGGCCTCGACCTGTGCCTCCACCTGGTCCGCCGGGACCACGGCGCGGCGGTGGCGAACCAGGTGGCGCGCCGGCTGGTCATCGCACCCCACCGCGAGGGGGGCCAGGCCCAGTTCGTTCCCGAGCCGGTTTCCCCCGCCGAGGAGGGATCGGCGCTGGCCCCGGTGCTCGAGTGGGCTCTGGGCAACCTCGGTGAGCCGATCCCGGTGCGGCGGCTGGCGCGCCGGGCGGGGATGAGCGAGCGCACCTTCTGCCGCCGGTTCGGTGCGCAGCTCGGCAGCTCGCCGGCCCGATGGCTCGTCGGGCAGCGTGTTCTCCTGGCCCAGCGGCTGCTCGAGACGTCCACGCTCTCCATCGAGCGGGTGGCCGAGCGGACGGGCATGGGGACGGCGGCCAACCTGCGCCACCACTTCCGGGTCCAGGTGGGAACCACGCCCCTTCACTACCGGCGGGCCTTCCGGGGCGGCCGGTCTCCCGGGACCCGCTAGGCCGGCGCGGTCTGGCTGCCCGAGGAGGCTCGTTCCACCCAGGCGGCCAAGGCGTGCCTGGGCATCGCTCCGCTCTGGCGGGCGATCTCGCGCCCCTCGCGGAAGAGGATGAACGTCGGAATTCCCTGGATCCCGTACCGGCGTGCCGCCTCAGGATTCCGGTCCGTGTTCAGCTTGAGAGTCACCAGGCGTCCGGGGTTGTCCCGAGCGACCTGCTCGATGGTGGGCGAGACCATCCGGCACGGGCCGCACCAGGGAGCCCAGAAGTCGACCAGCACCGGCACGGTCGCCGAGCTCACCGCCCGCTCGAGAGCCTGGGCATCGACCTCCTGGGGCACGCCGCTCAGATCGAGGCTCGACTTGCAGCGGCCGCAGACGGGGATCCCCGCCGCACCGTCTCGAACCTTGTTCAGGGCACCACAGGATGAGCATCGATACATGGAACCTTCGCCTCCGGAGCGTGCGCGGAAGCTAACCATTCCGTCGCCTCGTGCCAGCGGCTCTCGGGTCTCGGCGCGGCGGAGTGCCGTGCCTACTTCGTCGGTTTGCTCCCCCCGGCCTTGCCCAGGAACCGGATGTGCGCGACCAGGTTCTTGAGGTCGGCCGCGGAGAGCTTCGGGGAGGCGGGCATGGAGGCCGAGAGGCCCTTGGCCGCGCCGCCCTTGGAGATCACCGTGGTCAGGAACTCGTCGCTGCGCTTGTCGAGGATGCCGGTGGTGAAGTCCTGTGGCGGAGGGGTGAGGTACATCGACTCCTCGCCGTCGCCCTTGCCCGTGGCTCCGTGACAGCTCGCGCAATCGCGGAGGTAGAGCTTCCTTCCCGCCTCGTTGTCGGCGGCCCTCGCGCCTCCCGGAACAGCCAGGGCCACCGTCCCGGCAACGACGCCGGCCATGCTCGGCAACCATCTCGTCATGCGTTCCCCTCCGCGAGACTGTCACCGCGGAGCATGACCAGCGCCGGGGGAGACGGCAAGCTGCCAGCGGAGGAAGGAGGGCACGAACCCCAGCCCACGAGGGCCGCGCCGGGTAGCAACCGGGCCTGGCCCAGACCGGCCAGTTCTTCCTCCAGGAGCGGAAGGCGGAGGTCCTGATCCCCAGCCGGCTGACCGGCCGCATCCGTTTCGAGCGGAGCCTGGACCCATGTCCAGTTCACCTTCCAAGCGCTGCGCACACCACGGCCGCGGGCCTCCCGGGGGTTGCTCCCCGGGAGACCCGGGCCACTTCAGTCCTCCAGCTCGGCGTTCCAGTAGGCCACCGAGTGGAGCCACTGCTTCCACGCCTCCGGCATCCCCTTCTTCCAGGTGAAGGTGAGGCGCACGACGTCCGGCAGGGACTTCGGCCGCACCGGCGCCAGGACCAGATGCATGCCCGCCTGCTCGGGCGTGCGTCCCCCCTTCCGGCGGTTGCACGGCGTGCAGGACACGACGACGTTCTCCCAGACGGTGTGCCCCCCGAGCGCCCGGGGGACGACGTGGTCGTAGGTGAAGTCGTGGCGCGGCACGGCCGTCGAGCAGTACTGGCACCGCCCGCGGTCGCGCAGGTAGACGTTCTCGCGGCTGAAGCGGACGTCCTTGCGCTTGCCACGAAGGGCGCGCAGGAAGCGGATGACGGCCGGCACCCGGAGCTCGAGCGTGACGCTCCGGACCGTCCGGTCCTCGTACTCCTCCACGACCTCCACCTTCCCCTGCCAGAGAAGAGTGATGGCCCGTTGCCAGCTCACGCGAGCGACGGGGGTGAAGCCGATGTCCAGCACGAGCGTTTCCATCGCCCGCTCCTTTCTGCGGCTCAGCGCCGCTGTACCGAGAGAGGGATTCGAACCCTCACTTCCTGGTTTCTGAGACCAGTGCCTCCTACCGTTGGGCTACCTCGGCTCTACAAGTACCGGACCAGGGAATCAAACCCTGCGCACCCTCTTTGTAGGAGAGGAATCACCTTCAGGTGAACTGTCCGGCATGTCGTGGCGGCAGGAATCGAACCATGCGAATGGCGGTTTATGAGACCGCTGCCTTCCCACTTGGCGACGCCACGCGAGTACCCCCAGAACGAATCGAACGCTCTCATCGTGGTTCGCACCCGCGAGCCCGGATCCACCGGTGGAGGCATGGAGCACCCCGTGACCGAGTCGAACGGTCTCGCTCGCCTTCGGAGAGCGGGGTCCAGATCCGCTGGACGGGGCATGAAGCACGTGAAGTGGACCCGGCGGGAATCGAACCCGCGGCCTCTCGGGTGCGAACCGAGCGCTCTCCCGGCTGAGCTACGAGCCCTTCGATGCGCGGGGCAGTGGCGTTCTCCCGGTGAACCACGCGCGCAGTGCAATGCCGCCCGCTGGAATCGAACCAGCATCTTCCGGGCTTCAACCGGGCGCCTTGACCACGTCGGCCAGAGCGGCGTTCTGCGCCCCGTACGGGAATCGAACCCGTCTCATCCGGTAGACAGCCGGAGACCTTCACCAGAGGGACAACGAGGCATCAGGGCGACCGGTGAGAATCGAACTCACTCGAGGCTTTCGCCTCGCGGGGCCACAGTCCGCTGATCCACCATTGATCATCGGCCGCCATGAATAGGGACGGATGGAGTCGAACCAACGCCTCGCGCCTATCGAGCGCGCGCTCTGCCGCTGAACCACGTCCCCATGCTTCGACTGTCAGGGCGGTGGGATTTGAACCCACGGTCTCGTGCTTCCGACGCACGCGCGGTGCCGCTCCGCCACGCCCTGTCTCGCTACAGCGCCGGGGGGAATCGAACCCGCCGTTCCCAGATCGAGGGTCTGGTGGCCTGACCACTGGCCGACGGCGCCATCACTTCGCTTCGAGAGGCTCGCCCCGGAATCGAACCGGGCTTCACGGTTTTGCAGACCGCCGCCTTCACCCTGAGGGCCAGCGAGCCATCGACTCACCGGGCAGGAATCGAACCTGCGCAGACGCGGGTTAACGGCCCGCCGCTCTACCCCTGAGCTACCGATGAAGAATCCGGCACAGGGACTCGAACCCCGATGTCCCGCTTCAAAGGCGGGCGTCCTGCCGTTAGACGATGCCGGACCAGCCAGCTGGGGCGGGAGGCGTCGAACCTCCATCGCCGGGGTCAGAATCCGGGGTCCTGCCTGAGTTAGACGACGCCCCAAGCGGGTGGAGGGAATCGAACCCTCGTCGTCGGTTTGGAAGACCGCGACTCTGCCATTGAGCTACACCCGCGAGTGGGCCCCGAGGGGATCGAACCCTCTCCCGCCGGTTAAGAGCCGGCAGCTCTACCCTTGAGCTAGGGACCCGTGCTCGGGCCAGCCCGCCCGCCAGGGCGGACGGGTAGCCCGAATGTCGCTTCTATCGATCGATGTCACAGAACAAACTGCTTAAAATTCCAGAGCCCCTGCAGGGAATCGAACCCTGACCTTCGGTTTACGAAACCGATGCTCGACCGTTCGAGCTCCGGGGGCGTGCAGGCCGTGAAGGAATCGAACCCTCGCCGGCAGGCTTTGGAGACCCGCCTGCGCCCAGCGCGCGGCCTATTCGGTCGGGGTGCCCCAAAAGCGAGAGGCCGGGGACCCCTGAGGGTCACCCGGCCTCCTGAGCCTCGATCCGTGGTCCGGATCAGCGACGCATGAAGTCGGGTGAGCCGCGATTGCCGCCGCGCATCTCGGGCGCGAGCTGGCTCGCGGGCAGGGCGGACGACATCCACTCGCAGAAGCGCATACCCGTCCGTCGATGGCCCTTGGCCACCTCGGCGACTGCTTGCACTTCGGTTCGGGTGATCATTGTCTGCTCTGCTCCGACTTCGATTGCGGCGACGTAGGTACTCCCGTCACCACGCGGAGTCAAGGTGGGGTGGGGGAGCCCGCCGACGGGACGTGACGGGGCACGACGTCCCGTTCGATGGACGGTGAGGAAATCGACGTGAATCAATCTCGTGGTGATCCCGTCAGCCTCGTCGCCAGGGTTTGTCGAACCTGGTTTGACAAACATTCGGGACAGGCTTATGAGGCCCGCTTTATTTCTTGAGATTCGCCGTGCAGACGAGACTCGATAGGACGTTCGAACCAAGGTCCGGCCTCCCCGCCGGCGCATCGTGCGTCGAGGGACGAGGTCTGTCCGGCCATTCACCTCCGGAGGAAACCGGCTAGGGCTCCGGCCCCAGCGTGCCTTCTCCGGAGGCCGGGTTCCCTAAAGGGGCCCGGCCTCTCGCTTTTTGTAGTGGTTTTGAAAAGAGATGGCGGTGCGCCCATGCGGCGTTGCGGTGCCGCCCGGTCGTCGTCCCGGCCTGGAAAGCCGGGGCGTTGCTTCCGGTCGTCGCTCCAGCGCGTTCCGCGCCTCGGGCTCCGCTCGGCAAACGGGACCAGGCCGAAGACAGGTCCCACGTGACTCGTAATCACGCATGTGTGGCTCAGCCTGGAAGAGCACTGGAGCAATCCAGACGTCGAGGGTTCAAATCCCTTCACAGACGCCCGAGGCGCCGGTCGCGAGCCGGCTCCGACATCCGGCCGACCGGAGACCGGCGGCCCGCACCGGATGCCGCTGCGCGGCCATCCCCCGGGGCGCACGACGCAGAAGGCGTGCGCCGGGCCTCGGGGGACCGCCGCCGAACCGCTCCGGCGCGCGCCCGGGCTCCGGCCGGGAGTGGG
>Ga0187779_10001160_pt1 | contig 16515 bp, 21 predicted proteins | sample 1015_Q2_SP10_10__FD_132435 | JGI IMG/M metagenome (GOLD analysis project Ga0187779, IMG submission 132435) | Tropical peat soil microbial communities from peatlands in Department of Meta, Colombia - 1015_Q2_SP10_10_MG | ecosystem: Environmental > Terrestrial > Soil > Wetlands > Peat | place... | reverse complement strand
CGCGCCGTCGACCTCGAGGCCGCGCCCGGGCGGACCTCCGACCTCGGCGGCCCGGACGCAGTCTCTTGGGACGAGTTCTGGACGCGGCTGAAGCGCGTGCGCGGCAGCCGCCGCCCGTCGGTGCACGTCCCGGTTCTGCTGATGCGGCCCGGCGCGTTCGTGACCGAGCGGCTACCCGGTGACATCCCGCTGACGAACGACCTGCTGACGATGCTCGACCACGGAGACAACGTCGTGTCGAACGACGACGCGACGCGGATCTTCGGCCTGCCGCTCGTCGGGCTCGACGAGCAGCTCCGCCGGGCGGCCGCCTAGGGCTCGCAGGCGGCGTCGGCAGGCCCATCGCCGGGAAGCCGTTCGAGCAGCGCGCCGAGCGTCCTGATCTCGTCCTCGCTGAACCGGCTCTCGAACCGCTCGCCGATGCCTGCGATGTGGGTCTTCGAAGCTCCCCGGAGCTTGTCGAGGCCCTCCTCGGTCAGGACAGCGTAGGAAACGCGCTGGTCGGTCGGACAGCGCGCCTTGGCGACGTAGCCCGCGCGCTCGAGCCCGTCGAGGAGCCTCGTGATCCCCGAGGCCGTGAGCAGCAGGTGCTGGGAGAGGTCGACCCGCCGGAGGCGCTGATCTGGCGCTCTCGCGAGGTGCAGGAGCACCTCGTAGTCGTTGATCGTCAGGCCGTGCTCCGCGAGCAGGTCGGCGTTCAAGGCCCGGGTGAGTGCGGAGTGGGCGCGGAGAAAGCTGACCCAGGCCCGGATACCGGGTCCCTGGGCTAGAGCTTGTGGAGTCAATACTTGACGAGTCAATATTCTGACGGTAAATTAGTTGACGACTCAAGAATACCTGACCACGGAGGAGGAACCAACCGATGACCATCACCGAAGTCGCCAGGATCGTTCCGGCTGGCAACTGGCAGGCCGACCGTGTCCACTCGTCGCTCGGCTTCGCCGTCCGGCACATGGACGTCCTGCCGTTCGACGGAGGCTTCGCCGATTTCGAAGCCGAGCTTCGGGAGGGCCGGATCACGGGGACGGCGCGGGTGGAGAGCATCGCCGCGGCCGACGAGAACCTGACCGCGCACCTGCTGTCCCCGGAGTTCTTCGACGCCGAGCGCCATCCCGAGCTGCGGTTCGTCTCGCGCGCGCTCCGTCGCGACGCCGACGAGGTCGTCGTCGTCGGCGACCTGACCGTCAAGGGCCAGACGAGGCCGGTCGAGCTGCGCGGCACCGTCGGCGAGCCGGTCGAGGATCCGTATGGATCGCGCCGCCTGGGCATCGAGCTCACGACGACGATCGACCGCACGGATTTCGGACTCGATTGGCAGGCCGAGCTTCCCTCCGGCGGCCAGGTCGTGGCCAACGACGTCACGATCACGGCCCGGCTCGAGCTGGTCGAGGAGTCCGGCTGAGATGCACCTCCTCGGCATCTCGGGCAGCCTCCGCCGCGACTCGCTGAACACGAAGCTGCTGCGTGCGGTGGCGGAGCTGCTCCCCGACGACGTCGAGCTCGAGCTCTACGAGGAGCTCGCGATCGTCCCGCCCTACGATCAGGACCGAGACGGCGAGGTTCCGCCCGTCGAGGTCGCTCGTCTCCGGGACGCGATCGCCGGCGCAGACGCGGTTCTCTTCGCGACGCCCGAGTACAACTCGTCGATCCCCGGCCAGCTGAAGAACGCGGTCGACTGGGCGTCGCGGCCGGTGCGTGCCGCGTCGCTCACGGGCAAGCCGGTCGCCGTAATCGGTGCCAGTACCGGGATGTACGGCGCCGTCTGGGCGCAAGCGGAGCTACGCAAGTCGCTAGCCACGGCCGGCGCCCGCGTCGCCGAGGCCGAGGTCGCCGTCGGTCGCGCCGAGGGACGCTTCGACGACGACGGGCGACTCGCCGACGACGAGATTCGCGACGAGCTCCGCGAGGCCGTTGCCACGTTGGTCGGCGAAGCCCGCGTCGGCGAGCTCGTCGCGGCATAAGAAAGGGGCCGCCTCGCGGCGGCCCCGATCCGGTGACCAGCGGTGGATTGGTAGAGGCGCTCTCCTGCCTCGGTCCGAGAACCGGGCGGCGCGAAACGCGTCGTCCCCCACGCTGGCTAGGCGATTCCCCGTAGGTGCCGGGGACGCGCCTCTACCCGCTGGTACCTCCACTGCCCGTACTTGAAATCTCCACTCTCGGACCACCTCCTTTCCGCGGTACGCGCAGCGTATCAGGAGGCGTCGAGCACTACGGACAACTCGAGACCGCGGTCGAGCGGCACCGTCACCGACTCGAGCGTGTGGTCGGCCTGCCGTGCACGCGAGTAGGCAGCGAGGGAATCCGCGTGCGAGAGCACGTTGTCGGCGACGACGAGTCCACCGGTTTCGAGCTTCGGCCGCGCGAGCTGGAACAGCGACTCGTAGTCCTCCTTCTCGGCGTCGAGGAGCACGACGTCGAACACGTCCTCGAGCGCAGGCAACGTCTCGAGGGCGTTGCCCTCGACCACCTCGGCCCACTCCTCGAGCCCTGCCTCGGCGACGTTCTCGCGCCAGATCTCGACCCTCCGCGGGTCGTGCTCGAGGGAGAGCACGTGGCCGCCGAGATAGCGGACGCCTGCGGCGAGCCAGATCGCCGAGTAGCCGAGCGAGCCGCCGATCTCCAGGACCTCGCAGTCGGTTTGCGGCGCGACCAGCGCGAACAGGAACTGCCCCGTCGTGCGAGTGACCTGGCGGGAACGTTCGGACGACGGGAGACCGCGTGCGCGCTCGTCCGCGTCCTGCTGCTCGAGTCGGTCGAGCACCCTGCGGACGCGCGCGTCGAGCATCAGCCGAGCACCCTAGCCGCGATCTCGCGCTCGACGTCGTCCCGGACGTAGCAGGTCGCCAGATGGTCGTTCACGACGCCGCAGGCCTGCATGGCCGCGTAGACCGTCGTCGGCCCGACGAACCGGAAGCCCGCCTTCTTCAACGTCCTCGACAATGCGACCGACTCGTCGGTCGTCGACTGCCAGTCCGTCGCGCGCCGAGGCGCGCGGTGTCGTCGCGGCCGGTACGACCACACGACCTCCGGCAGCGGAGTTCCTGCGGCCCGCAGCTCGAGCGTCACGCGTGCGTTCGCGATCGCCGCCTCGATCTTCCCGCGGTGGCGGATGATCCCCGGATCGACGAGCAGTCTGCCGACGTCCCGTTCGCCGAACGTGGCGAGCGCTTCGGGCTCGAAGCCGGCGAACGCGGCACGGAAGCTCTCTCGCTTGCGCAGGACGGTCAGCCACGAGAGCCCGGACTGGAAGCCCTCCAGGCAGAGCCGCTCCAGCAGTCCGCGCTCGTCGAGTACGGGTCGGCCCCATTCCTCGTCGTGGTACGCGTCGTAGAGCGGGTCGGTGGACGTCCAGCAGCGAACGGGCTCAGACAATCTCGACCTTGACCATCCCGTTCTCGACACGCACGGGATACGTGTCGACGGGCTCCACCGCGGGCAACGTGAGCGGCCGGCCCGTACGGATGTCGATGTTGGCACCGTGACGAGGGCAGATCGCGACGCCCGTCTCCGGATCGAAGTCGCCCTCGCAGAGCGGACCGTCGTCGTGCGAGCACCGGTCCTCGAGCGCGAAGTACTCGCCGTCGAGGTTGTAGACGCCGATCGCGAGTGACCCGGCGAACACGATCTTCACCTGGCCCGGCGGCAGCTCCTCGACCGGGCAGACGTCGAGCGCAGGCACTACTTCAAGTCGAGCTCGTCGGCCATGCCGGCCCACTCCTCGGGCAGCGGCGTCCCTTTCGCCTTGTGGAGCGCGAGCTTCAGCGTCGAGAGGCCGAGTAGCGCGCACTTGAGGCGAACCGGCGTCAGCGGGATGCCGATCTCCTCGAGCAGCTCGTCGCGCGACAGGGTCGCGACCTCGGATGCCGAACGCCCCTGCACCATCTCGGTCAGCATCGACGTCGCCGCCTGCGAGATCGCGCAGCCGCGTCCCGAGAACTTGACCTCGTCGATCGTCTCGCCGTCCTCGTCGAACGCGACGTAGATCGACACCTCGTCACCGCAGAGGGGGTTCTGTCCCTCCGCCTGGGCGTCCGCGTCGTCGATCAGCCCGTGGCCGCGCGGGTTCTTGTAGTGGTCGAGGATGACCTCTCGGTAGAGCTGATCGAACTCGGACATCTACCCCAGGACTTTACGCACCTTGTGCAAACCGTCGACGAGCCGGTCGATCTCTTCGGGGATCGTGTACAGGTAGAAGCTCGCGCGATTCGTCGCGGCGACACCGAGCCGCCGCATGAGCGGCTGCGTGCAATGGTGACCGCCGCGGATGGCAACGCCGTCCATGTCGAGGATCTGGGAGACGTCGTGCGGATGGATCTCGCCGAGGTTGAACGAGACGATGCCCGCACGACGGTCGGCCGGCGGCCCGTAGAGGTCGATCCCGGGAATCTCCGCGAGGCGGTCGAGCGCGTATGCAGCAAGCTCGTGCTCGTGCTCGGCGATCTCGTCGAGCCCGACCTCAGAGATGTAGTCCAGTGCGGCGGCGAAGCCGACTGCCTCGGCGATCGGCTGCGTGCCGGCCTCGAACTTGTACGGCAGCTGGCCCCAGGTCGTCTCCTCGACCGTGACCTGACGGATCATGTGGCCGCCGAGGTTGAACGGCTGCATCCGCTCGAGCAGCTCGGCGCGTCCCCAGAGCGCGCCGACGCCGCTCGGCCCGCAGAGCTTGTGCGACGAGAACGCGAGGAAGTCGCAGTCGAGCGCCTGGACGTCGACCGTCCGGTGCGGTGCCGCCTGGGCGGCGTCGACGACCATGATCGCGCCGAGCTCGTGCGCCCATGCGGCTAGTCGGTCGCAGGGATTGATCGTGCCCAACGAGTTCGAGACGAGGTTGTTGGCGACGACCTTCACGGTTCCTGACGATGCGATCTCGCCGAGCGCGTCGAGCGCGAGCTCGCCGCTGCCGTCCACCGGGATCACGCGGAACTCCGCGCCGGTCCGCATCGCGATGTACTGCCAGGGGACGAAGTTCGAGTGGTGGTCGAGCTCGCTCGCCACGACTACGTCGCCGGGGCCGAGGTTGTCGAGTCCCCAGCTGTAGGCAACGAGGTTGATCCCCTCGGTCGCGCTGCGCGTGAACACGACCTCTCGCGGCGACGGAGCGTTCACGAACTCGGCGACCCGCGCACGTGCCTCCTCGTAGCCGGCGGTCGCTCGCTCGGCCAGCCGGTAGACGCCGCGATGGACGTTCGCGTACTCGTGCTCGTAGAACCGGCGGATGCGGTCGAGCACCTGCCGCGGCTTCTGCGAGCTCGCGGCCGAGTCGAGGAACGCGAACGGCTTGCCGTTGTGAAGCTCCTCGAGGTACGCGAAATCCGACCGCAGCTTGTGCGGATCGAGCTTCTTTGCCGCTTTCACAGCCACGCCGCCATCGTACCGGCGGCCTCGTGCACGTCAGGCCCGCGGGATCCTCGCCTCGAGCGCGGTGGTGACCGCGTCGCGAACAGGCGCGAGCTCGATCCGGTCGAGGATGTCCTGGAAGAAGCCGCGGACGATCAAACGCTCTGCCTCGCCGCGCGGAAGGCCGCGCGCCATCGCGTAGAAGAGCTCCTCGCGGTCGACGCGGCTCACGGTCGCGCCGTGCGTGCAGCGGACGTCGTTCGCCATGATCTCGAGCCCGGGGATCGGCACCGCGTGCGTCGTCGGCGACAACATCAGGTTCCGGTTCTCCTGGTACGCGTTCGTCTTCTGCGCGTCGGGCTCGACGCGGATCATCCCCCGCCACACGGCGGTCGACCGGTCGCGCAAAGCGCCCTTGAACGCGAAGTCGGAGGTGGTGTTCGGGGCGATGTGCTCTTGGAAGGTGTCGTAGTCGAGGTGCTGGTCGCCGTCGGCGAAGTACGCGCCGGTCACCCTCGACGTCGCCCCCTGGCCTGCGAGGTCGTTCTGGATTCGGACCTTTCCTTTCTTCGAGCCGAAGCCGCCCGCGACCCAGTCGAGCTCGGCGTCGCGTTCGACGCGCGCGCGATGCGAGGCGAAGTGCCACGTCTCGCGAGAGAGGCTCTGGAGGGAGACGTACTCGAGCTTCGCTGCCTGCTCGACGAACAGTTCGACCGCGGCGTTCGTGTACGCGTGCAGGTCCGGGGTCGGTGACGCCACCTCCTCGACGAGGGTGAAGCGCGCGCCTTCCTCGGCGACGACGAGAAGGCGCCAGAACAGCGAGCCGCCGTGGATCGAGTTGGCGATTCGGACGTGGAGCGGGCCGTCGAGCTCGACTCCGCGTGGCACGACGACGAGCAGGCCGTGCTGCCAGAGCGCTGCGTTGTGGGCGGAGAACTTCTCGTCCCAGCCGACGAGTGAATACAGCCGCTCGGTCTCCTCGGACAGCGGTACGAACGTCACGCCCTCGGGCGCCCGGTCGACGACCACGCCCTGCTCGTCGATCGTCGCGACGCCGGAGGCATCGAGGCGAAGCGTCTCAGGAGCGGGGCCGCGCTGCGCTGCTGCGCCGTCGCTCGTGAACGCGTCGGGATCGAAGCCCGCGAGGTCGGTGAACCGCCAGTGCTCCTCCGTTGTGTCCGGCAGCGGCAGCGCGCGGTAGCGGTCGAGGACGTCGGACCTCACGGCTCGGTTCCGTCTGCGTAACCGGCGTAGCGCCGATGGAGGAGGATCGCGTTCCCGTCGGGATCGCGCACGCCGGCGCCGCGGCAGACGCCCGAGTCCCACAGCTCGTTGACCTGGACGCCGGCCGCCTCGAGCTGTGCTCTCGCGGCCGCGACGTTCGCGACCCGGAGCACGAGCGTTCCCGGCGGCAGCGGCGTGAACTCGTAGTCGTGGGTGTGCGGCGTCATCACCGCCAGCGTGACGTTGCCTGTCTCGTACTCGACCCAGTCCTCGCCCGGCGAGTTCGGGTTCCGCTCGAGGCCGAGCAGCTCGCCGTAGAAGCGGTTCGCCTTCTCCATGTCCGTCACTGGAACGCGGATGTAGTCGACCCGCTGCACCTCAATCACGCGGCGCGTACCTCCGGTGCAGCATCAGCGCGTTGCCGTCCGGGTCCTTGAAGAACGCCATCAGGCAGACGCCGGTGTCGAAGATCTCGCCCTCGAACTCGACTCCCCGGCCCTCGAGCTCGCTCCGCGTCTCGGCGACGTCCGCCACGCGGAGGGCGATCGTCGCCGTGTGCGGACCCTCGAACTCGCGCCCCATGTTCGTCGGGTCGATGAGGTAGAGGCTGACGTTCTCGCCCAGCTGGTACTCGGGCCAGGAACCCGGCCCGGGGATCTGCGCCAGGCCGAGCGTCTCCCCGTAGAAGCGCTTCGACCGCTCGAGATCTGTGACCGGGACGGAGACGAAGTCCGTCCGCTCGACGATCACCGCGGCGTCACCCGACGGATCCCTCCATCTGCAGCTGGATCAGGCGGTTCATCTCGACGGCGTACTCGAGCGGCAGCTCCTTCGTGATCGGCTCGACGAACCCGGACACGATCAGCGCGCTCGCCTCGGCCTCCGAGAGGCCGCGCGACATCAGGTAGAAGAGCTGCTCCTCGCCGATCTTCGAGACCGTCGCCTCGTGGCCGATGTCGACGTCGTCGGCGTCGATCTTCATGTACGGGTACGTGTCCGAGCGCGACTGCTCGTCGAGGATCAGCGCGTCGCACACGACCTTCGACCGCGACCCGGCGGCGTTCTTCGCGACCTCGAGGAGCCCGCGGTAGCCGGCGCGTCCGCCGTTCTTCGAGATCGACTTCGACGTGATCACCGACGAGGTGTTCGGCGCGACGTGGACGGCCTTGCCGCCGGCGTCCTGGTGCTGGCCGTTCCCCGCGAAGGCGATCGACAGCACCTCCCCGTGGGCGCGCTCTCCGAGCAGCCAGATCGCCGGGTACTTCATGGTCAGCTTCGACCCGAGGTTCCCGTCGACCCACTCCATCGTCGCGCCCTCGTAGGCGACCGCACGCTTCGTCACGAGGTTGTAGACGTTGTTCGACCAGTTCTGGATCGTCGTGTACCGGCAGCGCGCGTCCTTCTTGACCACGATCTCGACGACCGCGCTGTGCAGCGAGTCGGTCGAGTAGATCGGGGCCGTGCATCCCTCGACGTAGTGCACGTACGCACCCTCGTCGACGATGATCAGCGTCCGCTCGAACTGCCCCATGTTCTCGGCGTTGATCCGGAAGTACGCCTGCAGCGGCATCTCGATCGAGACGCCCGGCGGGACGTAGATGAACGAGCCGCCGGACCAGACCGCCGAGTTGAGGGCGGCAAACTTGTTGTCGTTCTGGGGGATGATCGTCCCGAAGTATTGCTTGACGAGCTCCTCGTGCTCGCGGAGCCCCGAGTCCATGTCGAGGAAGATCACGCCCTGCTTGGTCAGGTCCTCCTGCAGCTTGTGGTAGACGACCTCGGACTCGTACTGCGCGCCGACGCCCGCGAGGTACTTCTTCTCCGCCTCGGGGATGCCGAGCTTGTCCCAGGTGTCCTTGATGTCCGCAGGCAGGTCCTCCCACGAGTCCGCCTGCTTCTCAGTCGGCTTGATGTAGTAGTAGATGTTCTCGAAGTCGATCTCGTTGAGGTTGCCGCCCCACTGCGGAAGCGGACGCGCGAGGAAGTAGTCGAGCGACTTGTGGCGGAACGCGCGCATCCAGTCAGGCTCGTTCTTGTGCTCGGCGATCGCCTCGACCACCTCGTGCGAGATGCCGCGGCCCGACTTGTAGAAGTACGCCTCGGCCTCGTCGGGGTTGGAGAAGCCGTACTGGTACTCCTCGCGGATCTGCTTGACGACGTCGGTCTCGGTTGCCATCAGGCCGCCGCCTTTCCGTAACGCTCGTATCCCTCGGCCTCGAGCTGGTGGGCGAGCTCGGGACCGCCTTCCTCGACGATACGCCCGTCGATGAAGACGTGCACGTAGTCGGGCGTGATGTGGTCGAGGATCCGCTGGTAGTGCGTGATCACGAGCGCGCCCATGTCAGGCCCGACGAGCTCCTTCACGCCGCCGGCGACGACACGGAGCGCGTCGATGTCGAGCCCGGAGTCGGTCTCGTCGAGGATCGCCAGCCGCGGCTTCAGCATCGCCATCTGCAGGATCTCGACCCGCTTCTTCTCGCCTCCGGAGAAACCGTCGTTGAGGTAGCGCGACGCGAGCTCCCGCGACACCTTGAGGCGCTCCATCTGCGCCGTCAGCTCCTTACGGAACTCGGGGATCGCAATCGGGTCGTCCTCGCCGCCCGCGCGCGCCTTCCGGATCGAGTTGATCGCACTGCGCAGGAACGACGTGACCGTGACGCCCGGGACGGCGTGCGGGTACTGAAAGGCGAGGAAGAGGCCGCGCCGCGCCCGCTCGTCCGCCTCCATCTCCGTCAAATCCTCGCCGTCGAAGAGCAACTCGCCGTCCGTGATCTCGTACGCCGGATGGCCCATCAGCGCGTAAGCGAGGGTGGACTTGCCTGAGCCGTTCGGCCCCATCACCGCGTGGATCTCGTTCGTGTCCACGGCGAGATCGACACCCTTGACGATCTCGGTGCCGTCCTCGAGGGAGACATGCAGGTTCTTCAGTTCGAGCAGAGCCACGTTCGTATCGCCTCAATCCGTGGAAAATCGCGGACGCGGGGCCCGCCTCGTGACAATCATCGTAGCGGCTCGTCGCCGCCGGAGGCATCCCGGAAGTCCCCCTCCCCCGGCCGAACGAAACGCGCTACGCTGACGCCATGCCGAACATCGGAACCGGGGAGATCATCCTCTTGCTGCTCTTGGCGCTGCTCCTGTTCGGGGCGAAGCGGTTGCCGGAGATCGGACGTTCGCTCGGTCGCGGGATGCGGGAGTTCAAGGACTCGGTGACCAACGGGCACGACGACGATCACGTCGATCACGTCGATCACGTCGAACTGCCGGTCGCCACCCCGGACACGACGGCTCCGACGCCCACGCGCGAGCACGACACCATCTCCTAGGACGATGTGGCGCCTACCGCGCCGCCTCGGGCACCAAGAGGAGGCGACGCTCGTCGAGCATCTCGACGAGCTCAGGTCTCGGATCTTCGTCTCGCTGATCGCGCTCGCCGTCGGTTTCGCGATCGGCTACGCGATCCATCCGCGAATCATCCACTGGCTCAACCGGCCGCTGCCTGCGCACGTCGGGAAGCCGATCACGTTCGGTGTCGCCGAGCCGTTCCTGACCTCGTTCAAGATCAGCCTCTACGCCGGCCTCCTGCTGGCGTTGCCGGTGATCCTCTGGCAGTTCTGGGCGTTCTTCGCGCCGGCGGTCGGCGAGGCCTACGAGCGGAAGGTCGCGCTGTTCGTCGTCGTCGCGACGGCGTTGATGGTCGTCGGCGTCATCTTCGGCTACTTCATCGCTCTGCCTGCGGCGGTGCACTACCTCACGAACTACGACAGGTCGCTGTACAACATCCAGATTCGCGCGAGCAGCTACTACTCGTTCGCGACGATGGTGCTGCTCGCGATGGCCGTCGTGTTCGAGCTCCCGATCTTCGTCCTCGCGCTCGTGAAGATGGGGATCCTCTCGACCTCCACCCTGCGGCGCAACCGACGTATCGGCTACTTCGTCGTCGTCTGCGTCGCCGTGGCGCTGCCCGGCATCGATCCGGTCACGACGACCATCGAGGCGATTCCGCTGTTGATCCTGTTCGAGGCCTCCATCTGGCTGTCCGTGCTGATGGAACGCAGGTCGCCCAGTGCCGAGGCGGCTAGCATCGAAGCCCCGTGACGAAGGTCATCTCCGCCGACTGGGTGCTTCCGGTCGAGGCGCCGCCGATCGAGCGCGGGGCAATCGCCTTCGAGGACGGCCGGATCGCGGCGGTCGGCACCGTCGACGAGCTCGGCGAAGGGACGCACTACGCCGAGTCGGCGATTCTGCCGGGCTTCGTCAACGCCCACACGCACATCGAGTACGCGGTCTATGGCGGCTTCGGCGACGGGCTCGCGGACTTCTCCGAGTGGATCTCGATCCACATCGACCGCAAGGCCAGGATCGCCTGGGAGGAGTACCTCGACATCGCGCGGCTCGGCGCCGCAGAGTGTCTGGCGTCGGGTGTGACGACCATCGGCGACTGCAGCTTCAGCGGCGCGGCGGCGGTCGCGTGTGCCGAGCTCGGCCTGCGCGCGACGGTGTACGTCGAGGTGTTCGGGGCGGATGTCCCCGATGCGCTCGAGCGCTTCGCGCGCATCCGTGACCGGGTCGAGGGCTCGTTCTCCGAGCGCGTCCAACCCGGCGTCTCGCCGCACGCGCCGTACTCCGTCTCGGCCGAAGTCTACGAGGCGTGCGCCGAGCTCGGTCTCCCGCTCGCAACGCATCTGTCCGAGAGCGTGAACGAGCTCGCCTACCTGACTCGCGGCGAGGGCTCGTGGAGCACGTACGCCGACCTCCTGGTCGAGCCGCCACGGACGACCGGAACGCGGCTCCTCGCCGACCTCGAGCTGCTCGGCCCCTCCCTGGTCGCCGCCCACTGCGTGCTGGTGGACGAGGAGGAGATCGACCTCCTCGCGACCAGCGGCACCGGCGTCGCCCACTGTGCCCGGTCGAACGCCCAGCTCGGTTGCGGCGTCGCGCCGCTCGACGAGCTCCGCGGCGCCGGCGTCCGGGTCGGGATCGGGACCGACAGCCCCGCCTCGGCCGTCTCCTTCGACCTGTTCGACGAGCTCAGGACGGTCGTCCTGGCGGCGCGCGCTCGGGCGGGCAGGCCGGATGCGCTGACCGCCGCGGAGGCGATCGAGCTGGCCACGCTCGGCTCCGCGCGGGCGCTGGGGCTCGACGAGGAGGTCGGATCGCTCGTTCCCGGCAAACGCGCGGACGCAGCCGTCGTCTCACTTGCCGGGTCTCCCTATCTCCCCTGGGAGGAACCGGCGACCGATGTCGTCTACGGTGGGTCCATGGACAGAGTGCTCGCCACGTTCGTCGGCGGGGAGCTGCGTTACGAGAAGGGAGGGTTCGAATGGCACGAGCTGATCGCCGCCGCGCACAACGCGAGGCGCGCCATGCTCGCGCCGCGGGTAGCCGCCGGCACGCCGGAGGCGGGCGCAGCGGCCCCCCGGCACGCGTCGTAGAGAACCAGCTCTTCTTCACGCGGCTCCGCACGCAGGCGAAGTGGGCCTTCGCGCTGATGGTCGTCGTCTTCGTCATCGGCTTCGCCTTCCTCGGGGTCGGCTCGGGCGGCCTCGACTTGCAGTCACTCGTCCAGAGCGTGTTCGGCGCGAAGGGGAGCAGCGGCCCCTCCCTCGAGACGGCGCTCAAGAACGTGCAACTCCACCCGCAGCAGGCCGCCGCGTACAAGGAGCTCGCAGACGCGTACGACCGGCAGGACGACACCGCGCAGACGATCGCGGCGCTGCAGCAGTACGTTCGGCTCGCTCCGAAGGACATCAGCCAGCTCCAACGGCTCGGCGGTCTCGAGCTCGCTGCCGCGACGACCGCCCAGCAGGCGCTCCAGCTCGCGTTCTTCCGTCAGCAGACGGACGGCGGCAACACGCCGTTCTCCGTCTCGCCGACCTCGACCTCGCCGCTCTCGACCCTCGTCGGCCCGGGTCAGATCACACAGGCCGTCGCCGCTCAGGACTCGACGGCGCTCAATAACGCGAACACCGCCTACGAGACGTCGGCGAAGCGGGCGATCCAGGTGTTCCGGCAGCTGTCGAAGGTGAGCCCGACCTCCACGAACTTGATCCAGCTCGCGAACGTGGCCGAGCAGCTCGGCGACGCGAAGACGGCGCTCACCGCGTATCAGAGCGCACTCGGCCTGAAGGACGTCGACCCGGCGACCAAGCGGGAGATCGAGTCGAGGATCGCGACGCTGGAGAAGGCTCAGCAGAATTCCGGCGGTTAGACTCGGCGTCTTGCGCGCCGCGCTGCCCCTGCTCGTCCTCGTCGTAATCCTCGCCGGCTGCGGCACCGGCGGCCGCGTGACCGGCGGCGACGCGAACGCCGGCAAGGTCGTGTTCACGAAGAACTGCGCCTCGTGCCACACGCTCGCAGCGGCGGGTTCCACCGGGACGATCGGGCCGAATCTCGACGACGCCTTCGCCGAGGCCAGGAAAGAGGGTTACAAGCAGAGCGCGATCGAGGACATCGTCGCCGGCCAGATCCGCAACCCGGGCCAGTACGCGACCGGGACGAGCGTCCAGTACCTCCAGGCGAACATGCCGCCGAACCTCGTCAGCGGACAGGAGCTCGCCGACGTCGCCGCCTTCGTCGCGGCGAATGCAGGCGTGACCGGCTTCACCGAGCAGGTGGCGGTCACCGGCACGAACGGCGAGACGATCTTCAAGGCGAAGTGCGGCTCGTGCCACACGCTCGCGTCCGCGGGAACGACCGGCACGGTCGGGCCCAACCTCGACCAGCTGAAGCCGTCGCTCGCGACTGTGATCCGCCAGGACACGAACGGCGGGGCCGTGATGCCCCCGTTCAAGAACGTGCTCACCGCCGCTCAGATCAGGGCGGTCGCGGAGTACGTCTCCACGCACGCCGGGAAGTAGCGCGGCTACACGGAGTGCGTGCGCCCGGTGTCCGCGGCCGCCTGCTCCTGCTCGAGGTCGACGACGACGTGCGTGATCTGCACCGGGAAGCGCTCGCGCGCGTTGGTGACGACGCCGCGCTCCAGCCAGTGCGACCGGCCCTCCGGATGGGTCGAGAGGATGATCTCGTCGGCGCCGAACGTCCTGAGCGCGTCCTCGATCGCCTGGAGCGGATCGGCGTCGCCGACCTCGCCGCGGGCGTCCACGCCGGCAGCGTGGAGTTCGGCGAGGCTCGCGTCCAGCCGTTCTCTCGCGGCGGCGCGTGCGTCGTCCTCGTCCGACGTCCAGTGCCTGACCGGCGAGTTGAGCGCAGGCGTCACGACCAGTACCTCAGCCCGGACCCCTTCGCTCCGCTCGCGGATCATCGTGCGCAGCGTTCGTCCCGCGACGGTCTCGTTGGCGATCACGAGGATGCGCCGCTCGCCCGCCTCGTGCGGCCGCGGCGCCGTCTGGAGCGGACGCTCCGAGCGGCGCGCGTGGAACCACCATGCGATCACGGCGATCGTGAGGACGAGGAAGACGACGAGGCCCGGCCACGTGCCGCCGACCGCGGCAGCAATCGCGATCGCGGCGAAGTACACGATCGTTCCCAGCAGGAACCGGAAGGCCTCGGCCTCGCTGCGCAGCGGGTTGATCACGAAGCGGCCCTCGCCCGAGTCGCCTGCCCCTCGGCGGTCCGCCTCTCGTGCACGGTTAGATGATGTAGACGGTCGTGTAGACGACGATCCACATGACGTCGACGAAGTGCCAGTAGATGCCGCCGATCTCGACCCCGTGGTGGTCCTCGGGCGTGAAGTGACCGCGGAACGCGCGCACGGTCATGATCCCGAGGATGGTGAGCCCGACGAAGACGTGCGCGCCGTGGAGGCCCGTGAGGCAGTAGAAGATCGTCGCGAACGCGCCATTGCTCGTGTTGAAACCGACACGTGAGTATTCCCGGAACTGCGTCAGGAGGAACGTCAGGCCCATCAGGAAGGTGAGCACGAGGCCCGCCTTCATCCCTGCCCGGTTCCCCTTCTTGATCGACTGCAGCGACCAGTGCATGGTGAAGCTCGAGGTGACGAGGATGCACGTGTTCACGCCGGCGACGAACACCGGCAGGTGGTACGGCGGGGTCGGCCACGGCACGCCGTTGACGACGCGGATGAAGAAGTACGCCGTGAAGAACGAGCCGAAGAGCATGATCTCCGACGCGATGAACAGCAGCATCCCGAGCACGGACGCGTTGACGCGCGAGCTCTGGTTCGCCTTCGGCGGGCCGTGATGGTGGGGATGCGCTTCGGCGTGGACGGCCACTAGACAGGGGCTCCTTCCTCGACGGCGTCGCCCTGGAAGACGACGTGCTCGACGGGCAGCTTCGTCTCGTCGCGCAGGCGCTGGACGAGGTCTTTCCGCAGCCAGCCCGACTTCTCCGGCGCGAACGTCGAGACGATGATCTCGTCGACGCGTTCCTCGCGGATCGCATCCGTCGCGGCCGTGAACGGATCGGGATGGGCGATCTGGCCGTGCGCGTCGATCCCGTCGCTGCGGAGCTCGGCGAGCGCGCGCCGCAGCCGCCGCTCCGCCTCCGGGTGCGACCCCTGGGACGGGTCGCTCTGCGGCGACAGGATCAGGAAGCTCGCCGGCTCGCGCGCCGCGCGCTCGCGGATGCGGTCGAGCAGCGCACCGCCGAGCACGGTCTCGTTCGCGATCACGAGCACGTTCTTGTCGCCCGTCTCCGCCGTGACGTCCACCACGACGTGCTCCACCGGCACGTCTCCGGCGGCGCTGCGGACGCGGTCGACGACGTTTCGCCGCAGCCAGCCCGACTTCTGCACGGGATGCGTGGCGACGACGATCTCGTCCACCGGCGGTTCGAGCTGCGCGACGGCGTCGCGAACCGCGGTGACCGGGTCGGACTCGACCACGAGCCCGTGCGCGGGGATGCCCTCGTCGCGGAGAAGCGCGAGCGTCCGGTCGAGCCGTCGGCCGGCTGCAGCGCGGCGCGTGTCCTGGTAGACGACGTACCCGCGCTGCGGCTGGTTGACGGGGCAGATCACCGTGACCTGGAGGTCTCCCTCGGCGCGCCGGCGCTCGACCGCCTCGATCAGCGCCCGGCCGCTGACGGTCTCGTTGGCGACGACGAGGACGTGCATCAGTCGACCGCCACCGGCTCGCGCTCGCGCGGGCCTCCGAGCACCGCGTGCTTCGCGCCCGGCACGCCGTACTCGTACGGGCTGCCGACGACCTGCGGGATCTCGTCGAAGTTGAACCGCGGCGGCGGCGAGGACACCTGCCACTCGAGCGTGAGCGCGCGCCACGGGTTCGCCTCCGCGACCGGCCCGAAGCGCATGCTCTTCACCATGTTGTAGAGGAAGACGATCATCGACGCGCCGAGGAAGAACGACGCGATCGAGATGAACATGTTCCAGTCCGCGAAGATCGGGTCGTAGTCCGAGACGCGCCGCGGCATTCCCTGCACGCCGATCAGGTGCATCGGGAAGAACGTCGCGTTGAACCCGATGAACGTCAGCCAGAAATGCAGCTTGCCGAGCCGCTCGTCGTACATCCGTCCGGTCATCTTCGGGAACCAGTAGTAGATGCCGGCGAAGATCGTGAACAGCGAGCCGCCGAAGAGCACGTAGTGGATGTGGGCGACGACGAAGTACGTGTCGCTGACGTGGATGTCGATCGGGACGGCGCCGAGATAGATCCCGGAGAGACCGCCGATCACGAACATCGACACGAAGCCGAGTGCCCAGAGCATGGGCGTGGCGAAGTTGATCTTCCCCTCCCACATCGTCGCCAGCCAGGAGAAGACCTTGATCCCGGTCGGGATCGCGATCAAGAGCGTCGTGATCATCATCGGGACGCGCAGCCACGGGGCCATCCCGGAGACGAACATGTGGTGCGCCCAGACGGAGAAGCCGAGCACGAGGATCGCGAGCAGCGACAGCGCCATCAGCCGGTAGCCGAAGATCGGTTTGCGGGCCATCACCGAGATCACCTCCGAGGCGATCCCGAAGCCGGGCAGCATCATGATGTAGACGGCCGGGTGCGAGTAGAACCAGAAGATGTG
>Ga0187779_10001159_pt1 | contig 16539 bp, 18 predicted proteins | sample 1015_Q2_SP10_10__FD_132435 | JGI IMG/M metagenome (GOLD analysis project Ga0187779, IMG submission 132435) | Tropical peat soil microbial communities from peatlands in Department of Meta, Colombia - 1015_Q2_SP10_10_MG | ecosystem: Environmental > Terrestrial > Soil > Wetlands > Peat | place... | reverse complement strand
TGGTCGTGGCCAAGCACTTCTGGCGTGATGTCCCGGTCGAGCGACCGGGGTGCCTGGTCCGGCGCCGGGAGCGCCGCTTCGGAGAAACGCAGCTCAGTTTCTACGCGAAGGAGGCCTGATGGCGACGGCGCTGTACCCCGGCAGTTTCGACCCCGTCACGAACGGCCACCTGGACGTCATCGAGCGAGCCGCCCGCCTGTTCGAGCGAGTCGTCGTGGGCGTCCTGCAGAACCCACGCAAGACGCCCTTCCTCGACGAGGCGTCGCGCGTGGCCGTCCTGCGCGAGGCGATCGATGCCGCGCTGCCGGTTGTAGCGGCCTCGCGGGTGGACGTCACCACGTTCGACGGCTTGACCGTGGGCTTCGCGCAGCAGGTCGGCGCGGCCTTCGTCGTGCGCGGCCTGCGGGCCATCAGCGACTTCGAGTTCGAGCTGCAACTCGCCCTCACCAACCGCAAGCTGGCGCCCGAGGTGGACACGGTGTTCTTCATGACCGCCCTCGAGCACGCCTATCTCAGCTCCACGCTGGTCAAGGAGATCGCCGGTTTCGGGGGCGACGTGAGCGGTATGGTGCCGCCGGCTGTGCTGCGCCGTCTGGGCGGGGGCCCGGACGTCGGCTAGAATGGCGCGTCAGGTCCTGCCGAGGGAGGCTCCACCCATCGACATCATGTTCCTCGTCGAGCGCCTCAACGCGCTCCTCGAGAATGGCCGCAAGCTGCCCCTGTCCAACAACGTCGTGGTCGACCAGGCGGCCGCCCTCGACCTGGTGGAGCAGCTGCGCCTGGCCGTGCCCGAGGAGGTCAAGCAGGCGCGCCGCATCACCGAGGAGTCGGACCGCATCCTGGAACGCGCCCAGGAGGAGGCCGATCGCGTCGTCGCGCGGGCCCAGGAACAGGCCGCGTTCCTCATCGAGGAGCGCGAGCTGACCCGTGCCGCCGAGCAGCGCAGCGCCCAGATCGTGGAGGACGGGCACGCCCAGGCGGACGAGATCCGGCGGGGGGCGGATGAGTACGCCGCGGGGGTCCTGATCCGCCTGGAGGGCGAGGTCGTGAAGGTCCTCCAGGCCATCAAGCACGGGCTGGCCCTGCTTGACGATCGCGCGCCCGTGCCCACCATGCCGGCGGGCGAGGCGGAGGAAGCCGACGTGGCGGCCTCTGGTGCTCAGCTATAACGTCGCGGGCCTGCTGCGCTCCTCGCCCGGCACGGTCCGCACCTACCCCGTCAGGCTGCCCTCGCTGGAGATCGCCCCGGACCTCCGGCTGACGGAGCCGGTCGTGGGCGAGGTCCGTCTCTCGAGGACGAGCCGCAGCATCCTCGCGCGGGCCCACCTGGTGACGGCCCTGGAGGAGACGTGCAGCCGCTGCCTCTCGCCCATCGCGGCCGCCGTCGCGGTCGACGTGGACGAGGAGGCGCTGCCTTCGGTCGATCTGCTGACGGGCGCGCCGCTCGACCTCTCGGCCGAGCCCGATGCCCTGCGCGTCGACGCCCATCACGAGCTGGACCTGAGTGAACCGGTGCGCGAGGCGATCTCCCTCGCCGAGCCCATCCGGCCCCTCTGCCGCCCGGATTGCCGCGGCCTCTGCGCCACCTGCGGAGCCGACCTCAACGGTGACCCGGCCCACCAGCACGACGACCCGCAGATCGACCCTCGCCTGGCCGCTCTCGCCACCTGGCGTCCGCCGGCCGAGCCCACCACCTGAACCGACCAGCAGGAAGGATCGCACCCCATGGGAGTCCAGAAACGCCGCGTGTCGCACGCCCGCCAGGGCGACCGGCGCGCCCACCACGCGCTGACCGTGCCGGACCTGGAGCCGTGCCCCCACTGCCACGAGCCCAAGAAGGTCCACTTCGCCTGCCCCAACTGTGGCTGGTACGGAGGCCGCGAGAGCGTGCGCATCCGGGAGAAGGCCAAGCCCGAGCAGCGCAACCCGTAGGCCCGGCGGGGATCGGTCCGGTCGCGGCGCGTCGTGGACCTCGCCACCGTCGCTCGCCGCCTCGACCCTGAGGCCTCCGGCCGCGTTCGGGTGGCCGTCGACGCCATGGGCGGCGACCACGGCCCCGAGGAGGCCGTGCGCGGCGCCATGGGCTGGGCTCGCGATCACCCCGAGACCGACCTCATCCTGGTCGGCGACGAGGCCCGGATCTCGCCGTTCCTGGAGGGTGGGCTGCCGGCCCACATCTCGCTCGTGCAGGCCACCGAGTGGGTGGGCATGGACGAGCATCCCGCCCAGGCCGTCCGCAAGAAGCGCGACGCCAGCATCAACGTCTGCATGCGCCTGGTGCGCGAGGGTCGCGCCGACGCGGTCGTGACGGCCGGCCACACCGGCGCCGCGGTGGCCTCCGCCATCCTCCACCTGGGCCGCCTGCCGGGCGTCGATCGTCCGGCCCTGGCCGTGCAGGTGGTCGCCGAGCACGGGCCCTTCGTCCTCCTCGACATCGGGGCGACGACCGATTCCACGGGCCACAACCTCTACCAGTACGCCCGCATGGGGGCCATCTTCGCCGAGCAGGTGCTGGGGGTTGACCGGCCGTCGGTCGCGCTGCTGTCGATCGGCGAGGAGGACGGCAAGGGCGAGACGCGGGTCCAGGAAGCGAGCGAGCGCCTCCGGGCGAGCGACCTCAACTTCGTGGGCAACGCGGAGGGCAAGGACCTCACCACGCACCTGGCCGACGTGGTGGTGTGCGACGCCAGCGTCGGCAACGTGACGATCAAGTTCTTCGAGGGCCTCAGCCGCTTCATCTTCGACCAGCTCGCGACCGAGTTCCGGCGGCCGCCCTGGGGGCCGATCGGCTACACCTTCATGCGCCCTGGCATCGCCCGCATCCGGCGTCTCTTCGACTACGAGCAGCTGGGTGGGGCGCCGCTGCTGGGGGTCAAGGGCACGGTGCTCGTGACGCATGGCCGGGCCCGCCGGCGGATGATCGGCTTCGCCGTGGCCATCGGCGCCACGGCCGCGCGGGCACGGATCCCCGAGCGCATCGCGGCCGCCCTGGCGTCCGACGCGGCCCCGGCGCCGGGCGAGCCGGTCCTGCCGCCGGCCTGAGTGCCCAGGCATCGCGGCCCCGCCGGCCGCCATGCGGCCGAACAGGAGGGCCGCCGGCTGGCCCTGGCCGCCGTCTTCGAGGCCGAATTCGGGCAGCGCACCGCCCGCGCCGTGCTGGACCGGACCCTCGCCGAGGGCGCCGTGCCCACTGCGGCCGCCGCCCTGGCCCGCCACCTCGTCGACGTCGTGACCCGCGACCGCGAGGAGCTGGACGCCAGCGTGGCCCGCCTCGCGCCCGCCCATCCGGTCGTGAGCCTGGCCCGGATGGACCGCGCGCTGTTGCGTTGCGCCATGAGCGAGGTGCTACACTCGCCCGCGACCCCGATGCGGGTCGCCATCGCCGAATGGGTAGGCTTGGCCCGCACATTCAGCGGCGAGCCCGCGCGGCGCCTCGTGAACGGCGTGCTCGGGAGGGTCGCGTCGGAGGTGGCCGGGACCGACCGCGCGACAGCTATCGATCGAGCCAGGTGACAGGCAACGCCGCCCAAGGAGGGAGCACGTGACCGATTCGACCTACGACCGGCTGAAGAAGATCGTCGTCGAGCAGCTCGGCGTCAGCGAGGACGAGGTCAAGCCGGAGTCCTCCTTCGTCGATGATCTGAACGCCGACTCGCTCGACCTCGTCGAGCTGATCATGAGCCTCGAGGAAGAGTTCGGCACCGAGATCTCAGACGAGGATGCGGAGAAGATCCGCACCGTCCAGGACGCTGTCGACTACATCGACGAGCACACGAACTCCTGACCCCGTGCCGCCGGACGCCCATCCGGCGGCCGCGCTGGCAGCATCACTCGGCCTCGCCTTCCCCGATGCGCGGCGCCTGCGCGAGGCGCTCGTCCATTCGAGCTACCCCAACGAGCACCCGGAGGCTGGCCTCCCGTCCAACGAGCGGCTCGAGTTCCTGGGGGACGCGGTGATCGCCGTCGTCATGAGCGACGAGCTGCACCGGCGCCACCCGGCCGAGGACGAAGGCCAGCTCACGGCGCGGCGGGCCGCCCTCGTCTCGACCGATGCCCTGGCGCGGTTCGCCAGGCGCATCGACCTGGGACGGCACCTCCTCCTGGGCGAAGGGGCTGATCGCGCCGGCGCCCGCGAGCGGCGGAGCGTCCTCGCGTCCGCGTTCGAGGCCCTCGTGGCGGCCATCTACCTGGACCTGGGCCTCGCCGTGGCGCGCGACTGGCTGGTGTCCGTGGCGGGCCCCGAGCTCGCCGATCCAGCCGACGCGACCGCCTATCTCGCCCCCAAGGGCCGCCTCCAGATGGTCGCCCAGGCCGCCCACGGGGAGCCGCCGGAGTACCGCGTCGTGGCCCTCGAGGGCCCCGATCATGCCCGCCACTTCGTGATCGAGGTGCTCGTCGGCGGGCGGGTGATGGGCCGTGGCGAGGGCAGCAGCCGACGTGCTGCCGAGACCCGCGCGGCCCACGCCGCACTCGAGCGGCTGGACGCCGTCGACGGGCCGTCGCAGGCCGCATCGTGAGCAGCGACGCCCGGCTGCGGAGCCTGCGCGTCGTCGGTTTCAAGTCCTTCGCCGAGCGGACGACCCTGGAGTTCGGGCCCGGCATCTCGGCCATCGTCGGCCCCAACGGCAGCGGCAAGAGCAACCTCGCCGATGCGCTGCGATGGGCCCTCGGTGAGCAGGGGCGCACGCTGCGCACGCATCGCTCCGAGGACGTCATCTTCGCCGGCTCGGCCACCCGCCGCGCGATCGGCCTGGCCGAGGTGACCCTCACGCTGGAGAACGCGGACGGGCTTCTGCCGGTGTCCTACGGCGAGGTCGCCCTGGCGCGGCGGCTCTACCGTTCGGGCGAGAACGAGTACCTCCTCAACGGCCAGCGGGTGCGCCTGCGCGACCTGCTGGACCTGCTGGACGGGGCCAACCTCGCCGACAACGCCTTCCTGTTCATCGGTCAGGGCATGGTCGACCAGGCGCTCTCGCTGCGTCCCGAGGAGCGGCGACCGCTGTTCGAGGAGGCGGCAGGCGTGCGCCGCCACGAGCGGCGGCGGCGCCAGGCCGAAGCCCGCCTGATCGAAGCCGAGGCCAATCTGGCCCGCGTCCGCGATATCGCCGGGGAGCTGCGCCCGCAGGTCCGGCGGCTGGCGCAGCAGGCCGAGCAGCAGGTCGCGCGCCATGGCGCCGGCGCCGCGTTGGCCGCCGCCGTCGTGGCCCTCGCCGCGCACCGCTGGTCGTCCGCCGCGGCGGCGCTGGCGGGGGCGGAGACGGATCTCCAGCTCGCCCGGACCCAGGTCCAGACCGCGGCCGATGCCCTGACCGCCGCCGACGGGGAGGCCCGCGAGCTGCTGACGGCCCTCGCCGATCACGCCGCGCGGGCCCGCGACCTGCGCCGGGCCGTGGACGACGCCCGCCAGCGGCTGACGGAGCACCGCGTGACCGACGAACGGCGCGCAGCCGAGGCGGCGGCCATCGCCCGGGAGCAGGCCGCGTTGTCAGCTGAACGGGGCGTGATCGAGCCTCGGCTGGAGGAGGCGCGTCGCTCGCTGGCGCTGGCCGACGCGAGCGGCAGCGCCGCGGCGACGGCTGAGCTGACCGCCGAGGTCGCCAGCCTCGATCAGCAGATCGCCCAGGCCGCCGTCGAATTGGCGGCGGTGGAGGATCGGCATCGCGCCATCGATGCCCGCGCCGCCTCGGAGGCACGCGCGCGACGGGCCGGAGAGGAGGAGCTGGCCCGCCTGGCCCAGCGCGCGACGCTGGCTGATCAGCGCAGCGCCGAGGCTGCCCGTGACGCCCGCGATGCCGCCGCCTCCCTGGCGCGTGAGGCCCAGGGCCTGGCCGACCTCGGTGAGGCGGTCCGCTCGATGATCGACGCCGAGGCGGCGGCCCGGGCCGCCCACGGGGCCGCGCAGGCGGCCAGCCGGGCAGCGGAACGGCAGGCCGCGACGCTCGCCGCGGAGGCGGCCGCCGCCGAGGCTCGACAGGCCACGCTCAACGCCCAGCTGGGCGCCCTCACGGCGCCCGCGGATGTCTCGGGAGGCCGCTGGGTGAAGGCGGCGACCAGCCGTGGTGGCCGGGCTCTGGCCAGCGGGCTCGAGGTCGCGCCCGAGCTGCGGCCCGCGGTGGAGGCCGCCCTTGGCGCCGCACTCGACGCGTTCGTCGTGGATGAAGGGGACGTCATCGCCCTGCGCGGGGGCCGGGGCCATCTGGCCGTGCGCCTCCCGACTGCCACGGTTGACGCGCCGGCCCGGATCGTCATGGAACAGGCGCGCGCGGCCGGCGGCGGCGTCCTCGCCGAGGCGATCCGGCGCGATCCGACCGGCGTGGCCGGCCAGCTCCTGCGCACCTCCGTCTGGCTCCCGGGGCTGGAGGCAGCCCTCGCCCTGCTGCCCCGGCTGCCTGACGGCTGGCAGGCCGTGAGCGTGGCCGGGGACGTGGTCACCGCGCAGGGCCTGGTCCGGGTGGGCCGGCCGGATGCCGTCCTGGAGCGGCGCGACGAGATCGAGCGACTGACCGGCGAGCTCGCCGCCGCGGAAGCCACCCTGCGCGCGGGTCGGGCCGCCCATGAGGCGGCCGAGAACGCACGAACCGCTGCCGCTGCCGCGCTGGCACGTGCCGACATCACGGTCGGTGAGGCGGTGGGCGCCGCCCGCGCCGCCTCCGAACAGGAGCTCGCGGCCAGGCGCCGCCACGAGGCGCTGCTTCGCGAGTCGGCGTGGGCTGCCGCTCAGGCTGAGCGTCTGGCCGCCGAACAGCGCGCGGCGAGTGCGGCACTGGCCGCGGCGACCACGGAAGCCATGCCCCAGTCCGCCGGGTCGACGGAGCCGCCCCGGGACCCGCGCGGATCGTCGCCCGACGCCGCGGCTGAGGAGGCCTGGCGCCGTCGCCTGGAGGCGCTTCGCACGCGCCGGGCGCTGGCTGAGGCGGAGTTGGGCGCGGTCGTCCAGGCGGAGCACGCCGCCGACGATCGGCGACGTCGGGCGGAACTGGCGGTGAACGCCGACGAGGAGCGGCTCGTGGCCGCCGAGGCGCGGCTGGCGGAGGCCGCGGTCCGTCTGCGCAACCTGGAGGACGCGGCGGTGCTGGCCGCCGAGACGCGCGCCCGGCTCGAGGCCGCGGTCGCCGCGGCCGAGGCCGAGGCCCGGGCGGTCGATATCGACGAGGCCGCCGGGCGCGATCGTCTCAGCCTCGTCGAGGCACGAGCCGCGACCCACCGCGCGGAGCTCCACGCGGGGGAGGAACGGGCCCAGCACGCCGAGGTCGTGCGGCTGGAGGCCCGCCTCGGCCTGGAGGCGATCCGCGAGCAGGTCCTGACCGAACTCGCCGGCCTTGGCCCGCTGGGCCTGGAGGCGCTTGAAGGGGCCGCGCGGCAGGTCGACGAGGACGCCCTCTCGGCGGAGTTGGAGGCGGCGCTTGACCGCGCCGCGGCCGCCTGGGCGGCGCCGGGCGCGACGCCGGCCGTGGCCCCGGCCGACCTGCCCACGCCGGCCCAGCTGGCGACCCTGCGTCGTCGCTACCACGAGATCGGCGCCAGCAACCCGTTCGCGGCCCAGGAGCACGCCGAGATGCAGGCCCGCTTGGAGAGCCTGGACGCGCAGCGCCACGACCTCGAACGGGCGATCACCGATACACAGCGCCTCATCGCCGAGCTCTCCGAGCGGATCCGGGAGCAGTTCGCCCGGACATTCGCGGCGCTGGAGCGGGCCTTCGGCCGGCGCTTCGGGCAGCTGTTCGACGGCGGCGACGCGCAGCTCGTGCTGACGGACCCCGAGGACCTGGCCAGCACGGGCATCGAGATCATGGCCCGGCCACCGGGCAAGAAGCGCCAGGCCCTGGGCATGCTCTCCGGTGGCGAGCGGGCCCTCACGGCGGTGGCTCTCCTGTTCGCCATGCTCGACGTCCACCCCGTGCCGTTCTGCGTCCTCGACGAAGTCGACGCGGCGTTGGATGAGGCCAACGTGGGGCGCTTCACCGAGGCGTTGCGCGATCTGGCCCGCACCACCCAGTTCCTGGTCATCACCCACAACCGGGGCACGATCGAGACCGCCGATGCGCTCTACGGCATCACCATCGGCGACGACGCCATCAGCCATGTCATCTCGCTCCGCCTGGCCGAGGCGACGGAGCTGGCGCAGGCGGCCGGCTGACGATGGCCTGGTTCCGGCGCGGGTCGGCCGACCCGGCAGGTCCGGGGGCCGTGCGGCGGGACGGCACCGTCGAGGGCTGGCCAACGGCCCCGCCCCGCCAGGGTCCGGGGGAGGGCCCCGAGCCCTCGCTCGAGGCGGGCGTCGAGCGCAGCCGCAGCGGCTTCGTGGCGCGTCTCCACGGCCTCTTCGGGGGAGGCGTCGACGACGCGACATGGGAAGCGGTGGAGGAGACGCTCATCGCCGGTGATGTCGGCGCGACGCTGGCGCTCGCCGTCGTGGAGCGGGCCCGGCGACGACAGGAGCCGGGTGGCGCGGAGGCGGCGGTCCAGGCCGAGCTGGCGGCGCTGCTCGTGCCGCGGCCGGCGCACGAGTGGACACCCCGGCGACCCGATCCGACCCGCCCGGCCGTCGTCCTGGTCGTCGGCGTGAACGGGACCGGCAAGACGACCACGATCGCCAAGCTGGCGGCGCGGGAGCAGGCCAGAGGGCAGCGTGTCCTGCTCGCCGCCGCGGACACGTTCAGGGCCGCCGCGAGCGAGCAGCTGGAGGCGTGGGCCGCGCGCATCGACGTGCCCCTGGTGAGCCACCAGGCCGGCGCCGACCCCGCCGCCGTCGTGTTCGACGCCCTGGATGCGGCCGTCGCCCGCGGCACGGACCTCGTCATCGTGGACACCGCCGGCCGCCTCCATACGAAGCACAACCTGATGGATGAGCTCGCCAAGGTCCGCCGCACGATCGACAAGCGCCTGCCAGGGGCCGACCCGGAGGTCTTTTTCGTGCTGGACGCCACGACCGGCCAGAACGGCCTGGCCCAGGCGCGCGCGTTCCAGGACGCGAGCCCGCTGACCGGCATCGTCCTGTCCAAGCTCGACTCGACGGCCAAGGGCGGCATCGTCTTCGCCATCGAGCAGGACCTGGGTGTCCCTGTCCTCTTCGTCGGCGTGGGGGAGCGTTTGGGCGATCTGCTGCCGTTCGAGCCCCGCGCGTTCGTGGCGGCCCTCTTCGGGTCGCGGGGCGGCGCGTAGTAGACTGCGAGCGCCCCGAGACGCCAGAACCCGCGTCTCACCCGGCGTCCGGCCCGGACGCGCCGCGGAGCCGCAACCGACCCATGTTCGACGCCCTGAGTGACCGCCTCCGCGACGCGCTGGCCAAGCTGACCGGCCACGGCCGGGTGAGCGAGGCCGACGTCGATGCCGCCATGCGCGAGGTCCGCCTGGCGCTCCTGGAGGCGGACGTCAACTTCCGGGTCGTGAAGGACTTCGTGGCCCGTGTCCGCGAGCGGGCCGTCGGAGCGGAGGTGCTGGATAACCTCAACGCAGGCCAGCAGGTCATCAAGATCGTCAACGAGGAGTTGACGGCCATGCTGTCGGTGGGTGACCGCACCTTCCGGCTCATCGGGCAGCCCGCCGTCGTGGCCCTCGTCGGCCTGCAAGGCTCAGGCAAGACCACCAGTGCGGCCAAGCTGGCGCGCCACCTCGTCAAGCAGGGTCGCCGCCCCCTGCTCGTGGCCGCCGATCCCTACCGGCCGGCCGCCGTGGACCAGCTCATGGCGCTCGGCCGTAGCCTGGATATCCCCGTCCACGGAGCGCCGCAGGGGACGCCGGTCCCCACGATCGCCGTTGACGGCATCGCCCAGGCCCGCAGGACCGGGCGTGATGTGGTCATCATCGACACCGCCGGCCGCCTCACCATCGACGAGGCGCTCATGGCTGAGATCCGCGCGCTGGCCAGCACGGTGAAGCCGTGCGAGACGCTGCTCGTCGTCGACGCCATGGTCGGCCAGGAGGCCGTCACCGTGGCGGAGGCGTTCCGTGACGCGGTCCCCTTGACGGGTCTGATCATGACCAAGATCGACGGCGACGCGCGTGGCGGAGCGGCGCTCTCCATCTCGGCCGTCACCGGCCTGCCGGTCAAGTTCCTGGGCACCGGCGAGAAGACCGACGCCCTGGAGCCGTTCCATCCCGACCGGCTGGCCGGCCGCATCCTGGGCATGGGCGACGTGCTCACCCTCATCGAGCGGGCCCAGGAGACCTTCGACGAACGCCAGGCGACCCAGCTGGCCGAGAAGCTGCGGCGCAACAGCTTCACCCTGGAAGACTTCCTGGACCAGATGCAGCAGATGAAGAAGATGGGGCCCATCGGCCAGCTGCTGGACCTGATGCCCGGCATGGGCGGCCTGGCCAAGGAGGCCCAGGGGGCAGTGGACCGTGGCGAGCTGAAGCGGGTGGAGGCCATCATCCGTTCCATGACCCCGGCCGAGCGGCGCGACCCGACCATCCTCAACGGCTCCCGCCGGCGGCGGATCGCGCACGGGTCGGGCACCACCACGCCCGACGTCAACCGGCTGCTCAAGCAGTTCGGCGAGATGCAACGCCTGATGAAGCAGCTCGGCCGCGGCGGCGGCCGTCGCAACCTGCTCGGTCTGGGCCGGTGATGACCGGCCGCCTCGTTGCCGCCATGTTCCCGGGAGGGTCTCGACCGTGACCGAACCGCTCCAGCCCGCAGACCAGGACGCGCTGCCCACGCTGACGCAGGTGGCCCGCGTGGAGGGCGTCAGCGTACCCCTCATCCAGCCGGCGAAGGCGCCCCGCGGCGGCCGAGCCCGCTGGGCGATCGCCCTGGTGGCCACCCTTGTCGTGGTCCTCGTCGCGGGCGGCCTCGTGGCGTTCGCCGGGGCCGGCGCCCCGTCGGTCGGGCCGGCCTACGCGCCGGCCGACGCGCTGCTCTACCTGGATATCCGCGGCGACCTGCCCGGCGATCAGCGCCAGCAGCTGGCGACATTCATGGCCCACTTCCCCGGCTTCGCCGATCCGTCAAGCCTCCCGACGAAGCTCGACCAGGCCCTCGACAAGCTGGTGAGCAAGGCCACCAACGGCGCCTATACGTATAGCGGCAACATCGAACCGTGGTTCGGGGGCCAGCTCGCCGTGGCAGTGGGGCCGTCGGACTCGGTCGTCCTGGTCGCCAGCGTCAGCGACTCGGCCGGCCTGCCTACCAAGCTCGATCAGACGTCGCAGCAGCTCGCCAGCCAGCTGGGGGGCAGCCTGGCCATCGCCGACCACGGCGGCACGAGCGTGTACACCATCAGGGGCGCTACCGGCGTGAGCGGCCTGGCCGCCGTCAGCTTCGCCATCTCGACCGACGCCATCGTGGTCGCCAAGGACGCCGCGACCGTCGACGCGGCACTCGACCGCAAGGCCGGCAAGTCGCCCAACCTGGCCGGCAGCAGCGGGTTCCGTGACGCCGTCGGCCGCCTCGACGCCGATCGCGTGGGCACGTTCTACCTCGACGGGGCGGCGGCCGCGACGCTGCTGACCTCCGCCAGCGCCACCAGCGCCTGCGGCTCCGCCGCGACGCTGGCCGGCCTGCCCACGTCCATGGCCGGCGAACTGCGCCTGCAGGACGGCAACCTCGTCATCCGTGACCGCGCCGACCTCCCGGCGGCCTCGACGTCACCCGCCCCCGCCGCGACCAGCGACCTGGCCAGCCACGTCCCGGCCGGGGCCCTCGTGTACGCCGAGACCCATGCGTTCGGCGACCTGTGGCGGACGCAGGCCGCGGCGCTCATCCAGAATCCGTGCTTCTCCAGCGTGGCCAGCCAGCTCTCGACGATCGAGGGCCTGCTCGGCACCAAGATCCCGGACGCGTTCGGATGGGTCAAGGACGCCGGGGTGGTCATGACCGCACCGGGTGGCGCGCCGCAGGGCGGCCTGGTGGCCACGACCTCGGACGCGGCGACGGGTCAGGCGCGCCTCACCCAGGTCCTGACGCTGCTCGGCCTGGCCAAGGGCCAGGGTGGGCCGTCCATCACGACGAGCAGCGCGCCGTATGCCGGCACGACGATCACGTCGGTGACGGTCGACATGGGGACGGCCACCGGCACTGGCGCCACCAACGGGATGCCATCGTCGGTGACGCTGTCCTATGCCTTCAAGGACCAGCTGTTCGTGCTCGGCGTCGGCGACGCCTTCGTCAAGTCCGTGCTGGATACGACCGACGCGACGTCGCTCGCCTCGGACGGCCGGTATTCGGCCGCCCTCTCCGCGGCCGGCGGACCGACCGACAGCGGCGTCTTGTACGCCGACGTGACTGGCATCCGCGGCCTGGTGGAGGCCCAGCTGCCGGCGGCGCAGAAGGCCCAGTACTCGGCCGACGTGCAGCCGTACCTGACCCCCTTCGACCGCCTCATCTCCGTGCGCGACGACTCCGCCGGCAGTGAGTCGGACACCACGATCATCTTCACCAAGTAGCCGCAGAGGAGGAGCCCAGCACCCGTGGCCGTACGCATCCGTCTTACCCGCGTGGGGGCGACCAAGCACCCCACCTACCGCTTCGTCGTGGCCGACGGCCGCAGCGCGCGCGATGGCCGCTCGCTGGAGACGATCGGGCACTACGACCCGCGCACGGAGCCCGTGCGCATCGAGGTCGACGCCGAGAAGGCCTCGGCCTGGCTGGCCAGGGGCGCCCAGCCCTCGGACACCGTGGCGCGCCTCTTCCGCCAGGCCGGCATCCTGCCGGCCGCCAAGTAGGGACCGTCACGATGGCAGCCAGAGAACTCGTCGAGTACATCGCCAAGTCCCTCGTGGACGACCCGGCCGCCGTGCAGGTGGACGTCCAGGAGGACCAGGAGGGGACGGTCATCGAGCTGCACGTCGCCGAGGACGACATGGGCAAGGTGATCGGCCGCAACGGCAGTGTGGCCAAGGCGATGCGGACCCTGCTCAAGGTGATGTCCGCCCGCGAGGGCGAGTCGATCTCTCTGGAGATCGTCTAGCCCGCGTGGCACGCCTCGCCGTCGGCCGCATCCGGGGGGTGCACGGCCTGGGGGGCGCGGTGCGAGTGGAGGTCCTCAGCGACGATGAGGGCCGGTTCGCCTCGGGCAGCGTGCTGTTCCCGGAAGGGGAGACGCGCCGCCTGACCGTGGCGTGGAGCCAGCCCGACAAGCCGGGCCTCCTCGTGCGTTTCGCGCGCCTGACGCGGCGCGAGGCGGTCCAGGGCCTGGTCGGCCGGTACCTGGAGGCAGAGGTCGACCCGGCCGCCCTGCCTGAGGGGTCGTACTACTGGCACGAGTTGCCCGGCGCGACCGTAGCGACAACCAGCGGCGAAGTCTTGGGCACCGCGTCGGACGTCTTTCGCACGGGTGGCGGCGAGGTGCTGGTCGTGACGGGCGGGCCCCGCGGCGAGGTCCTTGTCCCGCTGGTCCGGGCGGTCGTCCGGGAGTTCGCACCTCGCGAAGGACGCATCGTCGTGGATCCCAGCGCCCTGGACCTGGCCCCGCTGCGCCCGCGACGGCCGCGCGGGCGACGCTCGTCGCGGCTGGGCCGGCCGGCGACCCGTCCGGCAGAGGCGCCGTCGGAGGCGGGGTCCGAAGCCGCGTCCGATCCCGAGTCTGAGCTGCCGGGGCCTGACCGGCCGCGGTCCACACAGCGCGAGTCCGCCACCGACCATCTCTGACCCGACCGGGACCTCTCATCACCAGCGGGCGTGGTGCTACGCGACCGCGGGACGAGCCGAACGGCCGATCCACGCTCAGGAGGAGCCTCAAGGCGCCACCGTCGGTGATATCGGGCGCACACCACCAGCCCCCGTGGTGACGCGCGGAACGGCAGGCCGGACCCGGTTGGGCGCAGGTCGCCATGGGCCCCGGCCGACTACGATGCGAGCATGACCTTGCGCATCGACGTCGTCACGCTGTTCCCCGAGCTGTACCCGGGGCCGCTGGGCGCGAGCGTCGTGGGCCGGGCGATGGAGCAAGGGCTGGTCCAGCTGCAGGCCCACGACCTGCGCGAGTGGGGGCTGGGTCGACATCGCTCGGTGGACGACTACCCGTATGGCGGCGGCGCCGGTATGGTCCTGCGGCCCGAACCGATCGCCGGCGCCCTCACGACGCTCCGCACGCCGGCCAGCACGGTGATCCTGCTCGACCCGGGCGGCGAGCCATTCCGCCAGGCCAGGGCGCGCGAGCTGGCCGCCGCGGCGCACCTCATCCTGGTCTGCCCGCGATACGAAGGGGTGGACGAGCGGGTCCGGGTCATCGTCGACCTGGAACTGTCGATCGGCGACTTCGTGGTCTCCGGGGGTGACCTGCCGGCGATGATCGTGGCTGACGCCGTCATACGCCTCCTGCCCGGGGTCATCGACGTGGCATCGCCGGTCGAGGAGTCGTTCGCCGAGGGCCTCCTGGAGTACCCGCAGTACACCCGACCGCCCGAGTTCGAGGGCCAGCGCGTGCCGGACATCCTGGTCAGCGGCGACCACGGCGCGGTCGATCGCTGGCGCCGCGAGCAGGCGCGGGCGCGAACAGCCCGCCAGCGCCCCGATATGCTCAGGGAGTGACTGCACCGTGGCTGAGGTGCCGACCGGTGCGGCACGGCGATCGCGGTGGCCGAGCCTGCTCGCCGCCACCGTCGGCGTGGCGCTGCTCCTCGTGGCCGCGGTCTGGCTGGGAACGGTGTCGGGACCGCCGGCCACGCCCGCCACTATTGCACCAAGTCCGACCCCGACGGCAGCGTCCTCGTCGGCCGGCGACACCCCGTACCAGCTGGCCGAGGGTTATGGCCCGACGATGACGATCAGAACCCCCGCCGACTGCACCTTCTTGGTCGACGACTGGCTGCGTCAGCTCTGCATCTTGACCCTGGCGTCCGAGTGGAAGTCGATCGCCGTCGCCCCGATGACCCAGTCATCGAGTGTCTTCACCGACCCGCCATGGTGGGCCGCGTTCACGCGAGCCATGATCGACGGCGATACGTCGTTCTGCTCCGACTGGACCACGCGCGCATTCATGACCGTTGGCCATTCGGGTGGCTCCGCCCCGCCGCCCGGCGCGACATTCGCGCCATTCCATCCTGTCGCCACGTGCATCGACTCCCTGCGCTCGAAGGCCGACGCCGGGAGCTTCACGATGATCGACCACGGCCAAGGGGCACCGAACGGCTATGTCCTCACCTTCACGGTGTCGGACGGTGCTGCCGCCAGGGCCGCCCAGGGCGTCGCCCCGAGCTTCGACCCAGCGGGGGAATGCACCCTGCCGGCCCGATCCTTGTGCGACTCGGTCTCGGCTGCCGCGACCATCGCGCTCGGCGACCGCACCTCCGCAGTCGATGAGTTGGGCATCGCGGCCCAGTTGCTGGTCGGGTGCCCAGGGTTCGCCTCGGACGCGGCGACGCCTGCGCCATGCCCGCCTCCGTCCGGCGGCACGTGGATCGGCGCCGTCGTCGCCGCCGGCGGCGGTGCGCTGCCCAAGGTCGTCGCCGCGTTCGACATCGCGGCCATGGGGGGCCAGATCTCACTGGTCGAGGTGCCCTACCACCAGCCCTGAGCGGCGAACCCTTGCTATACTCCCCAGCCGCGCCCTCCAAACGCCCTCCCATCGCGAGTGAGCCCTGCCCCGTGAGCCTCATCGACGACGTCACCGCCGACCAGATCCGCACCGACCTGCCCGAGCTTGCCTCGGGCGACACGGTGCGCGTGTCGGCCAAGGTCGTGGAGGGCAACCGCGAGCGCATCCAGGTCTTCGAGGGCACGGTCATGCGCCTGCGCGGCGGCGGCATCACCCGCTCCATGACCGTGCGCGCCCTGCGCAGCGGCGTGGGCGTGGAGCGCACCTTCAAGGTCAACTCGCCGCGCATCGAGAAGATCGAGGTCGTGCGGCACGGCGTGGCCCGCCGCAAGCAGCTGTACTTCCTCCGCAAGCGGGTCGGCAAGGCGGCCACCCTGCGCGAGCGCCGCTCGAGCTGACGACAGGGGAGGGCGTGGCCACCGTCCGCCAGCCCCCTCACCACCGCGACTCCTTCGCCACCTTCTACGCCGCTGCCGGCCGGATGTCCGTGCCGCCCGGCCTGCGCCTCCAGCTGGACCCCGACGACACCGAGGAGGCCGCGCTCCGGCGATCGGGCCTGCGCCTGGTGGCTGGCATCGACGAGGTCGGCCGGGGCTGCCTGGCGGGGCCGGTGGTGGCCGGCGCGGTGATCCTCGCGCCGGGCTGGACCTGCCCCGGCCTGCGTGATTCGAAGATGCTCGACGCCCCCGAGCGCGAGCGCCTGGACCTGACCATCCGCAAGGGCGCCATCGCCTGGGCGGTGGCCGCGGTGGACGCGTCGCTCATCGACCGCATCAACATCCTCCAGGCGACCCTGCTCGCCTCGATGCTGGCCGCGGCGCGCCTGCCGGTCCGGCCCGACGCGCTCATCACCGACTCGCTCCACCTGCCCGACATCGGCCTGCCCCAGCGGGTCCTCATCGACGCCGACCGGCGCTGCCTGTCGGTGGCGGCCGCTTCGGTCGTGGCCAAGGTCTATCGCGACGCGCTGATGGTCGGCTTCGACGCGCAGTACCCGGGCTACGGCTTCGCCGAGCACAAGGGCTACGCCGCGCCCGAGCATCGCGCGGCCATCGAAAGC
>Ga0187779_10001157_pt1 | contig 16563 bp, 17 predicted proteins | sample 1015_Q2_SP10_10__FD_132435 | JGI IMG/M metagenome (GOLD analysis project Ga0187779, IMG submission 132435) | Tropical peat soil microbial communities from peatlands in Department of Meta, Colombia - 1015_Q2_SP10_10_MG | ecosystem: Environmental > Terrestrial > Soil > Wetlands > Peat | place... | reverse complement strand
GGGGATACCGGTCCGCAGGGGATCCAGGGTCAGACGGGCGCGACAGGTGCGACCGGGCCGCAGGGTGGTCAGGGGCCGGCAGGCCCGCAGGGCGTGACCGGTGTCACGGGCGCGACGGGGCCCCAGGGAGTCCAGGGACCGACCGGTCCGCAGGGGCCGATCGGGGCAACCGGGCCCGCGGGCGCAACCGGCGCGCAGGGCGCGACGGGAACCACGGGCGCTACCGGTCCGACGGGGGCCACGGGCGCCCAGGGAGTCCAGGGACCGACCGGTCCGCAGGGGCCGATCGGTGCGACCGGCCCGGCGGGCGCAAGCGGACCTCAGGGCCCGACCGGAGCGACCGGAGCGACGGGGCCGCAAGGTCCGCAAGGCGCGGCCGGTCCGACGGGCGCCACGGGCGCCGCGGGCGCCGCGGGCGCAACGGGCGCAACGGGCGCCACGGGTGCGACTGGCCCGACTGGTCCGACCGGCTCGCAGCAGGTTTCGAACGCGGTGACGACGAACGGTGCGCTGGCCGCGAGCGTCCTCATCCCAGCCGTGACCGTCACGTGCCCGGTGGGCAAGGTGCTGCTCGGCGGTGGGGCATTCGTATCGAACACCCAGGGGGCCGATCGAGTCGTGCTTGTCGGCTCCCGCCCGTCGGCCGCAAACACGTGGCAGGCGACCGCCGTCACAACGGCCGCCATCTCGGCGGCGAACTCGGTGACGGTGACCGCCTACGCGATCTGCACCGCCTAGGCGCAGGGCCTGACTCAGTCGCGTCGCAGCTCGTGCCAGAGCAGGCCGCCGACGGCGTCGCCGTCGACGAAGGGCCACTCCCCCTTGCGTCCGCCGTCGTAGGTCGCGGCCTCCGTGAACGGCGACGAGGCGATCGCGCGCCGCCAGGACTCGGGCGTCCAGGCGGTCACCTCGTGCAGCTCCTCGATCACCTCGCCGGCGCGGTCGCCCGCAAGGACCTCGATGCGGGAGCGCTGGACCGACACCCCTCGCGAGAGGTCGACGCGTTCGTCCACCCAGTCCACGCGAAGCGTCGTCGCGCCACGGTTTGCCTCCCAGTGCGATTGTGCGAACGGCTCATCGGAAGTCGCATCGACGAGACCGACCTGCGTGAGGTACTTCCCGCCCACGCGTAGGTGTCGTGCAACGCATTCGAGATGACGTGCGAGCTGCGCCGGTGTGAGATGAAGCAGCGTGTTGATCGGAGAGACCGCGGCGTCGAAGGTTCGCGCTAGCTCGAAATCCGTCATGTCCGCCACGGAGACATCGGCGTCGGTAGCGAGCCGTGCGCGCGCGAGCTCGATCATCCGTGATGAGAGATCGATTCCGGTGACCTCGAACCCGCGGTCGGCCAGCGCCGCGAGCATCCTTCCGCTCCCGCAGCCGGGCTCGAGCACGCTTCGACACTCGGAGCCGAGGCGCTCGACGAGCCAGTCGACCTCGTCGGCGATGTCCCAGTCGAACGCGATGTCGTAGAGGTCGGCGTCCTCGACGTAGAGCCTCGTCACGTCGACCAGCTTGTCAGCCCGGCCCGCCGCGGGCCAACGCGGCAGGCCGAGCCGTGTGTCCCTTATCCGAAGACGCCGACGTAGAAGGAGTGGTCGGCCGGAAGATTCGCGTCGTTGCGCGTCTCGACCTCGAGGTTGCTCGTGCTGTTGTACGGCGTGACGCACGTGTGTCCGTCTGTGGTGCCGCCGCACGGCGAGGCGGTCGTCTCGCCTCGCTGGTCTGAGGAGTCGCCGGCGTTTCCGCCCGAGGCGAGCACGAGCTTGCCGCTGACGTCGCCTCCCATGCCGAGGATGTACTGCCCGCTCGCGAGGTGCGAGACGAGTGTGATCCCGCCGGATTGCGCGACGATCGTGCCGTCGGGTTTCACGACCGCCCACTTGAGCGCGACGCTGCCGGCGGGCCCGGCAGGTCCCGCGGGCCCTGCGGCCCCGGCCGGTCCTGCAGGCCCGGCAGGCCCGCGCGGAATCTGGCCGGCTCTGAAGTTCGCGGCGAGCAAGCTATGGAGCTTCACCTTCTTCGCGGTGACCGATCCGTTCTTCAGCTGCACCGTGCCGACGCTGTTCGGCGCGAGCACGACGGCCGCGTAGCTCGTCCCGCCGAGCGCTACCGCGAGCGCGATGCACGCGACGATCATGGCGGGCGACGGCCGAAGGATCTTCAGGCTCTTCATGAGAAAACCCCCCTGTGAGTTCGGTTGGACGACCTTCGTGACCCTACGGTCGCCTCCTTTAGGGACGTGTAAAGGAGCCGGGATCGGCGCAGCCGAGCGGTCTCGCTAGCCGGAAGGCCAGGACGCGATCGCGCGCAGCGGGTCCTTCCAGGTGCTCTGGAACGCCGGACCGACCGGCGAGTTCCCGAACGGCACGGAGCCGATCGGCGGGGGCGCGTGGAAGTACTGCGACTCGCCCCAGTAACCCGGGAACTGAATCCATGACGGGCTCTGCGCCGTGACCTGCACGACCGGGATGACGAGGCCGCGCGCAACCGCCGGCCCTCCGACCGCTCCACCGTTGAACGAGAAGTCGAAGGGCAACGGCAGCGCGTACTTCTTCAGGATCGCCACGGCCGCAGCCGGGATGCACTTCGCGTTGATCTGGTGGATTCCGGACGAGTAGTAGTTGGCGTGCGAACCGATCGCGACGTGCACGATCGGATGCGTGCCTGCGAGCCGCGGCGTCGCCGTCCACGAGCGCCGTGTGCCGAGGCAGTGCTCGCTGTACGCGCTCTGCAGCGGCTGCCCGCTGCTCGAGAGCACCACGTTCACGACTTCCCAGTCTCCTTCGTGCGCCTGCCAGATGAAGTCGAGCGGTGGATACGTATACGAGTACACGTCGTCGTAGTAGAAGTACCAGTACTGGAGCACGATTCGGTTGCGCTCGCGCGCGACGCGTCCGTAGACGGCGAGCGGTGCCCCGGCCTCCTTCCACGCAGGCGCGTAGCACGAGAGGCCTCCGAGCGACATCGACGGACTGCACGTGCGTTGGTTCAGGCGGACGCTCCCCGCGCCGGTCGTCGGCAAATCCTCCGGCGTCGGGCTCGGACCGGTGACCGTCCAGCTCCCGGTCGTGCCGAGCTGCTCGAGGTTGCTGCCGGCGATGAACGAGTCGACCGTCGTCGGCCGGAAGCTCTCCTGCGGGTCGAACCGAGTCACGGGCTCGTACTTTGCGAGCAGTACGCTTGCCGGCGCTGCCGCCGTCACCGGAGTCGCGCCGGCGAGCGCGGCGAGGAACACTGAGCCGATCGCGCCGATCGTCCCGAGAATGCGGCGGACGTTCATCGCAGCCAGGGTACGGGCGGCCGCTAACCCGCGTCTAATTCGTGACGGTTAGCGCTCGATTGGCCGACGCCGTCAGGCTGGGGGCGTGGCCGAAGGCGACCACATGGTTGAGGGGGCCGCGGCCGAGGCGCATAGTCGCGGCGACATGCCTGTGCACATGCCGAGCGATGCGATTCCGCTCCGGACGAAGCTCCTCTACGGGACGAGCCGGATCGGCAGCGAGGCGCTCGGCCGCAGCCAGGGCCTCTGGCTCCTCTACTACTACGCGCCGCCGAAGGACGCCCACCTGCCGACGCTCGTGCCGAGTCTCGCGGCAGGTGCGCTGCTGACGGCCGCCGGGCTCTTGGCCGCGCTCGACGACGTGATCGTCGGCTACTTCAGCGACCGCACGCGCTCGCGCTGGGGACGCCGGATCCCGTACATCGTGATCGGGGCTCCGCTCTGGTCGATCTTCTTCCTGCTCCTGTTCACTCCGCCGCCCGATGCGAGCAGCGCGACGACGGCCGTCTACCTCTTCGTCGTGTTCGAGGCACTGTCGCTCTTCTCGTCCGTCGTCGTCGGCCCGTACGAGGCACTGCTACCCGAGCTCGCGTCATCGAGCGACGAGCGCGTGAGCCTACAGGCGATCAAGGTGTACCTTGGTGTGCTCGGCACCGCGGTCGGGCTCGTCGGCAGCGACCTGCTCGTCCATCACGTGGGCTTCAAGGCGATGGCCGTCTCGTTCGCCGCCTTCGCGCTCGTGTGCCAGTACGTCTCGATCGGCGGTGTGTGGAGACGCGCGAGGCTCTCGCGCAAACCGGTCGACCTGCGTCTTCGCGACGCGCTCGTCTCGACTTTCCGGAACGCACCCTTTCGCATCCTGCTGCCGACCGTCGTGCTGTTCGCGCTCGCGTTCCAGGTGCTGCAGACGGACATCCCGTTCTACGTGCACGCGGTCGTCGGCAAGCACAGCTGGCTCGGGTCGAGCCTGCTGCTCGGCGTCGCGATCGGTGCGGCGATCGTCTGCGTGCCGCTGTTCAAGCGTCTCGCCGACAGGACGTCCAAGCGGCACGCGTATCGCGTGTCCATGCTCGCCGCCGCTGTTACCTTCCCGCTGCTCGGTCTTGCGGGAGTGTTGCCCGGGGTTCCGGCCTCGGCGCAGATCATCGTCGCGGCCGCGCTCGTGGGCGCGCCGGTCGGCGCGCACTACCTCTTCCCGGTCCCGCTGACGGCCGACGTGATCGACGCCGACAGTGCGACGACGAAGCAGCGCCGCGAGGCGACCTACCTCGGTGCGTCGAGCTTCGTCGAGCGAACAGCGACCGCAGTCGCTCCGCTGATCATCGTGCTGCTGCGCTTGCTCGGCGACACGCGCGGGCATACGCTCGGCGTCCGCCTCGCCGGCCCGGTGAGTGGGCTGCTCGTGCTCGGCGCGTACTTCCTCTTCCGCGCGTACGACGTGCCGGACGAGGTGGAGGAGCGCGTCCGTCCCGAGGCGGTCGTGGTCGCCTCCGGTTGACCCGTAGTCCCAGGAGGAAGGCGCCCGCGCGGTCGCGACGTTACGTTTCCGCGTCATGAGCGTGATCGTCCAGAAGTACGGCGGGACGTCCCTTGCCGATCCGGAGCGGATCGCGCGAGTCGCACAGCGTGTGGTCGCGACGTCGGCCGCCGGCAGCGAGGTCTGCGTCGTCGTCTCCGCAATGGCCGACACGACGGATCGACTGCTCGAGCTCGCGGCGCAGATCTCGAAGTCGCCGCATCCTCGAGAGCAGGACATGCTCCTCAGTGCCGGCGAGCGGATCTCGATCGCGCTCCTGTCGATGGCGATCATCGAGCTCGGTCGAGACGCGATCTCGTTCACTGGCAGCCAGGCCGGCATCCTCACCGACACCAGCCACGGCCGGGCGCGGATCGTCGACATCCGGCTCGGACGTGTTCGCGAGGCGCTCGACGCGCGAAAGATCGCGATCGTCGCGGGCTTTCAGGGCGTCTCGACCGACTCCGACGTGACGACACTCGGCCGTGGCGGCTCCGATACGACCGCGGTCGCGCTCGCGGCCGCGCTCGAGGCGGACGTCTGCGAGATCTACACGGACGTCGACGGCGTCTACACCGCGGACCCTCGCATCGTCCCGGGCGCGCGCAAGCTGCGTGCGCTGTCCTACGAGGCGATGCTCGACCTCGCCGCGTGTGGTGCGAGGGTGTTGATGCTTCGTTCCGTCGAGTACGCTCGGAACCACGGTGTGCTGATCCACGTGCGGTCGTCGTTCTCCGAGGACGAGGGCACCTGGATCGTCAAGGAGGAGGACGTGCTGGAACAGGCGATCATCTCGGGCATCGCGCACGACACGTCGGAGGCGAAGGTGACGATCCTCGGCGTCCCCGACCAGCCGGGCGTCGCAGCGCGCGTGTTCCGGCCACTCGCGGACGCAGGCGTGAACATCGACATGATCGTCCAGAACGTCTCCGCGGAGGGGCATACGGACATCTCGTTCACGCTTCCGAAGGACGACCTGCCCCACGCCGAGCCTATCCTCACGGCCCTGGCCGACGAGGTCGACGCGAGCGGCTTCACGTGCGATCCCGACGTGGCGAAGATCTCGCTGGTCGGAGCAGGCATGAAGAGCCATCCGGGCGTTGCCGCGGGCATGTTCGAATCGCTGGCCGAGGCTGGGATCAACATCGAGATCATCTCGACGTCCTCGATTCGCATCTCCTGCGTCGTGCGCGCAGAGGACGTGGAGCGCGCGGTGCAGGTCGTGCACGAACGGTTCGAGCTCGCCGACGAACCGGTGAGCGCCGAGGAAGCATGACGCCGCAGAGCCATGCTCAGCGTCGCGTGATCCGGTAGATCCTTCCCGTTCCCCAGTCGCCGACGACCACCGAGCCGTCCGCGGCGGTTGCGACCGGAAGCGGGTTCTCGAGGCCTGCCAGGAAGGGATGCACCGATCCCGAAAACGCCCCGTCCGTTCGCACGAGCGCGACGCGCTTCACCGTGCCCTTCTGCCACTCGGCGACGAGCGCGGCAGTACCGACGCTCGGGCCGAGCTGCCCGGTCACGATCGCGACGCCGCCCGCGGCGGCATGCTTGTCGAGCACGGCGAGCGGCTTCGGGACGCCTCTGCAGGCCGGGCCTCCCTGCCCGTAGCAGCGCGGGAAGCCCCAGTGCTGGCCCCGGCGGACGACCGCGAGCCAGTCGCCGGGCGTGCGCGCGCCCAGGTCGTCGCGCTGGTTCATGCTGACGAACAGGTCGCTCGTCCCCGGATAGAGCACGAGGCCGTAGCCGGCGCGGATCCCGGTCGCGTCGCGACGGAGACCGGTGCCGTCCGGCCGGAACGAGACGACCGCCGCCGACCATTTCGATGAAGGCACGCAGTGGTCGCACGACGCCGAGACGCCCATCAGCAACAGTCCGCCCGGCGTCGCGACGAGGTTGTTGTTCTCGCCGTTCGCCACCGGTCCGACGAGCACCGTCCTGCGGTGTGCGAAGTGCCCTCCGTGGAGACCGGTGAACGAAGTGACGCGTCCGATCGACGCGACGTAGAGCGTGCCGTGGAGCCACGTCAACCCGAGCGGTCCCCTGATGTTCCCGGCGACCTTGACCGGTGCGGTGCCGGGCCTCGCGATCAGATAGACGCCGTCACCCCGGTGCGTGATCGCACCTGAGGCTGTCGCCCAGAGCCGCCCCTGCGAGTCGAACGCGAACGCGGAGACGTGCCGCAGCCCAGTTGCGTAGACGCTCGCCTCTAGGCCGCGCGGTCCGCGGAGACCCGCCCCGATCGGCACGAGGCCTCCGCTCGTGCTCGCGGAGGTCGCCGAGCCGCAACCTGGTGCGGCGAGCACGGCGACGGCGACCGCGAGCAACCAGATACGCGTGACGTACGAGACGCGGTGCGGCCTCGGCGGAAACCGCCTCGACCGCACCGCGCTCCGGTTCGTTCCTGTCCACATGGTCCGGACGTCTCGCTACATGTTGGGACAGTTCCCGGACTTGTTCGGGGTCGTCGACGACGGCATCGTCGAGCTCTTCGTCGAGGGGGTCGACTTCGACGTGGAGCCTGACGTCGTCGTCCCTGAGCTGGAGGTCGCGGCGTTCGCGATCGCCGTGCCTCCGGCGACTAAGGCGCCCACAAGGCCCAGAGTCACGAGTGTTAGGCGTACTCGGCTCATGTCGTTCACCTCCTTCCGGTCGCGGTTGAGGTGCGCCCAGTCAACAGCCCCGGTCTAAGAGATCCTTGAAACGAACCTAAGAGTCCGAGAATCTTCTCGCGCGTCGCCTAACTACTCACGTCGTCCACGTCCAGATCACCGAGACGTTGCCGCCCTTGGGGTCGACGGAGTCGACGTCGAAGTAGAGACGCATCCCGCGTGTCTTCGTCGACATCGCGGGGAAGACGACGACCCCGAAGCCTCTCCCGCCCGGCGGGATCGTCGAAGGGAGTTGCGGGTAGTCGAGATTCGAGCTCGCGGGGTGGTACGTCTGGCCGTGCTGGACGAAGTACGTGTTGGGATCGTTGAGCTGGATCCCGTACTTCGTGTGGTTGGAGATCCAGATGAAGACCCGGGTCTCGTCCTTCGCGAACTCGATGCGGTACGGATGGAAGCTGACGCGGCGGAGTGTGAAGCGATTGCCGAACGTCGAGCGGAGCGTCGGCGAACGGGCGGCGAGGCCAGAGACGACGTTGATCGTGTGAGCGTCGACGACCGGCGAGGCGCCTGCGGTCGAGCTCTGGTCGGAGGCGACCACTCCGCGCACGCGGACGTATTGGCCCACGGCGACGTGACGGCCGGTCGGCGCGGAGACGACCGTCGGCTGTCCGTTGAGCTGCGGGTCGGCCCAGACGTGGATCGTGCCGGCGCCGCCCACTCTTGGCTTCGACACGTCGTAGACCTTGCCGACGACGACGACCGTCGCGCCTGCGTACGCGTCGGGGTTGGCCTCGACCGCGCCCCAGTCGGCGTTCGTGAGGTGCTGCCCTGCACCGGGCGTGTCGGCCTTGGTGCTGCTGCTGCCGCAGCCGGCCAGCAGCGGACTGCAGAGCAGCACGATCGCGATCGCAAACCACCTCATGACCCAACCCCTCGTCGCAGACCTCACCCGAGCCATTCGGGCGGTCAAACGATGGCACCGGGCCGGATTCTTGTCCAGACGTTCCAGTCGGACGAACCAACGCGATCTAGGCATTGAGGCGTCGGGCGTCGCTGTCGATAGCAACGGCGAACGACCGAGCTCGAACCGAAGGGAAAGAACGTGAACTCACAGGCCGGGCGCTTTGCCCGAACGATCATGACCGCAGTCGCCGCCGCCGCGATCCTCGCGACGGCCGCCGGCGCGAGACCCGAGTCGATGGGCAACACCCCCGGGCCTGCCCGCGTGTGCCGACCGGGTCAGCACAAGCCGCACACGAAGCCGACCACCACCACCACCACAACCACCACGTCCGACACGCAGGCTCCCTCGACGACGTCGCCGCAAGGACACGGAAACCGACCGTGTCGACCTCCGCATCACCATCGTCACGGGAACATGGGCCACGGCAAGAACGGAAACGGCGGAACCGGCAAGGGTGGAGGCAACGCGAACTCCGGCAGCAGCGGCACCACCGGTGGCACCGGAAACGGCGGGAACGGCTCCGGCGACCACGGTCGCAAGCACCACCACTAGCCCCCGAACGGGCGCCGGTTACCGGAGCGCTACGCTCCCTCGATGATCCGCGAGCTGCTCGCCGCTCGGAGCGGAGAGGACTACGACCTCTACGCGCGCACGATCAACCCGCAGTTCATGCGCGTGCTCCGGGCGATCGGCTTCGACCGTCCCTGGGCGCGCGCCGAGGGCCAGTACCTCTTCGACGCGGACGGGAACCGCTTCCTCGACCTGCTCGGCGGCTTCGGAATGTTCAACGTCGGCCGCAACAACGAGCGCGTCCGTGCCGCCCTCGTCGAGACACTCGAGCTCGAGACGCCGGGATCCGTCCAGCTCGGCGTTTCACTGCTCCCCGGCCTGCTCGCCGAGGAGCTGCTCCGTCGCACTCCCGACCGGCTGGCGAAGGTCCTGTTCACGAGCTCCGGCACGGAGGCGGTGGAGGCTGCCCTCAAGCTCGGCCGCGCCGCGACGGACCGCCCGCGCGTGCTCTCCGCCGAGCATTCCTTCCACGGGCTCACGCTCGGCTCGTTGTCGGCCGCCGGCGACACGCACTTCACCGACCGGTTCGATCCGCTCCTGCCCGGCTTCGACCGCGTGCCGTTCGGAGATCTCGACGCGCTCGAGCGCGAGCTGCGTCAGGAGGACGTCGCGCTCTTCCTCGTCGAGCCGATCCAGGGGAAGGGCGTCAACCTTCCGCCCGAGGGTTACCTCGATGGCGCGCAGGAGCTGTGCCGCCGTCACGGCACGCTGTTCGCAGTCGACGAAGTACAGACGGGATTCGGACGCACGGGGACGCTGTTCGCGTTCGAGCACTGGCGGCTCGAGCCCGACCTCGTGACGGTTGCGAAGTCACTGTCGGGTGGATACGTCCCGGTCGGCGCGCTGCTGATGGCGCAGCGCGTGTACGACGGCGTCTTCGACTCGCTCGAGCACTCCGTCAGCCACGGCTCGACCTTTGCGCCGAACGACCTCGCCATGGCGGCGGGACTGGCGACGTTGCGCGAGCTCGACGAACGGGGCCTCGTCGAGCGCTCCGCGACGGTCGGTGCGCACCTGCTCGACGAGACGCTGTCGCTGGCCGACGAGTTCGACGTCGTCCGCGACGTCCGTGGCCGCGGCCTGATGTGGGCGATGGAGTTCGCCGAGCCCGAGGACGGCAGCCTCGCGTGGCGCGTCCTCGACCGGATGCAGTCGGGGTTGTTCGCGCAGCTCGTCGTTGTGCCGCTGTTCACGCGCCATCGCATCCTGACCCAGGTCGCGGGTCACGACCTGCCGGTGCTGAAGGCGCTGCCGCCGCTCGTTCTCGGCGAGGAAGACGTCGACGAGTTCGTCGCCGCGTTGCGCGACGTGATCCGCAAGGCGACGCGTCCGACACGGGTCGCGGGGCTCGCGCTCCGCGCCGCGCGAGCGCGCTGAACGTCTAGTTCTGCCGCGGCTCCCAGCGAAAGCGCGTGCGCGCGACGGCGAGGCCGATCGCTCCCCAGGCGAGCAGCGCGAGCACCGCCCAGGGCCGGTCCCAGAGCTGCTTGCCGTGAAGGTAGAGCGCGTTCGAGAGGATGACGAAGTACTTGAGAGGCAGCACATCGCCGATCGCCCGCAGGAACGGCGGATAGTGAGTCGTGGGACCGAATGCGCCGCAGAGGAAGGCCATCGGCAGGACGATCAGGTTCACGATCGCGGACGCACCCTCGGCCGAGCGGATGAGGCCCGTCAGGCCGATCCCCATCGCCGTGAAGCAGACGGTGCCGAGCACGAGCAGCAGCGCCAGCGAGAAGACCTGGCTCGGCCAGGGCGTGTCGAACACGAACCGTCCGAGCACGAAGAGCGTGATCGTCTCGAGCACGAACACGAGCAACGTCGACGCGACGACGCCTGCAACGTACGCTCCGAGCGGAAGCGGCGTCCCTCGGAGCCGCTTCAGCACCGCGTTCTCGCGCCGGATCACGAGCGTGATCGACAGACCGGCAAAGGCGACCATGACGCAGCCGTAGGCGAGCAGCGCGGCAAGCAACGCTTGCGATGCGGGCACCCCGTAGATCCGGCCCGTGTACACCGACCCGAGCAGCAGGAAGAGGATGAGCGGGAAGATGAAGGTGAACACCGCAGACTCGCGGCTGCGCCAGTAGATGAGCTGTTCCGCGCGGAACTGGTGGACGAACAGCTTCACTCCGACTCCTGATCGTCCACGAGCGAGAGGTAGACCTCCTCGAGCGTCGGACGGCGAACCTCGAGGCGCTCGAGCTCGTGGTTCTCGTCGATCGCCTTCGTCGTCAGCTCCTTGAGCACGCGCGTCGGCTCGCTCGTTCGGAGCACGACCTCGCTGCCGTTCTCGCGGTAGCGGATCTCGGTCTCCTGTGAGTCGCCTGTGAGATCGGCAGGCGCTCCCTCGCGGACGATCTCGCCGGCGCGAAGGACCGCGACGCGGTCGGCGAGCTGCTCGGCCTCGTCCAGGTAGTGCGTCGTCAGCAGAATCGTCTTGCCGAGCGTGCGCAACGACCTGATCATCTCCCAGGACGCGCGTCGCGCCGCGGGGTCGAAGCCGGTCGTCGGTTCGTCGAGGAAGACGAGGTCGGGATCGCCGACCAGCGCGAGTCCGAGGTCGAGTCGGCGCTTCTGACCACCCGAGAGCGTTCGAACGCGAGCGTCGCGCTTGTCCGCGAGCCCGACCAGCTCGATCACCTCGTCGGCGTCACGCGGGTGCCTGTAGTAGCCCGCGAAGAGGCGGTGCGTCTCGAACACCGTCAGCGTGGAGAACAGCTGGGATTGCTGGAGGACGATGCCGATGCGCTCGCGAAACTCGCGGTCGGCTCGAGCAGGGTCGAAACCCAGGACCTCGACGTCCCCGCCGTCGCGTGCGCGGTAGCCCTCGAGGATCTCGACCGTCGTGGTCTTGCCCGCGCCGTTCGGGCCGAGCAGCCCGAAGACCTCTCCCTCGTTGATCTCGAAGCTGATCCCTCGCACGGCCTCGTACCCGCCGTACGTCTTGCGCAGCTCGCGCACGGAGATGACAGCCACGATCTAGCCCGGCTCGAACGTGATCGCGAAGCCGACGGTCCGCGCCTCGGCAGCGAGCTGTCGTCGCTGGGTCGCGGTCGTCGCCCCGTAGAGGACCACCTCCCAGTCGTCGCAGCGGTCCTGGACGACCAGCAGTCCTTTGAATCCCGAGGCCGCAGCCCGGTTGCGCAGCACGACCGCGGCGCGCCGCGTCGGTCTGTGACCGAATACGGCCGTCAGTCCGCCCTCGAACGGATGAGACCTGCACTCGAGCGTCACCGGGAACCCGGCGCCGCGCGCCTCCCGCTCGAACGCACTTGCCTGGTGCATGGTCGTGAGCCCCCTGAGCACAACGGCGAAGTCGGTGCAGCTACGGCGCTCGACGACGAGTCCCTGGAAGCCGCTCTTCGCGGCCTCGTCCGCGAGGACCTGTGCCTGCGACCTCGTCCGGCGGTGGCCGAAGTTCGCGAGGATCCCGGGCTCCTGCTCGGTGGGGCACACGGACTGTTGCACGACCTGCGACTCCGTGGACGTCGGCGGCGGCGCGGTCGCCGTCGTAACGACGGCCGTCGTCACCGGAGCCGGCGCGGGAGCCGGCTTGGGCTTCGGCTTCGGTTTCGGCGCGGGTGCGGTCGTCGTTCCTTGCGACGGCGCAGGCGTCGCCGTCAGCGTGACGGTCGCAACCGGTGTGGTCGCCGTCGTCGTGCCGCTGGTCGAGGACGTGGCCGCCGACGTCGTCGGAGGGGGAGGCGGCGTCGCCGCGGGCTTCCCCGAGGAGCCGCAACCCGCCGCGGCGAGCGCGGCACACACCACGACTGCGATCGCGCCGAGGGCCCGCACGAACCGCCAGGGTACTAGCTGCGACGGCGCGGCCGCTCCAGCCAGTCGCGGTCCTGATGTACTCAGCGGGAATGGACGCCGCCCGCTACGTCCACGTCGACGTCTTCACCGACACGCCGCTCGTGGGGAACCAGCTCGCGGTCTTCACGGACGCACGCGAGATCCCCGAGGAGCTGCTGCAGCCGCTCGCCAAGGAGATCGGCTTCAGCGAGACGGTCTACGTCTACCCGCCGAGCGAAGGGGGCCACGCGCGGATCCGTATCTTCACGCCGGCCTCGGAGCTCCCGTTCGCCGGTCACCCGGTGCTCGGCACGGCGTTCGTGCTCGCAGCGCCGCTGCAGCTCGGCGAGATCCGTCTGGAGACCGGTGCGGGCGTCGTTCCGATCGTGCTCGAGCGGGAGGGTGCGCGCATCGTCTTCGGCCGGATGTCGCAGCCGGTTCCGCGCTGGGAGCCGTTCGAGGGCGCGGACGAGCTGCAGGCCGTGCTCGGCGTCGAGTCCGAGCTGCCGGTCGAGCTCTACCACCTCGGCCCGACGCATGTCTACGTCGCGCTGCGGAGCGAGGCCGACGTCGCCGCGCTCGCTCCCGACTTCGCGGCGCTGTCGTCGTTCGGCGCAATGGGAGTCAACTGCTTTGCAGGCGCGGGCACGCACTGGAAGACACGCATGTTCGCTCCCGGCAGCGGCGTGAACGAGGATCCGGCGACCGGCTCGGCCGCGGGCCCGCTCGCGATCCACCTCGCCCGCCACGGACGCATCGCCTTCGGCGACGAGATCGAGATCGCCCAGGGCGCCGAGATCGGCCGGCCGTCGACGCTCTTCGCGCGCGCGGAAGGCGAGGGCGACCGCATCGACCGGGTCGACGTCGGCGGTTGCGCCGTGACGGTCGCGCGCGGCGAGTTCCGCTTCTAGCCGAAGGAGACCGCTTCGATCTCGGGGAGCTCGGGCGCGAGCGCGCGCCAGAACCGGCCGCCGTCCTCGGAGAGGAACAGGCGGTTTCGGGCCGCGAACAGCATCCGGTCCGGGTTCTCCTCGTCGACCGCGATCGCGTGTCCTCTCGGAAGCCCGCCGCCGCACTCGCGCCACGTGCGGCCTGCATCGTGCGAGACGACGACCGGAGGGCGGCGCTCGACGATCGCAACGACGGTCGCGCCGGCGCGCGCGGCGGCGACGACGAGCGGGAGGGATGTCTCGACGTGCTCGGCCGGTGCCAGCGGCTGGTCGAGTCGAAGGAGATCCTGCGTCTCGAGATCGACGAGCCAGGAGCCGTCGACGGTGTCGACGAACGCGTTCACCGACGCTCTCCGCGAAGGACCGACCCAACGAGTGCCGTCGCGCGGCGGGCCGCGGCGACGGGCGCGAGCCCGGCCGCGCGGCCCGCGAGGTATCCCGCCGCGAACACGTCGCCCGATCCGGTCGGATCCGCGTCGATCGCGTGCGCCGGCACCTTCGACGCGCGTCCGTCCGCGACGACGAGCGAGCCGCGCGAGCCGAACGTGACGAGGACCTCGGGCGGGCCGAGCGCGGCCAGTGCGTCGCCGTCGAGCGAGCCGGCGAGCGCCTCCGCCTCCTCCTCGGCGAGCTTGAGGATCGTGACGTGACGGAGCACTGACGGATCCGGATCGGGCTCGAGGCGAAGTGGGCCGAGCCTGCGGCTCCGGGTGACGCCCTGCCCGTCGAGCGAGAGGCGTCGTCCCCTTGCGAGCCGAGCGATCGCCTCGGGAGCGAAGTCACCGCAGAGGAGACCGCCGACGTGGACCCAAGCGCCCGGCGGGACAGCCGACACGTCGTCTTCGGACCACACGTCTCCGACGGCTTCGACGCGCATGACGCGCCGGTCGCCGTCATAGGTGAAGGAGAACGTCGTGGTCGCCGTCCCCGGGATCAACGTCACGGGGAGCCCGAGTTCGGCGAAGCCCCGCCGAAAGCGGGGCTCGTCGACCGGGGCGCAGCGAGCGACGATCGTCGCACCCGCGCCGAGCGCCCGCAGGCCGCGGGCGCAGTGCAGCGGCGCACCGCCGATCCGCGGCGGCTGTCCGTCAATCAGGTCGTACGAGAGGTTCCCGACGAGCGCGAGCGGCGGCACGGGCCGAGCCTAGCCGGACGATCAGCGCCGTCAGCAGGAAGGCCACGGCGAAACCGGGGACCGACGCGCCGATCGCGTAGGACGGCGTCGGGAGCTTCTCCATCAGGTCCGACCAGAAGCCGAGCCCGGTCGGCTGGTACAGCCATTCGTAGACGATGAAGCCGACGGCCCACGCGACGATCGGCCCGAGGCGAATCGCGGGCGCGTCGAAGATGTGCTCGCGGGTGTACCTCGCTCCGACGGACAGCCAGTCCGCGACGAGCACGCCGAGCAGGGGCACGAACACGGCGCCGAGCAGCAGGAGGAACCGCTGGTAGCTGCGCATGTCGATCCCGAGCGCGCACACGGTCGCGAGCGCGGAGGTCGCGACGATCAGCGTCCGCTGCGACATCCGCGGCACGAGGTTCTGGACCGACACAGCCGTGGAGTAGACGTTCGCGAACGCCTCGTCGGTCTCGTCGACGGTCAGCGCGAGGAGGGCGAGGAACGCCGCGGCGCCGCCACCGGCGATCGCCGTCAGGATCAACTCCGGGTGATTCGGGTCCACTCCCCGTGAGAGCACGAGCACCGAGCCGATGCTGAACTGGTACAGCGTCGGCAGGAGGTAGCCGATGCCGACCCCCCAGAACGCCGCGCGGCGATCGCGCGAGAAGCGCGTGTAGTCGGCGACGAGCGGAGCCCACGAGACCGTGACGGCGACGACCGTGTCGACCGCGAGCCAGAAGGAGCCGTGATGGACGCCGGGATGCGTCCAGAGCTCCCGGACGTGCCCTTTGTCGAGCACCCACCAGGTCAGGTAGACGATCGACGCGAGCACGGCCCAGATCGCGAACTTGCGGACGAACCGCCTGACGAAGCCGATCGGCCCCATCAGCGCGAGCACGGTGGCGGTGACGCCGAAGATCAGCTTCCACAACCAGATCGCCTCGAAGCCGAAGAGCTTCTGGCAGAGCAGCCCGGCGGCGGTCGCGATCACGATCAGCTCGAAGATCGCCCAGCCGAGACACTGAATGACGTTGAGGACCGTCGCGACGTACGAGCCGCGTCGCCCGAGCGGCGCGCGCTCGAGCACCATCGTCGGGACGCGTCCGTCGGCGCCGATCAGTCCGGCGACGGCGAGCATCGAGTTGCCGATCAGGCCGCCGACGACCGTCGCCAGCACCGCCTTCTCGAGCGAGAGGTCGAAGTACGCAGGGAGGACGAGGACGAGCAGCGAGATGCTCAGGTTCGTCCAGAGCAGCGTCGTGTCGACGAGGCCGAGCACCCGCAGCCGGTCCGGCACGGGGTCGATGCCCCACAACGGTGTGTCCTTCGTGACATCCTCCCTTCGCCGGTACGAACCGGATCAGGTTCGGCGGGTGTGATCTCAGCCCGACGGGGCACCCCGGTGCGCCGAAGGGTAGCGACGGAAGGGGTGAAGATGCACGAGGCAGGCGGGCGGACCGCGCTCGGCGCAGTTGCGATCGCCGTCGTCGTCGCGGCAGGCTGCGGAGGGAGCGGGCGCATGTCGAAGTCGGCGTACGAGCAGAAGCTGCAGGCCGAGGGTGCCGAGCTGAAGACCGCCCTGTCCGGCTTCGGCGGAAGGACGAACGACCTGTCGGCCCTGGCGACGCAGGCCGACGTCCTCCGGACGAAGCTCGACAAGTCCGGAGACGACCTCGACGCGCTCGAGCCGCCGAAGGACGCGGCGGGCGACAACGCCAAGATCGCCTCCACGCTCCACTCCTTCGCCGACATC
>Ga0187779_10001156_pt1 | contig 16574 bp, 14 predicted proteins | sample 1015_Q2_SP10_10__FD_132435 | JGI IMG/M metagenome (GOLD analysis project Ga0187779, IMG submission 132435) | Tropical peat soil microbial communities from peatlands in Department of Meta, Colombia - 1015_Q2_SP10_10_MG | ecosystem: Environmental > Terrestrial > Soil > Wetlands > Peat | place... | reverse complement strand
GGACGTTGGAAGAACGTCATGAACAAAGACAGCAACGGTACATTCGGCATCATCATTGGCGGCGTTGTCGCGGTCATTGCGGCCATTTTCATCCTCACCGGTGGTGAACTCGGCGGCAAGAAAACTATCGAGGGTGATCAGGATCTGCCTCCGATCACGTCGACGGAGAAGTAGCGGTCACCACCACGGCTGCGGGGTGAATTTCCCTGCCGCCTGTTCGATGACGGCAGCGAGCGAAAACAGCGTCTCCTCGTCGAACGGCCTGCCAATCAGTTGCAGCCCGAGCGGCAAGCTTTGCACGTCAAGACCCGCCGGCACGGCGATGCCGGGCAGTCCCGCCATGTTCACCGTCACCGTGAACACGTCGTTGAGATACATCTCGACCGGATCGGCTCCGCCTTTTTCGCCGAGGCCAAAGGCTGCCGAGGGTGTTGCGGGTGTCAGCATGGCGTGAACACCGGCCTTGAAGCAGTCCTCGAAATCTTTCTTGATCAGCGTGCGCACCTTCTGCGCGCGCAGATAGTACGCGTCGTAATAGCCTGCGGAGAGCACATAAGTGCCTATCATGACGCGCCGGCGCACTTCGGCACCAAAACCTTCGCTACGCGTCTTTTCGTACATGTCGATGATGTCGCGGCCGGGCATGCGCAGACCGTACCGGACGCCATCATAACGCGCGAGATTTGACGAAGCCTCCGCCGGCGCCACAATGTAATACGCAGGCAGCGCGTACTTGGTGTGCGGCAGCGACACCTCGACCAGCTCCGCGCCGGCCGCTTTCAACCAGGCGCGTCCCCGCTCCCAGATCTTTTCAATCTCTGCCGGCATCCCATCAAGCCGGTACTCCTTGGGAATTCCAATGCGCAGACCTTTTATCGATTTGCCGACGGCCGCTTCGTAATCCGGAACCGCCAGATCGGCGGACGTTGTGTCCTTCGCATCCGGACCCGCCATCGAGCGCAGCAGAATTGCAGCATCGCGCACGCCGCGCGCGAACGGGCCGGCCTGATCGAGCGAAGATGCGAAGGCGACGATCCCCCACCGCGAGCAACGGCCATAGGTCGGCTTGATACCGACGGTGCCGGTAAACGCCGCCGGCTGGCGGATCGAGCCGCCGGTGTCGGTGCCAGTCGCGCCAAGACAAAGTTGCGCCGCCACCGCTGCCGCCGAACCGCCTGACGAGCCCCCGGGCGTGAGCGGCGTGTTCGATCCTTTACGTCGCCACGGTGAATGCACCGGCTTGAAATACGAGGTCTCGTTCGACGAGCCCATGGCGAATTCGTCGCAATTCGTCTTACCGAGCAGCACCGCGCCGTCGCGCCACAGATTGGATGTGACCGTGGATTCATAGCTCGGCACGAAATTGTCGAGAATGTGCGAGCATGCGGTCGAGCGTATGCCCGCTGTGCAGAACATATCCTTCACCGCAAGCGGAATTCCTTCCAACGGACCGGCTTTGCCTGATGCAATACGCGCGTCGGAAGCTTTCGCCATGCCGGAAGCACGTTCGGGCGTTTCGAGGACAAAGGCATTGAGCGCGCGCGCTTTCTCGACGGCCTTGAGGTGCGCGGCAGTCAGCTCGGCGGCGGAGAAGGATTTTTTCTTCAGCCCGTCGCGCGCCTCGACCAGACTGAGCGAGGTCAGTTGATTCACGGCGTCCGCTCGTCCGTGACCGTTTCGCTCGGGTGTGGGACGGGTCCAGACGGCGCGTCGCACGCGAAATCAGACTGGCCGCGCGTGACATCGCCCTTCGCCGCGCGCTCCGCTTCAAGCGCGTCAATCATCATCCAATAGCCAAGCTCACATGCGATGCACATTCGCTACTCCGTCATGGCCGGGCTTGACCCGGCCATCCACGTCTTGCCGCACGAGATCCCCGGGTCTCGCTCTGCTCGCCCGGGGATGGTCAAATGATGCATTTCGCGCATCATTCGACCACTTTGGGAACCAAAAAAAAGTTGCCGTCGCTCGCCGGCGCATTCCTGACGATATCGTCGGCGATACCGCCGTCCGTGACAGCATCCACGCGTTTCTTCATTGCCATCGGCGTTACCGACGTCATGGGCTCGACGCCTTCGACCTTCACCTCCGAAAGCTGCTCGACAAAAGCAAGCATGGCATTGAGCTCGCCCTTGAGATGCTCCACCTCATCCTCGGCCACGGCGATGCGGGCAAGGTGCGCGATGCGGCGGACGGTGTTGGCATCGACAGACATGGGCGATTTCCGAAAAACTGCGACCGAAGCCAGCCTATAGCAGAGAAAGCACGGAACCAGCTACCATGATCGGATGCCTGCCCGAACCCATGACCGCTATCCCTATTCACCGATCGCCGGGCGCCCGGTTTACGACTGGCCGGAAAAAAAGCGGCTCGCCATCTATATCGGGCTCAACCTCGAATGGTTCTCTTTCGGCGAGGGTCTTGGTGCCGAACTTGCTCCGGGCGGGCCGCAACCGGACGTGCTCAATTACGCATGGCGCGACTATGGCAATCGCGTCGGAGTCTTCCGCTTGGCGGAACTATTCGGCGAGATGAAGTTGCCGGTGTCGTTGTTGGTCAATGCCGAAATGTACCGCCACGCGCCGCAGGCGGTCGCCGCTTTCCAAGAGGCCGAAATCGTCGGGCACGGCCGCAGCAATTCCGAACGCCAGGGCGAACTCACCGAATACAAGGAAACTTTGCTGATCGATGAAACGACCGCGGCGATTGAAAAACATTCAGGTCAGCGGCCGCGCGGCTGGCTTGGCCCCTGGATCTCTCAATCGCACCTCACTCCCGATCTTCTTCAGGAGGCCGGCTACGGCTATCTGCTCGATTGGTGTCACGATGATCAGCCGGTATGGATGAAAACCCGCAAGGGGCGGATTCTGTCCGTCCCGTATCCGCAGGAGCTCAACGACATCCCACAAATTGTCGCGCGCAAACGCGAGGGCGACGATTTTGCCGGCATGATCATCGACGCCTTTGAGACAATGCATGCCGAGTGCGAAAAGCGGCCGCTTGTCATGGGAATTGCCCTGCATGCCTATGTCGTCGGCTGGCCGCACCGCTTCAAACATCTCGCGCGGGCACTCAAACACATCGTCAATCGCGCCGACGAGCGCGTATGGATCGCCACCGCCGGGGCCATCGCCGCGCACGCCGAGCAGTTGCCGCAAGGCGTGGTCCCGTAAAGCCGCATGTCCATCATTCTGCCTCTGACTGAAGCCGCCGCACACTTTCCCGCCCGCGGAGCCCTGATCGGTCTCGATCTCGGAACGAAGACGATCGGTGTTGCGGCAAGCGATCCGGACAGAAAGCTTGCCACGGGCGTCGAAACAATTGCGCGCAAGAATTTTTCAAAGGATGCTGAGCGCCTGCTCGCGCTCGCCGGAGAGCGCTCGGCCGTCGGTTTTGTACTCGGCCTGCCCTTCAATATGGATGGCAGCGAAGGCCCGCGGGCGCAGTCGACACGCGCTTTTGCGCGCAACCTTGCCAAGCTTACGGCGCTGCCGATTGCGCTCTGGGACGAGCGCCTTTCCACGGCCGCCGTCGAACGCGAGCTGATTGCCGCCGATGTAAGCCGGGCCAAGCGCGCGGCCGTGATCGATCAGCACGCTGCCGCCTTCATTCTGCAAGGAGCGCTCGATCGTTTGGCCCGACGGTAAGGAAAAAGGCCGCCCCGCGGGCGGTCCTCTTCCCTCACGACCTCCCCGTCAACTAGCGCTGCGAGTCAACCGAGAAGTTATTGGTCCTGTGCTGTGCGGACCAATTGTCATAGTACCCGTAGCCATAACGCGGCCCGTAGGCGTACCCACCGTAAACGGGCGCCGTGTCGTAGGCGTAGCCATCATAGGCGTAGCCGTCGTACGCGTAGCCTGGGTCATAAGCGTAACCCGGATCATAGTAGTAGCCGTTGTTATAGGCCGAGCTGGCTATTGCCGCGCCGGCCAGCGCGCCAACCCCAAACCCAATCGCGGCACCACCACCGTGTCCGTGCCACCCGCCATGACCGCGCCACGCGGCTTGGCTCGGCATCGCGACCAACGCGAGCGAGCCCGCCAGCGCCGCAGCCGTGGCATATTTGAAAATCGTCTTCATTGTGGCCTCCTTCCATTATCGGCTTTTTGATGCGTCGAAAGACAACTCGGGAACAGGCGGCGCAGTTCGTTCACGACTATGTGCGGGGAACACCGGAAATCCGCACACCAAAAGCATTAACGATCAGATCAGCGGCCTTGTGGATCGGCCGGTAATGCCCTTGCCGGGGGGTTGGGTTGCGCCTATAGGTCTTTCTTTAATGACCATTGCGCCGAAACCCTCGTTTGTCCTCAGCAGGCGGCATCTGTTGGGGATCGAAGGGCTTTCGCAGCAGGATATTTCCGGGCTGCTCGACCTCGCCGAGGAATTCGTCGAGCTCAATCGTCAGATCGAAAAGAAGCGCACGTCTCTGCGCGGCCGGACCCAGATCAATCTGTTCTTCGAAGTTTCGACGCGCACCCAGGCCTCGTTCGAGTTGGCTGGCAAGCGCCTCGGCGCCGACGTGATGAACATGTCGACCAGCTCGTCCTCAATGCGCAAGGGCGAAACGCTCATAGACACGGCGATCACGCTCAATGCCATGCACCCGGATATCATCGTCGTGCGCCATCATGCATCCGGCGCCGTCGAGCTGCTGGCGCGCAAGGTCGACTGTTCTGTGATCAATGCCGGCGACGGCTCACATGAACACCCGACGCAGGCGTTACTCGACGCGTTGACGATCCGCCGCAACAAAGGCCGCATCGAGGGCCTGTTGGTCGCAATCTGTGGCGACATCCTTCATTCGCGCGTTGCGCGCTCGAATATCATTCTGCTCAACGCCATGGGCGCGCGCGTGCGCGTGGTTGCCCCCTCGACCCTACTGCCGTCCGGCATCGAACGCTTCGGCGTGGAAGTCGCGCGCGACATGCGCGAGGGGCTCGCCGATGCCGATATCGTTATGATGCTGCGGCTCCAGAAAGAGCGCATGAACGGATCTTACATTCCGTCTATGTCGGAGTATTTTCACTACTACGGACTGGACGAAAAGAAACTTGCCTACGCCAAGCCGGGCGCGCTGGTGATGCATCCCGGACCGATGAATCGCGGAGTCGAGATCGACTCCATTGTCGCGGATGGCGCGCAATCGCTGATCCGCGAACAGGTCGAAATGGGCGTCGCGGTGCGCATGGCGGTGCTCGAGGCGCTTTCACGAAATCTACCGAACGCATGACATGATGTTGTCCGAACGCCGCCCGATCCTGCTCGCCAATGCGCGGATCGTCGATCCGTCGCGCGACTTCGATATTGTCGGCGACCTGCTGATCGCGGAAGGCGTCGTCCGTGAAGCCAAAAAGGGCATCGGGGCGGCGGGCGTGCCGGAAGGCACTGACGTGATCGATTGCCGCGGCAAACTGATCGCGCCAGGGCTTGTCGATATGCGCGCCTTTATCGGCGAACCGGGCGAAGCCAGCCGCGAGACGCTGGCTTCCGCAAGCCAGGCGGCGGCAGCCGGCGGCGTTACGACGATCGTCTGCCAGCCTAATACTTCGCCGGTGATCGATGACGCTGCAACCGTCGACTATGTCCTGCGCCGCGCGCGCGACACGGCGATCGTGCATGTGCACCCGATGGCGGCTATCACCAAAGGGCTGGAAGGCAAGGAAATGACCGAAATCGGCCTGCTGAAGGCAGCAGGCGCGGTCGCTTTCACGGACGGCACGAAAAGCGTCACAAACGCACAAGTCATGCGACGCGCCCTGACCTATGCCGGCGATTTCGATGCGATGATCGTTCACCACACCGAAGACCCGAATCTGATCGGCGACGGCGTCATGAACGAGGGCGAATTTGCCGCGCGCCTCGGATTGCTCGGTATTCCAAAAGCTGCCGAAACGGTGATGCTGGAGCGCGACGTCCGCCTCGTTGCCTTGTCGGGCGGACATTATCACGCGGCTTCCGTTACCTGCGGTGAAACACTCGACGTGCTGCGCCGCGCCAAGGATGACGGCCTCGACGTCACCGCCTCAGCCTCGATCAATCATATTACGCTCAACGAAAACGATATCGGCCCTTATCGTACGTTTCTGAAAGTCGCGCCGCCTTTGCGCGCGGAAGATGATCGCAAAATGGTCGTCGAAGCCTTGCGCAGCGGTCTGATCGATGTGGTGATGTCGGATCACAATCCGCAGGACGTGGAAACAAAGCGCCTGCCCTTCGCGGAAGCGGCTCCCGGAGCGATTGGGCTTGAAACCATGCTTACGGCCGGGTTGCGCCTCGTGCACAGCGGCGAGATCGAACTGATCGCGTTGCTGCGCGCGATGTCGACGCGACCGGCGCAATTACTAGGCCTGCCGGGCGGAACGCTAAAGAGCGGTGCACCGGCGGACGTCATTGTGGTCGACATCGAAATGCCCTGGGTGCTCGATCCAAACGAACTGAAATCGAAGTGCAAGAATACGCCATTCGACGAAGCCCGATTGACCGGCCGCGTCGTGCGTACGATCGTCTCGGGACGAACCGTATACGAATACGTATGAGCGTCGCTCTCGCGTTCATCTTCGGTTATCTGCTCGGCTCGGTCCCCTTCGGCCTGCTACTGACGCGGGCGACCGGTGGCCCGGATATTCGCGAGATCGGTTCGGGCAATATCGGCGCAACCAATGTGTTACGGACCGGGAAGAAAGGCCTCGCCGCCGCAACGCTGTTGTTGGATGCCTTCAAGGGCACGCTCGCCGTGGTCATGGCAGCACATTATTCGCCAGAGGCGGCGCTTATCGCTGGCCTCGGAGCGTTTATCGGCCACCTTTTTCCTGTTTGGCTCAAATTCAAGGGCGGCAAAGGCGTTGCCACTTACATCGGCGTGCTCACCGGCCTGTATTGGCCGGCCACGGTGCTCTTCTGTCTGATCTGGCTCGCGGTCGCCGCCGCGAGCCGCTATTCCTCGCTCGCCGCATTGATCGCCAGCGCGCTCATGCCCTTGAGCCTGTGGCTGCTTAATTTTCCGAACATAGCGACGCTGTTTCTGCTGCTGACCTTTCTGTTGTGGGTCATGCATCGCGCGAACATTGCGCGTCTGCTCAGCGGTAGCGAGGGCAAAATCGGCGCAAACGCCGCTTCCCCCGGCTAAACTTTAGTTGTGCTGTGTCGAACGCTATGGCGCGTAGTTGGTATAGGGACATCCCCCAAACGGAATTTTCGCATGGTCAGACGATACTTTCTTGCGTGTGGCATTCTTCTTGCTCTTCAGAGCGTGCCAGTGCGTGCGCAGGAAGAAAGTTTTTCCACTTTCGCGGCCGACCTCTGGCGCGACGCACAAGCCAAAGGTGTCAACCGCGCCAATTTTGATCTCGCCCTGAAAGGCGTCACGCCGGATCAGCGCGTGATAGCGGCAACCCGCCGGCAACCGGAATACGGCAAGCCGGTCGGCGATTACGTCAACGCGATTGTTTCAAACCGCCGCATTGCGGACGGCCAGCTCAAGGCGCGCGAGTGGGCCAAGACCTTTGATGCGGTCGAACAGAAATTCCAGGTCGAGCGTTGGGTGCTGCTCGCCCTATGGGGGATGGAGTCCGATTTCGGAGCCGAAAAAGATCGTTGGGACGTATTCCGTTCGCTGGCTACGCTCGCCTACGTGAAATACCGCCACCCCTACTTCCGCAATGAATTGCTGGTGGCCATGCGCATCATGCAGGATGGCCATATCCCGCGCGAGAAGATGGTCAGTTCCTGGGCGGGTGCAATGGGTCAGACGCAGTTCATGCCGACGAATTTCGTCGACTACGCCATCGATTTCTCCGGTGACGGCCGCGCTGATATCTGGGGCAATGTGCCGGACGTGCTCGGTTCGACGGCCAACTACCTGCGCAAGTGGAAATGGAATTCGGCGCTGCCTTGGGGTTTCGAAGTGATCGTGCCCTCGGGCTTTGACTACATGCGCAGCAGGGCCACATTCCCGGAATGGCAGGCGCTCGGCGTGCACCGCGCCGACGGCAAACCGTTTCCGGCTGCCGGCCAGGGCTTCCTCTTCTTCCCAAGCGGCGCAAGCGGGCCCGGTTTCATCGTCACGGAAAATTTCGCGGTGTTGAAGGAGTACAACAACTCCGATGCCTACGCGATTGCGGTGGGGCATCTTGCCGACCGCATGCACGGCGGCGCCTTGATCAAGACGGCCTGGCCGAAAGACGACCGCCAACTATCGCGCGATGCGCGTATCGCCCTGCAGAAAAAGCTTTCCACACTCGGTTACAAGGTGAATGAGTTCGAGGGACACATCGACTTCGACCTGCGCGACAACATCCGCGCAGAGCAGAAGAAGCTCGGTCTGCTGCCGGACGGCAATCCGACGGCTCTCCTTCTCGACAAGCTTGGTATCGGAACCCGGTGAGCCTACCCTCCAGGTGGTATAGGCCCTTAGTGCAGCCTGTGATTGTATCTATCAGCTTGTCTCTTTCGTGCCCCATTTGGCTGGTCTGACACGCGTTCTTAACCCCCGTATTTGACAGTAGAGAACGCCTTCCCCATGTTCCGGCCAAGATATGCGGCCGATTCCGCCTTGATTCTCGATGGCTTTGGCGGATAACCCATTGGATCTTCATGAATATTGTCGTAGTCGAGTCGCCGTCGAAGGCGAAGACGATCAATAAATACCTCGGCCCCGGCTACGAGGTACTCGCCTCCTTCGGCCATATCCGCGACCTTCCGCCCAAGGATGGCTCGGTCGACCCCGACAACGATTTCCGCATGCTCTGGGAAGTCGACCCGCAGTCGCAGAAGCGGGTCAACGACATAGCTCGTGCCCTCAAGGATGCCGACAAGCTAATCCTCGCGACCGACCCGGACCGCGAGGGCGAAGCGATCTCCTGGCACGTGCTCGAGGTGCTCAAGGAAAAGAAAGCGCTCAAGGGTCACAAGATCGAGCGCGTCGTCTTCAATGCCATCACCAAGCAGGCGGTAAGCGATGCGATGAAGCATCCGCGCGAGATTGATGGCGCGCTGGTCGACGCCTATCTCGCCCGGCGCGCGCTCGACTATCTGGTCGGCTTCACGCTCTCACCGGTACTGTGGCGCAAACTTCCGGGCGCTCGCTCCGCGGGCCGCGTGCAGTCTGTGGCACTCCGTCTCGTCTGCGATCGCGAGCTCGAAATCGAAAAATTCGTCGCCAAGGAATATTGGTCGATCGTCGCAAAGCTGGCGACGCCGCGTAACGAAGTTTTTGAAGCGCGCCTAATCGGCGCCGATGGTCAAAAGATACAGCGCCTCGACATTGGTTCCGGCGCCGAAGCGGAAAGCTTCACCCGCGACCTCGAGAACGCGATGTTCAAGGTGGCGGCGGTAGAGGCAAAGCCGGCGCGGCGCAATCCGCCGCCGCCCTTTACCACCTCGACCATGCAGCAGGAGGCAAGCCGCAAGCTCGGCTTCGCTCCCGCGATCACCATGCGGCTCGCGCAGCGTCTCTATGAAGGCGTGGAGATCGACGGCGAAACCACCGGGCTGATCACCTATATGCGAACCGATGGCATTGACATGGCGCCAGAAGCCATCGCGGACGTTCGCGCCATGCTCAACCGCAAGTATGGCAAAGAATACGTCCCCGCAACGCCGCGCGAATATCATAACAAGTCGAAGAACGCGCAGGAGGCGCACGAAGCCGTGCGTCCGACCAGCGCCAGCCGCACCCCGGCGGAAGTCGCCAAATATGTCGACCGCGACCAGGCACGGCTCTACGAGTTGATCTGGAATCGCGCGGTCGCAAGTCAGATGGAATCCGCCGAGCTCGAGCGCACGACGGTGGACATCATTGCCAAGGCAGGCTCGCGCAACATTGAATTGCGCGCGTCCGGGCAAGTGGTGAAATTTGATGGCTTCCTGACCCTCTATCAGGAAGGACAGGATGAAAACGGCGATGACGATGAGTCCCGCCGCCTTCCTGCAATGTCAGAGGGGGAAGCCCTCAACAAGCAGGCCATTGAGTCGTCTCAGCACTTCACAGAGCCGCCGCCGCGTTTCTCAGAAGCAGCCCTGGTCAAGCGTATGGAAGAGCTCGGCATTGGCCGGCCTTCGACCTACGCTTCGGTCCTGCAGGTGCTCCAGGACCGCGGCTATGTCCGCATAGACAAGAAACGTCTCATCCCCGAGGACAAAGGCCGCGTCGTTGTTGCCTTCCTTGAGAGCTTCTTCACGCGCTATGTCGAATACGATTTCACCGCCGGGCTCGAAGAAAAGCTCGACGAAATTTCGGCAGGCAAGATCGACTGGCGCGCTGTGCTCGCCGAGTTCTGGACGGATTTTGTCGGTGCCGTCAACGAAATCAAGGAAGTGCGCAATCGTGTCGTGCTCGATGCCCTCAACGATCTGCTCGAGCCTCACATTTTCCCGGAACGCGGCGACGGCAAGCCGCGCCGCGAATGCCCGCAGTGCGGCACCGGCCAGCTTTCGCTGAAGACCGGTCGCTTCGGGGCCTTCATCGGATGCTCGAACTATCCAGAATGCAATTTCACGCGGCAGATGACGCCCAGCGCCGACGGTGTACAGGGCAAGAGGGTGCTGGGCGAAGATCCGGCCACTGGCCTCGAGGTGACGTTGCGCGCCGGCCGCTTCGGGCCGTACTTGCAGCTCGGTGAGCAGATCAAGCCGCCAAAACCGAAAAAAGGCGAGAAAAAACCGGAGGTCGAAAAGCCCAAACGCGCTGGACTCCCCAAAGGTGTCTCGCCGGACGATATCGATCTCGAAAAAGCGCTGGGCCTTTTGTCGCTGCCGCGCGAAATCGGATTGTCCCCAGAGGATGGCGAGCCGATCGTTGCCGGCATCGGCCGCTTCGGCTCTTACGTCAAGCACGGTAAGACCTACGCAAACCTGGAGGACGGCGACGATGTCCTCACCATCGGCCTCAACCGCGCGGTCACGCTGATCGCCGAAAAGAAAGCCAATCCGAAAAAGGGCCGCCGTTTCGGCGCCGACCCCGGCAAAGTCTTAGGCGAACATCCGGACAAAGGTGGGCCGGTTGTTGTCAAAAATGGCCGCTACGGACCCTATGTCAGCCACAACGGCATCAACGCGACCATTACCGGCGACAAGACGCCAGAGACCATCACGCTGACCGAGGCCGTCGTGCTACTCGATGCGCGTGCCGAACAGCTCGGCTCGCAGCCGCGGCGCGCGGCAGGCCGCAAAAAAGCCGGTGAGCCCTCGGAGGCGCCAAAAGGCCGCAAGAAAAAAGCCGAAACTGCGGACACCGCCGAGAAGGCTGCAAAGCCGCGCAAGAAAACAACGAAAAAGACCGCCAAGATCACGGCCGCCGAATAACTGGCGAAGCCTTGTTCGGTTCATTACATTTCATTCAATCGCGCCGTGATTTTACATGGCGCAGGGCTTTAACATTTTGAACAAACAATCCAGAAAGACTCCATCTCTCCCCTCCAAGGCCGACATTCTCGCATTCATCGGTAACAAACCCGGAAAAGTCGGCACCCGCGAAATCGCCCGGGCCTTCGGTTTGAAAAACGCGCTACGCGCCGATCTCAAGCGCTTGCTGCGCGAACTCGCCGACGAAGGTTCGATAGAGAAGCGGCGCAAAAAGCTGCATCACGCAGGCGCCCTTCCCTCAACCGTCCTCGCCGACATTACCGCGCGTGACAGCGACGGCGATCTCATCGCAACGCCCGATGAATGGGATGAGGATGCGCATGGGCCGGCGCCGAAAATACGCATTCATGTGCCGCGCAAGGCGCGGCCCGGAGAAGCCGCTGGCGTCGGCGATCGTGTGCTGCTGCGGGTCGAGGAATCGGAGCCCGATGAGGGCATCCGCCACCGTGCCCGCGTCATCAAGATCATCGATCATCCCAAGCATCGTGTGCTCGGTATATTCCGCAAGATCGCGCACGGCGGCGGCCGCCTTGAGCCGGTCGACAAGAAAATGCTCGGAAAGGAACTCGCCATTCCTGACGGAGCGACCGCCGGCGCCCAAGACGGCGACCTGATTGCAGTCGAGACATCGCGCGCGCCGCGGCTTGGCCTGCCGACCGCCCGCGTTGTTGAACGGCTCGGTTCGCTGATGAGCGAACGTGCGGTCAGCCTCATCGCCATCCATGCGCACAGCATCCCTTCCGTATTCCGGCGCGAAACTCAGCAGGAGGCAGACAACGCCAAGCCCGCGTCGCTTCACGGACGCGAAGACTGGCGCAACGTGCCTCTTGTCACCATCGATCCGCCCGACGCCAAGGATCATGATGACGCGGTCTTCGCCGAACCCGATGTGGCTTCAAACAATCAGGGTGGCTTCATCGTCACTGTCGCGATCGCCGATGTTGCGCACTACGTCAGACCGGGCTCGGCGCTCGACCGCGAGGCGCTGACGCGCGGAAATTCGGTTTATTTCCCGGATCGCGTCGTCCCGATGCTGCCCGAGCGGATTTCGAACGATCTATGCTCGTTGCGCCCGCAAGAAGATCGTGCCGCGCTCGCTGTCCGCATGGTGATTGGAGCGGACGGCCGCAAGCGCTCGCATACATTTCATCGCGTCATCATGCGTTCGGCGGCCAAGCTTTCCTATCAACAGGCACAGCTCGCGATCGGAGGACGGACTGATGAAACAACCGAGCCGCTGATCAAGCCTGTGCTTGCGCCACTCTACGCCGCCTACGAGATCCTGGCGCGTGCGCGTACCGAACGCCAGCCGCTTGATCTCGATCTGCCCGAGCGGAAGATCCTGCTCAAAGCTGACGGCACCGTTGATCGCGTGATCACGCCCGAGCGACTGGAGGCACATCGGCTGATTGAGGAATTCATGATCCTGGCTAATGTTGCGGCTGCTGAAACACTCGAACGTGGCCGCTGCCCCCTCGTCTATCGCGTGCACGACGAACCGGCGATGGAAAAGGTACAGGCCTTGCGCGAGTTTCTCGCGACGCTCGATATTTCGTTTGCCAAGGGCGGCGTACTCAAGCCCGACGCTTTCAACCGTATTCTTGCGCGCGTAAAAGGCCGTGACGCCGAGCAGCTCGTCAACGAAATCGTTCTGCGCACACAGGCGCAGGCTGAATACTCCGCCGAAAATTACGGCCACTTCGGGCTCAATCTTCGCCGCTACGCTCATTTTACTTCACCGATCCGCCGCTACGCCGATCTGATCGTGCACCGGGGCCTGATCCGCGCAATGAAGCTTGGACACGATGGTTTGCCCGAGGCGACCGATCAGAAATCCCTGGCCGAAATCAGCGCGCAGATTTCCGCCACCGAGCGCCGCGCCATGCTGGCTGAGCGAGAAACCAATGATCGGCTCATCGCGCATTTTCTCGCCGATCGGGTCGGTGCAAGCTTTGATGGCCGTATTTCCGGCGTCACCCGCGCGGGCCTGTTCGTGAAATTGCGCGAGACCGGCGCGGACGGTTTTGTCCCGGCGCGCACCATCGGCGACGAATATTTCCGGTATGACGAGAAAGGCCACGCGATGGTTGGATCACGGTCCGGCGAAACTTACCGGCTGGGCGATCCGGTGACCGTAAAGCTGGTAGAAGCCGCGCCGGTCGCCGGCGCGCTGCGTTTTGAGCTCCTGTCGGAAGGACGTCCAGGCCGGCCGGTCCGGCGCCAACATGACAGTCGCGGCCGCGAGTACCACCCGCCGCGCCGACACCGAGGCCATCAGCGGAAGCGACGATGACAAAAGACCTCGGAAAACTCTGGGCTGACCGGATGACCAGGGCCGAACGCGATCAGACATTTCCTGATAGCGAGCCCCGCGATGCCGCGACGTTGATGTTGATCGACAGGTCGGCATCTAAACCGAAGGTCCTGCTTGGCCGCCGCCACGCCGGCCACAAATTCATGCCCGGCAAATTTGTTTTTCCCGGTGGCCGTATCGAGGCAGTGGACCGGCTCATGCCGGCAATCAGCGAACTACACCCGGACGCGCAGAAGAAGTTGCTGGAACGCGTGGCACATCCGACATCGGAGTTCGCGCGCGCGTTCGCGCTCGCAGCGTTGCGCGAAACGGCCGAGGAGACGGGCCTGCTGCTCGGCGTCAAGCGTGACCAGCCACCAAAAATTCCTGGCGAGATCTGGTCTGAATTCGCGAACGCCCGCGTTCATCCGGATCTTGGCCAAATTCATTTCATCGCGCGGGCTGTGACGCCGCCGCGGCGCCCACGGCGTTTCGATACGCGGTTTTTGACCGCTGATGCGTCGGCAATCGCACATAGGATTTCGGGCGTGGTTGGTCCCGATTCAGAACTGGTTGAGCTGACCTGGGTCCCGATCGAAGAGGCAACGCAATTGGACATGCCAACGATCACCGGTATCGTTCTTGAGGAACTGCTGGCTCGTGTCGAAGCCGGCATGGGCCATGACCTGCCGGTCCCGTTCTACTTCATGGTCGAACAGAAATATTACCGGGAATTGCTGTAAGCGCAGGAAAAACCGGCATTTCTTGACATTTGCGCCCTCGGCGCTAGTTTCCGCGCCAAAGACGCCCGCTACGGCAGAAATCAAGGAACCTCCTATGGCCAAAGCCATCAGTCTCAAGATCAAACTCGTTTCCAGCGCCGGCACCGGCCACTACTACGTGACCCGGAAGAACTCGCGCACGCAAACCGACAAAATGAAGAAGAAGAAATACGATCCGATCGCCAAAAAACACGTCGAGTACACTGAATACAAAATCAAGTGACAGCGGAGAAATCGACGATGCTTCGCACGTTTTTTGTTGTGCTGCTGCTCGCACCTCTCGCGTTTGCGCAGGCGGGCGCTGTCGAAAAACACAGGCTCGCGCTCCAGATCAGCGACAACGACGAAACCAAGATGAACGCGGTTCTTAACGTCGCCGCCAATGTCTCGAAGTACTATTCGGACAAAGGCGAAGAAATCGACATTCAGATTATCGCCTTCAATGCCGGGCTGCACATGCTGCGCGACGATACTTCCCCGGTGAAACCGAGGCTGAAGTCGTTCAAACAAGGCATGCCGAACGTGTCATTTATGGCCTGCGAGAACACACTCGAGGCAATGACACGCAACGAAGGCAAGGAGCCGCCGCTGGTCGAGAACGTCGAGCGCGTCAAGGCTGGCGTGGTCACGCTGATCGAACTCGGCGAAAAGGGTTGGACCATCGTCCGGCCCTGATGGCGCACAATTGGTGATGTGGTGGCCGGCCGGAAGCGGCGGCATGAGGAGGCCACTCGCACCACTCCGGCCGGCCGAACCCTACGGACCCAGGAGATGCGGCGGACCTGAGCACTCCGCAGGGCATTAGGCTCTTTGAGCCCGCACCGAGCAGCGCCTCGCGCAAGATTCGGAATAGCCCTCGACGCAAGGTTAGACCACAGCTATTCGACTACCAAACGGCCCGGTAACGCCCTGGAATATTGGCGCTATTTTGCGCGAGGCTGCGATGCTGGCCGGCGCCGATTCGCGACGTGCCGCCTCAGGCGGCGTCCGGCACCACTCGGTTGCGGCCGTCGCGCTTGGCGCGGTAGAGCGCCTGATCGGCGCGCTTGAGGATTGTGGCCGCGTTGTCGGTTACCCCTGAGAGGCCAGCAATACCGATTGAGATCGTTACTTCCAGATGACGAGCGCCCTGCTGGATGCCGAATGGCTCGCTTGCAATGCGCCGGCGCAAACGTTCCGCCACGATTGTAGCCACCGCCATGTCGGTTTCCGGCATGACAATGACAAATTCTTCGCCGCCGTATCGGCATGCCAGATCGATGTTGCGGATGGCTTTTCGGATTCGTAGCGCGAACTCACGCAACACATCATCACCCGCGTCGTGACCATGGCTGTCGTTGATCGACTTGAAGTAGTCGATATCGAGAACAAGCACGGTGATCGGCTTGCCGCGGGCGGCCGCCTGATCGACCAACGTGCCGAGATGCGTTTCCATATAGCGGCGATTGAACAGCCCGGTTAGTCCATCCGTTATCGCCAGCTCGATCGACATCTGCACGTTGTCGCGCAGGCGCTCGGTGTAGCGCTTTTTCTTGATCTGCGTACGAACGCGGGCCAGCAGCTCATTCGGATCGATCGGACGCACCAGATAATCGTTCACGCCAATCTCGAGCCCGCGCGCGAGCCGCACATTGTTGTCGGCCTCCGCGATCGCCAGGATCGGCAGCGTTCGCGTGCGTTCGAGCGATCGGATCTGGCTGCACAAGCGCAGGCCGTCAAAGTCATGGAAGTTCAGCGACACGATGACCAGGTCGTAGTTACCCTCGGCCGCCTGGAAGACCGCGTCGCTCGGACTGGTTTCAACCTCGACTGTGTGCTCCGCAGACAGTGTCGAGACGATACGTTCGTAGGAGCTTGCACGATCGTCCACAACCAAGATGCGGCCCTTGCGACCGGTTTCCAGCACCGCCTCGCGTTCCGGGCTCTGGATCCCGATTTCTTTTGAGGTCATTGCGCGCATGCGCAGTTCATCAGTCACCATTTTCAGTCGCGCAAGCGAGCGCACGCGCGAAAGCAAGGCGACGTCGGCCACCGGTTTTGTGAGGAAATCGTCCGCGCCGGCCTCCAAGCCTCGCACCCGGTCGGCCGGCTGGTCGAGGGCCGTTACCATCACAACAGGGATATGGTGCGTGAGC
>Ga0187779_10001155_pt1 | contig 16590 bp, 16 predicted proteins | sample 1015_Q2_SP10_10__FD_132435 | JGI IMG/M metagenome (GOLD analysis project Ga0187779, IMG submission 132435) | Tropical peat soil microbial communities from peatlands in Department of Meta, Colombia - 1015_Q2_SP10_10_MG | ecosystem: Environmental > Terrestrial > Soil > Wetlands > Peat | place... | reverse complement strand
TCGCGGAAGCTGGTCATCTTGTCATAGCGCAGCGAGTTGATCATCTCGTTGGTGAACTTCTCGCTGGACACGTAGCAGATGGCCGCCTGCGGCAGGCGCCGCTTGATCTCGTGCCCGATGGCTTGCATCAGGTGGGTCTTGCCCATGCCCACGCCGCCGTACAGGAACAGGGGGTTGTAGGCCTTCGACGGACGCTCCGCCACCGCCTGGCAGGCCGCGTGGGCGAACTGGTTGCCGCTGCCGATCACGAACGCGTCGAAGGTGTAGCGCGGGTTCAGTTGCGCCGCGCTGTCCCAGTCGAAGCGGGCCTGCGCCGGGGCCGCGCCGGGGGTAGCGGTCATAGCCGAGAGCCCGCCATCGTGACGAACCGGGGTGGCGGCGGGATCATCATCGGGCGTCACGAACTTCACATCTTCGTATTCCAGTCCGAGATTGTCGATGGCCTCCTGGATCAGGTCCGCGTACTTGTCGCCCACGTGCCGGAACTCCACCGTGGGCACGCGCACGAACAAGACCCCGCCGCTGGCGTGGCTGTAGCGCGTCGGCTTGAGCCAGGTATCGTAGGAGTGCCGGTTGATCTTTTTCTCGAGCGCGTCGAGGATGCGAATCCAGGGATTAGGAGTAAGAGTTGTGCTTGGAACAGACATAAAAGCTCATGGCCGGGCCGGCGGCTGGGTCGCGCCCGTAGTAATGAATCCTTGGAAAACTATCTTTAATTGCAGAACGGCCCCCGCGTTGCGAGAGCGCTGAAAGAAAATTTTCTCAGCAAGTGGACACGCGGCATACTAGCACAAAACTTTTCGCGGCGTGGAAAACTTGCGCGCCGATTTTTGGGATCACTCAGATTCAGCACCCGAAGAAATTTATTTGTCAAGTAGCGGAGTAATAACTGCAACGCGAGTGGTGCAAGAAGGGGTTCCGACTTCCCTCCGCGAGGTCGGCAGCGGGTCGGGCGTCGAGCTCGTAGATTCATTCGGTTAATCCGTGCACGCGCTCGGAACCGTCTTTGGCGCCATGCGCTGATGCTCGCAGCGGGCGGAACTGGCGCAGAATGGGCACAGCGCGCCGCCATCCATTGTGCAAACCGACTTCCTGGGTTTGCCCCTCCCGCCCGCGTCATTTATACTTTTCGCTTGCCTTAATGCCTTTGATCCCAGCAGGAGCAGCAACGTTTCATGCCCAAGCGTACGTTCCAACCCAACCGGCGCAAGCGCTCGAAAAAGCACGGGTTCCGTACCCGCATGAGGACCAAGAGCGGTGCCAAGGTGCTCTCGCGCCGCCGCGCGAAAGGTCGGAAGCGGGTTTCCGTGAAACCCGGCTTCCGCGAGTAAACCTCCTGACTTCCCCGGCGGACCTTAGTGGGGTGTTCTGACGATTGCAGGCGAAACGACTTCCCCGTGTCTGTCGCCGATGCAGGCCGAGGGCCCGGTGAGCGCGATCGCTCCCGGGCCGCGCAACCGGTTTCCACGCAGCCTGCGACTTCTGCGGCGGGCTGATTTTGAACGGGTGTACGAGCAGGGCCGGCGCCACTTCGGGGTGCACATGACTGTGTTCTACCTGCGGCGCCCGGAAGGCGACGGACTAAGAGTGGGTTTTACCGTGAGCCGCGCCCTCGGTGGCGCCGTGGAGCGGAATCGCATGAGGCGGCGACTGCGCGAATGCGTCCGGCTTTGCCGGCCGTCGGCGTTTCCGGCGGTCGACCTGGTCATTAACCCGAAGAAATCGCTGCTGACCGCTGATTTCTCCGACCTGCAAAAGGAAGTCCGCCGGGCGTTCACGGTGATCGTGCAGAAGCTGGCCGAGAAGCCCAGGCAGCAACCGTGAACGGTCAGCCTGTTAGGGGAACGGAGAACTCCGTAACCGGGTGTGCCGAGAGTTCGCTTTGGATGGAGCGGCGCTTCGAGCGCTGCACCAAGAATTTGAAGCGTGGGCCGTAGCCCTGGTCGATGAGGCGAATCACCAGCCAACTCGTGCTCCTGTTGCTTCGCGGCTATAAGCGCGCGATATCTCCCTGGCTCCAGCCTGCCTGCCGCTACGTGCCGACCTGTTCGGAATACGCCATGGAGGCGGTAGAACGCTACGGAGCCCTGCGCGGAACCGCGATGGCATTGCTCCGCCTGTTGCGCTGTCACCCCTTCGCCACAGGTGGATATGATCCGGTCGGTGATGGTCGCCTTCGGCCGGTGAGCCGCACCGCGCCGGAAGCGCAGGGTCAGGATCCAGTCCCCCAGGGGACCGGGGCCATACGGTAAATCCTTGTCAGACTTTCAAAACCCGCAGCAGGAGCCCGGAATGGAGCGGAGAATATTTCTGGTCTTCGCCATCTCGTTCCTGATCATGCTGATCTCGCAGGTGTGGCTTAAGAAGTACGAGCCGAAACCGCCGCAGCCCGCCGCGCCACGACCGCAAGCGGCGCCGATCTATCCCTTGCCCCCCACACGGGTGTCGGAGCAGCCTGCTCGAGTCATGCCACCCGCCGGCGTCAAGCAGGCCTCCGCCGAGGCCGAGAGCGTCGTAGAAAACGATCTCTACCGCATCCGCTTCAGCAACCGTGGCGGCCAGGTGAAGTCGTGGGTGCTGAAGAAATACGACGACGACAAAGGCAATCCCCTGGAACTCGTCCATACCGCTGCGGCGGAGAAGTACGGCTATCCCCTCTCCCTGTGGTCCTACGACGAGTCGCTGCGCAACAAGTTGAACTCGGCGCTCTACGTTGGCCCGGCTGCCAATTCGTTGACCGCCCCCACCGCGATCACGTTCGAGTACTCCGACACCGACGTCTCGGTCCGTAAAACCTTCCACTTCGATCACAGCTATTTGGTCACGATGGAGATTTCGGTTGTCTCCCAGGGCGCGGCGGTCTCCGCCTTGCCCATGTGGCCCGCCGGCTTCGGTGACGAAAGCAATCCGGCTGCCTACGCCACCAGCCAGGTCGAGTACCAGAACGACGGCCGGATTGACCGCTTATCCGTCAAAAAAGTCAGCAGCGGCGCCACGGTTCAGGGTCCATTCCAGTGGGCGGGCGTGACCGACCGCTACTTCGCGGCGGTGTTCCTCCCCGAGGACCCTGCCGCGAGCGCCCTGGTGACCTTGAACAACCCGCTGGACGTCCCGCGCAGCCCCCAGAAGCCCGACTCTAAGGAAATGATCAAGGTGGAGGTGTTAGGCGCCGCCGTGGGGAACCTCAAGGGCGCGACCGCACAGCGTATGTATGTCGGCCCCAAGGACCTCAAGACACTGGAGGCGATCCCGGTGCCCACCATCACCGGCAGCGAACCCCCGGATCTTCGCGGTCTGGTCGACTTCGGCTGGCTGGGCCTGATTGCCCGCCCTCTGTTCCTGTGGCTGAAATGGACCTACAAGTACGTCGGCAATTGGGGATGGGCGATCGTGATTCAGACCCTGATCATCAATGTAGCCTTGCTGCCTCTGCGCCTCTCGCAGATGAAGTCCATGCTGAAAATGCAGCGCGTCGCGCCCCAGATCAAGTCCATTCAGGAAAAGTACAAGAAGTACAGCCTGCGGGATCCCAGAAAGCAGGAGATGAACCAGGAGATCGCCGCGCTTTACAAGCAGCACGGCGTCAATCCTGCCGGTGGCTGCCTGCCCCTGCTCATCCAGATGCCTTTCCTCTTCGCCTACTATCGTATGTTGGGGGTCGCGCTCGACCTGCGCCAAGCGCATTGGCTCTGGATACGGGATCTGTCCGGACCCGACCCGTGGCACATTCTGCCCATCGCCATTATCATCACCATGTTGTTCATGCAGCGCATGACGCCGCAGCCCGGCATGGATCCGGTGCAACAGAGAATGATGAACTTCATGATGCCGGCGTTTCTCGGCTTCATCAGCCTGAACCTGGCCGCCGGCCTCTGCCTCTACTGGTCGGAGGGAAACTTGATCGGAATTGTGCAGCAGGCCATCATGAATCGCACCGAACTGGGCCGCGAAATGCGCGAGATGATGGAGAAACGCGCCCGCAAGAAAGACAAATGAGCGTTCAGCTCTCAGCCGTCAGCGCGCGGCCCTTGCGTCGTAAGCGGCTTTTGCTGAATGCTGACGGCTGATTGCTGAGAGCTGCTCTTCTATGCCCATACCCGACAAGATCGCCGCCGCCAACCGCATCAACGAATTCCTCCGCGGAATCGTGGCCAACGCCGCTCTCCGCCTGAAGTACCGCATCACCGTCGATCCTCCGCTCGCCGAGGAGCGCGATTGGGAGAAGCCGGAAATCCTGGTGGAATTTGCCGGCCCTGATTCCCCCCTTCTGCTCGAGCGGGGCGCCGAACTGCTGCGCGCCCTAGAACTGCTGGCGCTGGAAAGCCTTCGCCTGGCCGGCAATGAGCATGAGAAAATATGCTTCGACTGCATGAATCACCGCGCCATGCGCCTGGAAGAGCTGCGCATGGCGGCTGCGGTGGCTGCGGAAAAGGTCCGCAAGACCGGCGCCCCCTATCGCTTTGCCCCCATGTCCTCGCGCGAGCGCCGCATCGTCCACCTTGCCCTGCGCGACGAAACCGACCTGCGCACCGAAAGCGAAGGCGAAGGCCTGCGGCGCTGCGTGGTGGTGTACGCCAGGGACTACAAGTCGGTGGCGAAGCCGGAGCGCAAGACGATCCCCTAGCCGGAGGCGCTTCTCCCACGTCGGCTACTGAGGCCGCCAAGGGCTATCCCAGTCCTTGCGGTTCGTACCAGACTCTTTTTGGGCAGAGCCACCTTCGAAGTCCCGCTTGTCTGTTGTTGGGAGGACGAGGCTGCAGTCAACCACGACGCCGGGGAGATGGGCGCGGATCGAGCGGAAACTTCAGCTTGACCGACGGGAGAAGGGGTCTTACAGCCCTCGAGCCTCGGATCCTCGATTCCCCGCCAACCACGACGAACACTGAGAAATCACAGCCGGCCATTACAATCTCCCGGTGAACCTCGACGACACCATCGTCGCCATCGCCACCCCACCCGGCCGCGGCGGCATCGGCGTCGTCCGTCTCGCCGGCCCGGACGCCCGCGCCATCGCCGCGCCTTTGCTCCGCCTCCCGCACGAACTCGAGCCCGGCCGTGCCATGTTGGGCGAACTGATCGAACCCTGCGGCACGGGCCCCTCCGCCGGCGGCGACGTGACGCACCAGAGAGAGAATCAAGGAGAATCGTCCGCCCCACACCGCATTGACGAGGTGGTCGTCACCTTCTTCGCCAAGCCACATTCCTACACGGCAGACGACGTCGTTGAGATCTCCGCCCATGGTTCCCCCGTCGTCTTGCGCCATGTTGTCGAGCTTGCCCTCGCCCGGGGAGCCCGTCTGGCCGAGCCCGGTGAATTCACCATGCGCGCTTTTCTCAACGGTCGCATCGACCTCACCCAGGCCGAGGCCGTCCGCGACCTGATCGAATCGCGAACGCTGTTCCAGGCCAAGATTGCGGCGCAGCAGTTGGAAGGCGCGCTCTCGCACCAGCTCAAGCCCATCAAGCAGAAGCTGGTCGACCTGATTGCTCAGCTCGAAGCGGGCATCGACTTTGCCGAAGACGACGTCTCCATCCTGCCTGATGCGACCATCCTCGACTCGATTGCCGCGGTACGCGCGCCCCTGGCAGCACTCGCCGCCAGCTTTGCCTACGGCAAGATCGTGCACGAAGGTATGACCCTGGCCATCGTCGGCCGCCCCAACGTAGGCAAGTCGAGCCTCTTCAATCGCCTTGTCGAACGGGAACGGGCGATCGTCACGGCTACGCCCGGCACCACGCGAGACTTGGTCACCGAAAGCGTCGCCATCGGTGGCATCCCGGTGAGACTTGTCGACACCGCCGGCATCCGCCTTGCCCGCGACGAAGCCGAGAGCATCGGCATCCGCAAGTCGATGGAAGCCCTCGCCGACGCCGACCTCGTGCTGGTCGTGCTGGACGCCACCCAGCCTGGCACCCGCGAAGACCAAGAACTCCTAGCTCAAGTCGAGCAACGCGCGTCCCTCATCGTCGAGAACAAGTCCGACCTTGTTGGCGATGCGCCCGCTGGCATCCAACCTGCCGCCCACGCAAACATTCTCCGCACCTCCGCCCTCACTGGCGCCGGCATCCCCGAACTCCGGGCCGAGATCCTCCATCACATCGGCGGCGCCAGGCTCCAAACGGAAACCGGATTCCTTACCAACATCCGCCACCAGCGCTGCGTTCTCAACTCCCTCGAGGCCCTCACCTCCGCTGAGACCGCCGTCGCCAACTGTGTTCCCCACGAAATGCTTCTCCTCGATCTCTACCGTGCCCTCCGCCCGCTCGATGAAATCACCGGCGCCACCACCGCTGACGACATACTCCATCTGATCTTCAGCACGTTTTGCATCGGGAAGTAGCGCTTTGGCGGATTGATCCGGCGCATCGTCCCGTGGCAAGAGCGTCTTCGGCCATCCGCGGAGGGCAGACTTCCTCAAGGAATGAAAGCGTGGGTGCGACTGGGGATGAATCGCACAAACGAGCGGTACGGAAGCTCAAGGGAATGACCGAAGCGCTCCCATCTTGATCTTCACCTTCGCTTCCCAGTTAACGGATTCACCGGCAGCCGCCGGAATCAGTCAATTCGGAGCGGGGAGAGCTTTTCCGGGGCGTGGCTTGCAGCCGTACCGCAAGGCGCCGGGTACATCTCAGGTGGCACCTCCCAAGCAGACACGCATCCCCTGCGTCCTCACCGGTGAAGCCGGGCAGCGCTATTTCGACAACACCCCAAGCGACGCGCGGAACAGAACATCGAACGATCCCGTCTTCCCGTTCTTTGCCGCCTGGTCCAGCGCCTTCTCCGCAGCCAACCGCTGGTATCCCAGGTTCACCAGCGCGGAAAGCACATCCTCCTCGACGCCGCTCAAGCTCGGGGATCGCGTTTCCGGCCCCGGCATCGGGGCCGGCAGCTTGTCGCGCAGCTCCAGCACCATGCGCTCCGCGGTCTTTTTCCCGATCCCGGGAATGCGCGTCAACCGGGCTACATCGCCGCCCCGAATGGCTGCCACCATTTCGTCCGCCGCCATCCCGCTCAGGATCGTGATCGCAAGTTTCGGCCCGATCCCGCTCACCCCGATCAGCTTCTCAAAAAGTCGCTTCTCTGCGAGCTGGAGGAATCCATATAGCGCAATCAGGTCCTCTCGCACATGGGTGTGCACGTGCAAGCAGACCTCGCTTCCCACTCCCGGCAAGTCAGAAAAGGTCGGGATGCTGATCGCCACCTCGTAGCCCACGCCGCCGATGTCCACCACCGCCTGGTTCGGGTGTTTGACCAGCAATTTCCCCCGCAGATGCGCGATCATGTTGTGAGCATTGTACGGGAAGGTCAGGCCGGGCAATGAGCAGACCAGGTTTTCAGAACCTCCCAGACTGCCCCGACCCCTGATCCTAAAACAACGAGGACTGCCGCCGGCTTGGCGTGATCCCGAAGTGGTCGTAAGCCAGCACGGTGGCCACCCGCCCGCGGGGGGTTCGGTTCAGGAACCCGATCTGGATCAGGAACGGCTCGTAAATTTCCTCGATGGCGTCGGCCTCCTCCGCCAACGCAGCCGCCAGCGTGTTCACCCCCACCGGACCGCCCTGGTATTTCTGGATAATGGTCAGCAGCAGCTTGCGGTCAATCTCGTCGAAGCCGTGCTGGTCTACTTCCAGCATCTCGAGCGCCGCCTGCGCGGTCGGCTTGTCGATCTTTCCGCCCCCGCGCACTTGCGCATAGTCTCGCACCCGGCGCAGCAGCCGGTTCGCGATGCGCGGCGTCCCTCGCGAGCGGCTGGCAATCTCCAGCGCGCCCTCGTGATCAATGGCCACGCCCAGGATCTCAGCCGAGCGCTCCACGATCACCTCCAGGTCCTTGTGCGTGTAAAACTCCAGCCGCAGCATGATGCCGAACCGGGATCGCAGCGGTGCCGACAACAGCCCCGCCCGCGTGGTCGCGCCCACGAACGTGAACGGCTTCACTTCCATGGTGTGGGTGCGCGCCGATGGACCCTGCCCGATGATGATGTCCAGTTTGTAATCTTCCAGCGCTGAGTAGAGAATCTCTTCCAAGGCCGCCTGCAGCCGGTGCACCTCGTCGATGAACAGCACCTGCCGGCTCTGCAGGTTGGTGAGGATCGCGGTCAGGTCCCCCTTGATTTGCAAGGTCGGCCCCGATGTCTGTTGGAATGCCACCCTCAGCTCGTTGGCGATGATGTTGGCCAGCGTGGTCTTGCCCAGCCCCGGCGGCCCGTACAGCAGCACGTGATCCATGGCCTCCCCGCGCGAGCGTGCCGCTTCAATGGCCACCGCCAGGTTTTCCTTGATCTTGTCCTGTCCGATGAACTCCGCCAGGCGCTGCGGCCGCAGCTTCAATTCAAACGACGAATCATCCTCGACTGGAGCCGCCGAAACCAGCCGCTCCTTCAGGTTCGGAGTATTCTTCGCTGTGGCCACGTTAGGGCGATAGTAAAGCGAAAGTGGCGGGGAAGCAATGACAGCTTTCGTGGGGCAATCCGCGACCGGGGGGTTAGGCGTATGCTCTGCGCCTTGCCTGAGCCGACGCAGCGGCATAAGAATGAAACCCATGGCGTAGGCCCGGAGGTGGAGGCAGCAATGGAATCGGGAGGGGCGAACGCACCAGCACACACCCCAGCACCAGGAAGGCAGAAGATGAGAAATCGAGCCCCTTTCCGGAGAGGACACCTGCGGGTTCGCGGGCTACCTCTTGTCGGATGACAGAATCTGCTCCACGATCTCAGCCAGTACCCGATACCCCTCGGCGTCAATCGGACCTCGCGTCGCTTGCTGAAACTTCGCCGTTCGTTCCTTCGCGTCCAGATAGTTCACGATATCGGGCAGCACGCCACGCAGCTCCTGGCACACCGCTCGCAGGTGCATCAGGCCGTCGATCTCCATTGTCGACGACTCGAGCGTCCCGATCTCCCCGATCAGTTGCCGAGCCTCCGTCTTCCAGTGCTCGAACTCGGTCTCATACTTCAGGTAGGATTCGGCATCGCCCACGATCAACAGTTCCAGGTTCTTCAAGTCCGTGGAAGTAAGCGGCTGTTTCTGCTTAAGCTTCGGCAATAATGAGCCGAAGTCGAGCTGTGACTGAAGCGCCTCCCGCGCCACGCCCTCCAGTTCTCCCACCTGGTCCTCTAACGAGCCGTAGTTGTCGCTGCTCTCCGCCCCCGCGCAGCGGGATGCCAGTTCCAGCGTTGCCTTGACCTCCGCGTTGACTGCTGCTCTGACCTTTTCCGTGTTGCCCATCGGGAACACCTCACGAAGCCAGACCCTGTGCGTCTTGGCCGCATCATTCTAGATCGGATTTCATTCTTGTCCGTTCCTGGGTGGCGCACAGCCCGCGAGGTGGCGGATGGAACCAGAGAGGTCTTACCGACTTGGCGCTTGTGCCGGATCGAGCGCTACTGCTCCTCGACCACGCCCAGGCGCACGCCGCGCAGTTTCTCGGCCTCGAACCATCCCACCCGGCGGCCAAACCAGCTTGCCAAACCGCCAACGCCAAACCGCTTCGCGACCGGCTCAAACTCGCTCGTCCCCAGCAGGAACGCCACCGGGCTGGGACCGAATCGTTCCAGCCGTTTTGCCAGCCACGACTCAGTTTGAGCCGGGGCGGCGAGGACCGCCGGTGTTGCCGCAAAGTATGCCAGGTTCGCTCCCCACTCTGGATGCATTTCCACTTGCGGCCGTCCCCAACCGTAGGCTCGCTCGAAACTGGAGATCGCCGGCTCCAGTTCGCGCACTCCCAGCACGACCAGGGCGATCCCCTTGAGCCCGGACCCTTGCACACCGGCCGAAGGCTGGACCCGGAGGCTGCGCGCCGTTATGTCTTCGATTAGAAAAGGCAGCTCGGATCCCGGCGGGCCCGGTCCCAGCGACGCGGTCTCCCACCGCAACTGAGTCCCGTCCTGCTTCTTGCGCCCACCGGCCGCCGGTCCGTGCGTCAACATCCCGTCGGCCTTGAGTCGAGCGACGTCCCCCTGTACATCGCTTGTGCCCACGGCCCAGGCACACGGTCCCGCATCGCCTTCCATGAACTTGCCCCAATCCGATCCGGTCACGACGCTCGGCTTCGTCGGCGCGATCAGCTCCAGGTAAGACCCGTCGGCAAACCCCACCAGCGCCATCTGGGTGACGCCGTTCGCATGCAGCCCGCCGTAATCGCTCGCCAGCCCCACCGAAGCGAATGCCTTCCGCATGATCTCGAGATCAACGCCGCAGACCGTAACATGATCCACGTTCAACCGACGCACCTCCGCTCGCCCCCTCGCCATCGTGGTCTCGGCTACCAGTCCGACCGCCATACCAGCCCCCAACACCACGGCAAGTCTCATGGCCATACTTTCGACCGAAGTCCGGCGAGGTGGAAAATGGCAACCCGCTTTCGACGGGTCTTCCGCCAGACGCCACCTCCAACAAGGAAGGGCGGACAAAATGGCCGCACCTGAAGTCGGAAGCTACCTCCTCCCCCGGGCCGGATAGTTCCGGACATCCTGTCCCAGCAGTTTGTCGAGCCTCTTCTGAATTTTTTCCGAGCTCGGAGATATCCCGCCACCTTCCGAACCGCCCGCCATCAGCCACAAACTGCCGGCGCTACTCCTCTTCCTCTTTCACCTCACCACGAGCCGCCTTGGCCTTTTCGATAATCTTGTCCTGCAACTGCTGGGGCACGATGTCGTAGTGATGCATCTCCATGTTGAAGCTGCCGCGCCCCTGGGTCATCGAGGTCAGGTCCGCGCCGTAGGTCAGCATCTCCGCCATCGGCACCTCGGCCTTCACGATCGTATTCCCCCCCTTGTTGTCCATGCCCTGGATGCGTCCGCGGCGGCTGTTCAGATCGCCCATGATCGAGCCCGCGAACTCGTCCGGCACCGTGATCTCCACTGACATGATCGGCTCGAGCAGCGTCGGCTTCGCCACCTCCATTGCCTTGCGGAAGGCGATCCGCCCTGCCAGCTGGAAGGACAAATCATTGGAGTCGACATCGTGATACGACCCGTCGTAGAGAACCACCTTGAAGTCCACCACCGGATACCCCGCCAAGTAGCCGCGAGCCGCCGCATCCTTGATCCCCTTCTCCACCGCCGGGATGAAGTTTTTCGGGATCGCGCCCCCGAAGATGTCATTCACGAACTCGAACTCCGCCCCGCGCGGCAGCGGCTCCATCCTGATCTTGCAGTCCCCGTACTGCCCGTGTCCGCCCGTCTGCTTCTTGTGCCTTCCCTGCACGTCCGCCTTGCCCCGGATCGTCTCCCGGTAGGGCACCTTGGGCGCCTTCAGGTTTACCTCCGTGTGGTAGCGCTTCTTCATCTTCGATACCGCTACCTCGATGTGCTGCTGCCCCGTGCCCGCGATCAGGAACTCCTTCGTCTGCGGATCGCGGAAGAACCGCAGCATGGCATCCTCTTCCATCAGCTTGTGGATACCCGCGCCCAGCTTGTCTTCGTCCGCTCGGCTCTTGGGCTCGATGGCGAACGTGATCGCCGGCTCGGCCAGTTTTACCGCGGGATATTGGATCGGCGACGCCTTGTCTCCCAACGTGTCCCCGGTTAGCGTCTCCCGCAGTTTGGCCACTGCCCCGATGTCGCCCGCGTGCAACTCAGTCACCGGCACCGCGTTCTTGCCCTGCATGATCGAGATGTGCGCCAGCTTCTCCGGCGTGTTGCGGGTGAAGTTCTGCATCGTCGCATCGTTCTTCACCACGCCGGAAAAAACCTTGAAGTAGGAAATCCGTCCCGCAAACGGGTCCGACACGGTTTTGAATACATATAAGGATGCCGGCTCCGCGTCTGTGCCCTTGCGCGTCGGTGGCTCGCCGTTCCCCGAGGGCTGCCCCTGTATGGCGGAATGCTCGTTGGCCGCTGGTGTGTAATCCACAAGGAAGTCCATCGCCGCATCTACGCCGACGTTGCCCAAACCCGAAGTAAACAGCACCGGGAATATCTTGTCCTCGCGGATCGCCTCATGCAGCGCCGGGATCAGGTGTTCCTCCGGAATCGTGCCCTGCTCGAAAAACTCCTCCATCAGCTCGTCTTTGCCTTCAGCCACCAGTTCCACCAGCTTTTCATGCGCCGCCTTGGCTTCCTCCATAAGATTCGCGGGAATGTCGCCTTCCTTGCCCCTCCCGTTCCCGCCCATCTCGTAGGTGCGGGCCTTCATGCGTACCAGGTCGATGACTCCGGTCAGGTTCTTCTCGCTTCCGATGGGCAGCTGCAGCGGCATCACCGCGCGCCCGAAGGTCCCGGTCAGCGACTCCAGGACGCGCCCTGCGTTCGCTCGTTCGCGGTCCATGCGGCTCACGACGATCATGCGCGGCAAGTGGATCTCCTCGCAGTAACCCCACACGCGCTGCGTGACCACCTCCACGCCCGCCACGCCATCCACCACTACCAGCGCTGCGTCCACCACCGGCAACGCCATCTTGGCTTCATGGACGAACATATTGAACCCGGGGGTGTCCAGCAGGTTGATCTTGGTCTTCCCCCACTCCACAAATGCCACCCCGGTTGTGATCGACATCTTGCGCGCGATTTCCTCGTCGTCATGGTCGGTCGGCGCCGTGCCCTCATCCACACGCCCCAGGCGGTTGGCGGCTCCGGCCGTGTAGAGCATGGCCGATGCCAGGGATGTCTTGCCCGCATGTCCGTGCCCGATCAGGGCCAGGTTGCGGAGATTCGCTGCCTCATAGACTTTCACGGATGGGCTCCTTCAGTTGACGTCCCTCGGCTTCCGGGCTACGCCCTGATTCATCAGTGACGGTGGCAGGACAGGGCTTCAGCCGAGCCCTGGTCCCGCCAAATGTGCGGGGCTTCAGCCCCTAAGGTGTCCCGTGCTCCGGCCTGTGCGTCGGTAAGCTTTTGCATCCTGTCGTGCCGCGGTCCCGGCGGTTGCCCAGCGTGCGTCGCTGGAAGCGCACTCCACGCTGCCGTGGCACGCCTTAGGGGGTTGAATGAGGACAGGCTACGGCCGCTGCGGCCAACCCTGCCAAAACCCCCGATCCTACCACAGCCTAAATTGCCCCCTCAAGGAAGCCGCTGGTAGCGCCTTGTAGCGCCGGCATCTCCCCGGCCCGGCCGCCCCAAGCCCGACGAGGGGTGAAGGCAGTCTCTCCCTGCACTGTTCCCACCCCGCCGATTCCGGCTTTTTTGCGGTAAACTCTCGCGGCGCGCCCACTGGCCTTCCGCGACTCCGGAGCCTCCCATGCCACAACCCGCAACCTCCCGTCGGCAGGTCGTCACCTACCTGCTCCTCGTGCTCGGCTTCAGCTCCGTCTTCTACGCCCTCATCATTTCCGCCCACACTCTCCGTGCCGGCGCAGGCCTGTATGTCCTGGGCATCATGTGGTGCCCAGCGCTGGCCGCCTTGGTGACTCTCAGAATCAACCACCGCAGCCTCTCGGAACTCGGCTGGAAGTGGCCCAAAGCTCGCTTCGCCGCCATGAGTTGGTTCATCCCTCTGTTCTACAGCGCTGCCGCCTACGCGATCGTCTGGGTCTCCGGGCTCGGCGCTTTCCCCAACCGTGATTTCATGCGGGACCTCGTTCCACGGATGGGCTTGCGAACTTCTCCCACCGTATCCACGATTCTTTATGTCCTGCTGATGGGCAGCCTAGGATTGGTCCGCAGCCTCTCCAGCGCGCTGGGCGAAGAGATCGGCTGGCGCGGCTTCCTCGTCCCCGCGTTGTTCCCAACCGTAGGATTCACCGGCACCGCCCTGATCAGCGGCGCAGTCTGGGCTTGCTGGCACTACCCCGGCCTGATCTGGAGCGATTACAACGGCGGCACCCCCCTTTGGTACGGGCTCACCTGTTTTACCGTCATGGTCGTAGCCATCTCGTTCGTCTTTGCCTGGATGCGCCTGCGCTCGGGCAGTCTCTGGACTGGAGCCCTCCTGCATGCCAGCCACAACCTTTATGTGCAGTCCATCTTCACACCCCTGACCGGCAACGCCGGAAAAACTGCCTGGTTCATCGACGAATTCGGAGCAGTGCTGCCTGCGATGGCCGTGCTCTTCGCCATCTACTTCTGGCGCCGTCGCGACGAGCTCCCGCCGCGGCCGGGATAACTTCTGTCCCGCAACTCCGTCGTCCTGAACAACCGTACTGGTTCCTGAATGCGGTCATAGAGGACCTGCGGTTGGCATCAGCGCGACTAGGGATATTCCCACCCGGTGCCTACCTCACGCACGACATGCTGCACCTGCGCGGCGGGCACCAGGTCTCCTGGCTGCTCGATGGTGTCCCGATACCGAATACAAACATCGCCGCCACCTTCGGTCCTCAGGTTGATCCCAAGGATATTGACTACCTCGAGGCCAACCGCGGCAGCTACGGCGCCGAGTTCGGCGATCGCACCTATGGCATCGTCAACGTCGTTCCCCGCACCGGATTTGAGCGAAACAACGAAGGCGAACTGGTATTGATGGCGGGCAGTTTCTATCAGATCAATGCCGGAGTGTCCTTCGGCAGCCACGATAGCCAGGTATTTGGCGCAATCTTCAACAACGGCAGCGGCAGCCATCAACACCAGGGTTCATCCTTCCGGCAACCAGGAAATGTTCTTTGTCGATGACCGATTTACGCCAGTCTCCTGGTTGACCCTGGTGGCGGGGATGAGACCAACCCGTTTTTCCGGCGGATTCACGGAATCCTCGGTTAGCCCCAGGTTCGGCGGCGCCTTCACTGTGCCTCGTCTGGGTTGGACTTTCCGTGGGTTCTACGGACACTACTACCAGCCGCGACCATTAGTCACCGTGTCCGGTCCGCTCACGAGTTGTGCAACGCCAATAACTGCGGGTTTATCCCCCTGCACGGCGAGACCGATGAGGAGCATCAGTTCGGGGTTACCATGCCATTCCATGGCTGGGTGGTCGCCGCTGACAATTTCCGCACGAACGCGGCCAATTTCTTCGATCACAACAACATCGGTGCGTCGAACATTTTCTTTCCCGTCACCATTTCACAAGCCGTGATTCGCGGCTGGGAACTTGCCTTGCGCTCGCCCCGTCTCGCCCATCGCGCAGCTCTACCTGACTTCCTCCAACCAGATTACCGAGGGCAGCGGCTGCGTCACCGGCGGGCTTACCGATTTCTCCTGTGACCCCACGCTCGCTCCCCTCGATCACGATCAGCGCAATACGCTCAACCTCGGCGGCAACGTGAATCTGCCGTGGCGCTCCTGGGCTTCGACCAATGTTCACTAGGGCTCTGGCTTCGCGAACGGCGTTCCGGGACAGCCCTATCCCGGCGCCTATCCGCCCGGGCACACCACCTTTGATCTGTCCCTGGGCAAGAGCTTCGGAGAACGCTGGCCTGCCACCGTGACCGCTCTCAACCTGGCCAATCGCAGGTTTGAACTGGACAACAGCCTGACCTTCGGTGGCTTCCACGGGAACTACCCGCGCGAGATGGTGGTGCAATTGAACTACCGGTTTCATTACTGAAGTGGGGGCGCCGAAGCACGGGCGGAATCGCGCGTCCTGCCGCATTCCCTCCCTTTTGGCGCACCCTGACCCCGCTTGCCTGCCGGTGCACGTGCTTCCCGCTGTTCCTAAAGGCACGGGGCGGGAAATCGCACTGCCGGCCCATCCAAACCGGCCGATTACTGCCATCGGCCTAAAGTAACCTTAGTCTCCGGTGTTCGGTGATCTACACTCGCGGAGCAGATGCGGTGCCTCGGATCCCCCGCGTCGGACCTGAGCGATGGCAGACCTCGCCCCGGGCAGGCGTAACGCTTCGCACGGTTCCGGCGGTAGAAGCATCCTGACGATCGACGACTGAAGACCGTGAGAAATTCATGCAGGCCATGATTCAGCCACAACCTGTTCTGCCGCTGCCCAGACCAGACTGTCTGGTCTGGTACGCCGGCGACCCCTGCGACGATCTCATCCAGCAATACCATCAGGCGGCGGAGCAGCGTGACCAGCAGCAGTGGCAACTCTCTCTAACCGCACCGCTGCAGCAACAGATTGCCGATCAACAAAATCAAATTAAGACCCTGCAACTGAAGCTTGACTCCCTGACCGCCGAAGCCTTGCAAAGTGATGCCCGCAACCAGGCCTTCCTGGACGGAGTGGGAGCCTTCGTCGGGGTGAGCCTGGCCTTCCTGGTCGCTATAGGCGGCTTTCGCCGCCTCGCCCGCAACTCCCTCAACCCCAAGCACGAACGGCAACCTGCATCGCCCATCTGAGCCGAGCGCGGCGCGAACGCCCTCGCCCGGGAAAGACGCGCGGTATGGCTGTGTTTGCATTGAAGGTGCTAGCCGTTTCCCCGGCCTTGTCGTCCGCAATCTCGCTGTCGAGCGACCACTGCCGATTCTTCTCACCTCATCATCGCCACGACGATCCCCCCGACCATATAGAACGTGAAATCCTTCAGGTGAACGAGTCGTGCTCCTTCCCAACAATGTCAATGACGAATTGCTTCACCAATGCAAACCCCAGCACCGCCCCCGTACGTCCAGTGATGCAGCCGGAACCCCGCCGTCACCACTGCCCCGTAGCCCATCAGCGCATGAACCCCCTGGTAAGCGACATCCGGCGAGGGATAGTGCCGGTTGCCCAGGGGGAGAATTCAATCATCCGTGGCTGATTTCGGGAAGTCCATAGAAGCAT
>Ga0187779_10001153_pt1 | contig 16638 bp, 14 predicted proteins | sample 1015_Q2_SP10_10__FD_132435 | JGI IMG/M metagenome (GOLD analysis project Ga0187779, IMG submission 132435) | Tropical peat soil microbial communities from peatlands in Department of Meta, Colombia - 1015_Q2_SP10_10_MG | ecosystem: Environmental > Terrestrial > Soil > Wetlands > Peat | place... | reverse complement strand
TCGAAGTCCGCACGGGTTACGACAGAAGAGAACCGTCGCGAAACGGCAGCGGTCTCCGATGGACGACACGCCGTGGTTGCGATCTCGGTGGCGGCATTCAAAGATGGGCCGGATTCAGGATGCCGGATGTCGTCGCCGGATGGCGAGAGAAAAGAAAAGCAAGGCAATCGCCAGCGCGATCAAATCAAGCCACGTGGTGTAATTCCAATGGATCGTGGCGTGCTCGATCGCGGCGGGTGGTCGCGGGCCGCGTGGAATCAAGCCCGTCGCGGCGAAAAGCACGTCGACAATAATTCCTGAGGCAACCATCGACGCATAAAAGATGCAGACAATGCAGATGGTAGCGCGTCCGCCGAAGTATTTCAGATAAATCAAGATAATCGGAACAACGAGCAAGTCGGCATAAATAAATGAAATCACGCCGCCGAAGCTAATTCCATTCGACCAAAGCAGACTGGCGAGTGGAATATTTCCAACCGAGCAAACGAATGAAAGAATGGCGATGACTGGGCCGACCGCCGCGTTTTCAATGAGCCGGAGCGATTCGTTTCCGCTTTGAATGAACAGTGATTTCCACCAATCGTGCGGAACCAACGCTGACAAAAGGCCGGCGATTAAAAAGCCGGCAAGAATTTCCTTCCAAAGCATCTGCCAATCCCTCAAAAATGCCGTGGCGACGCGGGTCCACTTTCCTTGATTCACATCGGGCCGGTGTTCATGTCCATCATGACAGGAATCCTTCTCCTTGCCCCTCGCGTGCTGGAGCGCTTCGGCTTCAAGTTTCTTTGCGAAGAAGATCGACATCAACAGCCACATCATTGCGATGAGAACAAATGCGCCGACGACTTCGGCGAGAACAAATCGCCATCCCATTAACAACCAGAGAACCACGCCGAGTTCGACCACGAGATTGGTGGATGCGAACATGAAAGCGAACGCCACGACCAGCGATGCACCCTGTTGAAATGCGCTTCGACCGATTGCAACTGCCGCGTAAGAACAAGACGAGCTGGCCGCACCCAGGCCGGTCGCCGTCAGGATCGTCTTCAAGTTGGGCCGGCCGAATGCCTGCTTCATTCGCTCCTTGCTGACGAATACCTGGAGGGCCGCGGAAATCCCAAAACCGATCACCAGCGCCCAAAACGTTTCCCAAAACATGGCCGTCGCCATTCGCAACGCGTGACCGAGAGTGGCAAGCGCGTGCGCCAGGAATTGCGTCATTGCGATTCCAGAATCACGCACGCGACCGCGTGATGATCCGTGTGGCTGAGAGTAATGCGGGCGGAAACGATGCCACGTTGCCTGACCAATTCTCGCGCTCCACCCGAGAAAACCAGAAATGGCTCGCCACTCGCTTTTTTTTGAATGTCGATGTCTCGCCAGCCCATCGCCTTTCCGATTCCGGTGCCGAATGCTTTCGAAACCGCTTCTTTTCCGGCAAAACGCGCCGCCAAATGCCGCGAAGGAAATTTCATCGACATCGAATATTCGATTTCGCCATCGGTGAAAACGCGGCGAAGAAATTTCTCGCCGAACCGATCGACCGAATGTTGAATTCGCTCGCACTCAACCAGATCGACGCCGATTCCGAGAACGCTCATCCGCGATAATCGTCCATCGCCGCAATCATTTCCTTCACCGCGTCTTCAAGACCGACAAAAACGGCGCGCGAAATAATTGAGTGACCGATGTTGAGCTCGGTCAGGTGTGGGATTTTGTGGATAAGCGCAACGTTCGTGTAATTGATTCCGTGGCCGGCGTTAACTTGAAGTTTCAATTCCGAGGCGGCCTTGGCCGCGGCTTGCAAGTTTTCGAGTTCTTGCTTCTCGATTTTTTCCGAAAACGCATTTGCCAATTTGCCGGTGTGCAGTTCCACCATTTCCACTCCGAGTTCGTGCGCCGCGTCGATTTGTTCCAATTTTGGATCGACAAACAAGCTCACGCGAATACCGGCCGTCTGCAGGCGTTTGATCGTGGCTTCGAGATCCTTTCGTTGCGCAACCACATCGAGACCGCCTTCGGTTGTAATTTCCTCACGCTTTTCTGGCACAAGGCAGGCCTCATCGGGCACGAGCCGCAGCGCGACATCAACAATTTCCGGAGTGTTTCCCATTTCGAGATTGAGCTTGGTCATAATGTTTTCGCGCAACCGTTCAACATCGCGATCTTGAATATGGCGCCGATCGCTTCGCAAGTGGACCACGATTCCGCCGGCTCCGGCCCGCTCACAAACCGCCGCCGCAGTGAGCAGATCCGGCTCGGCGTTTTTTGATTCGGGCATCGACGCATACCGCATCTGCCGCAAAGTCGCAACGTGATCGATATTAACACCTAACTGCAAAGCGCTCATTTATCACGGCTCAACAGGAGCAAAACTCTTCCGGAGAGCAAGCGGAACAGTTCGATCGCTACGCTGGCGTCCTCCCTGCTTTTATGTCACAGTCGCGGGCTGTTACCCACTCGATTCTCTCGCCGATGAACCGCTTCGCCGATCGACTCGCCGCGCAAGGATTGCAGCTCCGTCGCAGCCGGACCGAGGTGCTGCAGGTGAATGTCGGCAAGATTTGCAACTTAACCTGCGGCCATTGTCACGTGAATGCCGGACCGACGCGGACGGAGATTATGACGCGCGAGACAATCGACCGGGTCGTTGATTGGCTTGAGCCGACGCCCATTTCCACGGTGGATATCACAGGTGGCGCGCCGGAGATGATTCCTGATTTTCGCTACTTCATCACCCGGCTGCGCGCTTTCCAGCCGCCCATTCGGATTATAGATCGTTGCAATCTGACAATCCTGATGGCGCGCGGTTACAAGGAGTTGGCTGAATTTCTTGCGCAAAAGAAAGTGGAGATCGTCGCGTCAATGCCGTTTTACTCGGCTACGAACGTCAACGCGCAACGGGGCGAAGGCGTTTTTGAGGAAAGCGTGGCGGCGTTAAGATTATTGAACCGGTTAGGCTACGGAATTGCCGCTGATTTGCCGTTGCACCTCGTTTATAACCCACTCGGAGCCTCACTGCCGCCGTCACAGGAACAACTGGAGTCGGAGTTTAAACACGAACTGGGCGCGCATTTCGGCATTGTCTTCAACAAACTTTACGCGATCGCAAATTTGCCGATTGCCCGCTTTGCCGCGTACTTGCGGCTGAACAACAAACTCGAAGAATACATGGACTTGCTGATCAATACCTTCAACCCGGCCACGATCGATGGTCTGATGTGTCGGAGCACGATCAGCGTTGGTTGGCGGGGCGAAGTTTACGATTGCGATTTCAACCAGCAGCTGAACATGCAATGGCTCCGGTGCAACGGTGAAAGAAAACCGGTTTTTCTCTGGGACGTCGATCTCGACAAAATTGACAATCGCGAAATCATGACCGGCGACCATTGTTTCGGCTGCGCCGCCGGTGACGGGTCAAGCTGTGCCGGCGCGATCGCGCCCAGCCATGCCGCCCCTAACAATACTCTGTAATCACAGTTGCTGCAGCGCTCGATCCAAAACCTCGATTAGAAAATCTCCGTCCGATTCGTTGACACACATTGGCGGCGAGAAACGGATCGTTTGGCCCCACAACCCGCCTTTGCCTAACAACAAACCCATTTCCTTGCAGTTTTCCAAAACCTGGGCGCACTCCTCTTTGGCCGGTTCCTTCGATTGTCGATCCTTCACCAGTTCAATCCCCAGCAACAAACCTTTTCCGCGCACATCGCCGATGAGGTTGTGCTTTTCCTTCAGTTTGCTCAGCCCCGCCAGAATTCGGCTGCCGATCTTGAGTGTGCTCGCTTGAAGTTTCTCACGATCGATCACATCCAGTACCGCGTTGCCTTGCGCGCAAACGACCGGATTGCCGCCGAACGTATTGAAGTGCGTTCGTTGCGCCAACGCTGACGCGATCTTTGGCGTCGTGACAACCGCACCAAGCGGGCAACCGTTGCCGATGCCTTTGGCCATGGTCACGATGTCGGGGATCACTCCCTGCGTTTCGAATCCCCAGTAATGCGTACCCGTGCGACCAAATCCCGCCTGCACTTCATCGGCAATGCAAACACCGCCCGCGGCACGGACATGCTCGTAAGCGTGTTTCAAATAATTGTCGGGAAAAACGACGCAGCCACCGACGCCTTGAATCGATTCGGCAATGAAAGCAGCGACTTGGCCAGGTGTAGCGAAGTCGATCAGGTTCTTCACGTCGGCCGCGTATTTTTTTCCGGCCTCGGCATCCTCGCGTCCCCACAAGCCGCGATACGGATCGGGCGTGGTCGCGTGATGCACGCCGAAACTATGCGGCACGTTGAACTTCCAGCCGCGGTTGCCGGTCGTTCCCATTGTTAGCGTGCTGCCGCCGTGATACGCGTTGCGCAGCGAGATAACTTCGTAGTTGTTTGTGCAGGCACGCGCCATCAGCAACGCGAGATCGTTTGCTTCCGACCCTGAGTTTGTAAAATAACAAACCTTCAGGTCGCCCGGCATTTTCGACGCCAGTTTCTTTGCATATTCGGCAATATTCGGATGCAGATAAATCGTCGTGGAATGTTGGAGCGTTTCGTTCTGCCGGCGGGCCGCATCGACGACGTCAGGATGACAATGCCCGACACTCACGGTCACGATTCCACCGAGCGCGTCGAGATATCTCCGGCCGTGCTCGTCCCAAACGTATTGCATTTTTCCTTCCACGATCATCAACGGCTTTTTGTAGTAGAGGAAAATCCCCGGGTTCAGGAATTCTTTGCGCAACCGCAGCACTTCGTCGCCGGAGAGGCCTGTGTATTTCTTCGGTTTGTGTTCGAAAGGTGGCAGTTCGGGTAATTTCATGTCGATTTCCTATCCAAAATGCGCAGCGCAAGATAAAGAACAAACGCAATCAGGAAGCCGGCAAACCAGGCGTAATCATAGAGCCTGACCAAAAATGCGGGTATCGCCGACGCTGCGACGATTTTCACAGCAACAAGAAAACCGGGAAGATTTGGCAACACGGCGATAATCAGCGAAAAAATCGCGATCAAACTGAAACCGTTACTGAAACGATATTCGCCGTCACTTCGATAAAGAGCCGAAACGTGCAAATGCTTACGTCGCCAGACATAGTAATCCGCAATCATGATTCCGCCGATTGGTCCGAGCAGCGCGCTGTAACCAACCAGCCATTTGAAAATGTAACCGGAGGGGTCGGCCACCAATTTCCATGGCATCATGATCACGCCGATGATGCCGGTAATTAGTCCACCGAGTCGAAACGAAATCCTGCGTGGGGCCAAATGCGAAAAGTCATTGGCGGGACTGACTACATTTGCGGCAATGTTGGTGGCCAAGGTCGCAATGCACAACGCAACCATGGCAACAATCAGCACCGCCGGATTGGTAAAGTGCGTCAAAACATCCACCGGATCCCAGATCGTTTGACCGTAAATGATCGTGGTCGCGGATGTGACCGCAACACCGATAAATGAATAAAGTGCCATGGTTAGCGGAAGTCCCAACGCTTGTCCGACAATCTGATCGCGTTGCGAGCAGGCATACCGGGAAAAGTCCGGAATATTTAACGACAGCGTCGCCCAAAACCCGATCATTCCAGTCAACGCCGGAACAAAAAACGAAAAGAATTGCCCGGCTTTCGGTTGGCCGGCGGCAAACGCGGACGGTTGCGACAGAATGGGGCCAAATCCGCCGGCGTTTTGATAGGCCCACCAAAGCAAGAGCAGTCCGAGCGCGATCAGCAGTGGCGCTTTGATGTTCAGCAGCCAGCGAATGCAATCGATCCCTTTGTAAACCACCAGCATGTTAATTCCCCAGAAAAAGAGAAAACAAACAAATTGCGCGAACGTGATCCCCAGAAAGTTTTGGGTTGAGCCGGTTGCGAGCGACGGCGCGAGGATCGAGATGATCTTGTAAATCGCGTTGCCGCCGATCCAGGTTTGAATTCCGAACCATCCGCAAGCGACGAACGCACGCATCAGAGCGGGAATATTTGCTCCACGGGTACCGAACGATGCGCGACAGAAAACGGGAAACGGGATCCCGTAGCGTGTTCCGGCGTGAGCATTGAGGATCATTGGAATAACGACGATGACGTTGCCGAGGAAGATCGTGAAAATCGCCTGCGACCAATTCATTCCGCCGTCAATGAGCGACGAAGCCAGCATGTAAGTGGGAATGCAGGCCGACATCGAAATCCAAAGCGCGGCAAAACTTCCGACCCGCCACGTGCGACGATCCCCCGGCACCGGCGCAAGATCGGCGTTATAAAGATGATTGTGCTCGATCTGAAGATCGACATCGGCGTCGGGCGCGAGCGAGACCGAGCCCATTAGAAATGCGATGGCTCGCGTTTCAGAAACTGACCGTGGCCGAATTCGCCAACGAATTTGCCATCGCGCGCCGCAACTTTGCCACGCACGGTGACGACGTGCGGCCGCCCCTCAATCTCGAATCCTTCGAACGAATTGTAATCAAGATTCATCTGGTGCGTCTTCGCTGAAATTTTTCTGCGATAATTCGGATCGTAAACGACGAGGTCGGCATCGCTGCCAACTTTGATCGCGCCTTTTCTCGGGAATAACCCGAAAAGTTTCGCGGCCTGCGTGCTCGCAGTCTCGACGAACCGTTGGAGGTCGATCTTCCCACCTTTAACTCCGTGCGTGAAATAAAGATTGATCCGGTCTTCGAGCGACGGAATCCCGTTTGGAATCTTGGTGAAGTCATCTTTGCCCATCTGTTTTTGGGCGAAATCGAATGGCGCGTGATCGGTCGCCAGAGTTGCAACCGAGCCATCACGGAGCGCATTCCAAAGCACATCCTGATTTTTTTTATCGCGCAGCGGCGGCGACATGACATTTTTTGCCCCTTCGAAATTCGGCTTCTCCGCGTGGGTTCGATCGAGCAGCAAATATTGAATCAGAGTCTCGACCCAAACGTTGACGCCGCGCGCTTTGCCGCCCCTCGCTTCATTGAGAGCTTCTTCACAGCTGGTGTGCACGATGTAGACATGCGCGCCGGTCATTTCGGCAAATGTCATCAGATGATGAACACCTTCCGCTTCGACGACCGGCGGCCGGCTCCAGTAATGAAACTCAGGTCCGGTTTTTCCTTCGGTCAGTAATTTTTTCTGCAATTCAAGAACCAAATCGGCGTTCTCGCAATGCGCGGTGACGATCACGCCAAGCTTCTTTGCCAGCGTTAGCGTCGCGTAGAGTTCTTCGTCGGTAATTCCGAAGGCGCCCTTGTAGGCGAGGAAGATTTTGAAGCTGCTGAGTCCGCGCTTAACAATCTCTTTGAAATCGCGCTCCGTTTCGGCGTCGTAACGAGTCACACCCATGTGAAACGTGAAATCGCAGGCACTTTTGCCCTCCGCTTTGCCTAACCAAAGCTCGAATGCTTCCAGCGGCTTTTCATCCCGCGCCGGACAGATCATTTCGATGAACGTCGTCGTCCCACCGACGAGCGCGGCGCGGCTTGCCGTTTCGTGCGTGTCTTTCGCAAACGTGCCCATGAACGGCAGATAGATGTGAACGTGCGGATCGATGAAGCCGGGGAAAACATATTTTCCGGACGCATCAACCACTTCGTCCGCTTTCACGTTATCGATCTTCTTTTCGATGCGCGTGAACGTTTCGTTCTCGCAGAAAATGTCCGCGACGTAGCGCTCGTCTGCGGTTACCACTTCCCCATTTTTAATCAGCAAGCTCACACAATTTAAACCGCCGATTGAGCAAATATCACGGATCGCCTGGCGAAAATCAGCGACGTCATCCGCGGTTCATTTTTTCCAAACATCGCCGACCCCGTGGCCAAACCAGCGTGAGCTCACGACTTTTTGATGCGTATAAAATTGCACGCCTTCACGGCCTTGAATGTGAAGATCGCCGTAGAACGATTCGTCCCAACCGGTGAACGGAAACATCGCCATGGTCGCGGGCACGCCAATGTTGATTCCCACCATTCCGGCTTTAACGCGATTTTTGAATTCGCGCGCGGCTTTGCCGGAGTTGGTGAAAATCGCAGCGCCGTTTCCAAACGCGGATCGGTTGGCGATCTCGATCGCTTGATCGACATCGTCTGCGCGCATCACGTTCAAGACCGGCCCGAACACTTCTTCGCGCGCGATCGTCATTCGATCTTCGACTTGATCGACAATCGTCGCTCCCATGAAAAATCCATTCGGTGCGTCGACAATTTTCAGGCCCCGACCATCAGCGATCACTTTGGCGCCTTCCCTTTCGCTACTTTCGACCAGGCTAATCACGCGATCGCGATGTTGCGCCGTGATGACCGGCCCCATGTCCGGTTGCGATTTCGCAATATCAGTCGGACCGACTTTGATTGCTCGAGCCGCTTCAACCAGTGTTGGCAGAACGCGATCGGCCGCTTTGCCAACGGCAATCGTGGTTGATCCGGCCATACAACGTTCGCCGGCGCAACCGAAGGCCGCGACGGAAAGCGCTTCAACGGTTTTTGCGACATCGGCGTCGGGCATCACCACCAGATAGTTTTTCGCGCCGCCGTTCGCCTGAACGCGTTTGCCGTTGCGCGTTCCGGTTTCGTAAATGTGTCTCGCGACCGGGGATGAACCGACGAACGAAATCGCTTTCACCTTCGGATGCGTGAGCAGTGCGTCAACACACTCGCGTCCGCCGTGCACAATGCTGATTACGCCTTTCGGCAAACCTGCTTTCTCAAGCAGTTCGACAATTAAAACCGCGCTAAGTGGAACTTTCTCGCTCGGCTTCAGGACGAACGTGTTTCCGCATGCGATCGCAAGCGGGAACATCCACATCGGTACCATCGCCGGGAAATTGAATGGCGTGATGCCGACGCAGACACCGAGTGGTTGCAACATCGTTTCGCAATCCACGCCGCGCGCAAGATTCTCCAGCGTCTCGCCTTTCAGCAACGTTGGAATGCTGCACGCGAACTCGACATTCTCGATCCCGCGATAAACGCTGCCGCGCGCCTCGGCCAACGTTTTCCCATGCTCGCGTGTGATGTTCTCGCAGACGCGATCGAAATTTTCTTCGAGCAGTTGCCGATAACGAAAGAAAACGCGCGCGCGTTCGACCGGTGGCGTGTCGCGCCAGGCCGGAAACGCTTCGGCTGCAGCTTCGATCGCAAGATCGACATCGTCTTTCTTGCACATCGGCACTTCGGCAATGACTTCACCGCGCGACGGATTAAAAACTGGTCCGGTCGCGCGATTCGAAACTTGATGCCACTCGCCGGCGACCAACAGCGGAACAGAGATCATTAATTTCTCGCAAGCGCGTTCGATTGTTTTACGAAATCGTCGCCGCTCCATTCGCCATCTGCCCTGACCATCTTTCTCGCAGCCGCCGCGTCAGCCGCCGCTTTGTCTTTCGCTTTGCGTTCTTTCTGCATCCGCACGAGCTCGGCATGAGTCGTGAAATAATCGAGGCTCTTGCCCTTGAAATCGGCCAGCGTTTCAAATTTGTGTCTCTCCATAAAGGCGAGGAGCTCTTCCTGCATTCGCTTTACGCACTCATATCCAAACTTCATCACCCCAGTGCAAACCTGGGCGGTGTCTGCGCCTAACAAAATAAATTGCGCTGCGTCGCCGCCGCTTTCGATTCCACCAATTGCGGACAAACTTCGACCCGGAAACTCTCGCCGGATCATGGTCGCAATCTCCATGATCATGCGCAGCGCGATCGGCCGGACGGCTTTGCAGGAATAACCGCCGGGCGTGGTATAGCCTTCAACCGTCGGTTCCGGTCGCAAGGTTTCGAGATTCACTCCCATGACGCTGCGAATGGTGTTGATTGCGCTCACACCCTGGCAACCGGCGCGCAGCGCGGCCCTGCTCGGATCTTCAATGTGCGTCACATTTGGGGTCATCTTCGCCCAGACCGGTTTCTTCGCTGCGGCCATCACCCAACCGGCAACTTCTTGAAGAATTTCCGGATTTTCACCCATCGCTGCGCCCATCTTTCGCTCCGGCAATCCGTGGGGACAGGAAAAGTTCAATTCGAACGCATCGACGCCGGTCTCCTGACATCGCTCGACAATTTCGACCCAGGCATCGCGATGGTATTCTTCCATGATCGATGCGATCAGGACGCCGTTTGGAAATTGATCTTTGCATTTCTTGAATTCATCAAGCCAGATTTGGAATGGACGATCGCTGATTAGCTCGATGTTTTCCCAACCGACCGGCTCTTTTCCATCCGCCGCCATCAATTTCGCGTAACGCGGCGTAACATTGACGACTTTCGATGAGTCGAGGCTGATCGTTTTGGCGATGACCGCGCCCCAGCCTTCACGAAAAGCCCGGGTGATGACGTTCAAATTTGTTCCAGGCGGTCCGGAGCCGACAACGAATGGATTCGGCAGCTTCAATCCATCCACATTGGTGGCAAGCGTAGGCATAGAGCACTCCTTCGATTCGAGGCGCGTTTTACCAGCTTATGCGACAAAATTCGATTTAAAAATGGGAGCGCCGGCCCTACCCAATCCAGCGCATCACCTTGTCGGCGAGCTTGTCGAATGCGGTTACTGCCAACGCCAGATGTTCCTCTTTTGTATCTTCTATTTTGTTGTGACTAATGCCGTAGAGGCTTTGGACAAACATCATCACCGTTGGAACACCGGCGCGCGCAACTTCCGCCGCATCATGCAACGGACCGGACGGCATGCGGTGTGGCGGTGCGCCAGCCTCGGCGATTGATTCGTCGCACATCGCAATCAATTCCGCGTTGAACAAAATCGGCTCGATATTCCAAAGTCGTTCCCATCTAACATCGACATTTCCTTCCCGGGCGAACTTTTCACTGGCCGTTTTTGCTTCGCTCAACATTCGCGCCAGTGCTTCCGCGTCGAGATGGCGTTGATCGAGCGCGAGCTGGCATTCTTCGACGACACTGGTCACGATCCCTGGTTTGGTTAGGCACGAGCCGATCGTGCAGACTCCTGGTCCGCTCCGTTTTGCGATCTGGTAAATCTCCGGACTCATTTTCGCGGCCGCCAGAAAAGCGTCACGACGCCGATTCATCGGTGTGCTTCCGGAATGAGCCGCTTGCCCGCGAAATGTAATTGCGTGCCTCTCCACACCAAAGGTTCCGAGAACAGTCCCGAGCGAAAGATTGAGATCGAGCAAGACCGGGCCTTGTTCGATGTGCAGCTCGAGGTAAGCGGCCGCGTTTTTTAGCTCTTTTCCGGAGTCCTTAACTTTTTCAAAATCGATTCCGTGTTCCCTCAATGCGTCTGCCAACCGAATTCCATTCTTGTCTTTGAGTTTGCGCGTCTCATCCATGTCAATCTTGCCCGAGCAGGCGGAGGAACCAAAGAGACTTTTGCCGAAGCGCGCCCCTTCTTCGTCGGCCCAATCAACCAGGCGAACGGTCACCGGCGGGCAGCCGTGGAATTGCGAGGCGATCCGGCGAAGAATCTCCAGGCCGGCAAGCGTGTTGAGGCAACCATCAAGCCAACCGCCATTCGGAACTGAATCGATGTGACCGCCAATCAACAGCGCTCTGTCCGATTTGCCGGGCAACGTCGCCCAAAAATTTCCGGCGGCATCGGAATGAACCTCGAGATGGTCGATTGCTTCGGCCTTTTTTCGAAGCCATTCGCGCGCTTTCGACCAGTTTTCTGTGAAAGCGACGCGCTGCGCGCCATTCTCGTCTCCGGTCAGCGACCGCAATTCTTTCAGCTCGGCAATCGTTCGCGACGGATTTAGTGTCATCGATCGGCGCAAAATCTGCCCGCGCGCTATTCCAGCGATAATTCGGTGCGTTCTTCGGGCTCGCGTGCGACAAGATTGTTCCGTGAAATGATGCGGGCGCAGGTATTCCAGCGCAATAAAGCGTCGTCGTGACCGGGCGGACGAATCGCTTCGGCTTTCTCGAACCAGGCCATCGCATCGCAAAAGAGATCGTAAGCTTGAAAACGGCAACCAGGCGTATTTTGACGGAGTTTGGTTTTTGCGCGCCGTTCCGCCACAATTCCAGAATAATAAGCCCGGTCGTAATCGGATTTCATTCGCGCGATCAACTCTTTCGTTTGGGTATCGCTAACGGAGTAACCTTTTTCAAAACGGTCCGTCAACGCGAGCAGAAGGGCGATGATCGCCTGCTGATTTTCCGGATCGCTGGCGATAACATCAAGGCAGATGCTCTCGGCCTCACCGGGCTCGTTGAGCAATCGATAGCGTTCCGCTTTCTCCAGCGCGGCCGGAATTGCTTCTTTCGAAAGTTTTTTCAGCTGGGACATCAGTTCTACGAATGTCGATCTTGTTTTCGCTTCCGCCACTGCCAAAGAAATCCGAACGGATCATAAAATTTGTCCACCACGCGCTCTTTTAACGGAATGATCCCGTTGTCGGTGATCTGGATGCTCTCCGGACAAACCTTCGTGCAGCATTTGGTGATGTTGCAGTAGCCAATTCCGTGGGCTTTGCGCAGTTCTTCAACGCGATCCTCAACGTCAAGTGGATGCATCTCCAGCGCGGCAGTGTAAATCAAAAATCGCGGACCGATGAACTGGTCGTGCATCCGGTGGTCGCGCAAAACGTGGCAAACGTCCTGGCAAAGGAAACATTCGATGCATTTTCGAAATTCCTGCACGCGATCGATGTCTTCCTGCTGCATTCGCCACGTTCCATCGGCCGCGTCCGGTGGTCGCGGTTTGAATGGTTTGATCTTTTTCTTCACCCGGAAATTCCAGGAAACATCGGTGATCAAATCTTTCACGATGGGAAACGCTTTCATCGGTTGCACCGTCACCGGCCGGTCGAGCGGCAGATCACTCATCCGGGTCATGCACATGAGTTTGGGAATTCCGTTGACCTCTGCCGAACACGAGCCGCACTTGCCCGCCTTGCAATTCCAGCGACAGGCGAGATCGCTCGCCTGCGTCGACTGAATGTGATTGACCGCATCGAGCACAACCATTCCTTCGGAAACGCCGGTGGTGTAGTTGCGAAACTCACCACCGTTGGCGTTGCCTCGCCAGATTCGAAATGTGGCCTGGTGCTGTGTCGTCATTTCATTTCCTCAATCACCTGCTTGAGATAATCCGGCATTGCCGGAAGCGGTTCCAATTTTACTTCCATGGTTCCATCCCCTGCTTTGCGGATCATTGTGCTCACTTTGGAAAACTTTTCGTCTTTATTCGGGTAATCTTCCCGAAATTGCGCGCCCCGGCTCTCTTTCCGTTCCAACGCCGCGCGTGCAATCGCTTCGGAGACCGTCAGCAGATTTTTCAAATCAAGCGCAGTGTGCCAGCCGGGATTGAAATCGCGATTGCCGGTCACTCCGACCGCGGCAGCGCGCTCCTGGAGCGTTTTCAAATGCTCGAGCGCAGCGCGCATCTCGCCTTCGTCGCGCACGATGCCAACATTGTGCTGCATCAGTTCCTGCAAATCGCGCTGGACCGAGTAAGGATTCTCCCCGCTACTGTTTTCGAAAGGCCGCAATCCTTCGCGTGCGGCGATTTCGATCCCGTCTTGATTAATCTGACCTAACGAGTTTTCTTTGGCGAACTTTGCCGCGAATTCTCCGGCGCGTTTCCCGAAAACAATCAGATCGGAAAGCGAATTCCCTCCCAGCCGATTTGCGCCATTAATTCCAGCAGCGCATTCGCCGGCGGCAAACAAGCCGGGCACGTCCGACATTTGCGTATCTGCATTCACGTGCACGCCGCCCATGATGTAATGGGTCGTCGGGCCGACCTCCATCGGTTCCTTTGTAATGTCGAGATCGCCCAGAGCTTTAAATTGATGATACATGCTCGGAAGCTTGCGTTTGATGTGCTCTTCCGAGTTCGGCATCTTTTTCTTGATCCAGGAGATATCGAGATAGACGCCTCCGTGCGGAGTACCCCGCCCTTCCTTGATTTCCCGCACAATGCAACGGGCCACGTGATCGCGGGTCAGCAACTCCGGCGGCCGCCGTGCGTTCTTGTCGCCTTGCGTGTAACGCCAGCCTTCCTCTTCGTTGTCGGCCGTTTGCGATTTGTAGTTGTCTGGAATGAAATCGAACATGAAGCGCTTGCCATCTGCGTTGGTCAGGATACCGCCCTCGCCCCGCACACCTTCCGTCACGAGCATGCCCGCGACGCTCGGAGGCCATACCATCCCGGTCGGATGGAACTGGATATACTCCATATCAATCAATGCTGCGCCGGCGTGATACGCCAGTGAGTGTCCATCGCCGGTGCAATCCCAACTGTTGCTCGTGATCTTGTAGGCCTTGCCGATTCCGCCCGTGGCCAGAATCACCGCTTTTGCTCGAAAAATCTTGAACCGGCCGCGTTCGCGATCGTAGCCGAATGCCCCAGCGATCCGCTCGCGGTCTTTGAAGAGTGCAATGATGCAAATTTCCATGTGGACGTCGATGCCTCGATGAACGCCACGATCTTGTAACGTCCGGATCATCTCCAGTCCTGTGCGATCTCCAACGTGCGCCAGTCTCGGATATTTGTGGCCGCCAAAATTTCTTTGCAATATCCGGCCATCCTTTGTGCGATCGAAAACCGCTCCCCATGCCTCCAGTTCGCGCACACGATCGGGCGCCTCTTTCGCATGCAATTCGGCCATTCGCCAATTATTGACGTACTGACCGCCGCGCATGGTGTCGGCGAAATGAACTTTCCAGTTGTCCCGATCGTCGACGTTAGCGAGAGCCGCCGCGATCCCGCCTTCCGCCATGACGGTATGCGCTTTGCCCAGCAAACATTTGCAAACCATCCCAACCGAGACGCCCGCTGCTGAGGCTTCTATCGCCGCGCGCAATCCCGCTCCGCCAGAACCAATGACAAGAACGTCGTGCTGAAAGGTTTCGTATTCTGGCATGCGTCAGAAAATTCTCACGTCATGCCAGATACCCATCGAGCAAAGCCGGACATACAGGTCGCTGAATCCAACCCAGAACAAACTCATCCACGCCCACAGCATGTGCCGGCGATTGAGACAACTGACACAGCGGTAAGCCGCAAAGGACGAGCTCGATCTTGAAAGTTGATCGCGAAATCCACCGATTAAATGGCGCAGCGAATGGCAGCCGAAAGTGTAACCGCCAAGGAAGTAAACATTAAACGCCAGGACAATCGTGCCGACGCCAACGCCGAAAGAGTGCTTTCCGTTCGCAGGATCGACAAACCAAAGCGCCTCCCACACATCGTAGGCCAGAATAAAAATAAATAGGATCGCGATGTACAAGAAGTAGCGATGAACATTCTGCATAATGAGCGGAAACGAACGTTCGCCCCAGTAAGTTTTGCGCGGCTCGCCAACGGTGCACGCCGGCGGATCGGCCCAAAACGCCTTGTAATATGCGCCGCGGTAATAATAACAGGTGAGTCGAAAACCGGCCGGCGCCCACAAAATCAAAAGCGCCGGCGAAAATAGAAGCCAGCCTGGCCACCAACTCGGCTTCGGCCCAAGCCAGGCGTGCGGAGAAGCGCCGAAGATCTCGGGCGAGTAGAACGGAGAAATATAATTACCGAAATAATAATGCGCGCCCTGAAACGCAGCCCAGGTTGAATAAACGATAAAGGTCGACAATCCGCAGAAGACAAGCAGCGGCTGCGTCCACCAAACATCGGGCCGCATCGTTTCGCCGAACGAATTCCTTCTCGACAACTCGGCAACAGTCGATCCATTCATTCGCCGTTTGCTCCTTCAATCGGGAGTTTGGCTGCTTTCCAGGCTTCCCAACTGCCGGGCACGTTCCAAAGTTTCTCGAAACCTGCCGGCTTCATGATGCTCGTGGCGATGCCCGCGCGATATCCGCTACCGCAATAAACCGCGGTTGGTTTCGACCGATCGAGTTCGCCCATTCGCTTGCGCAATTCCGGCAAAAAGATGTGCCGTGCGCCTGGAACATGTCCCTTTTTCCATTCACCCGGCCCGCGAACGTCGACAATTTGGAGCGACGATTTTTTCGCGTTTAACTCATGCACGCTCATTTGCCCGATCGATTCAAGCGAGAACCCCGCTGCGTCCCACGCTTTCATTCCACCGATCAGATAGCCAGCGAATTTCGTGTATCCGGTGCGAATGAATAATCGCAGGACCTTTTCCAGATCGTCGTCGCTCTCGAGCACGAGAAGAATCGGACACTCGGGATCGAGCATCCAGCCAGCCCAAATTGAAAGGATTGGCGAATCTGCAATATTCAATGCACCCGCGATATGACCGCCACCGAAAGCCAGAATGTTGCGAACGTCGACGAGCACTCCTGAATTTTTCTCAATTGCTTGCCTGAATAACTGCGGTGTCAGCCCGGCTACACGCGGAAGACAGCCGAGAACTTCCGGCCCCTCGGCATTCACCTTTTTCATGCGCGGATAATAGGTCGGAACGGGTGGCGCCGTTTTAATCGCAAAATCGGTGAATTTCGTCAGGTCATCGAGCTGCAGGAATTTATTGAAACGTTTTTCGTAACCAATCGTGCTGCTGAGCCGCGCGCCAATATCCGCTCCGCAGGGCGAGCCCGCTCCATGGTTCGGATAAATCATCACGTGGTCGGGCAACTTCAGATAGAAATCGCGCAGCGTGTGAAATTGCTGCTCCGCCAGCCGCTTGGTGTGTTCATCGCCTAACAAGTCCGGCCGTCCAGCCGATGAAACAAAAAGCGAATCGCCAGTCAGAATTCCCCACGGCTCGTCCGGATGATCGGCCTCGGC
>Ga0187779_10001152_pt1 | contig 16657 bp, 13 predicted proteins | sample 1015_Q2_SP10_10__FD_132435 | JGI IMG/M metagenome (GOLD analysis project Ga0187779, IMG submission 132435) | Tropical peat soil microbial communities from peatlands in Department of Meta, Colombia - 1015_Q2_SP10_10_MG | ecosystem: Environmental > Terrestrial > Soil > Wetlands > Peat | place... | reverse complement strand
GCGGCCGTCGGGCGGGACCGTGCGAAGCCCCCTACGCCTGTTGACACCCGGTCGGGCGGGGTCTTAGGCTAGGCGCGTGACGCTCGAGCGCGGGATGAGCTGCCTGGTGGTGGACGACGAGCCGCACCTGCGGAGCATCCTCGCGCGCCTGCTGACGGCCGAGGGGTTCACCTGCCGGCAGGCGGGCAACGGCCGCGAGGCGCTCGGCGAGCTCGAGCGGGAGCCCGCCCAGCTGGTGGTCAGCGACATCCGCATGCCGGAGATGGACGGCATCCAGCTGCTCCCGGAGCTGCGGCGGCGGTGGCCCGACACGGCCGTGGTGATGGTGACGGCCGTCTCCGACGTGAAGAGCGCGATCTGGTGCCTGACGCAGGGGGCGCTGGACTACGTCGCCAAGCCGTTCCAGGTCGAGGACGTCCAGGCACGGGTCCGCCAGGCGCTGGAGAAGCGCCGCCTCCTGTTGGAGAACCGGGACTACCAGCAGAACCTCGAGCGCAAGGTGGACGTGCAGGCGCGGCGCATCGAGGAGCTGTTCGTGGTGGGCGTGCAGTCGCTCGCGCACGCGCTCGAGGCCAAGGACCCGTACACGCGGGGCCACTCGGCCCGGGTGGCCAGTTACGCGACGACGGTGGCGCGCGGCCTCGGGCTCGACGGCACCGCGCTCGAGGAGCTGCGGATCGGCGCCGAGCTGCACGACGTGGGCAAGATCGGCGTGCGGGAGTCGGTGCTGAACAAGCCCGCGAAGCTCACCGAGGAGGAGTACCTCCACATCATGGAGCACACGGTGATCGGGGAGAAGATCCTGACCCCGCTGCTCCGGGACCGGCCGCGCATCCTGCAGGTGGTGCGGTCCCACCACGAGCGGATCGACGGGGGCGGCCTGCCGGACGGCCTCCGGGGCGACGCCATCCCGTTCGCGGCCCGCATCGTGACCGTGGTGGACGCGTTCGACGCCATGACGACGGGCCGCGCCTACCGCCCGCCGATGCCGCCGGCCGCGGTGATGGAGGAGCTGCGCACCGAGGCGGGCCGGCAGTTCGACGCGGCGGTGGTCGGCGCCTTCGAGCGGGCCTACGGCGACGTCGCGGCCCTCCCCATCGCCACACCCATCGCCGTCGGCGCGCTGCACGACGCGGCGGTGGCCGCGCTCTCCCGCTGAGCTCCACCCTGATGCGGTCGGTGTCGGGCCTCCGCGGCATCGTGGGGGAGGACCTGGTGCCGGCCGTGGTGACGCGCTACGCCCGGGCGTTCGGCGCCTTCGTCGCCGGGCAGGGCGGACGCGCGGTCGCGCTGGCGCGGGACTCGCGCCAGTCGGGCCCGACCTTCGTGGCGGCGGCGGCGGAGGGGCTGGCGGCCGCCGGCGTGGACGTCGTGGAGCTCGGCATGGTCCCGACGCCGACCGCGCAGCTGGCGGTGGAGACGCTGGAGGGCGGGCTCGGCGGCGGGATCGTCGTCACGGCAAGCCACAACCCGGTCGAGTGGAACGCGCTCAAGTTCGTCGGCCGGGGCGGGCGGTTCCTCGCCAAGGCCGACGCGGAGGCGTTCTTCGCGCTGGTGGACGGCGGCGGCGCGCCGCCGGCGGCGCGGCCGGGCGCCCGGCGCCGGGACGAGGGCGCGGTGCGACGACACCTCGACCGCGTGCTCGGCCTGCCGTGGCTGGACCTGGCCGCCATCCGCGGCCGGAAATTCCGCGTGGCGCTGGACTGCGTGCGCGGCGCCGGCGCGACGATCATGCCGGCCCTGTTGGAGGCGCTGGGCTGCACCGTGGAGGCGATCAACCTCGAGCCGGACGGCCGGTTCCCCCGCGAGCCGGAGCCGATCCCCGAGCATCTGGGCGAACTGTCCGCGTTCGTGACGACGACGAAGGCCGACCTGGGGATCGCGGTGGACCCGGACGTGGACCGGCTCGCGCTGGTGGACGAGACGGGCCGCCCCATCGGCGAGGACTACACGCTCGCCTTCGCGGTGCGGGCGGTGCTGGGCGTGGCGCGCCGGCGGGGGCCGGTCGTGACGAACCTGTCCACCAGCCTGGTGGTGGACGACGCCGCGCGCGAGGCGGGCGGGACGGTCGAGCGGGCGCCGGTGGGCGAGGCGAACGTGGTGGAGCGGATGGACGAGCGCGGCGCCGTGATCGGCGGGGAGGGGAACGGCGGCGTCATCCTGCCCGAAGTGCACCTGGGCCGCGACGCGCCCGTGGCCGCCGCGCTGGCGCTGGCGCTGCTGGCGGCGCGCGGCACGACGGTGGCGGCGCTGGTGAACTCCGCGCCCCGATACACTATTGTTAAGGCCAAGGTCCCCCGACCGTCCGGATCGCTGGAGCGCAGCTACGCCGCCCTGAGCGGGGCGGTGCCCGGGGCGTCGGCGGACCGCCAGGACGGACTGCGGCTGGCCCTGCCGGATCGCTGGGTGCACGTGCGGCCGTCGGGGACCGAGCCGGTGGTGAGGATCATCGCGGAGGCGCCGACGCGTCGGGACGCGGAGGCACTGGTGGAGCGCGGCAGGACGGCGCTGGCCGAGAGCGGGAGGTAGCGCGATGTGCGGCATCGTCGGGTACGTCGGACCCCGGAAGGCGCTCCCCGTGCTGCTCGACGGGCTCAAGCGCCTCGAATACCGCGGCTATGATTCCGCCGGCGTGGCGCTGATCGCCGACGGCAAGCTGGTGGTGCAGAAATCGGCCGGGAAGATCGCCACCCTGGAGTCGCAGCTGGGCCGGGACGCGCAGCCCGGCACGGTGGGCATCGCCCACACCCGCTGGGCCACCCACGGCGCGCCCACCAGCAAGAACGCGCACCCGCACACCGACTGCGCGGGGCAGATCGCCGTCGCCCACAACGGGATCATCGAGAACCACGCGGCGCTCCGGCAGATGCTCGTGGCCAAGGGCCACAAGTTCTCGTCCGACACCGACACCGAGACGCTGGCCCACCTGATCGAGCAGTTCTACCAGGGCTCGCTCGAGCAGGCGGTCGCGGCGGCGCTGCAGGAGGTCGAGGGCACGTACGGGATCGTGGTGGTCTCGATGCGGGAGCCGAACACCATCGTCGCGGCCCGCAGCGGCAGCCCGCTGCTGCTCGGCATCGGCAACGGCGAGAACTTCGTGGCCTCCGACCCGTCGGCGGTGCTGGCCTACACGCGCTCGGTGGTCTACCTCGACGAGGGCAACCTCGCGGTCGTGACGCCCGCCGGCTACCAGGTGAAGGACCGGCACGCCGTGCCGCTCAGCAAGGAGGTCAGCCAGATCGAGTGGGACCTGGCCACGATCGAGCGCGGCGGCTTCCCGCACTTCATGCTCAAGGAGATCTGCGAGCAGCCGGAGAGCATCCGCAACGTGCTGCGCGGGCACCTGCTCGAGGAGGAGGGCACGGCGCGGCTGGGCGGGCTCAACCTGTCGCACGAGGCCCTGGCGGGGATCAACCGCATCGTGCTCACGGCCTGCGGCACTTCGTGGCACGCCGCGCTGGTGGGCGAGTACATGCTCGAGGAGCTGGTGCGGCTGCCGGTGGAGGTCGAGTACGCCTCCGAGTTCCGCTACCGCAATCCGCTGGTGGACGAGCACACGCTGGTGATCGTGATCTCGCAGTCGGGCGAGACCGCCGACACGCTGGCCGCCCTGCGGGAGGCGAAGCGGCGCGGCGCCCACACGCTCGGCATCGTGAACGTCGTGGGCAGCACCATCGCCCGCGAGACGGACGGCGGGATCTACCTGCACGCCGGCCCGGAGATCGGGGTCGCGTCCACCAAGGCGTTCACCAGCCAGATCGCCGCGCTGGCGCTGTTCACGCTGTACCTGGGCCGGCTGCGCTCGCTCTCCATCCTGCAGGGCCGCGAGATCGTGAAGGCGCTGCGCAAGCTGCCCGAGCAGCTCGAGGCGGTGCTGGCGAAGCGGAAGGCGATCGAGGACCTGGCCGAGCGGTACACGCGGGCCTCCAATGTCCTCTACCTCGGGCGGGGCACCAACTTCCCGGTCGCGCTCGAGGGCGCGCTGAAGCTCAAGGAGATCTCGTACATCCACGCGGAGGGGTACCCGGCGGCGGAGATGAAGCACGGTCCCATCGCGCTGATCGACGAGCTGATGCCGGTGGTGTTCGTCGCGCCGCGGGACGCGGTGCACGCCAAGATCATGTCGAACATCGAGGAGGTGCGGGCGCGCGGCGGCCAGGTGATCGCGGTCGTCACCGAGGGCGACAGCGAGATCACCGCGCTCGTGGACCACGCCGTCACGATCCCGGAGACGCTCGACATCCTCACGCCGATCCTCAGCTCGGTGCCGCTCCAGCTGTTCGCCTACCACATCGCCGTGCGGCGGGGCTGCAACGTGGACCAGCCGCGGAACCTCGCCAAGAGCGTGACGGTCGAGTAGCCCGTGCGGGTGGTGCTGCAGCGCGTGAGCCGCGCCGCGGTCCGCATCGACGGCCAGACCGTCGGCGCGATCGGGCGCGGCTTCGTCGTCCTGGCGGGCTTCGCCCCGGCCGACGCCGAGCCCGCGCTGGCGTGGATGGCGGACAAGATCGCCGGCCTGCGGCTGTTCGCCGACGCCGAGGGGAAGATGAACCTGCCCCTGGCCGAGGTCGGCGGCAGGCTCCTGGTGGTCTCGCAGTTCACGCTCTACGGCGACGCGTCCAAGGGCCGGCGGCCCTCGTTCGTGGACGCCGCGCCGCCCGCCCAGGCCGAGGCGCTGTACGACCGGTTCGTGGCGATGCTCCGCGAGCGGCAACTGCCGGTCGAGACGGGCCGGTTCGGGGCGATGATGGAGGTGGAGATCGTCAACGACGGGCCGGTGACGCTCATGCTCGAGAAGGCGTGAGAGGTGAGGGGTGAGAGGTGAGACGTTCAGGTGAGCAGTGAGAAGTCGAAGTGAGAGGTGAGCCAACCTCCCCTGTTCCCGTCATCCTCGCGTCCGCTTCGCCCCGCCGGCGCGAGCTGCTCGGGCTCCTGGGCCTGGCCTTCGAGGCGTCCCCCGCCGATCTCGACGAAACCTGGCGCAACGGCGAGGCGCCCGCGGCCCACGCCGAGCGCCTGGCGCGCGAGAAGGCGGCGGCGCGCGCGGCGCCGGGCGCGGTGGCGATCGGCGCCGACACCATCGTGGTGGTGGACGGCGACATCCTCGGCAAGCCGCGCGACGCCGCGGAGGCGGGCGCGATGCTGCGCCGCCTCGCGGGCCGCGAGCACGACGTGTTCACGGGCGTGGCGGTCGCGTACGGCGGCGCGGTGGCGTCCGGCGCCTCGCGCACCCGGGTGCGGTTCCGCGCGCTCGACGACGCGGCGATCCGCGAGTACGTGGCGACGGGCGAGCCGCTGGACAAGGCGGGCGCGTACGGCATCCAGGGCTACGGCGCGGTGCTGGTCGAGCGGATCGACGGCGACTACTTCACGGTGATGGGACTAGCGCTCGGCCTGATGACCGAGCTGCTGGGCCGGGTGGGCCTCCGCTACCGGTTCGGGGCGATCAGGCCGGCGTCCTGAACCGCCGCCACGGCGGCCCCTTCGCGTAGCGCGCCAGGGCGAGGCGCACCTTCTCCACCACGTCCTCGGTCCGGATCCGCGCCATCCGCCCCAGGCGGTGCTGCATCGAGATCGGGTAGTCCTCCCCCTGGTCCCCGTAGGCGTCCACCAGCAGGTCCGCGAACCGGCGGTACGGCCCCACGCGCTTGGGGTTGTTGTAGCCATAGAGGCCGACGGCGGGCACGTCCATCGCCACCGCCATGTGGAGCGGCCCGGTGTCCGGCGAGATGACCACGTCGCATGCGTCGATCAGGCCGAGCAGCGTACGGAGCCCGCTGCCCAGCGCGTCGATGGGCCGGCCGCCGGCCCGGGCCAGGATCCCGTCCGCGGCCTCGCGCTCGATCGGGGAGGTCCCGCCCAGCAGCACGCACCGCGTCCCGGCCTCGCGCACCAGCGCCGTCGCCGTCTCGGCGTAGCGCTCCGGCAGCCAGTTCTTCTCGCGCTTGCTCGAGGCGACCACCAGGCCCACCAGCGGCCCGTCGCCGGCGTCCGCGACCAGCGCCCGCGCGGCGGCGCGCTCGGCCGCGGTGGGCCCGAGGTGCCATCGCGGCTCGCCGTGCGGCACGCCCAGGCACTCGATGAACTCGAAGTACTGGTCCTGCACGTGCTGCGGCGCGTGCGGCGGGATGCGGTGCGTGGTGAACAGCCAGTTGGCGTCGCGCGAGCGCTCGAAGTCGAAGCCGAGCTTGACCGGCGCGCGGGCCAGCCAGGTGACGATGCCGGCCTTGAAGTACACCTGCAGGTTGAGGAGCAGGTCGAGCGGCCGCGCCCTCAGCTGGCGGCGCACGTCCCCGTAGGCGCCGAGGCCGAGCGTGCGCTGGAAGATGACGACGTCGTCCACCAGCGGGTGGCCCTGGACCATCAGCGCGGGTCCCGGCTGCAGCACCCAGGTGACGCGGGTCGAGGGCGCGTGGCGTTTGAGGGCGTCGAGGAGCGGCAGCACGTGCACCGCGTCGCCCAGCGCGCTCATCATCACGATGCCGAGCCGGCCGCCCTTCCACGGGCGCAGCGCGCTCACGCGCGCGCCCGCCGGCCGGCGCCGATCACGGCTCCCCCGTCAGGTAGGCGACGCTGAACTGCGCGCGGTCGGCGTCGGTGAGGCGCTCGCCGCGCAGCGCGTTCCACTTGGCCCACGACCGGTAGAAGCGGGCCAGGTTGCGCGCCCGCTCGGCATCCGCGTCGCCGCGCATCGGGCGGCACGTGTCCACGTCCAGCAGCCAGGCGCGCGGCGCGCGCGCGGCCGGGTCGCTCACCACCAGGTTCCGGAGCTGCAGGTCGGGGTGCACCCAGCCGAGGTCGTGGAGCCGGCGCACCAGCCGCCCGAGGACGTCGAGCACCGCCGTCCGCGCGGCGCCGGCCGGGGGCTGCGCGCCGTAGAACAGCTCGACCAGGTCGGCGCCCGCCACTTGCTCGGTGGCGACGTCGGCGCGGTGGCCGAGGCCGGCGCGGTAGCGCACCGCGGCGAGGAGGGCGGGCGTCGGGACGCCGCCCGCGGCCAGCCGGCGCGACAGATCGGCCTCCCGCTCGAAGCGGGGCCGCCCCCAGAACCGGTCACCGAGGAGCGGCGCCAGGAGGCCGCCGTGCCGCGCGTGGCGCACCACGGCCGCCGTCCCGCCGAGGGCGACGCCGTAGGCCTCGCCGCGCCCGAGGAAGGTGGCGCGGTCGGGACGCGCCGCGGCCCACCCGTACAGCGTGCCGCCCGCGGCGAGCGCCTGCCGCACCGCGGGAGCGACGTCGCGCCGCGCCGCGGCCGCGCCGCCCTCGAAGGTCCAGGTTTCGAAATCCGGGGGGAACGCCGGAGCGGGCAATCAGTACTTGGCGAGGTAGTTGGCGACCGGCTTCGACTTGCCCTTGAGCGGGATCGGCTCGCGGGCCTCGACGTCGGGCGGAGTCTTCAGGCGCTTGTACAGCGGCTCCGAGATCATGATCTCGCCCTTGGCCGCCTTGGAGCACAGCCGCGAGGCCGTGTTGACCGCGTCGCCGAGGACCGTGTACTCCAGCCGCTGCTCGCTGCCCACGTTGCCCGCGAACACCTCGCCGAAGTTGATCCCGATCCCGATGTTGACCGGCGGCTTGCCGCTCTCTTCCCAGTGCTTGTTGAGCGCGGTCAGCGCCTGCTGCATCTCGATCGCGGCCGCCATCGCCTTGTCCGCGTCGTCGGCCATCGAGAGCGGCGCGCCCCACAGCGCCATGATCGCATCGCCGATGAACTTGTCCAGCGTCCCGCCGTGCCGGAAGATGATCTCCACCATCTCGGTGAAGTACTCCCGCAGCAGCTGCGCGACGTCGTCCGGCTCCATCTTCTCCGACATCGGCGTGAAGCCGCGGATGTCGGAGAACAGGATCACCACCGGCCGCTTGTCGCCCCCCAGCTTCACCTCCTCGCCGTGCTCGGCGATCTGCTTCGCCAGGTCGGGCGAGAAGTAGCGCTGGAAGTTGGACAGGACGAGCGCCTCGCGGCGGATGCGGTCGGAGAGCTGGCTGTTCTCCATCGCGACCGACGCCACGCCGGAGAACGCGATGAGGAACTCCAGGTCCTCGTCGGTGAAGGCGTGGGTCGAGGTGAGGTTGTCCACGTAGATGAGGCCGAGCACCGCGCCGTCGGAGCCCATCAGCGGGGCCCCCATGGCCGAGCGCACGCTCTGCAGCAGGATCGACTTGCCCTTGAACCGCTCGTCCTCGGCCGCGTTGTCGGTGAGGATGGCGACCCGCTCGCTCACCGCCTTGCGCGCGATGGACTGCGGCACGTGCCGCGCGGAGGCCGAGCCCTCGCCGAGCCGGCTCTTGGAGATGCGCGGCACCAGGTCGCCGCTGGTCTTCTCGCACAGCAGGATCGAGCAACGGTCCACGTCCATCACCTGGAACGTGAAGTCCACCACCGACTCGAGCAGCTTGTCCACGTCGAGCTGGCGCGACAGCTGCTTCGAGATCTCGAGCAGCAGCTCGAGCTTCTTGGCCGCGCGCGCCGCGGTGGGCTCGGGCGCGGCCTCGGCGGTGGGCACCGCGGCGGCCGCCGGCCCGGTCGGCATACGCTTGAGCGGGCTCTGGATGACCCCGCTGACCTCGCCCACCGGGAGCTGGCGGACGATGGTGGCCCCGGCCGGCTTGGGGGCGGCGAACGCCTCCTTGGGCTGGGCCGCCGCCTTGGCCGTCTCGCGGACGTAGAAGGCGACCTTGCCGAAGGTGAGCACGTCGTTGGGGACGGCCAGCGTGTCGGCGATGCGGCTGCCGTTGAGGAAGGTGCCGTTCGCGGAGCCGAGGTCCTTGACCCGCACCCCGCCGTCCTCCGCGCTCAGCTGGGCGTGCTGGCGCGAGATGGTCGGCTCGTAGATGGGGATGTCGCTGTTCACCGCCCGTCCGACGACCAGCGTGACGCCCGGCTTGACGTCGATCGATTGGTCGCCAGCGGTGCTGACCAGCTTGAAGCCGTCGCTCATCTGGGATCGGGCTCCTCGGACCCCCAAAATATGCCGCCGCGCCAGGGGAGGCGCCAGCGGACGCGATCAGCCGCCGGCGCGCGCCAGGGCGATGGCTCGCAGGGCCGCCCGGGCCTTCGCCTCCGTCTCGGCGAGCTCGCGTGCGGGCTCGGAGTCGGCCACGATCCCCGCGCCCGCCTGGATCAGCACGCGGTCCGGGAGCACCACGCAGGTGCGGATCGCGATGGCGGTGTCGAGCGCGCGCGCCCCCCAGCCGAGGTAGCCCACCGCCCCGGCGTACGGCCCCCGGCGCCGCGGCTCGAGCGCGTCGATGATCTCCATGGCGCGCACCTTCGGGGCGCCGGACACGGTGCCCGCGGGGAAGCAGGCCTTGAGCGCGTCCACGGCGTCCCGGCCGGGGGCGAGCCGGCCGCGCACCTCGGACACGAGGTGCTGCACGTGGGCGTACCGCTCCAGCGCCAGCAGCTCGCGGACCTCGACCGTGCCGTACGCCGCGACGCGACCGACGTCGTTGCGGCCGAGGTCCACGAGCATCAGGTGCTCGGCCCGCTCCTTGGGGTCGGCCGCCAGTTCGGCCGCCAGCGCCGCGTCGTCCGCCGGATCGGCGCCGCGCGGCCGCGTGCCGGCGATGGGCCGCACGGTCACCGCGTCGTCCTCCACCCGCACCAGCACCTCGGGCGAGCTGCCCACGAGCGCGAAGCCGTCGAGGGCGAGGTAGAACAGGTACGGCGCGGGGTTGAGGGCGCGGAGGTAGCGGTACAGCCGCAGCGGGTCCACGGCGCCGGCGACCTCGAGGCGGCGCGAGAGCACCGCTTGGAAGATGTCGCCGGCCGCGATGTGCTCCCGGATGCGGTCCACGTCGCGCGCGAACGCGCCCGGCGCGTAGGCGCTCGCGGCCTCCGCGGGCGGCAGGGCGTCGTCGAGGCGGAGCGGGCCGAGGTCGCCGGGCGCGCGCAGCCGCGCCTCGATCTCGGCGATGCGCTCGAGGGCGCGGTCGTGCAGCTCGGCGCGGCGCGCCTCCGACGCGCCGGCCGGCACGTCGGCGCTCACCACGATCTGCGCCCGGTTGTGGAGGTTGTCGAGCACGATCACCGCGTCGGCGATCATGAACACGCCGTCGGGCAGGCCGAGGTCGTCGGGCGGGCCGGCCGGCAGCCGCTCCAGCGTGCGCACCACGTCGTAGGCGAAGTAGCCGACGGCGCCGCCGAAGAAGCGGGGCAGGTCCGCGGCCGGCGCGGGGCGCAGGGGGCGGAGCCGCGCGGCGAGGTGGCCCATCGGGTCCGCGCAGTCTTCGGCCGGCCCCCAGCCGCCCGCGGGCGTCCAGCGCTCGACGCGGCGGCCGCGGTAGCGCCACGCCTCGCGCGGCTCGGTGCCGAGAAACGTGTACCGCGCCCAGCGCTCCCCGCCGACGGCGGACTCGAGGAGAAAGGCGAACGGCCCGCGCGCGATCTTGCGCAGGACGGCGACCGGCTGGTCCGCGTCGAGCAGGCACTCGCGCACCACCGGGACGATGCCGCCGGCGGCCGCGTGCGCCACCCACGAGCGCCGGTCGGCGGCCGGCCCGGCGCCGCCCCGCGCGCTTGACCCCCCCATCAGGGCCCGCGATACTGCGGCGTCATGCCGCGCCGCAGCGCCCGCTCGTCCGTCTCCGCGTGCATCCTCGCCTCGCTCCTCGCGATCGCCGGCTCGCCGGGCCGCGCCGCGGCGCAGGACTGGGACTCGCCCACGGCACTGGCGCTCGTGGCCCGCGCCATCGCCCGCCGCAACGCCGCGTTCGCCGACTCCGGGCTCAGGGACTTCAGCGCCCGCGCGCACGGCTTCGTGTTCTTCCTCGGCCAGATCGGAGAGGGGCTCTCGGAACCGCCGCGGCTCGTCAAGGCGGACCAGCTCGAGCTGCAAGTCTACTGGAAGGCGCCGAACCTCAGCAAGCAGGTGATCGTGGGGTGGCGGGACCGCGCCGACCTGCCCACCGACATCCAGTACCACCGCGACCACCTGGGCATCGCGCTCAACAACTTCCCGGACCGCATCCGCCTCGGCGAGGGCGACGAGGTGCGCGACGTCCCGCACCCGCTCGCGCCCAACGGCCCCGATCTCTACCAGTACGCGCTCACCGATTCGCTGACCATCGAGCGGCCGGACCGGGCGATCCGCGTGTACGAGCTGGCCGTCCGCCCGCGCGACTTCGCCCAGCCGCGGCTGGTGGGCTCGATCTTCCTCGACGTCGACGACGGCGACCTGGTGCGCATGTCGTTCGAGTTCACCCGGCCCGCGTACCTCGACGCGCAGCTCGAGGACATCACCGTCTCGATCGAGAACAGCCTGTGGGGCGGGCGGTACTGGCTCCCCTACCGGCAGGAGATCGCCATCCGGCGGCGCGGCACGTGGCTCGACTTCCCGGTGCGCGGGATCATCCAGGGCCGCTGGGAGATCGACGGCTACCGGTTCAACGAGGGCGTGGACGAGGGGCTGGTCCACATGCTCGGGCCGGAGATCGTCGTCGCGGCGCCCGAGGTCCGGGACTCGTTCCCGTGGCCCGACTCGCTCGACGCCGCCATCCAGGGCGTCGCGCAGGGGGCCCGGGTCGAGGACTTCGCCGACGTGCGCGCGCAGGTCCGGGCGGTGGCGATGGGGCACGCGATCGACGGCCTGCGGCGCACCCAGCTGAGCGGCGCATCGCTGTCGGACTTCGCGCATTTCAACCGGGTCGAGGGGCTGGCGCTGGGGCTCGGCGCCACCCTGCGCGGCGGCAACGACGCGACGACGCTGCACGTGCGGGCGGGCGCCGCGACCGCGACGACCCTGTTCACCGGCGGCGCGGAGCTGGCCGCGCGGCGCGGGTCGTGGACGTGGCGGCTGGGCGGCGCGCGCGAGGTGCGGGACCTGGGCGACGAGCCGGTGATCTCCGGTGTGATCAACTCGCTCGCGGCGCAGGAGACGGGCGCCGACTTCGGCGACTACTTCCTCGCCACGGGCGGTGCGGCGAGCGGCGAAGTGGCGCTGGGCGGCCGGACGTCGGTGCGCCTCGGCGCCGGCTGGGAGCGGATCGGCTCGCTGGCGACGCGCGCGGCGTGGGCGCGCGGGACCTTCGGGCCCAATCCGTCGGTGGGCGCCGGCGACTGGATCCGCGCGCAGCTGACGCTGCGGCGCCTCGCGCCGTCGTTCACGATGGTGCCCAGCCTGTCGGGGCGGCTGGAGGTCGAGGGCGGCAGCGGTCCGACGCGATACCTGCGCGGGTACGGCGACCTGCGCTGGCAGGTCCCGGCCTGGGGCGGGTGGCTGGTCGCGCGCGCGAGCGCCGGCGCCGCCACCGCCGATCTGCCGGCCTACCGGGCGTTCGTGCTGGGCGGCCGCGGCACCCTGCTGGGCGAGCCCTTCCGGGCCTACGCCGGCCGGCAGCTGGCGTGGGGATCGCTGGAGCTGCGCCTCCCGGTCGGCGTGCCGGAGATCCCGCTCGGCTCCTTCGCCGGCACGGGCCGCAGCCTGACCCTCATCCCGTTCCTGGCCGCGGGCTGGATGGGAGGCGCGGTGACGCCGGTCCTGGGCACGGCCACCCGCGGCGACCGGCCGGTCGCGGGGCTCGGGTTCGGGTGGTTCCACGACATGCTCCGGCTCGACGTCGGGTACGGCCTCGGGACGGGCCGGATGGGCCTGTCCTTCGACGTCAGCCGGGACTTCTGGGAGATCCTGTAAGTCCGCTGTCCGGGCCACGTTGCCGCCCCGGCAGCCACCGGGGCATATTTCCGGGGCCATGAGGCGGCACGGGGAGAGGCGGCAGCGTGGCTGAGCGGGTATTCCCCGACGAGTGGCTGGTCGCGACGATCTCGGCGATGATCACGCCCGAGGCCGTCGCGGCGTTGCGCGAGGTGGCCGAGCCCACGTCGACGCTGTGGGAGCTCACGACCGCGAAGGGCTACGCCACGGACGACCAGATCCTGGCCGCGATGAGCAAGCGGTCCGGGATCCCGGCGGCCGTGGACGCGAAGCCCGACGCGAAGATGAAGGAGATCATCCCCGAGGCCGTCGCGCGGCGCTATCACATCGTGCCGCTCATGGCGACCGACTCGGTCCTCGAAATCGCCACCGCCAATCCGTTCGACCTCGACGCCGAGAAGGGCCTCGCCTTCGCCTCCGGGCGCGAGGTCCGGATGCAGCTGCTCTCGCCCGGCAAGATCACGTCCCTCACGGACGAGCTGTACCGGCCCGAGAACGTGATCGACAAGCTGCTCGAGGGCATGGAGGGTGCGGGCGAGATCGAGACGCTGGAGGCGGAGTCCCCCGCCGACGAGTTCGCGGTCAGCGCGGAGGAGGCGTCCCAGCGGCCGGTGGTGCGGCTGGTGGACCTGATCCTCTCCGAGGGCATCCTGTCGCGGGCGTCCGACATCCACATCGAGCCGGAGGAGGGCGGGTTCGCCGTCCGCTACCGGATCGACGGGGTGCTGCGGCAGGTGATGAAGGTGCCGCGGGCGGCCGGCTTCCCGCTGATCTCCCGCATCAAGATCATCTCGAGCCTGGACATCGCCGACCGGCTGCGCCCGCAGGACGGCCGCGCCCGCGTCGCGGTGAACGGCGTGCCGGTGGACCTGCGCGTGTCCACCCTGCCGGCGTCGCTGGGCGAGAAGGTCGTGATCCGGATCCTGGACTCGCGCGCGACGGTGCTTTCGCTCGACGCGCTGGGCCTCAACCCCGACGAGTTCGCGGCCTTCAAGGCGCTGCTGGACCACCACGAGGGCATCATCCTGGTGACCGGGCCCACCGGCTCGGGCAAGACGACCACGCTGTACTCGGGCATCCGCAGCATCCAGAGCGGCAAGACCAACATCGTCACCGTCGAGGACCCGGTCGAGTACCGGCTCCAGGGCATCGTGCAGGTGCAGGTGCACGAGAAGGCCGGCCTGACCTTCGCCAACGCGCTGCGCTCGATCCTGCGCCAGGACCCCGACGTGGTGCTGGTGGGCGAGATCCGCGACCGCGACACGGCGCAGATCGCCGTGCAGGCGTCGCTCACCGGGCACCTCGTGCTCTCGACCCTGCACACCAACGACGCCGCCAACGCGGTCACCCGCCTGGTGGACATCGGCATCGAGCCGTACAAGATCGCCGCCTCGCTGCGCGGCGTCGTGGCGCAGCGGCTGATGCGCAAGCTGTGCCCGACGTGCAAGGAGGTGTGGGTCGAGTCGGTGCCGGAGAAGCTCGAGAAGTGGGTGCCCAAGGGCACGCCGCTCTACCGCGCGGTGGGCTGCTCGGACTGCGCGATGACCGGCTACCGCGGCCGCTTCTCCATCGTCGAGGTGCTCACGGTCACGCCCGAGGTGGAGCGGCTCATCGGGGCCGGCGCCACCGCCGACAAGATCGCGGAGGCGGCGCACGCCGGCGGGATGAAGGGGCTGTGGGAGAGCGGGCTCGCCCACATCCTCCGCGGCGAGTCGAGTCTCGACGAGCTGACGCGCGTCGTGGACGTGCCGCACGAGGGCGAGGAGGGTGCGGAGCCGGAGATGATCGGGCCGAGCGACGCGGCCGCGCCCGCCGCCCGGGCCACGGCCGCCCCGGTGCACGCCGAGCGTCCCCCGGAGCCCGCGCGCGCCGAGGCGGGGGCGGGCACCTTCGAGCTGCTCGACAACCTCGACCTGCCGGGCGGCTCGAAGGTCACGCGGCTCAAGCGCAAGGTCCTGCTGGTGGACGACGAGGACCAGCTGCGGCGCGTGATGAAGGACCTGCTCGAGCGCGAGGGCTACATCGTGTCGGAGGCGCGCGACGGCGTGCAGGCCCTCGACCAGGTGGACCGCACCGGCCCGGACGTCATCGTCCTCGACCTCAACCTGCCCGGCCTCGACGGCTACGGGGTGCTCTCGCACCTGCGCTCGCGGCCCGCGACCGCGGAGATCCCGGTCGTGGTGCTCACGGCCAAGGGCGACGAGGACAACGAGGTGCGCGTCTTCGAGCTCGGCGCCGACGACTTCCTCACCAAGCCCTTCCGCGCCCGTGCGCTCTCGGCCCGGCTCGACGCCGTCCTCGGCCGCCGCCGCTCCAGCGCCTAGCCTCCCCGTGCCCACCCCGTGAGTCGCACCGCCGAGGTCCGCCGCGGCGCTCTCACGACCACCGTCGTCGTCCGGCTCGCCATCGACGGGCGCGGCCGCGCCAGCGTACGGACCGGCGTCACGGCGTTCGACCAGCTCCTCGAGACCGTCGCGCTGCACGGCCGCTTCGACCTCGACGTCGAGGCGGCGGGCGGCTCGCCGCCCGACGCCCACGGGGTGGTGGTCGGGATCGGTGCGGCGCTCGGCGAGGCCTTCGCGCGCGGAGTGGGCCCGCGCGAGGTGACGCGCGGCATCGGGGAAGCCACGGTGCCCGTCGCCGGCGCGCTGGTCCGCGCCGTGTGCGACCTGCGCGGCCCCGGCCTGGTGGCGTACCAGGCGGCGCCGCCCGCCTGGCAGCTGGTGGGGGACTACGACGTCGCCCTGACGCCGGAGTTCTGGCAGGCGTTCACGGCCGAGGCGCGGGTGACGCTGCACCTCGACCGGCTGCGCGGCGAGCACGGGCGGCCCGTCACCGAGGCCACCTTCGCGGCGGCGGCGCGGGCGCTGGCCGCCGCGGCCGAGCGGGATCCGCGCGTCGCCGGGGGGCCGGCGGACGGGGGCCGCGCGTGACCGACGTCCGGGTCGCGATCGTGGACGTGTACGCGCTCCGCTTCCGTCCCGCGGCGGATGACCGCGGGATGGCGGGCCCGGTCCGGCCCAGGCCGTCCGGCGGCCCGGAGGTGCTGGTGCTGCGCCGCGCGCCCGGCCTCAGGAGCCCCGGCACGTGGGAGACCGTGCACGGGCACGTCGCCGACGGCGAGTCGCCGGTCGAGGCCGCGCTGCGGGAGCTCAGGGAGGAGACGGGTCTCGCGCCCTCCCGGCTCTACAACCTCAGCCGCGTGGAGACGTTCTACCTCCACCAGCCGAACCTGGTGGCGCTGATCCCGGCGTTCTGCGCGATCGTGCCCGCCGACGCCGCGCCCGTCCTCTCGGAGGAGCACGACGTCCTGGAGTGGCTGGAGCCGGGCGAGGCGGCGCGCCGCTTCTTCTGGCCGCGGGAGAAGCGGGCGCTCGCGGACGCGCTGCAGCTGTTCGGCTCGGGCGATGCCGGCGGGGCGGAGGACGTGCTGCGGATACTCTGAGTCCGGCCGACTACTTGGAACCGGCAACCACTTCCGACTTGGCGTCTGGCAACTGCTCTGACAGTCTGAAGACTTCTTCCGCGGTCCGTTTCAATTCGCGCAGATCGAACGGCTTCTGCAGCAGCCGCGTTCCGAGCGCCGGCCGGTCGTCGCCGTCGAGGCGGGCGCTGGTCGAGAGGACCAGCCGGTCGTGCACGCCGAAGGGCAGCCGCCGGAGGGCCGACGCGAACGGCTCGTCGCCGGCCGAGGCGAGCCGGTCGGCGAGCACGAGGTCGTAGCGCTCGGTCCGCGCCAGCCGCAGCGCGTCGGCGCCGCTCACCGCGGCGTCCACGCGGTGCCCGTCCCCGGTGAACAGCGCGCTTACCACCTGGCGCACGACCGGGTCGTCGTCGACCACGAGGACGCGGCGCGGCCCGGGCGGCTCACCGGCACCGGGCGACGCGGCCGCCGCGGTGCCGGCCGCGGGCAGGGTCAGGACGAACGCGGCTCCCTGTCCGGGCGACGCCTCGGCCGTGAGCGTCCCGCCGTGGGACTCCGCGATGCCGTAGGAGACGAACAG
>Ga0187779_10001151_pt1 | contig 16665 bp, 10 predicted proteins | sample 1015_Q2_SP10_10__FD_132435 | JGI IMG/M metagenome (GOLD analysis project Ga0187779, IMG submission 132435) | Tropical peat soil microbial communities from peatlands in Department of Meta, Colombia - 1015_Q2_SP10_10_MG | ecosystem: Environmental > Terrestrial > Soil > Wetlands > Peat | place... | reverse complement strand
GCAAGAGCAGGGATGACCTCCAGTCGGTCATCGCACTCTTGAAAGGGAAGGATTTCGGGATTGAGCTGCAATTTGACAATTACCGGAGCACGTAATGCAGAGATCATTTATCTTCCCGTTGAAAAAGGATAGATAACCGGAAAGAAACGCCCTCTTAAAACTGGGTGATTGGTATCCTCCGCGCCCCGGGTGTCACGCTCGCAACGATTGGCCTTTTCAAGAGAAGAATATCGGAGACTGAACGACCGATAACCCATGCGTCTCCGCGAAAGAGCCGAAGAAGACATGACGAAGGGACGATTGAATGGCGCAGCAACAGGAACCAGCTTGCATCGTTTGCTGGTCACAGCTTGGCATGCCAGTTCTCGATATATGACTGGCTCTCTCGAACCGCCTCGTTATCCGCTACATCACCTTATTTTCCCCCGTGATGCATTAACCTTGCATTTTTTGTTCAAACTGCTATAATTTCGTCGATTATGCTAATGAGGGAGACTGCATGAGCCTTGTCGGCAGGCTGGAAGACCTTGCGCTACCTGACATCTTCCAGATAATCAGTTTGAGCAAAAAGACCGGAACCCTCGTTGTTCGAAGCCGAAAAGGGACCGGCATGGTCGTATTTAAGGACGGCCAGGTTATCCAGGCCGCAAGCGACAACATTCGGGACTCACTCGGCAATATTCTCGTTTCACAGGGCATGCTGGACGAGGCAACATTATCGCGTGCGTTGTTGCTTCAGAAGAGAGAGACCGACAAGCACCTCGGCATGATCCTCGTGGAAATGGGGGCCGTATCCACGCAGACGCTCGAAAGCGTTATTCGGAAACAAATCGAGGAGATCATCTTTGACCTACTCGCGTGGGAGGACGGGTTCTTCAACTTCGAGCTCGGCGAGATTGCGCCCAAGGACAGAATCGAGATCGATACCCAGGAGTTCCTCCTCAAGTCGGGGATCAGCGCAGAATACCTGCTCATGGAAGGGACACGCCTGCTTGATGAGAGGCGGCAAGCTGAGCGAAAACCGGTCAGTCCGCGGACCGAACCGCCGGCAGCGCGGCCACCAAAGGCTTCGATTGCTCAGCATCCCGGTAATGAGCCAGCCAAAGAAGACTTCCGGACGAGGATTGAAAAGGAAGAGCCCCGCCACGATCTTGCCGCACTCAAGTCCATGTTCGACGAGCTCCGCTTTCCAACCGCGACCGCGGAAATTACGCTCCTTATTCTTCGTTATGCAAGCGAGGTTGTAAACCGTGCGGTCCTCTTCATGGTGAAAAAAAATGAAGTCCGAGGCCTGGGGCAGTTCGGAATAGAACTCAAAGGCAAATCTGCAGACCAGGTTGTCAGGAACGTCAAAATCCCGCTGAATAAACCCTCCCTCTTTCTGACCGTGATAAACTCACGGCATAGTTACGTCGGAGAGCTGGAACAGAATGAGTGCAATACCCATCTGACAACCGAACTCGGCGGCTCCCTCCCCGATGCCGTCCTGGCGATACCGCTCATTGTGGACGGCAAGATCGCGCTGGTTGTGTACGGAGACAACCTGCCTGCGCGGAGGCCTATCCGAGGCGTTGATGCCCTTGAGATATTCATGAACCAGGCAGGTATGGCCCTGGAAAAGACGCTGCTTGAAAAGCGGATTGCAGAGTTACAGAAGGAGAAACCATGAGGAATGTGCTTGTCGTTGAGGATTCCAAAGCCATTCGTTCTATGATTCGCATGGCGCTCGAGGAAGCGGGAAGTTTTCTCGTGGCCGAGGCAGGCAATGGATTTGAGGCGCTCAAGGCCCTCCCCATGCAGCACCTTGACCTGATAATCACAGACATCAATATGCCCGATATCAATGGCCTGGAGCTCATTGGTTATGTAAAATCAAATCCCGCATATAGTACGATCCCCCTCATCATTGTAAGCACGGAGAAAACGGAAGAAGATAAAAAAAGGGGCCTTGCTCTCGGGGCTTCCGGATATGTGGTAAAGCCCTTCAAAAAGGAAGACCTCATGGCCATCGTCATGAAGGTATTGGAAGGGAAAGCGTAATGCGGGATAGTGAATGCGGAATGCGGATAGAGAAGCACGGCTATGCAACGTGTTGACGACACAATCCTGCATTCCCTATTCCGACCTCTAAATCCTGAATGTGAATCAGGGAGAAATGCCAAAGACCGACCGTTCAATAAAAGATTTTCTTGCTGAAGCTGAAGACATCCTAGAATCGGCTAATCAGGCGCTCCTCACGCTCGACTCCGGGCAAGCCGCCGGCCGCATTGACCCCGATGTCGTGAACTCCCTGTTTCGCGCCGTCCATTCCTTCAAGGGACTTGCCGGCATGTTCGAGCTCAAGGAGCCATCGGAACTGTCGCACAAACTCGAGTTCCTTCTGGACGAACTCCGACTTGGCAAGGTGGGGCTCAGCCGGGATGCAGTTGATGTCCTGATGGAGACGGTGTCTACACTCGGGAGGCTTGTGCAACAGGCGGGCATGTCTCAGCCGTTCGAGGATATAACAGCAGCCCGGACGCGCATTGACGCGATCCTCAAGGAAAAGCCAAGTGCTGCCCGGGAACGTACCCTCGCCGAGCAGATCAATTTGGACCGTGGCATCCTGCAGGTTCTCACCGAATATGAGGAGCATCGGCTTAAGGAATGCGTCCGGGAGCAGAAGAACCTCTACCTGCTCAAGGCAGAATTCGAGCTCTCAGATTTTGAAACAGCGATCAAGGACCTCAATGGAACGCTCAAAAAGTTCGGTGAGATCATCTGCACGTTGCCCACGGCAGGGGGAGGGGCAGGCATCAGTTTCACGATTGTCATCGGGACCAAGGAAGACGAGGCAGCTATCGCTTCGGCCATCAAGATGCCCCGCGTGACAATTGAAAAGATATCGTACGTCGAGAGCCGCAAGGCAGAAGAACCGAAAACGGAGGCAGGTGCACTCAAGTCCGTCAGCAACACCGTACGTGTAGACATCTATAAGCTCGATAATCTTATGGATGTCGTCGGAGAAATGCACTTACTGAAGAACGTGATCGGCAGGATCGGCAAGGAACTGCGGGCTTTGCAGGGTGTGACCGGTCTTTCTGCGGAGCTGCACAAGGCCCATCGCAGTCTTGAACGAAAGCTGAACGAACTTCAGGAGGGCATCCTCGAGGTCAGAATGGTCCCCATCGGACAGATTTTTACGCGCCTTTCCCAGCTGGTCCGCAAATATGCCAAGGAAGCGGGAAAGGATATCGAGCTCGAGCTGCAGGGCGAGGAGACCGAGCTCGATAAGCTGATGATCGAGGACCTTGCCGATCCGCTCATGCATCTCATCCGAAACGCGATCGACCACGGAATTGAATCGCCGGATGTCCGGCGTAAAATCGGGAAACCTGAACGGGGGACTGTGAGGCTGACCGCCTTTCCCAAGGGCACCCGTGTGATCATTACGATCGAGGACGACGGTGCCGGCATGGACGCTGCCACGCTTGCAGCCAAAGCCGTGGAAAAAGGGCTTATCGGCCCGGACCATGGTCTAAATCCCGAGCGCGACCGTAAGGACATGCTCGATCTGATTTTTCTGCCCGGTTTGACGACACGCGACACCGTCACCGAACTATCGGGCCGCGGTGTCGGAATGGATGTGGTGAAACGGAACGTGTCCAAATTGTCCGGGATGATCGACATCCAGAGCGAATTCGGACAGGGGACGATTTTTACGCTCACACTTCCTATTACACTTGCTATAATCAAGGCACTGATCATCGAGAGCGGAGGCCAATCCTTTGCAATTCCGCTCAGCTCGGTCCTCGAGATCCTGCAGACTTCATCAGACAAGATAGAGACCGTGGAAGGGCGTGAGGTAATGGCGGTCCGGAACGATACCGTGCCGCTTCTCCGGATCAGCCGTCTGTTCAACCTGCCGGAAGGCCGCAAGCGGGGAGCCTTCTACGTCATCCTTGCCGGACTGGCCGAACGCCGGCTCGGGATCATTGTCGATGCGCTCCGCGACCAGCAGGAGATCGTGATCAAACCGCTGGGGAAACGGCTGTCCGACATACCCGGTATCTCTGGGGCAACAGAGTTGGGCGACCGCAGGGGCGTTGTCCTCGTGCTCGATGTGGAATCGCTTATCGAAGGTACGCTAAAGAAAACCGTTGCATCGACAATAAGATAGGAATGATATTCATACCGGAGGCTGGGGGGGTTGTGTACGAAGATTTTTACGGACTGAAAGAAAAACCGTTCGGTAAAACGCCCGACCCGCGTTTTCTGTATCACAGCAAAAAACACGCGGAAGCGCTCGCACGTCTCCAGCACGCCGCTGAGGAACAGGACATTGTTCTCCTCACCGGAGAGATAGGTTCGGGAAAAACCACGCTGTCCCGCGCGTTCATCGACTCACTCGATAAGAGCTATTGCCCACTTCTGATCATTAACCCCCGGCTCTCGCCATCGCAGCTCTTACGCACGGTAGCGCTTCGTCTTGGTCTGGACGATTCGACGCGGTTCAGGCATGGGGTTCTCGAAGGGATCAACACAAAACTCTACGAACTCTATGAAAACGGCAAGCGGCCCGTGATCATCATCGATGAAGCCCAGCTTATCCCGGGCAAATCGACCTTCGAGGAACTGCGACTGCTCACGAATTTTCAACTCGATGACAGGAACCTCCTGGCTCTCGTCTTGATCGGCCAGACCGAGCTTCGCGAGAGGTTAAAGCGACGTCCCTACCAAGCGCTCAGGCAGCGCATCAGCATGCAATACCACCTTGGGCCGCTCGATGCGGATGAAACGACAGCATATGTGCATTATCGGCTCAAGGTCGCGGGAAGAGAGTCCCCGCTTTTCGATGAACGGGCGCTGGCGCTCCTGTACCAGCAGTCCGGGGGCGTCCCCCGACGTATCAACATTATCGCGGCAAATGCGCTCGTCGAAGGTTTCGGGAAGGGATCAATGACCATTGGAGCGGACATTATTGAGAGCGTGGTCAGAGATCTGTGAAGACCTTGAGACGTAACGGCGGAAGGTCGAGGAGCGAAGGTACTCACATGCCAATTGCCATTTTCTCCATCCGCCTTTCTAGGGAGGGTTAGCGACAGATGGATATTCTCGCAGCTCGAAAAAAAGCAGCCGAACGGGCTCAAGCCGAGAGGGCAGCAGAAACGGCTCCGTCCGGGGACATGCCGATTGCGCCAGAGCGTGACGAACATGCTTCCGCGCCAGGCGCACCTGCTCCTCGCACGATACCGGAATCTGCAGAACCTCAGATAGTCGAGCCTCTTCCGCAGACGGTTTCGGAAAAACGGGAGAATCTGTCCGAAACCGGGCCGGAGGCTGCGCAGACCCAGGAAATTGAGATGCTTTCGTTCCGATTGAGCGGCGAAGATTATGCGGTGATGGTGGCAGACGTGCAGGAGGTACTCAAGATCCGCGAGCTCACACGAGTGCCGAATGCACCCGACTTTATACTAGGGGTAACGTCGCTCAGGGGAACGATACTGCCCGTGATCGACCTTTGTACCCGGCTCGGCCTCAAGCCGGCAGAACGGAATGAAAAGGCACGCATTATCGTCATCAGTACGGATGATGAAGATGTGGGCCTCATCGTGGACCGCGTGAACAGCGTCATCAGGGTCCTTCCCCAGGAGATCAAGCCCGCGCCGGAACACGTCGAACAGGGAGCTGACCTTCTTCATGGCATCGTGCGGCAGGGAGACAAGTTATATATCGTACTCGACCTGCATAAGGCATTCGTGATGTAGCTTGACTTGGGAAATATGTGCGTAAGGCGGTTCGATGAACTTCCCTCATGATATGAGGATACACGAAAAGGAGGGACGAAAGGATGAATGCTACTATGAAACGCTACAATACCCTGATCTTGTCTGTCCTGCTGCTGGCGGTGCTCCTCGGCGCGTGCGCTAATTCAAACGAAAAATCGACATTGCCTGCAAGTGGTTCCGGCCAGGCAGCAGCCGTAGTAGTAGGCATGAACGCCTGCAACACCTGCCACTCCTCGGTGACCGCTCAGTGGCTGACGACTCTGCATGCGAACAATCCAGATGGCAACTTGAACAGTCCCGGAAATCCCACCATGGCGCAGATTGCGGTTGGCAGCTGCGCTTCCTGTCATGATCCCAACGGCGACAGCGGCAACCTTACGGCGGGTTTCACGGGCAATGTGGCTCGTCCCGTTGTTGGTTGTGAGGCGTGCCACGGCCCGGGAAGCCTGCATGTAAGCCAGGGAGGCACAGGCCCGATTTCACTTCTTGGTTATGCCACGGGGACGACACTCGGACCTACGGTCGTGTCGGGCCAGTTTGTTCTATGTACATCCTGCCATGCACTGCTCGATTCTTCGGGGACCGCAACGGCTGCCGCGACCCATGATCCCTCGAGTGCGGTAACACCGACTGGCAGTCAATACGCCATCACGGACACGCACTTTGCCACTGCCTTTACCACTACGTTTTTCGGCGCAAGTCCTATCACGGGTTATGCCATGGATTATTCGAGCGAAACCGTCTGCACCGACTGCCATAACCCCCATGCGCCCGCCGATATCAACAGAGATTGGGCACAGTCGGCACATGCGAACAGGAGCGCAGGTGCCCCCTGGTCCATCTTCGATTGGTCGAATGGGGTAAATTACGGCATGTGCCAGCGGTGCCATACGACGACGGGGTATTCAACGTATGCCGCTGCACTTCAGGCCGGCAATTTGACGCTGGCCGAGCAGATCCGGAGCGGCGCCGTGACAACCCTGATAACCACGACGGCGGCGGGATGGAAACCCGAGATGCTTGAGTGCACCGGCTGTCATCTCGACAACAGCGGCACGCTGAGGAACCCCGGTCCTTATACTGCCAACTACGGCTACTCCATCACAGGTGCGGCGGCCACCGCGTCCTTCGCGTATCCCGATATAACGAGCTCGAACGTCTGCATTCCTTGCCATAGCGGGCGGCAGAGCGGCGATTCAATCAAGAACCTGGTATTTTCAAACCCACCGGTAACCGACTTTAGTAATTTATCATTCATTGACCCTCACTACCGGTCCGCAGCCGGCACCATGTATGCCGCCATCGGATACACATTTCCCCGGTCGTATGCGAATCTCTCCACCTATAAGCATGATCAGATCGGTACGACCGATGCGCCGAATACCGGCAGCCTGGGTCCCTGCGCCGGCTGCCATATGTACCGGACCGGCCAGAGCGCGAACCATCTATACCTTGCAGCCACGATAGACAGCAACGGCACGATCACCAGCATCGTAAGCGAGGTCTGCTATCAGTGCCATGCTGGCTCCAACTCGGCGCTTGCGGCAATGGCGGACAATGAACGGATCGAGTATGAAGCTGCCCTTGCTGCCCTCGTTGACCAACTGGACAAAAGAGGCATATCCTTTAACCCCAGCTACCCCTATATGTTCCAGCAGCGAACGAGCGCAGGAACGGTTTCCGCCACGAACGGAAGTAAGATCATCACCGGCATCGGCACTCAATTTATTACCGCGGGCACTACAACGGGTTCCGACTTTTTCCGGGCGTCGGCATACGCAGTAGCACCCCCAGCAGCTGGCTTCCCCGCTGTCGGTTCTCCTTACGGGATTGCGAGCGTTGACACGGAAACCCAGATTACGCTGGCCTCACCCTATACCGGACCTACTTTCACGGCTGGAGCCTACGTCATCATGAAGGGCACTTTTGCTAATGGCACCAAGAACTGGCTCTTGGGCGGATCCCCTGAGGACGGCTACAATAACATGGGTGCCGCGTTCAATCTCGATTACCTGGCGCATGAGCCGGGGGCATTCGTTCATAACAGCAGATACGTGAAGCGGCTCATTTACGACTCGATCGACTGGCTTGACGATGGAGTTCTCAATTATTCCGTCGGCGCGACGCTCACCGCACTTCCGGACGCTACATCCTACAAGAATGGCGCGATGACCTATCTCTTGCCGACGGGCGTGCTCTGGCAGGGAACGTACCCCGATGGATATGGCATCGACAGTGAACGTCCCTAACACACTCAGCAAAGGAGGTTGCAGATATATGGAACGATTTCCCATATGGAAAACATGGCTTGTACTCGCGATCCTCGGCGTCTTTTTTGCCGCCGGCTGCGAGACGCTCAGAGCGTCGAGGCCAATCCTTCCGATCAAGGAGTACGAGAAGATGATCGCGGGACGCCTGGATGCCGATTATATAGGTACGGACGCCTGCCTGAAAGCATGCCACGTGCATGACAAGATCCGACGAGACTTCGATCTCTCAACCATGGGCAACCAACTTTCGAGGGAATCGGGGATGCCGCTCGTCAACTGCGAAAGCTGTCATGGAGCCGGCAGCCTCGCCATCGACCTCCTGACGCCGGAAAGACTCGCTGCGGATGCGGCGGCGGGCAAACAGACCGCCTGCGATTTCAAGACGTTTATCGACATCAAGAACCTGCCGGCACAGGCGAAGTCGCTCATCTGCCTCAAATGTCATACAGCCAATGCGACATTCAACCTCCATAACTGGAACGCCAGCTCCCACAGCATGGCCGATGTGGCTTGCTCCGATTGTCATCCGATCCATGCGGGCCACAATCTAAAAGTGCGGCCCCTCGAATTAACCGAAATGTGCTACCGGTGTCACCCCGACGTCCAGGCCGCGTTCTCGCTCCCAAATCATCACCCCGTACCGGAGAAAAAAGTGTTCTGCACCGATTGCCATGACCCGCACGGTGGATCTATGGAGAAAAACCTGAAACGGGATACCGTCAAGGAGACCTGCACGCAGTGCCATGCTGAAAAAGAAGGGCCCTTCTTATATGAACATGCGGACATCATGGAGGACTGCCGTGCCTGCCACGTGCCGCATGGGTCGGTCAACAACAACCTGCTCCTCCTACGAGAGCCTTATCTCTGTCTGCAGTGCCATCCGTCTCACCCGATTGGCAGCACAACGACGGCTCAACTTAAGCAGGCGTACTACACGCGCTGTACTGATTGCCATTCTCAAATCCATGGAACAGACCTGCCTTCAGCGAGTGGCCATGGCAATTTCACCCAATAAGGAGGCTCGAACATGAAAAAATTCACGATCAGTATCCTGATTTTTCTGCTCTGTGCCTCTGCGGCACGTGCACAGCAGGCGCCCGGGGCCACCGGCTCGGCCTCCGGTGAAGTGGTTACGGAAGGCTTCATCGGTCCAACGTACAACTTTGTCAGTCAGAACGGGAGCGCTCGCGCCGCGGAATACGAATATCTCAAGTCCTCGCTCGGAGGTGAAATGCACCTCGAATACGACCCCCTTCCGCAGAGGTTTGACCTCGAAACGTATTACCTTAACCAGAAAGATTATTTTGGCCAGTTGGACTATGCCTATCGAGATGTCATCATGATCAACGGCCTCTCCCGGAGCCTCTTCCATAACCTGGAGCACCTGAGCTTCGGCCCCAATGACCAGACCACGCCGTCGACGAGCTTTACGGACTTAAATCCCAATGACCAATACGGCGCCCAGTTCCAGATGAACCACGCCTTCTTCCGGTTCAAGACCCCGGACTTTCCGCTCCACCTTTTTGCTGATGCAACGACTGTCGAGCGCAACGGGACGATCCAGCAGTTCTTTCTGAGGGGCTTTACTGGCAGTCTTGACAAGGTATCCCAGTCTCGATACATCGACTGGAAGAGTCAAGAACTCCGGGCGGGCGTCAACAGTCACCTCGGACCCCTCGAGGTCGAGTATGACCACGCACAAAAGAAATTCGATCCGGGCAGCGGAAGCGTACTCTACGACGTCTATCCCCTCTTTACTGCTCCTCACAACCTAGTCCCTGAGCTCAAGTCTTCTTCTGACACGGTAAAGCTTCATACGACGCTTACCGGCAGGATCGTGGCTGCGGTAAGCTACTCGAGTGGTGAGAAGAATAATCAGGACTCCAGCGCAAAAGTAGACTTCCGGAATACGGCCGGCGATTTGACGCTGACTCCCTTCGGCGGTCTGGTATGCGCGCTCAAATACCGGCATTACGACCTTTCAGAAAGCGGCCCTGACACGGCGACGGTTGCCGGCCCCGGCAATGTCTATAACGTCCGGGATGCGATCTCATCGAAAAAAGACGTGGGTACCGGCGTAATCCGGTACCGCCTTACCGATCGACTGACGGTCAACGGAGAATATGCAGTCGAGTCGATCGAGCGAAGCACCGGGGATAGTGCAATCCTTTCTCCGTTCCAGGTGGCTCCTGTAGCTACCGGGACGGCGCCTAACAACTGGGAAGTAGCCCATCGAACGCTGAAAACAACGGAGAAGATCGGTATTACCTATCGCATGATGGGCAAGCTTTCCCTGAGAGCAGACTACAGCGCGGTCCAGGTGGAAAATCCCGCTTATGCCAATGATCCGGACATGGTCAATGCCGCCAATGTCACCGCAACCTGGACGCCGACCTCGCGCATCATCGCGCTGATAAGCTACGGAGGCATAAGAGAGCGACGCGACGACCTGTCCGCGCCCCTTGGGGGGGGCAGCGGCACGACAGACCGCGATCAGGCACTCGGTAGTCTCACCTATCTGGCTGGCAAGCGAACCTCCTTTACAGCAAGCTATTTTTACTTTACTAATAAGACCCACCAGACACTCACCTTTACCGACACGTCAGGCATATTCCTCCTGGAAAGTGGGGTGCCCTATGGTGACACCGCGCAGGTTTACTCCTTGTCTGCGAGCCAGGCCGTTAGTGAGGGCCTCGTGCTGACCGCCGACCTGAGCAAGAGCTTTTCGAGCGGCAAATTCAGGGTGGATGGCACGGTCCCCAATACGCCAGGCATTGACACCCTATCGGACTTAAATATCGTCGAGGACATTTATACAGTGGCCGCGGAAATACAGATCGCGAAAAATATCGGCAGTGAGGTACGGTACCAGTTTCGGCAGTATATAGATAAAATCGATAGCATGCAGGACGGCAAGGTGCAAACCACGCTGGCTACTCTCTATATGAAATGGTAGCGGGAGGAACAATGAAACGTTCATACTGGATACTGCTTAGCGTGTTGTTGCTGTGTGCGGCCCCCGCCGGTGCTGCGGACAAAACGGTCGGCGTGGTCATGTCGGGGAATGTCAGGTTTTATCAGGAGGTCCACAAGGCATTCGTCGGTACGCTGTCCCGAGAAGGGTTTGACTACCGAAAAGTGAACACGCTGATGCAAATGCCCTCCCCCGATATGATGTCGTGGACCAATGCGGCGCGTAAATTCGTCGTAGCCGATATCAATGTGCTCGTGACCTATGGCGCGCCAGCAACGCTGGCAGCGATCAAGGAGACGGATTCGATTCAGATTGTTTATGCCGGAGTCTATGACCCCACTGCGATCGGCATATCCGCCAAAAATGTCACCGGCATCAGTTCGAAGGTGCCGATGACGAGTCTGATCAAGTATGCAAAAAAGTTAATGCCGTTTGCCCGCCTCGCTGTGGTCTATAATGACCAGGAGCCTGACTCGGTTAAGCAGACCGAAGAGCTTAGCCGCCTGGAGAGCGAATACGGATTCCAGACCGTGAGGATGCCAATCAGGAAACCCGATGACGCCAACAAGCTGGCCTTTGCCGGGAAGGCCGATTTTGTCCTGATTTCCGTGAGCGCGGTGGCGAACGAATCCATCGATACGATCTTAAAGATCGCCCATGCCTCCAAGACGCCGACCATGAGCCAGCTTCCCTACTCAGCAGAAAAAGGCGTAATTCTCAGCCTGGCGCCGAGCGCAAAAGAACAGGGGGAAACGGCGGGTATGCTCACCGCGCGCATGCTACGCGGCGAGAATCTGGCCAGAACCCGTCCCGAAGTGCCGAAGGTGGTTGAGCTCGTCGTGAACCTGAAAGAGGCAAGTGCTATAGGCCTCAAAGTGCCCATCGATCTGATTACAGACGCAACAGAGGTGATCAAATGAAGATGTTCTCAAACCTCAACCTGAAAACGCGGGCCGCCCTGGTAACGGCCGGCATACTACTTCTGGTCATGATGGTGAATACCATCGTCGACATCTATGCTGCGTCGAGCAGGTACCGGGAAGCACTCATCGGGCGGACCACAGCGCTTGCAGAAGGTGTCCGAAAGGACATCAATAAGGCGTTGGGCTTCGGGGTCCCTCTGAGCGCTTTGGACGGAATGGGAGACAAACTGCATGGTCTGGTGGAAGAGGACAGGGACCTCTCAGGCGCCATGGTCATGGACACCGAGGGCAAGGTGCTCTATGCGAGTGACCGCACGATTGAGAATAGCGTGATGAACGACGCGGCGAGTAAGGCAGCAGTTGCAGCCACGACCCCGATCGTCCAGTTTTACAAGGACAGTACAGGCGGGCACTATGAGAAGGTCATTCCGCTTCTGAGCGCCGATGGGAAAGGAGTCGGCGTATTCCGCATTGCACTCCGGGAAGGGGCGGTGAACCGCCAAGTGCAGAGCCTGCTCCTGTCGTCCCTCGCGGTGGGCATCCTGTCGTTCCTTATCGCCACGGCCTTGGTTTATTTTTTTATGGACCGGGAAATTACCAGTCCCATCGCGGAAATGCTGAAAACCGCCAAAAAGATGGCTGCGGGAGACCTGTCACAGGAAATTACCACCAAAGGACAGAGCGAAATCGCCGATCTTGGCGGCGCCATCAATACACTGTCGTCCAACCTCACGGACATGCTGCGCAAGATTAGGGCAACAGGCGAAGGCCTAGGCAAGGCAATGACGATGATGAACAGCGCAGCGACCAAAATGAGCCAGGGCTCGCGCATCCAACAGGAGGCTACGGAACAAACGGCGATGGTCGTGAATGAAATGGTAGCTTCAATCCGCGGCGTTGCGGACAACGCCACCGATATGTCCCGGGCGGCAACCGATGCATCGTCCTCAGCGTCGGAAATGGCATCATCGATCGAGGAAGTCGCAAAAAATGCGGGTGCCCTTTCTGCTGCGACCGAGGACACAGCAACGTCCATCGAACAGATGATTGCGTCGATCAAGCAGGTATCGGAAAATACCGATGCTCTCTCGACCTCGGCAGAACAGACCACGTCATCGATCACCGAGATGAGCGCGTCTGTCAGGGAAGTCGAGCAGCGAGCCGTGGAATCGGCACGCCTGGCCGAGCGGGTCTCCAGCGACGCATCGGAGCGAGGCCTCGCCGCCGCGAACGAGGCCATCCGGGGCATGCAAAACATCAAAGATACGGTCGAGGCAACCGCCGCGGTCGTGAATCGACTCGGCAAGAGGTCACAAGAGATCGGGCAGATCCTGAAAGTGATCGACGAGGTGACGGACCAGACCAGCCTGCTCGCTTTGAACGCAGCCATTCTCGCGGCGCAGGCAGGCGAGCACGGGAAAGGATTCGCCGTTGTCGCTGAAGAGATCAAAGACCTTGCCGAGCGGACTGCTGCGTCGACCCAGGAGATATCCGGATTGATCGCTTCAGTACGGGAGGAAACAGCAGAGAGCGTAGAAGCCATGGGTCGAGGTCTTCAGGCCGTGGAGGCCGGAGTCTCTCTCGTTAACGTGACGAGTGATGTGCTCAAGCAGGTGGCGGACAGTTCACGGCAGTCGGCTGAGGTTGCGAGAGCCATCGAGAAGACCACAGGCGAGCAGGCCAAGGGGGTATCGCAGATCACGGAAACGTCTGTCAGCATTGCTGAGCAAATTGAACAGATCGCCAACGCCCTTCAGGAACAACGCAGAGGGAGCGAGCGGATCGCGAAGGCTGCGGAGCGGATGCGCGACATCACCCGGCAGGTAAAAAGCGCCACCCAGGAGCAGACTACGGGCAGCAGGCAAATTGCCAATGCTGTCGAGTCGGTCACCGCTCAGGCCTCCCAGTCCGCCCGCTCTACGCAGGAGCAGAGCCTCGGTGCGCAACAGATAAGCGAGGCCATTACGCGCATCCAAAAGATCACGCAGGATACGGTCGATGTGTCGATCGAAATGGATATGGCGGTGCAGACGCTCAAGTCAAAGGCAGACGAGCTCCGGACGGCCCTGGAAGGGTTTAAATTTTAACTTGCAAGTCCCGGTAGCTAGCGCCCGGGTAACCGGATCGAGGGAAGAGTTTGAGAAGCCGCAGGTTTCTCAATTGATAATTGTCTGCCCCTTCTAGATGCGTCGTCGGCTTGCGGAGGATAGTTTCATCAGCAGATGCCCGTTGACGATGTGCTGGCAGCAGGTAGTGGTTTGTCCAGATCCTTTCCCTGACAGGCTGTTTCTTGTCTTCTGCGTGAGGAGGAAAACGTGCGTATCGGCGTACGACAGAGGCTCATCATCGTGATCTTTATGGGTCTGCTACTGGTCATGGGACCCATCGGGGCGTACCGTTATTTTACGGCAAAGCAGGAAGTAATTAACACCGCGCGCGCCTATGGTGAGCAGTCATGCGAGCTGTTGGCAGGTTTGGCAACGCCTCTTATCCTGGCGGCGGACGTCAGCGGTCTCAATACCCTCGCGCAGAATTTTATGCAGAAATCCGACGCCCAAGAAGTGACGATCTTCGATAGCGCAGGCAAGCAGCTCATCCGGGCTCGCAAAGCATCCGTTCCCAATATTGAGATCCCGATCAGCCCGGTGCCGATCACTTCAAACGCTACCCGTCTGGGAGAAATCCGCATTGTCCTGTCTCCTTCCACACTGGACATGAAACTTCATGCCTTTGCAATCAACGCATTCATCGAAGACGTGATTATCTTCGTGATCCTTTCGGGAATCCTCTTTCTTTCGGTCACTCGGATAATCACGAATCCGCTAAGGGGTATGGGCAGGACGCTGAAGGACTTAATCGTCCGAAAGGACTTCAGTGGACGCATGACCGCGATCAGCAATGATGAAATCGGCGAGTTTGCTGATGGCGTCAATGACCTGATCTCGTACCTGGAACAATTCATTGACAAAATGAATGCGATCTCGGCTCGGATCAACGAATTGAGCCCCATCATCGCAAGGGACGCGCGTGAGGTCAGAAAGAACGCCGAGGTTGAATCCGAGGCCATTTCGAACGTTTCAACATCCGTTGCAGAGATGTCTTCATCCATCCAGGGCATCGCCGAAAGTGCTGAAAGCCTATCTGCTTCGGCCGAGGAGACGTCTTCGGCCATTCTCGAGATGAACGCGACGAATCAGGAAGTGGCCCTCCATACAGGAGAGCTCACGTCTTCCGTCGAAGACGTTACGACATCTGTCACCGCAATGATCGCGTCGATTCGCGATGTAGCAGGACACGTCGAAAGCCTATCGTCTGCAGCAGAGGAGACGTCGGCGTCAGCCGTCCAGATCGAAGCAACGGTACGTGAAGTGGAGCGGACGGCCAAGGAGTCCACGAAGCTCTCGCAGCAGGTTTCCTCAGAAGCAAAAGACATGGTCGTCAGATCAATTCATGAGACCATGGACGCAATCAATACGATCAAGGACGCGGTGGAGCGCTATTCCGGCGTGGTGACGCGGCTCGGGAAACGGTCCGAAGAGATCGGCAAGATCCTGGGCGTGATCGTTGAAGTGACGGAGCGGACGAACCTTCTGGCGCTGAACGCTTCGATCCTTGCAGCTCAGGCCGGGGAATATGGTAAAGGCTTTGCAGTTGTAGCCGAGGAAATCAAGGCCCTCGCCGACCGGACTGCCGGGTCAGCCCAGGACATCGGAAAGCTCATCGCGTCCGTCCAGAAAGAGGCTAAGGATGCCGTTGCTGCAATGTCAGAGAGTCTGATAGCTGTAGAAGAAGGTGTCCGGCGTGTGCAAGAGGCGGCTGCCGCTCTCGACAAGATGCTGGCCAGTTCAACCCGCTCTGCGGAGATGGCCACCATGATCGATCGGGCCATGAGCGAGCAGTCACGAGGTATCCAGCAGGTTGGCGAAGCCGTTACGAACGTCAAGCGGATGACGGAGCAAATAGCTTCGGCGACACAGGCACAGAGCAAAGGTACAGAGATGATCTTAAGCGCGGCCGAGGGCATGCGGGACATCGCGCGGCGAGTTCGCATTGCAATGACGGAACAGGGGCGCGGTGGAAAGCAGATTGCCGAAGCCGCGGATAACGTGACTCTGCGCGCCGGCAGGATTGCTGCCGGAACTGCGGAACAGAGACAGGCGGTACAGCAAGTTCTCAGCGCCCTGGAACAAATCCAGGACCTTCCGCACAGGAACGTGAGAGGGGTTGAAGATATGGCTGGCGCGCTCACAACCCTGGGGGAGCAGGCAGATTTATTGAACCAGCAAATCAGGAGTATGACGGTGACGAACGGACGCCGCACCACCCGGGATGATGCCTTGATGATGGGAGTAATTCCACTCGACACGCCGTCTGAAATGTACCGTCGTTTTACTCCGCTCGCGGACTATCTGTCGCGGTCAATTGGAAGAAGGGTAGAGCTATCGACGGCGGTCGATTTTGCGCAGACGCTGAAGGACCTTGAGGAAGGCGTGACGCAACTTGCTTATTTGACGCCTACGACCTACATTGATGCGAAGAATAAATTCGGAGCAGTGATCCTCGTCAAGGCGCTTCGCAACGGATCGCCCGTTACCCATTCTGTGATAGTCGTACGGTCGGGAGGTGAAATTTCTTCCGTAGAAGCGATCAAAGGGAAGCGCTTCGCATTCGGTGACAGGCTGTCCACATCGAGCTACCTGATTCCCCGCGCCATGTTGGCGGACGCGGGG
>Ga0187779_10001150_pt1 | contig 16684 bp, 14 predicted proteins | sample 1015_Q2_SP10_10__FD_132435 | JGI IMG/M metagenome (GOLD analysis project Ga0187779, IMG submission 132435) | Tropical peat soil microbial communities from peatlands in Department of Meta, Colombia - 1015_Q2_SP10_10_MG | ecosystem: Environmental > Terrestrial > Soil > Wetlands > Peat | place... | reverse complement strand
CCAGAACGGCGGCGGACCGCGGAGCGGGCCCAGCCCTTGCCACTGGTCCTGGGTGGGCAGCCGGTCGCGAATCCACTCGGCCGGCAACGAATAGTAGCTGCCACCGGAGTCGCGCGAGCGGAAGGTCAGAAGCCCGACCAGCTCGCCTGCCGCGTCGAAGAGCCCGCCCCCGCTCGACCCGGAGGTGAACGCCGCGTCCGACTCGACGACGCGGCCCTGTTCAAGTGTATGCAGCGCCAGAACGTGCCCGAATCTGAGCGAGATAGCCGTACCGCCGGTAAAGCCCAGCGCCGCGACTCGCTGACCGGGTCTCAACGCGTCCGTGGCTCCCAGGACAACGGGCCTGCCGCGCCATTCCGGAACTCTCAGGAAGCACAGATCGTGCAGCGTATCGGCGCGTTCTTCGGTCGCGTCCCACAGCCTGCCGGAGCCAGAGATGCGGATCGCCGTCGCGTCGCGGGTGACGTGGCAGTTGGTGACCACGACCGATGGAGCAACGGTGACTCCGCTGCCGATCGAGAGCGCCGCCCCCGGCCTGCCTGCCTCGACCCGGACGACACTGCTCGACAAGGCGACGAACGTCGCTGGGCTCAGTGCGTCACTTCGCGCTTCGCCGGCGCACGCCAGCCCCGCCAACCCGCCCAGGATCGCCACCGTCGTCAGCGCGGCGCATCCGATTCTCGGCGCGCGGCAAGCGAGCCGCGGGTGCGACGAATTGTAGTGCGTCGAGCGTCGGGTCGGCATCTCGCGAAGACCGATCTGGGCCGGGTGCATAAGCCAGCCGGTGCTAGCGCAGGAGATCGCCCTGCTCGTTGACGATCGGGACGTTGTACTCGCGCAAGATCTGGGTGATCGCGGACCGATTCTCGGCGATCAGCTTTTCCACAGTCCGTTTCCACTCAGGCTCGCCGTAGCGCACCCCCATGGCAATCTCGTAGTCGAACTTGACGCCCGGCTCCGACTTGAGCGGGACGAGCACGAGCTCGACAGTGCGCACGCGCTTCGCGTAATAGCCGGCGATCGGCCCCCAGACGATCGCTGCATCGATCTTTCCCTGGGCAAGATCCCTCTCGATGATCTCGCCGGGATACATCTCGGGGTCGGGCGACATCATCGGGTACGGCTTGGCCTGGTCTTCGAGGCCGTGCTTCGCCAGCCAGATCGAGCCCGGCGAGCGATCGTAAACGCCGATGACGAGCTTGGCCCGCGCTTGCGGGCTGAGCGCGAACAGGTCCGTCCCGGTCTTGATGCTGTCGAGCCCCTTCCCCCTGGGGTAGACGAGCATGTAGGTCGAGCGGTAGTACGGGATGGTCGTCGACGTCTGATCGTAGCCCGCCGGAACGCTCATGACGATATCGCATCGGAAATCCTGCTCCGGCAGCCTATAGCGCAGCGTGTTGCGCACGAAGTTCATCCGCTGCGGAAACGAATAGTTCTTCACCGGCAGGCCTAGCTGTTGTGCGAAAAGGTCGGCGATGTGATTCTCGAACCCCTCGCCCCGATCGTTGGCAAACGGCAGATTGCTCGGATCGATGCACGGGCGAAACGCCGTGGGGGCGCCTTCGCCCTGCGCAGGAGTCCCGGCGGCGACGATGGCGACGACCGCTGCTCCGCGCAGCAAGCACCGCACCGCCCACCACGGGGTCACAGCCCTCATGCGCGACCTCTGGCCGGGCCTCCCCGTCCACCAGCTCGCCCGGATCACTCCTCCTCCTTCAGTTCCTGCACGTGAGCTCGCGTGATATCTCCGTTCGACCGCCCTTTGAGATAGGCGTAGAGGTTGTCGATGTTGTCCATGACGGTCTTGCTGGTCTTGAAGCTGGGCATGCCCTTCTCCAGTCGTCCTTCGGTGACGGTCTGGACGAAGTCCTCCTTGCTCAGCGTCTTCAAGCTCTCGATGAGCGAAGGTCCTACCAGGCCTTGCTGATTGGCGCCGTGACAGCGATCGCACGCTCCCGCCCGCCATGCGCGGAACCCGTTCATCGTTCTCCATCCGACCTTGAAGCCGTCGACGACCTTGTAAAGCGGGTTGGTCTTTACGGTGCCGCCCTTTTCTGACGGCGCATCCTTTGCCTGTGCGGATTCTCTTCCCTGCGCGGATTCATTTCCCTGTGCAGATTCTTTGTCCTGTGCAGATACGCCAGCGACAACCAGCACGCTCGCAGCCGCGAGGAGCGCCACCGCCACCATTCGCGAGGTACGCGTGAAAGTCATTGTGAGCGTCATAGGGCAAAGTGTTGGCGGTGAGACATGCTGGTCCGGCATCGGTTCCGGCACGGCGGCGTCTTCACGAAAGCGCCGGCGCAAACGACGCGCCGGCGCGCTAGGGATGGTCGGAAACTAGCTAGTTGGGCAGCGTGAAGACCGTAAGCGTGCCGCCCAGTTCGGTGTAGTCGCGAAGCTCCTTGTAGCCTCCGACTGCGCCGAGCCCATCGGTATCCTTCTCGAGGCCGGCAGCCATACCGATGCCCGCCCAGCCCCCGATTCCGGAAAACACGCCGATGTACTGCTTTCCCTTGTACTGATAGGTGAAGACATTCCCTATGATCCCTGACGGTGTCTTGAACTTGAACAGTTCCTTGTTGACATCGTTGGAGTCGACGCACTTGAGATAGCCTTCCAGCGTCCCGAAGCAGACGATCCCGCCGGCGGTCACGAGCGCGCCGCTCCAGACGGAGAACTTCTCGGCCTTGGACTGGACGATCTTGCCATTGCTCGCGTCCCAGACGATGAAGGCACCCATGTTGCTTCCGCCCGGCGCCGGGAACATCGACAGGGTAGCGCCGACATAGGGTTGTCCGGCGACGTAGTCCACCTTGAACGGCTCGTAATCCATGCAGACGTGATTCGTCGGGACGTAGAAATACCCGTTGCCGGGATTGAATGCCGCAGGTTGCTGGTCCTTGGAGCCGAGCGCCGCCGGGCAGATCCCCTTGGTGTTCACATCCGCGCCGTTCCGGGCGGTCGAGAACCTAGCGACAGTCTGTGGACGGCCTGTCTTCATGTCGACGCCGGTGGCCCAGTTCACCGCGGGATCGAATTTTTCCGCCACCAGCAGCGCGCCGGTGGCGCGATCGAGCGTGTAGCCAAAGCCGTTGCGATCGAAATGCACCAGCGCCTTCGTCGGCCTGCCCTTGACGTTGATGTCGGCCAGGATCATTTCGTTGATGCCGTCGAAATCCCACTCGTCGTACGGCGTCATCTGGTAGGCCCACTTGGCCATCCCGGTGTCGACGTCGCGCGCGAAGATGGTCATCGACCACCGGTTGTCGCCCGGACGCTGCGCCGGATTCCACGTCGACGGGTTGCCGGTCCCGTAGAAGAGCAGGTTCAGGTCCTTGTCGTAGCTGTACCAGCCCCAGGTCGTGCCTCCGCCCGTCTGCCACTGGTTGCCCCGCCATGTCCTTAACGACGAGTCCTTGCCGACGGGCTTCATTGCGCCGTCGGTCCACGTCATCGTCTTGTCGGGATCGATCAGCATTTCGGCATCGGGACCGGTGCTGAACGCCTTCCACACCTGCTTGCCCGTGTTGATGTCGTAGGCCGCGAGAAAACCGCGCACGCCCCATTCCCCGCCCGAGATGCCGGTGATCACCTTGTCCTTGAAGACGTGCGGCGCGTTCGTATTCACCGCGCCGACCTTCGGGTCACCGTTCTTGACCGACCAGAGCACCTTGCCTGTTCCCGCATCCAGCGCAACGAGGGTGCTATCGGCCTGCTGCAGGAAGATCTTGTTCTGTGCGTACGCGAGACCGCGATACACGGTGTCGCAGCACATCTGCGGGATCACCGCCGCATCCTGCTTCGGTTCGTAGCGCCACTTGATCTTCTGCGTCTCGAGATCGATGGCGAATACCTTGTTGGGGAACGGGGTGTGGATGTACATCGTGTCGTTGATCACGAGCGGCGAGCCCTCGTGGCCGCGCAGGACACCGGTCGAGAACAGCCACGCCACCTGCATCTTGCCCACGTTCTGCGCATTGATCTGGTTCAGCTTGCTGTAGCGCTGGTTGTACATGTCGCCAGCTTGCATCGCCCAGTTGTTCGGATTGGCGATCAGCTGTTCCAGGTCCGCATTTGCCACGGCGGCACCAGGCAACAAAACCATCGCCGACACGCTTGCCATCGCAAACAGCTTGATTGCACTGCGCATAGCACCTCCGAATGGAATGGTTACTGTCGTCGTTACTTGATGATGGCCACCGTGCCTCGCATCTTCACTTCGTGACCGCCCGGTCGCCAAACCGCGCGGCTAGTGTCGCGCCATGAGATAGCGAAGTCAATTTGCAGACCACAGATTCGATACTCGTTGGCCCATGGAGACCCTATTGACGTGTCGACTTTCCGATCAGAATGCTGGTTGATGCATTGCAACAATCGGACCCTCGATGGCCCCCATCGGCGCGCCTGAGGAGGCCGCGACAGCCCGGGGAACAAAACAGCGAGCAACTGCGGATCGACCGCCGTTTCGCCCGCGTTTCCGAGGGTCAATAGACGGCTCGATCGCGGTTGATCGCCTTGTCCAGACCCTTGGCGGCATCGATGCCGCGTACGTCCTTGAAAATCGCGCCGTTCAGGTCGGCCTCGGTGAAGTCGGCGCCCGTTATGGTGGCGCCCGTGAAGTTCGCCCCTGAAAAGTCGACTCGATACAAATTGGCGCCGGTCAGATCTGCACCGCTAAGGTTGGCAAACGTCATGAGCGAACGGCCGAGATTCGCGCCACGCAGGTTGGCGCCCGCCAGATTCGCGCCGGCGAGGTCCATGCGCATTTGGCCCATGCCCTGATTCCTGATATCCACGGCGAGATTGGCGTCGCTCAAGTCTGCTCCGCGCAGATCCACTCCGGGCAGGTCCGCGATCATGCGCACGCCGGACAGGTTTGCGCCCGCGAGACTTGGCATCTCCTTGACCTGCCCCCCACGCGTCACCAAGCCCAGCATCGAGCTTCCCGACAGATCGGCCCCGGCGAGGTTCGTCCCCATCAGCCAGCAGCCATTCAGGTTGGCGCGAACGAGTTTCGCGCGCGCCAGATTGGACGAGACGAGTCTGGAAGCGAAGAGATTTGCCCCCGACAGATCGGCACGCTTGAAATCGATCTGGCTCAGGTCGATGTCGGAAAGATCCTTGCCCGCGAAGTCGGCTGTGCCGGCAGCGCCTGCGTCCGAAAGCATTTGCCGCACTTGATCAGGCGTGAAATCCGCCGCCAGGCAAAACCGTGACGCGGCGATCACAAGGCTCGCGAGCAGGATCCGCAGCAACCGTGGCGGGTCCGGAACAATGGCCCCAGCGTCGTCGTGCGTCGCACGCGGCCGCGAGATCGATCCATGCTTATCGGGAAACGAAGGCGGATCGTGTAGCATATTCAGCTGTCCGGCACATCCTGCCAACGCTGCGAGGCGGCAAGACGAAGGCGCACTGCCATGAGCACAGAACGAGGAATGTTTAAGGGTATGTTCGCGCGGGTCGCCGTCACGGTCACTGCCTCGCTCTGCGCGACGGCACTCGGTGCGCCTTTCGCTTATGTGTCCAACGAAGGTTCCGCATCGGTCTCGGTCATCGACACCGCGACCGACAAGGTTACCACTACATTCAAGGTCGGCACCAAGCCGCGCGGCATTGCGCTGTCGCCGGACGGCAATAAGCTGTACATAAGCGACCAGACCAGCAACACGCTTCTCGTCGTGGACACTCAGACGCGGACGGTCACGGGGCGCACGCCGCTTGGCGATTCGCCAGAAGCAATCTATCTTTCACCGGACGGCAAATGGCTTTCCGCGGCCGTCGAGGAAAACGACCTCGTGCTACTGGTCGACGTCGCTACGGGGAAGGTCGAGCGGCGAATAAAGATGCACGGCAAGAATCCGGAGCACGCGGTGTTCAGCCCGGACGGGAAGTGGCTTTACGTCAGCAGCGAGGAGGCGGACAGCGTCGACATCGTCGATCTGGCCAAGGGCGAGGTGGTCAAGTCGGTGAAGGTCGGAGACCGGCCGCGCGGGATCGGCTTCCTCCCGGACGCCAGCCGCGCCTACGTTGCGGCCGAGAACGCCGATATGGTGAACGTATTCGACGTTGCCAAAGCGGAGGTCATCGCCCGCATCAAGGCCGGCAGCCGCTCCAATGGCGTCACGGTCCATCCAAACGGCAAGACCGTCTATGTCTCGTCGGGCGGCGAAGGCACCGTGCAGGTGATCGACACGCAGACCAACGCCATCACCACGAAAATCCCCGTCGGCAAGCGGCCCTGGAACATGGCGATTACGGCCGATGGGGCCAAGCTCTATGTCGCGTGCGGCCGCTCGAATGCGGTGGCCGTGATCGACACTGCGACCAATACCAAGATCGCCGAGATTCCGGTGGGCGAGCTGCCGTGGGGGGTTGCGACCCGCTAGAAGGCCGCGCTGCCGGAGACGAGGCCGTTGCGTGTGGCAAAGCGCACGAGCTCCGCGGGCGTGCGGATGCCGAGCTTCTGCTTGATGATCGACTGATAGTTCGCGATCGTCTTGTAGTTCAGGCAGAGCCTCGCCGCGATGTCCCGCGGCGGGTGTCCCTGCGCGAACAGGCGCAGGATCTCGAATTCCCGGTCCGAGAGTAACCGCAGCGCATCGTCCTGGCGCAGCACATTGCGCAGCGCCAGCGTCTTCGCGACGTCGCCGCTCAGGAACATCTCGCCCTGCGCCACCGCGCGCACGGCATCGACCAGCACGTCGGGCGCGCTCGCCTTGGTGACGTATCCGAGCGCGCCTGCCTGGATGGCTCGGGTGGGGAAGATAGCCTCGTCATGGATACTGAAAACCAGGATGCGAGGGCGAGGTTCGCGCAACATGAGCCTGCGAATCGCTTCGACGCCGCTCACGTCGGGCAGCGAGATATCCATCACGACGACGTCGGGGTGCAGCGCGCAAAAGGCCCGATGCGCTTCCGCTGCCGTAGCCGCTTCGCCGACAACGGCAATTTCCGCGCAGCGCTCGAGCAGGCGGCGATAGCCTTCCCGCACCACGGCATGGTCGTCAACCAGAAGGACCGCGATGGATTTGCCCGTGCTCACGCAGAGATGCTCTGCAGCGGAATGCGGGCGGTCACGCGAAAACCACCGCGCGCTGCGTTGGCCGCCTGGAGCACGCCGCCGAGCGATTCGACGCGCTCGCGCATCCCGGCGAGGCCCAGCCCCTGCGATGACGGCGCGCCCAGTGCGATCCCCACGCCATCGTCGCTGATGTCCAGCCGCAACGTGCCCGGGCGATGCCCGTCCCGGGCCAGCTGGTCGATCCTGATTGCGACGCGGCTCGCGCGCGCGTGCCTTGCGACGTTGGTGAGCCCTTCCTGGACCAGCCGAAATACGGCCATGTTCACCGCCTCTCCCCAGTCCGGGGACTGCGCGGCGAAGTCGTAGTCGAATCGCACCGAGGGCAGACGTCGCCGCCATCCGTCGACGCATTCCTCGATCGCCGCTTCGAGTCCAAGCTCGTCCAGGCCGACGGGCCGGAGGCGCTGCACCATGCCGCGCACGCTCGTCTGCACACGATCGACGATGCCGACAATCGACACGGCGCCCCGCCGGACCGCCGCAACGTCCCCGGCATCGCTCGACAGCGTCACGGCATCGACCTTGATGGCGTTCAGATACTGACCCAGCTCGTCGTGCAGCTCGCGGGCGAGACTGCGTCGCTCATCCTCCTGGATGGCCCTGTTGGCGTGCTCGAGGCGGCGGTTCTCCGCCAGAGCAGCGGTGAGGGTCGCTTCGGTTGCAATGCGGCGCCGCAGCTCCTTTCGCACGTCGCCCCAGCGACGCCAGGCCAGCCAGGCGAAGCCCAGAGCCATGAACAGCAGCACGCCGGGCAGCTCGTCGAGCTGGTATCGCTCCTGCGGGCGAGTCCACGCCGAGACGAGCTCGCCCAGCTCGAAGTGCGCGCTGAGAAACGCGAACAGCGCTGTGGCGACGCCAACCAGAACAAGGTCTGCCCAAGCCCCGCCGCGGCACTCGTCTCGATCGATCTGCATCAGAACATCCCTCCATCCGAACACCCGGTCGCGCTCTCCAACCGGGCGGCTCGGTTCGGGAAATTTTCCCAAGCGCTTCCGGGAATCCAAGGCACACGCGCGGGGCTCAAACCATGCCATGATCAATTCGGACAGCTGTTAAGGCCGCATGCCGTGCTGATGCGGATCATAAAGCAAATGCCGGAGGAACTTTGGGACGGCGCGTCCTAGGGAGTCATCGCACCGGCCATCTTGCGGCTTTGGCGCTCGCCTGGTCCCTGAGCGACGGCGCCGCTGCGGACAATCCGGCCGAGGTCTTCGAGCTGCCCAGCATCGAGGTGGTCGGAACCACCCCGCTGCCGGGTCTCGGCACGCCGCTCAAGGACGTTCCAGCAAATGTCCAGATATTCAATCGCCGCGATTTCGACCGCCAGCGGCCCTTCGACCTCACCGACTTTCTCGGCCGTAACGCGAACAGCGTGGCGTCGAGCTCCGCGCAGGGTAACGCGTTTCAACAGGACCTCATCTTCCGCGGCTTCACCGCCTCGCCACTTCTGGGCACGCCGCAGGGCTTGTCGGTGTTTCAGGACGGCGTGCGCATCAACGAGTCGTTCGGCGACGTGGTCAACTGGGACTTGCTCGCTCCGTCCGCCATATCGAGCGTGCAGCTCATTCCCGGGTCCAACCCGGCGTTCGGGCTCAACACGCTGGGTGGAGCGTTGGCGATCTATACGCGCAGTGGCGCCCAATACCCGGGAGGCGCCATCGAGGTCTCCGGCGGCTCGTTCGGCCGCAAGACGGCCGAGTTCGAATACGGCGGCAAGCAGGATCGCATCGATTACTTCGCCACCGCCAATTTTTCCGACGAGCACGGCTGGGCCGAGCACAATCCGAGCCGCATCAAGCAGTTCTTCGGCAAGCTGGGCTACCAGGATGACGTGACCGACCTCGACCTGAGCGTTACCCTCGCCGACAACACGCTGCAGGGAACGCAAACGCTGCCCGAGTCCTGGCTGGACACGCCGCGGCAGGCCTACACCTTTCCCGACACCAACGAAAACCGCCTGGCGTTCGCGACGCTCAAGGGAAGCCGTTTCCTGAGCGATTCGGCGCTGCTCGGAGGCATCGCCTACTACCGCCACTACCGCAACAACAACGTGAGCAGCAACGTCAACAACGACTACGGCTCGATCGATCCCGATACGGGCTTGCCGCAGACCAACGAGGCCACCAACGACCAGTCGACCATCGATCAAAAGAGCTGGGGCGTCGGGCTGCAGCTCACCCTGACCGGCGAGCTCGCCGGCCGGAAGAACCAGTTCCTGCTCGGCGCGAGCGGCGACTTCGGCAACACCGGCTTTACCCAGCAGTCCCAGCCCGCGACGTTCACGAGCGATCGCAACACCATCGCGACCGGGCCGTTCGAGCCCGAGACCGACGTCGCGACCACGAACCGCTATCTCGGCGCCTATTTCGCGGATACGCTCGCCCTCGATGAGCAATGGACCCTGACCCTGGCGGGACGCTACAACTACGCGCGGATCGTGATCTCCGACCTGAGCGGCGAGGACCCGGGTCTCAACGGCGCCTATAGCTTCGTCCGATTCAATCCGGCCATCGGGATCAATTTCAACCCCTCCCCTTCGCTGACCGCGTACGCGAGCTTCAACGAGGGCAACCGCGCGCCTACGCCCATCGAGCTCACCTGCTCCAACGCCGACGCGCCGTGCAAGCTCCCCAATGTCTTTCTCGCCGACCCGCCGCTGCAGCAGGTCGTCTCGAAGACCTTCGAGGCGGGCGCCAGGGGAAGGTTGAGCCCGGACCTGCAATGGGCCGCCGCGATCTATCGCACAGATCTCGACAACGACATCCAGTTCATCGCGAGCGGCGCCGGAGCCACCAATGTCGGTTATTTCCAGAACGTCGGCCCGACCCGCCGCCAGGGCGTCGAGTTCACCGGATCCGCGCTGTGGGGCGACCTGCGCCTGACGCTGCGCTATAGCTACATCGACGCCCCATTCCGCTCGAGCTTCATGGCCGCCAGCGCCAATAACAGCACCGCCGTCGACGGAGCAATCACCGTGGAGCCCGGCGACCGCATTCCCGGGATCCCCGCCAACTCGGCGAAGCTACGCGTCGACTGGAGCATCAACGACCGCTGGACGCTCGGCGGGACGCTGGTCTATGCCTCGAGTCAATACGCGCACGGCGACGAGAACAACCAGGACATTCACGGCCAGGTCCCCGGTTATACGGTGGTCAACCTCGACACGCAGTGGCAGGTGACACCGAGCCTGCAGCTTTTCGCCACCATCGCCAATCTGTTCAACCATCAGTACCAGAACTTCGGGTTGCTCGGCGCCAATGCCTTCACCGGACCGGATCGCACCTTCGGAGCGGTACTGGGCATCGATCCTGTATCGGAGCAGTTCCGCGGCCTCGGCGCGCCGCGCGGCTTCTGGGTCGGGCTGCGCTACAGCTTCGGCAACACGCACTCGACCGACTGAACGATAATCGCGGCATCGGATCGAACCGTGACCTCATGGCCACGCGACGTCGCGACTTCATCAAAGCGCTGGGCGGCTTGGGCTTGTCGGTCCTTCCGTTGCGCGCGCTGTCCGACGGGGCTGCGGGCGGGGTATCGACGCCGAATTTCTGCGGCGCCGGCTCCGGCGGACGGCCGCTTTTCATTCCGGGCACGCAAGGCCTCTTCGGACGAATTGCGCTCGACGGGCCGGCGCGCATGCGCGCTGCTCCGCCGGTCACCGGCGACCGCGGGCCATGGTCGCTTGGATTTCAGGTCGAACAGGGGGGCCGCAGCTATGTCAACCCGACGCTGGTGCTGCGCACCGGCCAGCGGGTGCGCATCGATTTCGAAAACGCGCTGACCGAGCCCAGCATCGTTCACTGGCACGGCCTTGCCGTCGACACCCGCAACGACGGCGCCGGCCTCACGCTGGCTGCGCCCGGGGAGCGCTACAGCTACGACTTCGAAGTGCGCAACCGCGCCGGACTCTACTGGTACCATCCCCACCCCCACGGCATGACCGCAGGGCAGGCGTACCGGGGCCTGTTCGGCCTCATCGAAATCGAGGACGACGACGAGCGCCGACTGCGCACGGCGCTCGATCTGGTGCCTGGCAAGAGCGAGATCCCGCTGATCCTGCAGGATCGGAGCGATGGGGACTACGCGCCCGGCGACGCCGATCGGATGCACGGATTTCTCGGCGACGACGTGCTGATCAATGGCACCGCCTGCCCGCATCTCGACGTCGCGACACGAATTTATCGCTTCCGCGTTCTCAACGCATCGAACGCGAGGACTTACCGGCTGGGGCTGCGCAGTGCAAGCGGAAAGGAAGTTCCGTTCACGCTGATCGGCACGGATGGCGGGCTTCTCGAGTCGCCGCTTCGCTGCAGCGAGGCGTTTCTCTCGACCGCGGAACGCATCGACATGCTGGTCGACTTTTCCGACGCTGCGGTCGGCGACACGGTCATCCTGGAGACGCGAGCGTTCGATCCGATGCACATGGAGAAGGGCGAAGCGCCAGCGGCGGTCGATCACGCGGCGATGAGCCACGGTGCCGGCTCCGACGGCTCGGCGTCTTCGCCCGGCAGCGCCACTCACGACCACGCGTCAATGGGCCACGCCATCGCCTTCCCCGAAGGTGCGCAGCGGGCGTTGCTCCAGCTGCGAGTCCGCGAGCACATCACCTATGCTGGCCGGATCCCGGAACGCCTGGCCAGCGTGGCACCGGTCGCGGTCGCCGATGCCTCCGAACGACCTTTACGGTTGGGTTTCGCCAAAGGCCGCTGGCGCATCAACGACCGCGTGTTCGCGATGGGTGAAACGCCCATCGAGGTCCGGCGCGACGCCGTGGAGACGTGGTTGATCAGGAATTACTTCAACAGCATGCCGCATGCGATGCACCTTCATGGCTTTCAGTTCCGGGTCATCGAGCGCCAAACCAGCCCCGATCAGCTCGTTCCGCTCAAGGTCGATGCAAAAGGCAGGCTGGCCACCGACCTGGGATGGAAGGACACCGTGCTGGTATGGCCGGGCGAGAGCGTGAGGATCGCCATCGATTTCAAGATGCCGTTTGCGGACGCGCAGACTTACGTGTTTCACTGCCATAACCTTGAGCATGAGGACGGCGGCATGATGCTCGGCGTCAAAGTCGCATGACTGCTGAAGCCATTAACGGTGATCTATCCGCGCGAGCGGTAATGGACACGACTCAAATGGAATGGACGCCGAGTCCTAGTACATCGGTGTGGCGTAAGCGATTGCACTTAGTGGGTCCGCCCGAGTCGGGACAAGTCACATCCGTCGTACGGTACGAGCCGCATTCGACGTTTCCGATGCACGATCATCCCGAGGGCGAGGAGATCCTGGTGCTGGAGGGCGTGTTCTCCGACGAACATGGAGACTGGGCAGCCGGCACCTATCTCCTCAACCCCGAAGGCTTTCGCCATGCGCCCTTTTCGGAGCCTGGCTGCCTGCTCTTCGTCAAGCTGAGGCAATTTGCCGGGGTCGAACGTCACCACGTCGTCGTCGACACTCAGCAGCTTTCCTGGGAGCCGACCTCGATTCCTGGAGTGACTCGCAAGGTGCTCTACCAGCAGCGCGGTTTCTACGACGTTACGCTGCTAGAGCGCTGGGACCACGGGACGAATCCCGGACTCATCAGCTATGCGGAGGGCGCCGAATTGTTTGTCCTCCAGGGAGAGTTCGCTGATCAGTATGGCGAATATCGTTCAGGGTGCTGGTTACGGCTTCCGGCGGGCTTTGGACATCTTCCTCGATCCGATGGAGTTTGCATCTTGTACGTAAAGAAATCAGTTTGCCGGTACTTAAGGTCGAGCGCAGCGCGATAGTGAATAAAGCTGTGAGTCGCCCGACGCCACGGTTGCCGCCAGCTTGCTTTTTCAACTAGTGAATCACGGCATCGTGCGTTGGGGTTGAGCGTCAAGCCGCTCCGCGCGAAGCTTACGCGGGACCGCCACGCGATAGGCCGGCGAGGCGTGCAAGCTGGTCGTGCAACCCCTGAGGAATATCGACTCCGGAATGGGCTGCTTGTGCGGCTAGCGCATCGCGGCGGTAACCCGGAAGCCTCACTCCAACTTCGGTGGTCATTGTCCCGATCAGCGTTTCGATGCGCTCGTTGTAGACCGCGCGACCGGCAAGCGCCTCCGGGTCGATCGCCAGAAACGCCTGACCGATGCGCGGGCGATTGCCTTCGTCGACGAAAAACGAGCTCGCCTCGAACCCGATCGCGGCCCCGCTCAGGGCAGTGACCAGGATCTCGATGACGAGCGCGAGCATCGCACCCTTGTTGCCCCCGAGCGGGAGCATGCTGCCCTCCAGGCCGGCGCCCGGATCGGTGGTGGGCTTGCCGTCTCGGTCGAGCGCCCATCCCAGAGGTATCGCCTTGCCTTCCTTCGCCGCGACCATGAGCTTGCCGCGAGCGACCGCGGAGAGCGACAGATCGATCATTAGGGGCGCCGCAGTCGCGCGCGGGAAGACCGCAGCGATGGGATTGGTGCCCAGCAGCGCGCGGCTGCCGCCCGCGACCGGCATTGCCGCCGGCGAGTTGCCCATCGCCAGACCGACCATGCCAGCAGCGCCCACGCGCTCGAGGTGACAAGCAGCGACGCCGAAGTGATGGCTGTTGGTGACTGCTGCGAAGGCCACGCCGTGCTCGCGGGCCCGTTGGATCGCTTCTCCGACGGCAAGCCCGCACGCTGGAAAGGCAAGCCCGCAGCCTGCATCGACCAGCACGGCGCCTCCCTTCCCCGCAGCAACGCGGGGGATCGCGTTCCCATCGGCGCGACCGTTGGCGAGGTGCGTAGCGTATTGCGGCACCCGTGCCACCCCGTGCGAGGCGAGACCCCGCGCATCGGCGTACACCAGCGCCTGCGCCGTCGCCGCGGCCATGCTCGCGTTGGCGCCCGCCCGCGCCAGCGCGCGTCCCGCAAGCTCCTGCAACGCTTCGAGGGTGATCCGGGCCATCGCCTGCTTTGGGCTCAGGGCCTCGTGCTCTCGAGCTCGGCGGCGACCTCGGCGGCGATCAGCGTCGATACGCGCGCGTTGGATTCGCGCGTGACACCGGCGACGTGCGGAGTCAGGATCAGCCGAGGGCAGTCCGCGAGCGGCGACCCCGATGGCAACGGCTCACTGGTGAAGACGTCGAGCGCGGCTCCGCCAAGCTTGCCCGACTTGAGCGCGGCAGCAAGCGCCGCTTCGTCGACGATGCCGCCGCGCGCCGTGTTGATCAGGATCGCGTCCGCTTTCATCGTCGCGAGCCTCTGTGCGTCGATCAGGCCGCGCGTCGTTGCGGTCAACGGCACGTGCAGCGTGACCACATCGGCCATGCGCAGCACCTCGTCCAGGGCCTGGGGGGCAACCTGCTCTTCTCCCCACACCGCGGCGTCATCGGGAATCTGGGGGTCGAATGCGACTGCCCGCATCCCCAGGGCGCGCGCGCGCCTGGCGGCCAGCCGGCCGATGCCGCCGAAGCCGACGACGCCCAACGTCTTGCCGTCGATCTCGCGGCCATCGGAAAGCGCGGAGCGCGGCCACTCGCCGCGGCCGACCGCGGTCGTCGACCCGTAGGCGCCACGCAGCAAAAGCATCGCCGTCGCGATCACGTATTCGGCCACCGCCAGCGCATTGGCGCCGGTCGCGGGTATGACGCGAATGCCGCGCTCCTCGCACTGCGGGACATCGATGTTGTCTAGCCCGACGCCAAGCCGGCCGACGACCTTGAGACGCGGCGCCCCCTCCAGAAGGTCGCGGTCGACCCGCGTGCGGTTGCGCACGATCAGCGCATCGGCTCCGGCCAGCGCGTCGATCAGCGCCGCGCGGCGGTCGACGAGCGCCGCGTCGTAACGGGTGTCGAACTTTGCCGCGAGCCATGCGACGGCCGCATCGTCCATGAACTCGCTGATGACGAGCTTCATTGGGTCTGTGCTCAGCTCTGCATCCCCCACCTGCGCACGGTTCTCGCCTCCACGCTGCGGAAGATCACGTTCTCCACCAGCAGGCCGATGACGATCACGGTGAACAAACCGGCGAAGACGTTAGGTATTTCCAGCTGGTTCTTGTTCTCGTAGATGAACCACCCCAGGCCCCCCGAGCCGGAGGATACGCCGAACACGAGCTCGGCGGCGATCAGCGTGCGCCACGCGAATGCCCAGCCGATCTTCAGGCCGGTGAGAATGCTCGGGAACGCCGCCGGAATCAGGATCCTGCCCACGTAGGACAGGCCGCTCAGGCCGTAGTTGCGTCCCACCATGCGCAGCGTGTTGGACACCGAGAGGAAGCCCGAATGCGTGTTCAGCGCCACCGCCCACAGCACCGAATGGATGAGCACGAAGACGATGCTGCCGTTGCCGAGGCCGAACCAGATCAGCGCCAGCGGCAGCAGCGCGATGGCCGGCAGGGGATTGAACATCGAGGTCAGCGTCTCGAGCAGGTCGGTGCCGATGCGCGAGGTGATGGCGACCACGGTGAGCAGCGCCGCGAGCAGAATTCCGGCGCTGTAGCCCATCAGCAAGACTTTGATCGAAGTCCACGCCTTGCCCAGAAGGCCGCCGCCGACAATGCCCTGCACGAAGGCTTCGATGGTCGAGCCGAATGTGGGAAAGAGCAGCGGGTTGTTGAGCAGCCGCGCGTAGACCTCCCAGATCGCGGCGAGCGCGACCAGGATGAAGAGCTTGCGCACGGCGCCGACGTTGTAGATGCGCTCCCAGGTCGACAGCGGCTTTTCGACCACGCCGAAGCGCGACGAGTCGAGGGGCTCGCGGTAGAGCTCCGGGCGCAGCGCGTTGGTGTCAGCCATGATGGTGCTCTCCCTCTTCTTCGACCTCGTCGGCGAACAGCATGGTGTGGATTCTCTGCTCGAGCGCTTTCGCGGCGTCACCAGCGCCGTCGCGCGGCAGGCTGTTGATCTCGGCCTTGACCTGCCCCGGGTGCGGCGACAGGAGCAGGATGCGGCTCCCGATCTTGATCGCCTCCGGGATCGAATGGGTGACGAACAGCACGGTGAAGCGCGTATCGTCCCAGAGCTGCAGCAGCTCGTCCTGCATCTTGCGCCTGGTCAGCGCGTCGAGCGCGGCGAAGGGCTCGTCCATGAGCAAAATGTCCGGCTCCATCGCCATGCCTCGCGCGATCGCCACCCGCTGCTTCATTCCGCCCGAGAGCGTGTGCGGAAAGCTGTCGGCGAACTTCGTGAGCTTGACCTTGGCGATGTAGTCGAGCGCCCTGTCCAGGGCGGCTCGGCCCGCGAGCCTGCCGCTTGTCGTGAGCGCGAACATCACGTTTTCCTTCACCGTCTTCCACGGCAGGAGCTGATCGAATTCCTGGAACACCATCATGCGGTCGGGGCCGGGGCGGGTGACCTCCTGGCCCTTGAGGCGGATCTCGCCCTCGACCGGCTTGAGGTAGCCGCCCACCGCCTTGAGCAGCGTCGATTTCCCGCATCCGGAGGGTCCCAGCACGACGAAGCGGTCCGACTGGAACACCTGGAAGTCGACGCGGTAGGTCGCCGTTACCAGATGGTCCTTGGTCTTGTACTGCAGCGTGACGCCCTTGACGTCGAGCAGCGGTGTGTTGATCTCGGGCATGGCTCAGCTCCTTGCGGCGCGGCGGCTCAGGCGTTCAATATTGCCAAGGCAAGCGATCGAGATCGACGTTGCCGCCGCT
>Ga0187779_10001147_pt1 | contig 16695 bp, 15 predicted proteins | sample 1015_Q2_SP10_10__FD_132435 | JGI IMG/M metagenome (GOLD analysis project Ga0187779, IMG submission 132435) | Tropical peat soil microbial communities from peatlands in Department of Meta, Colombia - 1015_Q2_SP10_10_MG | ecosystem: Environmental > Terrestrial > Soil > Wetlands > Peat | place... | reverse complement strand
TTCTGATGTTTCGTTGATCCATTCGTAAAGCACCCTTGCACATTTGATTTCAGAGAGAAACTCCTCGTAAGTAATGCCATTTACCTCTCCGTAGAACTCAGGCACCTCGCACATATACTCCCCTTCGTGTTCGCGGGCGAAGAGATCAAGCATTTCATCCTCGCCTCTTCGGGGGTAAAGCTTAGGTGCTATATCCGGAGTTCTCGAGATTAAGTGAAGAAAGCTTACATCGGTTACATGTTTTGCTCGGGTGTAGAGGCCGTCGCGTAAGATAACCGCGGATACTGGATCAATGTAAAGTTCCGATACTCGTCGACCGAACCTAGTGGCTTTGAGCTCTTCTCCATCAAACTCAACCATCTGCTCTCTCCCCAGGAATCGCAGGATGTCGCCGAGTTTTGACTTAATCATTTTAGGATCATATTGATACGCGTAGAATGTTTTCGCAAAGAACTCAATCAAACCCTCTTCACTATTGGCGAATCGCGTAGCTATCGTGGCCAATACATGGGGACGAAGAACTTTTTCCGCGCCCAATTTTGACCAGAGCCTCTCGGGGTCTGCGTTGGCGTAATTTTTTAACAGGTAGTCCTGTTCGTCTTCAGTTCTAGCGATGAGAATCGCTTCGCCATACTTGTCGTAGCGGGGACGACCAGCTCTTCCGCAAAACTGTTTGTACTCCAAGACCGAGATGGGGTATCGGCCATATCCGGGCTCGTATCTCTCGTAGCTAGTGATAATGACTGCCCTGGCTGGTAGGTTTACTCCGGCTGCCAAGGTTGGAGTTGCGGATAGAATTTTCAACCTACTTGCCTTGAATGCCTCTTCAATGAGTTTTCTATGTCCGCCAGTTAATCCTGCGTGATGAAATGCAGCTCCGTTAAGTGCCTGTTCAGCAAGAGTTTCTCCCAGTCGAGTTCTCTCGCCAATTGATAGGATTCGTTGCGCGATATTTTCTAGCCCTCTTCGGTCTGTTTTGGGTAGATTTCGTCGAAGCAGCGCAGATGCTTTCTTGCCCATATCCACAGCGAGACGTCGCGTCTCAGCAAATAATAAGACCTGTCCATTATTGTTGACTACATCGAGAGCAATATCGAAGATTGGATTCTGTTCTGTATGAGGGATTATTCGTGATGACCCGTCTTTGAACTGTATCTGTCCATCGTAGTATACTCCTTCGCGTAGTGGTACGGGTCGCCATTCTGTTGTCACGGCAGTTCCGTTAAGCCATTGTGCGATGTCGTTTGCGTTTCTGATGGTGGCACTAAGAGCGATCATTTGGATGCGGGGATTAATCTTCAGTAATCGGGTGAGTACAACCTCAAGTGTTGGTCCTCTATCCGCCTCTGTGAGCAAGTGGATTTCATCGGCGATCACGATCGCCACCTCTGAGATCCAAGGAGATCGATGTCTCAGCAGTGAATCGGCTTTCTCGTTGGTTGAGATGATTATGTCGTAATTAGCAAGATAGATATCGGAGCTGTCGTAGTCGCCGCTCGTAAGTCCTACTCGGATCTTGCTTCCAGGGGCTTTCTCGAGCGTGGCGTATTTTGAAAAGTCTTCGAATTTTTCGCTTGCGAGAGCTCGGAGAGGTGTCAAGTAAAGTGCTTTTCCTCCTTTACCCATGATTGTTTTTAGAGTCGCCAGCTCAGCGACGAGTGTCTTCCCAGATGCCGTCGGACTTGCTAGGATGATGTTCTTTCCATCTAGAACTCCAGCTTTGACCGCGTCTTCTTGTGGCGGGTATAACTCGTCGTACCCTGCTTTTGCGAGAACTGCTTTCAGCGAGTCGGGTATGAAGAGTTCGTCGATGTGCAAATGCATGGGTCTTCTATACGGTTGTTCGCTTTACGTGCCCGGGTTTAGGTTCGTAGAGTAATCCTTCTTTTAGCATTTGTTGAATGAGCGTTCTCGCCTCAGACTCTGATACCTCGACTTTCGTTGAGACGATCTTAATCAACTCGTTCTGTTCTACCAGGTCAGCTTTCCTCTCTAGGTCCCTGACCGTGCCGAGGATTATTTGCATTCGATCGTTCTGACTTCTGCTCTTCCCAGTCATTATGATATCGATATCCATCTTGCCTGTTTCAGTGTCTATGCCAACTTCTTGCATTGATATCGTGAAGAGTCGAATGATAGCTTGAGTGTCCTCAACTAGTATTCTATCTCGGAGGAATGCTCTAGCTCGCGCTTCTGAAAGTCTAACAAGGGCCTCTAATTGACGTGGCGTAATTGGGACTGGAGATTCAGTCGAGCCTGACATGGCACGCATCCTCAGATAGTATTCTCTGATCGATGCAGCTGCTTCGTCAGTTAGGATAGGTTCCACCCTCTTTGCATAAGAGATGTACTTTCGGAGCATGTCAGATGAGAGTGGCGTTTCAGTGGGGGCTCGTCTCGTGTGGTGTATTGTAAGGATGTGGTCAGACATCTTTCCATCGGCATCAGGATCCGGAGTGTCTTTCATTATGAAATAGAGATCAAAACGTGACAGTAGCGTCACCGGCAAGTTGATGTTGTCTGCAATTGTTCGGTAAGGGTTGTATCTGCCGAATTGAGGATTAGCTGCGGCAAGAACAGCGGTTCTTGCGTTGAGGGTCGCGACGATTCCTCCTTTTGCGACGCTAACCGTGTGTTGCTCTAATGCTTCGTGAATGGCTACCCTATCTTCGGGCCGCATCTTGTCGATTTCATCAATTGATGCGACGCCTTTGTCGGCGAGGACAAGTGCTCCTGCCTCGAGAATCATTCCTCCGTTCTTCTCACGTATCACTGCTGCAGTCAGTCCTGCAGCTGTCGTGCCTCTTCCGCTTGTGTAAAGTCCTCTTGGAGCTATCCGTGAGACGTATTGAAGGAGCTGACTTTTTGCGACTCCCGGGTCTCCTACGAGGAGGATGTTAATCTCACCGCGTATGTTAACGCCGTCTACGAGGTGCTTTGGAACTCCTCCAAAGATCAAGTAGAGCAGAGCTTCCTTAATGTCTCCATACCCGTAAATAGACGGAGCCAATGATGCGATAAGCTTCCGATGAATCAGAGGATCAGTAGCTAATTCGCGTATGTGCCGTTCGTCATCGGCCGTTATCTCGACAACCTCTACTTCTTTGCCGACGACCTCCACATAGTTGGCGTCAAGGAGCAAGTCGAAGGTTCGAAGTCTTGCTTTACGGCCAATAAACTCTTGTTGAGCCCTCGCAATACCTGTCACTGCAACACGGTCGCCTGGTCTTGCGATATCGACTAGGTCTTCGAGAAGTTTGATGTCGAGTGCTCTAGGTAATTGACCTGGAGGTAGGTCTTCCGGGCGTTCTTGGATTCGGATTTCTTGGGAATTGACGAATGCCGATTGTTTTTCAAGGAACTCGAACAGTTTGGATCTGCAGTGTGCGCAGATTCCTGGACCACGCATCAGTGTTCCGCCCTGTTCAACATACGTCAGTGAATTGCATTTGCGGCATTGGAAGGCGGCTTTGAGGAGGAGTGGCTTTACGGTTGTGGCTCTGACGATTATGCCATCGATGAGCATGAGTCTTCCAATGTTTTCGGAACCTATCTTTCTGAAAAGATGTTTCTCAGGAAGTTTTCTGAGCCTTATGCGGATGGACTTAATCGACTCAGCATATTCGGGGTCTTCAATCTTAAGCTGAGCCCATGCGCTCCTATCGAGAAATCCAAGATATTCATCAGGCTTTGTCAAAATTAAGCGAGCTAGATCAGGATCGACTGCGATCAGATCCTCAAAATCAACTATGATCGAGCGGGATCCAGTGAGTGCGGCATTACCCAAGCGCTTACGATACTTGTATTCGCCTTCGACCAAGTATGACCTCAAGAAATCCTGGAAGCGCTCTTCGGGACTTTGAGACGTCATTCTTTAGACTCCTCAAGTAGTCTGATCTTCCATTCCTCGATGGTCCTGTTGAGAACAGTATAGAGCGATTTCTCCTCCGTTGTTAGCCCGTTCATTATCTCTTCTGACGGCGTAGGTGAGGCTGCAAGAGCGACAATTTTCCTAACGCGGCAATTCATGATATCTCTAACCAGCGTCTCGGTTCTTTCTAATTCGCGTAGTTTCACTTGGTCCTGCTTGCTCTGTTTTCTAAGTTCTGTCATATGTCGTCTTAGAATACAATAGAAGTTCCCTTGAAGCGAGGGGATCCTTCTAGAGTCCGGGATCGTTTCTCGCCAATGAATCTTTGAGAGCGAATTGAAGGTGAGAACGTCTTCCTCTCGAAATCTTGCGTAGCCAAGCTGCACGAGTTCTCTTGCTGTCCAATAAGGGATCTCCACCTCTTGACCTATCCTGACTGAGGTGAGCTTGGGCATTCTTGGCATCTCGGGTAGTTCACGGATTAGGATTATTCTGATCGGAGAATTTTCGAAATCGAAGTCAATATCCTCTACTGACGTGAAGGCTACCTCCGGCAAGAATAACCCAACAGTTCAACACGACCTACGTCTTGTCGATTTAAGCAGTATGTTTACTCTTTCACTCTGTTTAGTCTAATTTTCCTATGGAGTGTTGAGCGTATCATCGGAGAGATCGCTGAAACTGTTTCTTATTTTCGTGTTCAACTTCCACCAGAAACTCATGCCAAGGCTTTTGAAGGACGCATGCAGAGTCTGGCTGCACTGGAAATTCGTTGAGGAAAACCCATCTTGAGCCAGAACGACCTCATGTGGATTGAGAAGTATCGGCCACGAACGCTCGATGAAGTTGTTGATCAGCGGGAATGTGTTGATGGTATACGAGCCCTGCTTAAGACTCCCGCTACGATGCCCCACCTGCTATTCTCGGGCCCACCAGGAACAGGCAAGAGTACGATGGCACTTTGTATTGCTCGTCAATTGATGGGAGAGAGCTTCAGGCGACTTGTTCTGGAGCTAAATGCTTCTGACGAGAGAGGCATTGGCGTCGTGCGCGAAAGGATCAAGGGATTCTCGCAGGTAATTCAGACCGCCCCCTCAGGAGTGCAGTATGGACTTGTAATATTAGATGAGTGCGATGAGATGACGAGAGATGCTCAGACCGCTCTCAGAAGAATAATGGAAACATCATCTAGAACCTGCAGGTTCATCTTGATCTGCAACTACCAGAGTGGAATCATAGAACCTATTCAGAGTCGGTGTTCCATATTCCGATTCCGACAACTCGAAAAGAAGGAAGCGATCAATTACTTGAAATTAATATGTAAAGCAGAAGGTGTCAGCGCGGATCAAGATGTGTTAGAGCGCGTTTTCGACCTCTCAGAAGGAGACCTAAGGAGAGCAATTAACTTCCTCCAAGTTGCATCCTCTAGTTCGAAAGCCGCGAAACTGGACCTCGCTCAGCTAAACAAAGTCGCGCCCGAGGACCAAGGTGATAGCGTCCGAACTATGCTATTGACTGCCGTCCAGGGCAACTTCGTGAAAGCCCGTGATCTGATGTATGATCTGATGGGCAAGCGCGGTATGAGCGGTAGAGAAATAATTCGCACAGCAAATCGCGAAATAACTAGACTGACTGAACTGGATTCTAGGAAACAGGTGGAAGCCGTCCGGATACTGGGCGAATATGATTTTCGACTCTCACAGGGCGCAAATGAGGACATTCAACTTAGCGCGATGCTAGCACAGATCGGCCTGCTAGGAAGCAAGTAGGAAAGTTGCTCGATAGGTCGTGGGCGGAGAAATACCGTCCACAAAGCTGCATTGAGCTTGTCGGAAATGAAGAGGCCGTCTCGAAATTCATATCTTGGCTAGAATCTTGGAAACCAAAAGTAATCAAGACCAAGAAAGCCTGCCTTCTAGTTGGCCCTCCCGGAGTAGGGAAAACGTCACTTGCTAGAGCAGTTGCCAACGACCTCCATTATCGAGTGGTTGAGCTGAACGCGAGTGACGTTAGAACTGAGAAGGCCATCGAGAGAGCACTCGCACCAGCAAGCTCATCACTTACTCTCGATTCGTTCTCGGATACGAGTCGCCGTAATTTAGTGCTGATGGACGAAGTTGACGGAGTTTTTGGTAGAGAAGACAGAGGCGGCCTGGGCGCCATATTAGATGCAATCAAGGATACTCCAGTTCCAATAGTACTTACCGCCAACGATGTCGAGGACGACCGATTTGATGATTTGAGAAAAACGTGTTTACTGATTGAAATGTTCGAGATTCGACCACGATTGCTCGTCATGCTTGTACAACGAGTAATCACGGCAGAAGGAGTGAGCTTAGATAATCAAACGATTGAGATGATTGTGCGCAGGTCGCACGGAGACTTACGTTCCACTATAAACGACACCCAAGCGGCCGCATCAGGCGTTCTGAACACATCGGCAATTGCAGGTCGAACACAGCTCTTAGCTGAAGACGCAACTCTGAGACAATTGTTCCACTCAGAAAATTTCAACGAAGCAAGACGCGCGCTTAACGGAACAGAAGTCCCACTTTACAAAGACGATTTGTTACTCCATCTCCACGATATTCTTCCATACGTTTACACGTCGCTTCCTAAGCTGGCCCAAGCCTATGACGGCTTGTCGCGCGCTGACATTACTTTTGGGAGAATCGGGGCCAGCAGGTCACGCGGCATAGCACCTCCGCCGTTCAACTTGCCACGACGAGATGCTGTGCCTCAATGGAGCTTGCTCCCTGTTGCCCTGAACGAGTTGGCATCAATTGGGGTCCAGCAAACTGACGTTAAAGTAGAGGATGCTTTGAAAGCATCGGCACGACCCTCACAACAGACAGTCGAACGTTATCTCTACCGTCTATGGACTATCGATCACGTATGTAATAGACTCGCGAAAGCCTGCCATGTTTCGAAGAGAACTGCCTTGCAAGAAATCCTCCCCTACCTCATTGGCTTGATTCGAGCTGATGAAACTTCTGGAATAGAGACTGCAGCCGCAATGGAACTCGAAGAGCGAGATATCGAATTCCTGAAAGGAGAAGCAAAGTTAACTGTAGCAACGGGGGGTCCCACGGAGACAATGGACCCGAAAAGCTTCAAGCTGCCATTCATGGGTAAAGACAAATTCATTCAACTTATGCGAGTCGGGATAAAATACGACTCACACACACGCACTTTTTCAGTGCGCCGCACGGATAACTTCGATTCAGTCGAAGAAAGTGTCTCCCAGATAGTCGGACGACCTGTGAAGTTCATGCGTTCGGCGCTTTCACTTGAATCTGAAAAGGGCCTCTCAACAATCACCAAAGTATGTTACGTCGACTCACGAGAAATACGCTGCGATGCTTGCGACTTTGTAGAATCATGCCCGTCCCATTTCTTGCAAGATCTAAAGTACTGTGTCTGTACTGAAACACTCTCAGACAGCCAGGCATACCACAAATACACGGCGAAAAATCGGGAATTGTTGGAAGAAATGCTTCCAGTTAAGAAACCAGTTGTTAAGAAACCGAAGCCCACAAAGAGAAAAAAGACTAGTGTTCGCGACTAACTTTCAACATGTGCCCGATCTCAGGCAGAACCAACTGCGTCAAGGCTGTTTCAACCGCATCAGGAGACCCGGGCAAGCAGAAGATCACCTTCCCCTTTGAAGATCCTGCAATCGCGCGGCTCAGGATGGCGGCTGAGCCAATTTTGTCGAAACTAATCTTTCTGAAGAGCTCTCCGAATCCCGGAATTGATTTTTCTAGAAAGGGGGAAACACTCTCTATGGTCAAGTCTCTTGGAGATAATCCTGTTCCCCCTGTGATGATGAGTGCATCGGTTTCAGGAGAGGATAGGGTCTTACGAACATGGGTCTGAATCATCTGTTTCGAGTCTGATATGAGGTATCGGCCCCTAACGCTGTGACCTGCCTCTATGACTAATCGCTCAATGATGTTGCCTGACTTATCATCCGGTTCTTCTCCAGCACGCGTCTGAGCGTATTTCGACGTACTACACGTCACTATGCGTATTCCTACAGACGTAGGTGCCATATGCTTATGGAGTTGAGGGATTTTGTTCATTCATCTTCCCTTGATCTTTTTGGCAACTCTAAGAAATGTGATCGCAGTCGACGGATACTGACCATTGGCGTCTTTCTCATATTGTTTTGTCATATCCCAGATCGTAAGAAGGTAAGCCGATGCAGCAGTTAGAGCCTCCATTTCCACTCCTGTTTTCGCCTCACCCTTGACATAGGATTCAACTCTAACCGAGTCGCGGTCGATTTCGTGTTCAATCTTGACTGTGGTGATTGGTATTGAGTGGCAAAACGGGAGAATCCGAGGTGTGCTTTTTGCGGCCATTATCGCTGCGACTTCAGCAGCGGCTATCGCATCTCCCTTCTCGACTTTTCCAGATCTGAGACGTGCAATTGTACCTGGCTTTAGTTTGATTTTTCCGACTGCAATTGCTTCTCGCGATACGATTTTCTTGTTTGTAATATCTACCATTGAAAAGCGTCGCATGCATCTTCGAAATAACAAGAGGAGTTATGAGAGATAGCTATTGTGCTCTAGATAATGACCTTAACCTCTATGGTGCCTCTTACGGGTTGACGTCAGAGCTTTTTCCAACTGTTCACGCATGGTGGAAGCAGGGATACTTTGCAAGCCTAGCAGAGTCGTCTTCCCTCGCACTCCTTCGCCCGATTTGGAAGCAGCTATTATCCCGATCGCTCCTAATCCTCGAGCGTATTTCCAGATTTGAGTATGTTTTCTAGGTTCATCGCCATACTCTTCGCAGACTGCTTTGTACTCGCGCTCCACTACGCCGATACTTGCATATGCCTCTTGAGATTCTCCTAGAACTCGAGCCAGCGCCAATAACATGTACTTCTCATGCGAGGATAGAGCAGTGATATATTCGCCTCGTAATGTTGGATATACACTTCCCGCGGCTCTTCGGACATGATCGGTGGAAACGCGTTTCGAAGATTCAGAATCAGCGTATTTGCCAGCACGCCATAGAAGTTCGATTGCATATCGTGCATCTCCGCTTTGACCGCCTATATCGGCGACGAGCTGAAGGGTTTCATCAGATACTGTATTCTCCTTGAATGCAAGTTCAACTCGGTCTATGAGAATTGTAGTTAATTGAGAAGCATCATATTTGTCCAGTTTGACGATGTTTCGTTGAAGAGTATCGGTAGTGCTTCTATCGAGCTTCTGGAGATATTCTTGTTCACGGAGGATGCAAATGAGTGAGAGTCGGATCGGTTTGCCGATGCGTTCTTCCTGGATTCGTGTAAGATTGTAAATGGGATTGGGTCCTTCTGTTCTGATGAGATGTTCAAGTTCGTCCAGTGCAAGTATCAAGTGCATGTTCTTATCATCAAGCATGTCCATCAGGGTGTGCAGAAGTTCTTCAGGTGCGAAACCACGTTTTGGAAATTCGGGCTCGAACTGGGTCAGGATTCGTTTTACGATCATGAAGAGGCTGCCTTTTGCCTCCCGGCAGTTTACGTGCACATACTGAAGGTTGATTTTTCGGTTCTTCGCGGCTCTAACAAGGTCAGCGCCGAAACGCTGGCAGAGCACTGTCTTTCCGGTTCCAACATCTCCGGTGATAAGTACGCGTTGACTAGTTGAGAACGGGCTGTCGATAGAAAATCGGAAGAGCTGTGTGAGAAAACGTATTTGCGCGTCGCGATGAAGTAGTCGCGGCGGCATGTATTCCAGTGATAGGGGTGCCTCGTCCTTGAATATTGTAGGCCCGCCTAGCGTTTCGTCTACTATGTCGGATGACAATTGAACGAGAGCCCCTACTCTCGACAAGCTTAGATTACCTCAATCTTATGTGCTTTTGTTGTGTGACAAGATAAAAGCAAGAGAGCCAAGTGAAAATGCTCATGCTACCGTGTTGAGCTCAAGAAATCCATAAGTTACGGCAGTCTTTGGCGTACATGCTTGGCTAGCTCAGCGTGAATATGTGAAAATCAGCTTGCTTGCGTTTCAATCACGCGATAGAGCTCGTCGCGTTCTGAGGCTCTAATCTCCTTGGTCGATCCATCTAATCTTACGAGTCTTCTTCCTTTGTTACGGTCAGTGAATCTTCCTATGATTCGAGCTTCGATTCCTCTCTGCGCCAATCGGTGCACTATGTGATTGCTCTTTCGATTATCCGCGGCGATGAGTAAGCAGCCGGAACTCATCAGTCGTAGAGGATCAACATGATGCAACGCGCAAATCACCTTAGTTTCGGCCCGAATTGCAATTTTCGACTCGTGAACCGTAAATCCTACTTTTGATGCTTCTGCAATTTCCCAGATGCCCTGCAGAACTCCGCCTTCCGTAGGGTCGTGCATGGCATGAACTCCACCGACTCGAATTGCAATCATAGCATCCTCGACGATACTGATCGAATGTCGCATACTCTTTGCTCGGGCGAGAAGCTTCTCATCAACTTCCGATATGCGAGAGAAATCCATCGCAAGCAGAGCAGTTCCCTCAATACCTGCAGATTTGGTTAGAATCAAGTCTTGATTGGGACGAGCTCCACTGGATGTGACGAATTTCTCCTTATCAACGACGCCTACCATATAGCCGACGACGATAGGCCTCTTAAGACCCGGAGTGACTTCGGTGTGTCCTCCTACTACGGCCACGCCAAGTTCCTTCGAAGCCGCATCTACACGTTTCATAATCGCCTTCACAGTTCTAGCATCAGATAACTCCGGCAAGAGCAAATCGCAAAGAAACCATCGGGGTCTTGCTCCTCTGCACGCAACGTCATTCGCGTTAATATGGACCGAAAGCCAACCAATATCCGAAGCTGTGCCAGTAACCGGGTCAGTGGTGAACACCAGAACCTTGCTGCCGAACGAGATTAGGGCAGCGTCTTCGCCAATAGATGAACCCAGAATGACTGAACGGTCCTTTCTCCCTGTATACTGCAGCACTGTACGAATCAGAATGTCCGTTGGGATCTTGCCGGTCCTAAACTGGCGCATGCGCATCAACCGACACATGACATCTCATGCTTTAAATTACGTCGTTATCTCTCGAGGGCTGTGAATCGGTGATGATTCAATCAATTATTGACGTAGCTGTTGTAGTGTCGAAGGCTGAGAAATCAGCCGAATGGTACCGCGACAAGTTGGGTTTGGAGATTCGAGCGAGAGAAGGCCACTGGGTGACTGTGGCACCGAAAGGGTCCGATGTTGTTTTACATCTATGTGAACCATTTGAAGGAAACGGCCCCGAACCTGGCAACACGGGAATAGCTTTTCGGGTAAAGAGTCTTGATGAAACCTACGCTGAATTCAGCAAAAAAGGTGTGGAATTTACTGTCAAACCAACAAAGGAAGAGTGGGGTAGCTACGCCATGTTCAAAGATCCGGATGGAAACGAATTCTGGATTATGCCAGGCTAGTGCCTCTTATCGAGCAGATCCAACCTTTTCTCTAACGTAACCTGTCAGCGAAGCGCGGGCTCGATACTCAAGATCCATTTCATTCAGAAATCAATTGGGCCAGACTCGTCATCGCCCGCTGCCTAAATTCATTAGAGACTTGCTAATTTGCATATCTAGTCCCCGGGGAGAACATAGTCGATCACTGTAGTTCCCATTGGTTTTGAAAGCCTCGGTGTCAGATCAATGTGCACCTTTGTCGAAACTCCTGAGGTGAAGATTCTAATCGATGCGGGCGTTGCCTTGGGACCGCGGTTTGGAAAGAAGCCTCATCCTATGGAATATCAGGCACGCGCAGCATGTCGCGCCAAAATCAGAGAATACGCCTCAATATCCGACATCATTATCACCTCTCATTATCACAACGATCATCATACACCCAACTACACCGAGACCGTGTGGCTGGGTAGCAGTGCAGAAGAAGCTGAGCAGATCTACAGCAACAAGACTGTAATCCTCAAAAGCATTCGTGACTCGATAAACCTCGCTCAACGCAAACGAGGATGGATATTTCAACGGTTTCTAAAATCAGTGGGAAGTACATGTCAAGTTGCTGACGGAGCGCACTTCGAATTTGGAAAGACGACTGTTCAGATGTCTGAACCAGTTCCGCATGGAGAAGAGACTTCAGGACTCGGATGGTTACTCATGACAACGATTGAATCAGAAGATACGAAGATTATGCACGCCTCAGATGTTCAAGGTCCGATGTCACGACGGACCACGAACGCGATTCTAAAGCAGAAACCCGATTTACTTCTCCTAGGAGGACCACCATTCTATCTAGAAAAAGTGAAAGTCGACACAAAAGCAATACAGAATGGCGTAGCGAATGCCGTCAAGATCGCTCGCAACGTTCCCACCGTAATCTTCGAACATCACGCACTCCGCTCAGAGAACTGGATCGAAGAGATCGAACCAATACGGCAAGCTGGAAGAGATACAAACCATTCGATCGTCACTGCAGCAGAGTATCTCGGCCTAGAACCCAACACGCTCGAATCGATGAGACAACGTCTTTACGATGAGTATCCCCCATCTGAATCATTTCTCAAATGGTGCGCCTCGGATCGAGAAAAACAAAGACAAACTGCCCCGCCCATCTAAGAATCTTTGGTTATTATACCGTAAATTCAGTACATACTTAGACGTTATTTTACTCTAAGAATTAACCAATTGAACTGTTCACTGAATACAGTGTGCAACTTGGCGTCAAGGTTGAAGGGTCACAAGGTCCAGTATCCGCCCAAACTGCAATCGATGCTGAAGCGCGCTCTCGACGATCCAGAAAACTTCTGGGGTGAAATCGCTGGAGAACTTCACTGGTTCAAAAAGTGGGATAAAGTTCTCGAATGGAATCCTCCAGATTTTACTTGGTTCAAAGGGGGATTAACGAACCTCGCGTACAATTGCTTAGACGCTAACCTGAAGAAAGGAAGAGGTAATCGTCCGGCTATAATCTGGGAAAATGGTGAGGGCTTTCCATCTCGCATGATAACCTACGATCAACTCGATCGAGAGGTTGGAGAGTTCGCTAACGCACTAAAAGCGGTAGGCATCGGTAAAGGCGATAGAGTTACAATCTACATGCCGATGGTGCCCGAGGCCGCAATAGCGATGCTCGCGACCACAAAGATCGGAGCAATCCACTCAGTAATCTTCGGAGGATTTGGATATGGTGCTATAGCCGACCGGATCGAAAATGCAGGTTCTAAGGTCGTCGTGACAGCAGATGTCGCCTACCGCCGCGGAGGCCAAATCAAACTCAAGGAAATTGTGGACGAGGCACTGAAATCCTCAGGGAAGGAGATCAAACACGTAATCGTACTAAAAAGAGGGAGTCAAAATGTTCCGATGACATCCGGGCGAGATCTTTCATGGAAGGAAGCAGTCGCTCGCGGTCAGGAAGCAGATGTTGAGAAAATGCGAGCAGAGGAACTTGCATTCATTCTGTACACATCAGGGACAATGGCAAAACCAAAAGGAACCGTGCAACCACACGGAAGCTATCAGGTCTACATCTATTCCATGGGCAAGTGGATCTATGACATGCAGCCAGACGACATTTGGTGGTCCACTTCAGACGTAGGCTGGATCGTCGGCCACAGTTACGTGGTTTACGCACCACTTCTGTTTGGCTGTACTACCATAATGTATGAAGGTTTACCGGACTATCCAACTCCGGACATTTGGTGGCGTATAATAGAGAAGAATAAGGTTACCAAACTCTGGATATCTCCAACAGGCGCCCGTAGCCTAATGAAGTATGGTGACGAGTACCCGAAGAAGTATAACCTGAGCACAATGAAAATGGTGGCCTGCGCCGGCGAAGTCTTAAACCCGCCGGCATGGGAATGGCTGCAAAAAACTGTCTTCGAAGATCGGATTCCAGTTATTGATCACATGTGGCAGACAGAGACTAGTGGCCCACTGGTAGCAAACCCCTACGGGATCTCACTGCTACCAATCAAACCCGGATCGGCGACGATTCCAGTACCGGGAGTAGACGCAGTGATCGTTGATGAGCAAGGTACTCCCGTGAAGCCTGGAGTCGAGGGCACCTTCGTCGTTAAGAGACCATTTCCCGGTCTAACTCCAAGCCTCTGGCACGATCATGCCAGATACGTCGAGAACTATTGGAACAAAATTCCCGGTGTTTACACGACTGGAGATGCTGCGATGATGGATGAGGATGGCTATCTCTGGTTTCTAGGAAGAGTTGACGAGGTCATCAAGATCTCGGCACACAGAATCGGAACCATAGAAATCGAGAGCGCCCTGCTCAAACATCCTAGTATTGCAGAAACCGCTGTGATCGGCCGCCCGGATGAACTACGTGGAGAGACAGCATGCGCATTTGTTATCCTAAAGACCGGGTCAAATCCCAGTGACGAAATGAAGGACGAACTGAAGAGATTGGTTCGAAAAACGTTAGGGCCGATCGTGGTCGTCAGCGACATCTACTTCGTTAGCAAGCTGCCAAAAACTCGGAGCGGAAAAATAATGCGACGCGTGATCAAATCCCTCGTCGCTGGCAAACCGCTTGGTGACTATTCAACAATCGATGACGAAACGTCAATTGGAGAACTCAGAAAAGCCGTTGGTTTGATTGGAGGATAATCCATTGTCCTTTATTCTGAACGAAATTGACGAGCCAATTGGCACTATTATTCTCAATCATCCGGAAAAACGCAAGGTATACGAGCATTCCAGGAGAAGGGTCCACCCAAGTTCGAAGGCGAATGAACCGGGTCTCATGTTCGTACAAAATAAGGGAGGGTAGGGAGTTGACCCTACTCTTGTTAAGCACCCGCGAGCTTGGTTGCTTGACGGAACTTCTTGCCACACGATGGGCACGAAAAGTGTTTAATGTGTAGCGCCGGCCCTCGGCCATCTTTCGGGTGCATGTCCCATTCCTTAGCTGGACCAATCACGTCGCCTCCGCATTTCATGCATTTTACCAAAGACATTCACCTCGAGTACGCCACAGACGATCGGAGGAAATGGAGGGAAAGAGTACATGAGATGCGCTCGACGCTGTTAGTGGGGAGTTCGTCCATGTCCAAACCGCTCGTTCTGTCATGGTTGTCCATACAGCTTTATTGGTATATTAGTGTTTCATTTACGGTACACTAATATACTCCAACGAATTCTAAGATTGGTAACACAGAAAATACGGGAGGTTGAGAATTATTGAACGGAGATTCTAAGCGAAGTTTCGCAGTTGCTGTGGCTTCTTTCGCTGCTGGGGCGGTTATTGCTGTAGTCTTGGGTAACTCTAAGACCCGGGAGAAGATTGCTGAGCATGGAAAGAAGGCTGCTGAGCACAGCAGGAAACTTTTGGGCCGTGCTGAGATATGAACTGATGAGGCGGTCTTGGGTCCGCCTGTACCCTTCTAATTTTCACGTTCGATGAACAAGTTTAAGTTCTGTACGCATGGTGGTTTTCGGGTAGGGCGCGTGAGTGGGACCTCCCACCCGTTGCGCCAGAGAAACCCCGGTGTCGGGAGGTAAACGGTTGAAGAGTAAGAACTCTATCCACATGTCATTAACGGCTGTATTTGCCGCGCTCTACGCGGTCGGCGTGGTCTTCTTGGCGCCAATCAGCTTCCAAGTGTTTCAGGTTAGATTGGCCGATGCATTACTGCCGCTGTCAATGCTATTCGGCTGGCCCGCGATCCTTGGTTTAAGCCTAGGAGCGTTCGTAGCCAACTTCTTCGGCGGCCTCGGACCCGTTGACATAATCGGTGGGGCTGCAGCCAACTTTCTAGCAACCCTCGTCGCGTGGAAGATCGGCCATAAGCGTCGACCCGCAAGCGTGCTCGTAGGTGTAATATCAGAGGTCCTTATCGTAACTTTGATCGTCGGCACATACCTAAGCTTCCTGCTGGGCATGCCCCTCCTAATCGGACTCCTCGGCGTCTTCCTCGGAAGCGCAGTGGCGATTGGCGTTCTCGGCAGTATCCTATTCTTCGCCCTATCGAGCTCGCGAGTGACTTCCATCTTCAGATCCTCAAGCGTTTTCAACCAGTCAGGCCAATCTGAAGAGTAGCTTCGGTGAATCATACGACCGGCAGAGTCGAACTAGTATTGGGTGATATTACTCGCCAGAAGGTCGATGCGATCGTAAACGCAGCTAATACTAGTCTCCTTGGCGGAGGAGGAGTTGACGGGGCCATTCACCGAGCCGCTGGACCCCAACTGCTCGAGGAGTGTCGCCGGTTAGGAGGATGTCCTACCGGAGAGGCAAGACTCACCAACGGGTACAATCTTCCTGCGAAATACGTGATCCATACAGTGGGCCCAATCTGGAGTGGCGGAAACCACAAAGAGGACGACCTTCTGCGAAATTGTTACGTGACCTCAATGCAATTGGCAGCACAGAAGCATGTAGGATCAATCGCGTTCCCCTCCATCAGCACCGGAGCCTACGGGTTTCCTATTAAACGGGCAGCCGCGACAGCAGTCACCACTGTAACCAATCTTCTTGCTTCGCTGAGCGAGATTGAGAAGGTGATATTCGTTTGCTTCTCAAAGGACGACTATGCCATTTACCATTCCGAGTTGACGAAAAATGATTAGCGAGCCTAAGCGTCCGACGGCATAGGCATGCGCAAGTTCATCCTCAAAATCTTCTTGAACGTATTGCTAATTTGCACCTCCTGGTAAGCATTCATCCATTCATTCTGTAGCTCCCTTCCCAATCTGAGAGTCAACTCGAAATCGGGCAGATAACCACCTAACATCAGGGCCTCACTCACTGCGCGGGGTGTCTTCTCAGTCGGTCTCATCATTGCACGTCATCCGGTTGGAAGAACCATGCGAATGAATGTAACGGTCAATTCCGAGAC